>Ga0307510_10006582_pt1 | contig 13857 bp, 12 predicted proteins | sample 12_EM_MG_FD_207224 | JGI IMG/M metagenome (GOLD analysis project Ga0307510, IMG submission 207224) | Populus trichocarpa ectomycorrhiza microbial communities from riparian zone in the Pacific Northwest, United States - 12_EM | ecosystem: Host-associated > Plants > Roots > Unclassified | place... | reverse complement strand
GGAGCCAGGTGCCGGTATTGATGCTGAGCGTCCGCGACGGCGAACGCGAGAAGGTGCATGCCCTGGATCACGGCGCCAACGATTACGTGACCAAGCCCTTCGGCATCCAGGAACTGATGGCGCGCCTTCGCGTGCTCCTGCGTAACCGCGGCGCGGAACCGGTCGTGCCCCCGCGCTACGACGACGGCCACCTGGTGGTGGACCTGGCCCGCCGCGAAGTGTTTCTTGATGGCACTGCGCTGGCGCTCACGCGCAAGGAATATGCCGTGCTGGCGCACCTGTTGCGCCACGCGGGAAGGGTAGTTACCCAGCAACAGCTGTTGCGGGAGATATGGGGCGCAACGCACGCGCGCGATACCCACTACCTGCGCATTGTCATGGGGCGCCTGCGGCACAAGCTGAGCGACGATGCCGCCGCGCCGCGCTGGCTCAAGACCGAGGCAGGCGTGGGCTACCGGTTCGTCGGCGGCATCTTGCCTTAAAGCCCCTGGCCCAGGGGAAGGGTCAGCGCGACCGGGCAGGTTCAGCCAGCGCCGGCTGCAACGGTGCGAGGCTGCCATCGTTGGGCAGCGGCGGCAGGCCCAGCAGGTGCATGACGAGGTCGTAGACATCCACGTTGGGAAATTCACCGATGGTCACGCCGCGGCCGAACGATGGACCGTTGGCGATGAACAATGCCCGCATCGATGGATCGGCGTTGTCGTATCCGTGCTGGCCCAGCGACAGAGGGTCCTTGCGCGTGGCCATGGAGGCCTTCGTGGTGACCTGCCAACCGACATCCGGCAGGCAGACAATCGCCGGCACGCGTTCATGGCGGCCATAGTTGAAGCGCGCGGGAAAATCCGCCTTGCGCCAGCAGGTCATGTGCTCGTGTGGGGCAAGCAACGCGGCCTGCGCCTTGGCGAAATCGTGACCGGGAAGGGGGTTGAAGCTCGGCAGCGTTCCGGTGGCAACCACATCGACGGTGGAAGGGTCCACGATATCGTCGACCAGGATCACCTGGTTGGCAGGCGTGGCGGCCATGCCGTGGTCGGATACCACGATCAAGTCGACGCTGCCCAGCAGGTTCCGTTGCGCAAGGCCGGCAACGAGGCGCGCCATGGCATGGTCGGTCTCGACGATGGCCTGGTTCACTTCCTTCGAATCCGGGCCGAACTTGTGGCCCTGGTGATCCACCGCATCGAAGTAGAGCGTTGCCAGGCGCGGACGTTGCGCGGGTGGGACATCGAGCCACGCCAGCAACTGATCGACGCGGGCATCGGGCTTGACTGTTTCGTCCCACCGCAGGTAGTGGGTGGGCCTGATGCCTTCGATCGCCGCTTCCGAACCTGGCCAGAACATCGTTACCGCATGGATGCCATGGCGCTCGGCGGTGACCCAGGCAGGCTCGGCATCTTCCCACCATCGTCCATCGATGACGGCCTCGCGCTTGCTCATGGAGAAGCTGCCAAGCGCGGGATCGACCATCGTGTTGTTGACGATACCTGAATGGTCCGGGATCTTGCCGGTGACGATGGCGTAGTGGTTGGGGAAGGTCAGCGACGGGAACGACGGCTGCATGGCGGTGGCGTGGACGCCGGTGGCGGCGAGCTTTTCCAGCGTGGGACTCAGGTGCCGGTCAAGGTAGTCCGCACGGTAGCCATCGATGGACACCAGCAGCACGATGCGCTCCTTCGCTGGGGCAGGCGCGGGTACCGGCGGGGTCGTGGCGCAGCCGGAAAGCAGGGCCAGGGCAAGGAGAAGGCAGGCAATGGGCTTCATGCAGGCAAGACTGGAAAGGGAGGAAGACCGTCCATGATGGCAAAATCCCATGACGGCTTCACGGCATGCTGCGCCGTGCCTTTCCCCACCTGCGCAAGCCGAAGCATAATCCGAGGCTTACGCATCGCGCGCCGAGGGCACCATGACCGCACCCACCCGCATCGACACCACCCGCATCGTCCGCGCCCCGCACGGCACGCAGTTGAGCTGCCGCAGCTGGCTCACCGAGGCCCCGTTCCGCATGCTGCAGAACAACCTCGATCCGGACGTGGCGGAAAATCCTGCGGAACTGGTGGTGTACGGCGGCATTGGCCGGGCGGCGCGCAACTGGGAATGCTTCGATGCCATCCTGCGCGCGCTGCGTGAGCTGCGTGACGATGAAACCCTGCTGGTGCAGTCGGGCAAGCCCGTGGGCGTATTCCCCACGCACGCCGATGCCCCGCGCGTGCTGATCGCCAATTCCAACCTGGTGCCGGCCTGGGCCAATTGGGAGCACTTCAACGAGCTCGATCGCAAGGGCTTGATGATGTACGGCCAGATGACCGCAGGTTCCTGGATCTACATCGGTTCGCAGGGCATCGTCCAGGGCACCTACGAGACCTTCGTCGAGATGGGCCGCCAGCACTACGGCGGGAGCCTTGCGGGCAAGTGGATACTTACCGCGGGCCTGGGTGGCATGGGCGGCGCGCAGCCACTGGCGGCAAGCCTGGCCGGCGCATCGTCGCTCACCATCGAATGCCAGCAGAGCCGCATCGATTTCCGCCTGAAGACGCGTTATGTCGATGAGCAGGCCACCGACCTCGACGACGCGCTCGCGCGGATCGCCAGGTACACGGCGGCGGGTCAGGCAAAATCCGTGGCGCTGCTGGGCAACGCAGCCGACGTCTTGCCCGAACTCGTGCGCCGCGGCGTACGGCCGGATGCCGTGACCGACCAGACCAGCGCGCACGACCCGGTAAATGGCTACCTCCCTGCCGGTTGGACAGTGGAGGAATGGCTGGAGCGACGGAAGTCCGAACCCGATGCCACCCGTGACGCGGCGATGCGCTCGATGCGCACCCATGTGGAGGCCATGCTGGCCTTCCATGCCATGGGTATTCCCACCTTCGATTACGGCAACAACATCCGCCAGATGGCGAAGAACGAAGGGCTCGCCCATGCCTTCGATTTCCCGGGTTTCGTTCCGGCCTTCGTTCGGCCGCTGTTCTGCCGCGGCATCGGGCCGTTCCGCTGGGTGGCGCTGTCGGGCGATCCGGAAGACATCTACAAGACCGACGCGAAGGTCAAGGAATTGATTCCCGACGATGCCAACCTGCATCGCTGGCTTGACATGGCCCGCGAGCGCATCAGCTTCCAGGGCCTGCCGGCGCGCATCTGCTGGGTGGGCCTGGGCGTGCGCCACAAGCTCGGCCTTGCCTTCAACGAGATGGTCCGCAATGGTGAATTGAAGGCCCCGGTGGTGATCGGCCGCGACCATCTCGATTCAGGTTCCGTCGCCAGCCCCAACCGCGAGACCGAAGCCATGCGCGATGGCAGCGACGCGGTGAGCGACTGGCCGCTGTTGAACGCCATGCTCAACGTGGCCGGCGGCGCTACCTGGGTAAGCCTGCATCACGGCGGTGGCGTGGGCATGGGTTACAGCCAGCACTCAGGCGTGGTGATCGTCTGCGACGGCACCGCCGACGCCGATCGCCGTATCGCCCGGGTGCTGTGGAACGATCCCGGCACCGGCGTAATGCGCCACGCCGATGCGGGCTACCCCGATGCCATCGCCTGTGCGAAGGAGCAGGGGCTCAACCTGCCGATGATCTGAAATCGCCAGCGGTCAAGGTGATGCAGTCGATGGCGCCCAGTCCCGGTATAGCGCCGGATACAGGTTCTTCAGGTGGGCCACCTTCGGCGCGTCGTTGATCACGATGTACATGTTGTTGGGATGAAGCGCGGCATAGTCCTGGTGATAGCTCTCCGCCGGATAGAAGGCCTTCAGCGGCTGTACTTCGGTCACGATCGGCGCATCGAACACCTTGGCCTTGTCCAGCTGCGCGATATACGCGGACGCTTCGCGCTGCTGTTGGGGCGAGGTGGTAAATAGAACCGAGCGGTATTGCGTGCCCGAATCCGGGCCCTGGCGATCCTTCTCGGTGGGGTCCAGCCCCACCGAGAAGAACACCTTCAGTAGCGTGCCGTAGCTCACCTGCCTGGGATCGAACACCACGCGAACCGACTCCGCGTGGCCAGTGTCGCCATCGCTGACATCATCGTAGTGAGCGGTTTTGGCGTCGCCGCCGGCATACCCGCTGGTGGCCGATTTCACGCCCTTGGTGTGCTCGAAGATGGCCTCGATACCCCAGAAGCAGCCGCCGGCGAACACGGCCACTTCGTCACCTCCGGCGGCGGTGGCAGGCGCGGCGACCGGATCGGGCAGGGCGAGCCCTTCGGTGTGTGCGTAGGCGAAGCCTGCGCCAGCGGCGGCAATGGCCAGGGCGGCTATCAGGGGAAGACGGCGGATCATGGGGCAACCTCGGTGCATGGGCCGGACGGGTCCATCCAAGAAGACCGGCATGGACCCCGGTTCCATACAGGCCTATCAAGTTACCCGCAGCCTTGTCGATAATGATTTGTAGCCTGCCGTCGACGAAACATCAGCGGCGGCAGGCACATCGAAGTCGTTTCGCTAACCTATTGATAGTTCAGCGATTATGGCACTGGCGGGCATTGGGGTAAGACGTGGCCTACGAACTGGTCGAGCGCAGGGTGGAGGTGGGCAACCTGGAGATCGGCATGTTCGTATGCCGGCTCGACCGCCCATGGGACGGCACCCCGTACCCCCTGCAGGGCATCGAGATCGGCTCGCCTGAGGACATCGAAGGCCTCGCCCAATGGTGCGAGTTCGTCTACGTCGATACCCAGCGCCGGCTGGCGGCCGATACCCGCCTGCAGTCGTTGCGCAAGCGCATCCAGAGCGGCAACCGCTTCCAGCGCGCGGTGGTGTACACCGACACGGCGACGTTCGAGGAAGAGGCGCCGCGGGCCCGGGAGGCCTTCGACAACGCCACGCAGTCGATCGAAAAGATCATGCAGGACATTGCCGATACCGGCGTGATCTCGCCCGAGGACGTCGACCGCGCGGTCCGCCCCCTGGTGGAGAGCATCCTGCGTTCGAGCGATGCCTTCTTCTGGATCGATGCCCTGCGCCGTCGCGACAGCTATATCTATAACCACGCGATCGGCTGCAGCGCCCTGGCCGCGTCGTTCGGGCGCCACATGGGCTTTGCCGAGGAAACCATCGTCAGCATGGCTGCCGGCGGCTTGTTGCTGGACGTCGGCAAGTCGCAGCTGCCACTGGAACTATTTGCAAGGCAGGGCCCGCTCGAGTACGACGAGATGATGCTGGTGCGCACCCACGTGGCCGAAGGCATGGACATCCTCGACCAATCGGCGATGCTCGACAGCGAGGTGCGCGACATGGTCCGCACCCACCACGAACGCTTCGACGGCAGCGGCTACCCCGATGGCCTGGCAGGCACCGCCATTCCCCTGGCCGGCCGCATGGCCGCGATCATCGACACCTACCACGCGATGTGCTCCTTGCGGCCACACGCCGTGGCGCTGTCACGGCACCAGGCCTTGCGCCGCATCTACAGCGCCCGCGAAACCGAATTCCAGGGCGAACTGGTGGAACAGTTTCAGGCCTGCCTGGGCGTGTATCCCACAGGCTCGCTGGTGGAGCTCAACAGCGGTGAAGTGGCCATCGTGATGGTACAGAACCAGTCGCGCCGCCTGCAGCCGAAGGTGGTGATCCTTACCGACCGTGGCAAGTCGCCTACGGCGGACTTCATCGTGGTCGACCTTATCGCCGAGTCGGGCGAAGACCGTCGGGAAGTCATCCGCACGCTACCGGTCGGTGCCTACGGTATCGATCCGGCTGATTATTTCCTGTCATGACCCCGCGGGCCAATCTGTTCAGCACGATCCAGGTGATGCTGGACAGGCAGGTCGAGGAGGCCATTTGCGGCGTGCTGGTGTTGCGCCTGCGTGGCATGCGCGAAGCGCAGCTGCGCCACGGCTACGACTTCGGCAACCAGATCATGCGTGCGGCGTACGAGCGCATCGTGCGCCTGCTGCGCCACGTCGACAGGGTGTTCGAGGCAGGCGAAGACACCTTCATCGCGGTACTGCCGTCGTTGCGCAATCGCACGCATGCCTTGCTGGCGGCCACGCGGTTGCTGAGCGCATTTGAAGAGCCCCTGGCCTGCCCAAGCCGTCCGTGGCTTGGTCGTGCAGTGGTGGGCGGAGCGCTCTACGCCGAACACGGCGTGGATGCCGAGCTGCTGTGCCGCCGCGCCGAGATGGCCCACGACGAAGCCATGCGCACCGGCGAGCCGTTCGCCATGTACGAAACCGAAGGCACCCAGATCGAGATCCTCTACGGTGAACTTCGCGACGACATCGAGGCCAATCGCCTGGAGGTCTACTTCCAGCCCCAGGTACATTGCGCCAGCGGCAAGGTTGCCCGCGTCGAGGCGCTCAGCCGATGGACCTCGGCCACGCGCGGCATGGTGATGCCTTCGGATTTCATCCCGTTTGCCGAGCGGAGCGACCTGATCATTCCGCTCACGCGCTGGAACCTCAACGCCAGCCTCCGCCACGCCGCGGCCATGCGCGATGCGCAAGTGATGCTTGATGTCTCGGTGAACCTGTCGCCGCGGGTGTTCGTGGAACGAGGCTTCACCGAGCAGTTCCTCGGCGCGCTGGAGATATGGAACGTTCCGGCCGAGAACGTGATCGTGGAGGTGACCGAAACGGCGATCCTCACCGACCTGGACATGAGCGTGCGCGTGTTGCGGCGGTTCCGCGACCGCGGCGTGCGCGTGGCCATCGACGACTTCGGTACGGGCTACGCTTCGTTCTCGTACCTTCGCCACTTCCCCGCCACGGAACTGAAGATCGACAAGTCGTTCGTAGGCACCATGCGCGACGACGCCCATACCGGCCAGTTGGTCGGCGCCATGATCGATGTCGCCCGCCGCATGAAGCTTGAGTCGGTGGCGGAGGGCGTGGAGGATGCCGCCACCATGGACCAGTTGATCGCCATGGGCTGCGACTACCTGCAGGGCTACCACCTCGGACGACCCATACCCGCGGTGCGATACGTACACGATCGCTCGCATGGTACCGCTGCCGCCACGGCCTGACCGTTGCGAAGGTCAGTCGAAGGTCAAGGTTCTTGCCGCCGCGGCGCTCGCCCGCGCCGCTTCGATCACCCGCATCACGTCGAGCGCCTCGTTGCCGGTCACTGGCGGCGCTACCGAGTCGTTGATTGCCCGCGCCACGGAAGCGTAGTAACGGGTATACGCCCCGGCGCGCAATGCCAACGCCGTTTCCGTCCCGTCGCCTGCCGTGAGCAGGCCTGACCGGACTTCGGGGCCCCAGGGAGCCTGCCCGGGTCGGCGGCCGGCACGCAGCTCCGCCTCCTGGCCATCGAGACCGTGCGTGGTGAAACTGCCCCGTTCGCCATGCATGATGAATCGCGGACCGTGTGCCGCGGCAAGCGTCGAGCCATGCAATACCACACGAAGCCTGCCGTAATGCAGTTGAACGTGGAAGTAGTCCGGAACGTGCGCCTGTGGCCGTTGCACCAGGACATCGGCCGTCACCGCTTCGGGCATGCCGAACAGGTGCAGCGCCTGGTCGGCCAGGTGTGAGCCCAGGTCGAAAAGCACGCCCGTGCCTTCACCTTCGCCTTCGCGCCAGCCTGGCTTGATCGCCGGGCGGTAACGATCGAAATGCGATTCGAAGTAGTTGATCCGGCCCAGCGCATCGCCGGCCAGGAGGTCTTGCACGGTAAGGAAATCGTCGTCCCAGCGGCGATTGTGGAACACGCTCAGCATCCGTCCGGCATGGGCCGCCGCATCGATCAGTTCGCTTGCCTGCTGCGGATCCAGCGCCATGGGTTTGTCGATCACCACATGCTTGCCTGCCGCCAGTGCCTGCATGGCCAGCGGGTAGTGGGTTTGATTGGGCGTGGCGATCACTACCAGTTCGATGTCCGCAGCGCCGATCAACGTCGCGGGATCGGCATCGACGTTCACGCCGGGATGGGCCGCTTCGATCGCCTGCCTGCGGCTGCTGGCCACCCGGCGCAGGGCAAGGCCGGATTCGGCCGTGATCAATGGCGCATGGAAGAACGCGCCTGCCGTGCCATAGCCGATGAGTCCGGTGCCGATCCGTGCCATGGGCATTCTCCTGGGGAATCAAGCTCAAGAGTGTAGCGCCGGCGGCCAAACCTGCCGTCGGCGCGCAGGTGGTATTCTGAACGACTGCCCCTTCCAGATAAAAAACCCCGTGGCCCTTAAATCCATCGTGTTCAAGGCCGACCTTCAGGTCAGTGACATGGACCGCAACTACTACCAGTCCCATGCATTGACCATCGCCCAGCATCCATCGGAGACCGATGAACGGATGATGGTGCGGTTGCTGGCCTTTGCCCTGCACGCGGACGATGCCCTGACCTTTGGCAAGGGCCTGAGCTCCGATGACGAACCGGACCTCTGGCGCAAGGAACTCACCGGCGAGATCGATCTCTGGATCGAAGTGGGCCAGCCCGACGAACAGCGCATCCGCCGGGCCAGCGGGCGCGCAAGACGCGTGGTGGTGTATTCCTATGGCGGCCGCGGCGCCGAGGTCTGGTGGAAGAAAACCGCATCGGGTATTGGCAAGGCGAAGAACGTCACCGTGATTGACATCGCACCGGTCACCACTGCCGCGCTCGCCGCACTTACCCAGCGCACCATGCAGCTGCAGTTGTTCGTACAGGACGGCCTGGTCCAGCTGATGGGTGAGGAAGCCATCGTGCCAGTGGAATTGACGGTGCTTGCCGGGTCCATGGAAGAGGCGCGCGCCAGCGCATGAGTCCCGCTAGGATGGGCGCCTTAGACTCCTGACGCGAAGGAATTCCCGGTGACCTCTCGGCTTCGTCTTGCCCTGATCGTGCTTGCTCTTGGCCTGGGCGCCGCCGCAGGCGCTTACGCATTGGCGCCCACCGCGGCCCACCGTAGCTTCACCGTGGCCTTGCCTGCCAGCGCCACCGCGCCCGTGTCCGGCCGGCTGCTGGTATTCGTCACCGATGCCAAGTCTGCACGGGCCACCGCCAAGGGTGGTGAGGTGGCAAGCGTCGATACCAACCCGTTTTCACCCAAGGACGCCACCGTCATCGCGCGTGACGTAGGCCATCTGGAACCGGGCCAGGCCATCGTCGTGGACGGTGATACCGAATCCTTCCCGCAGGGGCTCTCGCAATTGCCGGCCGGCGACTATCTGGCCCAGGCCGTGCTCGATACCGACCACAGTTACGATTACAACGGCCGCGGGGCAGGTGATCTGCTCAGCAAGGTGGTGCCGGTGACCCTGGGCAGTGCCGCTGTCCCGGCCCTGGTGCTGGACACGGTGCAACCCGGACGCGACCCCTGGACGGCCTCGCCCAAGGCGCCCCCCGGCATGCAGGACATGCTCACCGCCGCGCGGCCGCACGCCACCGCGATAGATTTCCAAAGCCCGGCGCTGGCCGCGTTCTGGGGCCGGCCGATCCCGATGAAGGGCTGGGTGCTCACGCCGCCCGACTACGATGCGGAGTCGTCCAAGTCCTGGCCGGTGGTGTATTACACGCACGGTTTCGGCGCTACGGCAGCGAGCCTCACCGCGCCGCTGGCCACCGTATGGCAAGCCATGCAGAAAGGCCAGATGCCACCGATGATCTGGGTGTTCCTGGACGAATCCAGCCCCACCGGTACGCATGAATTCGCAGACTCGGTGAATAACGGCCCATGGGGCCAGGCGCTTACCACCGAGCTCATTCCGTATCTGGAGAAGAACTACCGCATGGACGCGCGGGTGAACGGGCGCTTCCTCAACGGCCATTCGTCGGGCGGCTGGGCCACGCTGTGGTTGCAGGTGCGCTATCCGAAGATCTTCGGCGGCACTTGGTCGACCTCGCCGGACCCTTCGGATTTCCACGATTTCACCGGCGTGGATCTCTATGCGCCCAACGCCAACATGTATCGCAAGGCCGACGGCACGGCCACGCCGCTGGTGCGCGATAAGGGCAAGGTGATCGCCACTTTCGAGACGTTCGCCAAGCTCGAGCAGACGATCAACGCCTATGGCGGCCAGCTGGCTTCCTTCGACTGGGTGTTCTCACCACGCGGCGCCGACGGCCGGCCCGTGCCGATGTTCGACCGTGCCACCGGCAACGTGGATCCGGCCGTGGTGGCGTACTGGCGCGATCACTTCGACATCGCCTGGCGTCTGAAGCGTGACTGGCCCACGCTGAAGGGTGACCTCGATGGCAAGATCCACGTCTATGTCGGTACCGCCGATACGTTCTACCTCGATGGCGCCGCGCACCGCTTGAAGGAGACGCTCGACGGCCTGCACGCCACCTCGAGCGTCCAGTTCATCGAGGGCCGCACGCATTTCGACCTGTACGTCGAAGGCGACGATCGCCAGGCGCTGCTGAAGAAGATCGCCTGGCAGATGTACGCCGTGGCGCGTCCTAGCGCGGCACCCGCAAACCACCCATGACGCCGCGGGGACTCAAGGTGATCTGCCACAGCTGGTCGCGCCGGCTGCGGAAGATCGCCGCCGAGCACGACAGGTAGAACAGCCACATCCTGCGGAAGCGTTCATCGTAGCGGCCCTGCAATACCGGCCAGGCGGCCTCGAAATTGGCTCGCCAGGCCTGCAGGGTGAGATCGTAGTCGGCCCCGAAGTTGTGCCAGTCCTCCACCACGAACAACCCCTCCAGCGCGTGTGCTACCTGCGATGCATTGGGAATGAGTGAATTGGGGAAGATGTAACGGTCGATCCACGGGTCCGGACGCGTCGCGGTGGCATGTGATCCGATGCTATGCAGCAGCACCAGGCCGTCGTCGATAACGCAACGCCGCGCCATCTCGAACCACGCGCGGTGGTTCTTCGCGCCCACATGTTCGAACATGCCCACCGAAAGCACGGCATCGAAGCGCTCGTCGACTTCGTGGTAGTCCTGCAGGCGGACCTCGATCGGAAGGCCGGCGCATAGTTCGCAGGCGTAGGCCGCCTGCTCGGCGGACACGGTGATACCCACGCCCTTCACGCCGTAGCGCTCGGCGGCGAACTTCAACGCTTCGCCCCAGCCGCAGCCCACGTCCAGCACGCGCTGACCGGGCTTGAGCTGAAGCTTTCGGCAGATCAGGTCGAGCTTGTCTTCCTGGGCCTCGTCCAGGTCCTGGGCCCGGGCCCAGTAACCGCACGAATACACCAGGCGCTTGCCGAGCATGGCGGCGAACAGGTCGTTGCCCAGGTCGTAGTGGCGCTTGCCCACTTCCCAGGCGTGGGCACCGCGCTGTACGTTGATCAGCCGCGCCTTCAGGTGGGCGAGCAGGGTATCGATGGTGGTGAGCGCATCGTCGAGGTTCGCCCGCAGCACCCGGGTGAAGAAGCCGGCGAGGTCGGCGGCGTCCCACCAGCCGTCCATGTAGCTTTCGCCCAGGCCCAGGGTGCCGTGGGCGAACACCCGTGCATAGAAGCCTTCATCGTGGATGCGAAGGTCCGTCGGGTTGGGGCCGTCGATGGCTACCCCGGCCTGGGCAAGCAGGTCGCGGGCGCGTTGCTTGAGCGAGTCGGAATTCACGCCAAAACCTCGTAGGTCGGGACGCCACGACCCATTGTGGCGCGACAAAGGGATTACGCGCTACGGGTAAGCATCCGCACCAGGGCAAGCCCGGTGATCACGGCGGCAATGGAGCCGGCCAGGTGCACCATGACGTGGGCGGCGAACCAGCCGTACTGGCCCTTCAGGAGCAGCGTGGTGGATTCGGCGGCGAAGGTGGAGAACGTGGTGAGGCCCCCGAGGAACCCGGTGGCGATGAGCAGGCGCAGCTCAGGGGACAGGGTGGGGTAGTGCTCAACCACGCCCAGCGTGCAACCCATCAGCAATCCGCCCACCAGGTTGGCTACCAGCGTGCCCATCGGCAGGTTCGGCACCGCCGCGTTGAAGGCCACGGCCAGGCCCCAGCGCAACCAGCAACCGAGCATGCCGCCAACGCCGACAGCAAGAAACGCATTCAAACCCATGTCTTCCTGCCTGCGCATCTGGAGGTTGCCCGTCACTATACTTGCCGCCTGATGACTTCGTCCGCCCATACCCTCCGGCGCAACCTGCCGTGGTTGCTGGCTGGCCTGTCGATGATCGGCCCGTTTTCGATCGACGCGATCTTCCCGGGCTTTCCGGACATCGGCCGCGACTTCGGCGTGGGCGACGTCGCCCTGCAGCAGACCATCAGCGTCTACCTGTTCGCCTATGCGGCGATGAACCTGTTCCACGGTGCCATCTCCGATGCTTTCGGGCGCAAGCCTGTCATCGTGATCGGCATGGGGTTGTATGCCGTGGCCTCCGCGGGCGCCGCCTTGGCCACGTCCTTCACGGGCCTGCTCGTCTTCCGGGTACTGCAGGGCCTGTGCGCCGGCGCCGGCATCGTGGTCGGCCGTGCCGTGGTGCGCGACACGCTGCATGGGGAAGATGCGCAGAAGATGATGTCGAAGGTGATGATGATCTTCGGCGTGGCGCCGGCAGTGGCGCCCATGATCGGCGCATGGCTGCTGGGCATCGATGGCTGGCGCGGCATTTTCTGGGCACTCACGGGTTTTGCCGTGGTGCTCACGGTGGCCCTGTGGCATTTCCTGGACGAAACCCATCCGCACGAGGCCCGCACCAGTTTCCGTCCGCGGCCCCTGCTGGCCTCGTACGCGAACATCGCCAGGGATCGGCCGTTCTGGCCGCTGATGATCGCCGCGTCCATCAACTTCTCAGGGCTGTTCCTGTACATCGCCTCTGCGCCGCGAGTGATTCGCGAACTCCTGGGACTTTCCGCCCAGGGTTTCCCGTGGTTGTTCATCCCTGTGGTGAGCGGCATGGTAACGGGCGCCTTCGTCTCAGGCCGCATGGCCGGGCGCATGGCGCCCACGCGCACGGTCAATATCGGCTACGTGCTGATGCTAAGCAGCTGCGCGATCAACATCCTGCTGGCACTTACCTTGCCCCATCCGATGGTGCCGTGGTCGACGCTGCCCCTGTTGCTCTACGGCGCCGGCGTGCAGATGGCTTTTCCCACGCTCACCCTGCTGTTGCTGGACCGTTTCCCCCGCCAGCGCGGCGGAGCGTCTTCCGTGCAGGCGTTCGCCAGCCTGCTGTTCACGGCCGTCGTGGCCGGCGTGCTGTCGCCGTTGCTGTCGGTGGACATGCTGGGGCTTGCGCTGGGCGCCACCGCCCTGTGCGGCATCGGGCTGGTGTCGTGGCGGTGGTATCTGCGGTTGGTCTGAGCGCGATGTAGCCTGTCTCGGCTTCGGGGTCAGAGTGAATACTCTGACTCCGAATTCACGGGCCGCCCAGCAGCCCAAGCCGATCGACATACGCCATGGCCTCGCGGGCATCTTCCTCGAACCACGCCCGCGTGGACCCCAGCCGGAACGTGTAACCCCACGTATCCATATCCTGCATCAGGCGTCCTGAGCCCACGCCGGGCAATGCAGCGGCCAGCACGATCTGCAAGTAGCAGGTCGCGTCTTCTTCTTCGATCGAGTCGGTGGCGTTGGTGTGCACGGTGGCCCGGCGTTCGGCGGGCATCACCAGCAGGTGGCTGGCCTCATGCAGCAATGAGTGCACGGGGGTGTCGGGGCGGGCGTAGACGGTAAGGCCGATCAACCCGGCTTCGTCCTCGCCCCAGTAACTGCCGGGGATGGCCTCGCCGTCGGCTACTTCGACCAGGTGCAGGCCATGTCGTCCGAGGAGTTCGCGCGACGCGGCAAAGCCGACATCGCGCATGCGCAACACATCCATGGACGATTAACCGGGCTTGTGCTCGGGCAGGGCGACGGAGAGCTCGAGTACTTCGTGGCCGCTGTCACGGTCCAGGCTGATGTTCACCGCGTCCACGTCGACATTGACGTATTTGCGGATCACTTCGAGCAGTTCGTTGCGAAGCAGGGGAAGGTAGTCCGGGGCGCCGCGCGTGCTGCGTTCCTGCGCCACGATGATGCGCAGGCGCTCCTTGGCGACGC
>Ga0307510_10006581_pt1 | contig 13858 bp, 12 predicted proteins | sample 12_EM_MG_FD_207224 | JGI IMG/M metagenome (GOLD analysis project Ga0307510, IMG submission 207224) | Populus trichocarpa ectomycorrhiza microbial communities from riparian zone in the Pacific Northwest, United States - 12_EM | ecosystem: Host-associated > Plants > Roots > Unclassified | place... | reverse complement strand
GGGGCTCTCTCCACAGTCACAGTGTGACTCGCGGAGACACCCCCACCCCAGCCCTCCCCCGCAAGCGGGAGAGGGGGCGCAGTATCCTCGCGGCTGTAATTGTGCTCTACGCCTTCGCCGAGCCCAGCAGTACCACGCCGCCGATCAAAATCGCGCAGCCCACGACCCGCCATGCCGTGACCCGCTCGCCGAGGATCAGCATGCCGAACATGGCCCCCACCATCATCGACATTTCGCGCGCGGGCGCGACCAGGCTGAGCGGGGCGCCCATCTCGATGGCTGACAGCACCAGGATGTAGGACAGCGGCGAGAGCAAGCCGACCCAGAACGCCAGCCACCAATGGCCCTTCATCTTCTCTTTGGCGCGCGACCAGTTCGATAGAACGACGGGTGCGAGCATGAAGAAGCGCAGCAGGTTGGAAAGCCAATCGAGCACGACGGGGTGAATGCCGAGCATCTTGACGCAGTATCCGTCCACGACGGTGTAGCCCGCGATCAGCGACCCCGTGGCGGTGCCCCAGCGCAGGCCATCGAGGCCGCGCGGCCCGCGGAATGCGGAGAGATCGCCCTGGGTGGTGATGAAGCCGATCCCGGTGACGACCGCGAGCAGGCCGAAGATGCCCTGGGCCGAAGGCGTTTCACGAAGCAGGATGAAGGCGCCAACGGAGGACAGCAGCGGCCCCGTGCCCCGCGCGATCGGATAGACCACCGAGAGATCGGCGACCTGATAGCCGCGCTGAAGGCACAGGTTGTAGGCGAGGTGAAGGATGGCGCTCAAGACGAGACAGAATGCGACCGGCTGACTCCAGCTGGGCGCGTTATGCGCCAGTAGCCAGCCAACCCACGGCAGATAGAGGACAAGGGCTATCACGTTGGAGGCGAACACGAAGGCCGCGCCGGTGTCAGCGGCGCGCTTCGAAAGCAGATTCCAGGTGGCGTGGATGAAGGCGGCGAGGACGACGAGGGAGAGTGAGACGAGCGACATGAGACCTCCGTGCCATTAGGCGCGAACAAGATCTCGACATCTCCTCCTCTGGGCTTTTGTCCCTCGGGTGCAGCCGCGGGCTACCGCGGTTTCCGCAACGCTCGGACCGGCGATGGCCGCTTGGCCATCCGGAACCCTAGTTGCCACTCAGTCGATGGAACCCTGATATCCAGGGAAATCAGGCGCGGTCAATCCGGAATTTATGCTGCAGGCGCGCAATGCCCCGCGAATCAGGCCGCCAGATCCTGCAACAGCAGCGACGAGCCGCGAATCAGCACCTTGCGGCCCTTCGCCGTGATGACGGGCGCATCACCGTTCATGGCGGCGAGTTCGAGCTCGATCAGGCCGTCGATCGTGGTGCGGCTCATGCGCGGCAGGCGCGAAGCGGGCGTCCGCAACGCTTTCAATGCGTCCCACTGGGACGGCGTCAGTTCGTAGTCGAATTCTTCGATCATGGTGCCTCGGCATTCTTGCAGCGCTTTGCCACAATTCTTGTGGCGCGTAGTAGCGAGCGCACGTGAAGTTCGTGCGACCGCAACGAGTCGGTATCGCGACGAGCGACGATGCGGGCGTCACATCATCGTGTCACTGGAATCAATTGAATGTGTCGAATCACACAGATGGCCGAACAAATACGCTGGCGCAGCTCGTGTGAACATGGGGCGTCAAAAAAACCGCCCAATCGCCGCAACCCTTAATGGAAGGTTACTACCGAAAGGTAAACGCCGGTTCCGTAAGAACACGGGGTTTTCGGCGGCCGTCGTGGCTGGATGAGTGATGTGCCGTGTAGCGAGGTGCCGTAGGGTGGGCAAAGCGACTTGTCCGCCGTAGCTCAACGAGCGAAGGCGGAAGCGTGCCCACCATCTTTTTACGCCGAGAGAATGGTGGGCACGTCGCTTCGCTCCTTTGCCCACCCTACGAAGCTATCCCCGCCGCACGCTCGATCCGCCATCGACCGGCAATGTCACACCGGTAATGAAACTCGCTTCATCAGAGGCGAGGAACAGCGCGGCGTTGGCGACGTCCCAGCCGGTGCCCATCTTGTGGCGCAGCGGAACTTTTGCGTCGCGCTCGGCCTCGACCTCGGCGCGGCTCTTCTTGAACTCGCGCGCGCGGGTATCGACCGCCATCGGCGTGTTCATCAGGCCGGGCAGGATGACGTTGGCGCGGATGCCGTATTGCGCGTTCTGATAGGCGAGCTGTTCGGTGAAGGCGATCATCGCCGACTTGGTCGCCTTGTAGGCCACATAGGGGTAGGTGGTGATCGCGGCCATCGACGAGATGTTGATGATCGCGCCGCTCTTTTGCGCCCGCATGATCGGGATGACGTGCTTGGCGGCCCACACGCAGCTCTTCAGGTTGATCGCGACGCAGCGGTCGAACGCTTCCTCCGAGATGTCGAGCAGTTCGGCATCGCCGCCGGACAGGCTGACGCCGACATTATTGTGCAGGATGTCGACGCGGCCCCAGCGGCCTTTCGCATCCTCCACCATCGCCTTGAGGTCCGCATTTTTGGTGACGTCGGCCTTGAACGCCGCCGCCACGCCCTGCTTCTCGGCGATCAGGTCGACCGTCTCCTGGGCCGAGGCTAGATTGTGATCGACGCACAACACCTTGGCGCCTTCGCGCGCAAAGGTCAGCGCGGTGGCGCGTCCGTTGCCGATGCCCTCGCCGGGGCTCTGTCCGGCGCCGACGACGATGGCGACACGATCTTTCAGGCGCATTTCATTCCACTCCCGGGATCGGGTACTGTTTCAGTACCTCTTTGTAATAGGGTTCGTTGTCCATTTTCATCGTCGCCAGCACGCGGACCACGGCGCAGTAGAAGGCGATGGTGAGCACGAGGTCGACCATGTGCTCGTCGGAAAGCTCTTTCTTGATCTCGGCGAACGTCGTATCCGACATGGCGAGTTCACGCACCATCTCGCGGGCGCCGCGCAGGATGGCTTTCGCCAGTGGCTCGAACTTCGAGGGCTTGCCCTCGGTCTCGGCCATCAGGGCGGCGATATCGTCATCGGTGACACCGAACTCCCTGCCGATCTTCACATGGTGGGTGAACTCATATTCCGATTTCTCCATCCAGCCGACCTGGAGGATCGCGAGTTCACGCAAACGCGGGTCGAGCTTGCTCTTGAAGCGGATGTAGCCGCCGACGCCGTTGAAGGCGCGGGCCATGTCGGGCGAGTTCACCAGCAGCTTGTGCAGGTTGGTGTTGCGCTTGAGCATGTCGCGGTATTCGGGGGCGACCTGGTCGGCTTCGAGATAGGGCAGGCGGGCCATTTTCTTGTTGTCCTTGTTGGCGATAGCGGATGAAGCTGAACTTTATATTTGACGCGTTTTCTTGACGCGAACCGGGGTCCACTTCGCTTGAAAACGCTCTAGCCGTAGAGCGCTTTATGCTCCTGCTCGTAGTTAGCGTAGGAGTCTTTGATGCTGGCCAAGTTGAGCAACATGGTTGCGACCGGCTTGTCATCTGACGCAAATACGGTCGTGCGCATCCACGCGCTTTCGGTACGCCGGCTGCCGCTCAGCGCCACGACCTCGCGCTCGGTGGTGTAGGTTTCGCCCGGAAACAACGGCCCGCGCAGCAGGCGGATTTCCTGATCGGCAAACAGCCCGACCGCCGGTCCCCGGATCGGCAGCCTGTCCTCGCGGGCGCGGTATTGAAACAGCACGCTCAGCATCTCCATGGGAATGATCGCGCGGCCCCAGGGGTTCAGCTCCTGCGAATAATACGCCGAGGGCTCGGTGATGACCTTCAGCTTCTGCGCCAGCGAAAACGGATAGAGGTCGCCCATGTGCTGGTCGAAATCCATCTTCACGGTCTGGCGAGGCGTCTTCATGCCGACCTTGAGGTCGGCGAGGATGACGGGATCGGCGAGCGGCTTCAATTCGCCAAGCCGTCGGGAAAGCGCGGTTTCCGACCCGTCACCAGCGACCGACGCGGTGCCGCGCAAAATCTCGGTGCCGTCGCGCTTGGTCATGCCGACCGCGCAGACCCTCTCGCCCGGCTTCGGCTTTTCGATATTGGCCTGCACCTCCTCGCCCTCGAAGGCGGGGTTGCGGTAATGCGCCGACAGGCATCCGGTCTCGAACCAGGCCTGGCCCCAGATCCGTTCGCACAGCGGCGCGAACTGGCTGAAATGGGTCGGGCCCTCGATGGTGCCGCCCTGAAAGCCGAGCTTTTGCGCGGTCGCATCGTCGTGGATCGAGGCGTGGGAGTCGTAGACCTGCGCGTGAAGCATCTGCTTCGGGCTGCGCCACGGCCCCACCAGCAGATTGCCGCTTTCCAATAGCTCGGTCGTGAACGCCGCTTCTGTCATCCCTGGTGTCTCCCTTTGCTCCCGAGCGTTTCAAAGAAGGCGGATTTCGGCAAGAGCGATCCACAAGACAGCCGAGATATGTCCTGCGGCCATGAATTCACGCTGGGCACGCATAGCAAAACCGGTGCATTCTCGTCACAATTAGACCGGTTCAAATAACCGGCGGAACGTGCGACGGGGAGCGGACGGATGGCGTTGATGGAAGTTGGGCTGGACGACAAGTACCGGCTGGATGCGAAGCGCATATTCCTTTCCGGTACGCAGGCGCTGGTCCGATTGCCCATGTTGCAGCGCGAACGCGACCGCGCAGCGGGGCTCAACACTGCAGGTTTCATCTCCGGATACCGCGGCTCGCCGCTCGGCATGTACGACCACGCGCTGTGGCGCGCGAAAAGCTTCCTCAAGCAGCATGATATCGAGTTCGCACCCGGTCTCAACGAGGACCTGGCGGCGACCGCCGTGTGGGGTAGCCAGCAGGTGGGCATGTTCCCCGGCGCCAAGGTCGATGGCGTATTCGGTATCTGGTATGGCAAGGGCCCAGGCGTCGACCGCTCGATGGATGCGCTCAAGCATGCCAACTCGGCCGGCACCTCGCCGAACGGTGGCGTGATTGCGCTGGCCGGTGACGACCATGGCTGCCAGTCCTCGACGCTCGCCCATCAGAGCGAGCAGGTGTTTGCCGCGGCATTGATGCCGGTGGTCAACCCGGCGACGCTGCAGGATTATCTCGATCTCGGCATTCTGGGTTTTGCGCTGTCGCGCTACTCGAGCTGCTGGGTCGGCTTCAAGGCGATTTCGGAGACGGTTGAAAGCTCAGCCTCGATCGTCAGCGATCCTGATCGCATCAAGATCATTATCCCCACAGATTTCGAAATGCCGCCGGGCGGACTTTCGATCCGCTGGCCCGATGCGCCGCTGGAGCAGGAGCGTCGGCTGCACGGCCCGAAGATGCAGGCGGTGGCGGCTTTCACGCGCGTCAATCGCTTTGACCGCATCGTGCTGGATTCCAAGCCCGCACGGCTCGGCATCATGGCCACCGGCAAGGCCTATCTCGATCTCCGGCAGGCGCTGGCCGATCTCGGCATTACCGACGCCGAGGCGCAGGCGCTGGGACTTCGCATCTACAAGGTGGCGCTGACCTGGCCATTGGAAGAATCCGGCGCAAAGGCCTTCGCCGAAGGTCTGCAGGACGTGCTTGTGGTCGAGGAGAAGCGCGGTTTTATCGAGGACCAGCTTCTGCGCATTCTTTATAATGTAGATGCCTCGAAGCGCCCTTCGGTGGTCGGCAAGCGCGACGAAACCGGCGCGCCGCTGCTGCCGAGCGAGGGCGAGCTGACGCCGACCATGGTCGCGGCGGCGATCGTCGCGCGGCTGCGCCGACTCGGACATCGCAGCCCGGCGCTGGAGCAGCGGCTGGCCAAACTCGAGGCGTTCGACCGGCCGGCGGAAAGCGTCGGCGCGGCAAAACTGCAGCGCACGCCGTATTTCTGTTCGGGCTGTCCGCACAACACCTCGACCAAGATCCCCGAAGGCAGCCGCGCCATGGCCGGCATCGGCTGTCACGGCATGGCGCTCTCGGTGCCGAACCGCCGCACGCAGACCATCTCGCATATGGGCGCGGAAGGCGTCACCTGGATCGGGCAGGCGCCGTTCACCAGCGAACAGCACGTGTTCCAGAATTTGGGCGATGGCACCTATACCCATTCCGGCCTGCTGGCGATCCGCGCGGCGGCGGCTTCCGGCGTCAATATCACCTACAAGATCCTCTATAATGACGCGGTCGCGATGACCGGCGGCCAACCGGCCGAGGGAGGTCTGACCGTGTCGCAGATCGCGCACCAGGTTTCGGCGGAAGGCGCAAAACGCCTCGTCATCGTCTCCGACGATCCGGAGAAATATCCCAGCAATTACTTCCCCTCAGGCGCGACCGTTCATCATCGCCGCGAGCTCGATGCGGTGCAGAGGGAGCTGCGCGAGGTCAAGGGCCTCACGGTCCTGATCTACGACCAGACCTGCGCGGCGGAAAAGCGCCGCCGCCGCAAGCGCGGGCTCTACCCGGATCCGCCGAAACGCGTCTTCATCAACGAGCGCGTCTGCGAGGGCTGTGGCGATTGCTCGGTTGTTTCGAACTGCGTCTCGGTGCAGCCGCTGGAAACCGAATTCGGCCGCAAGCGGCGGATCGACCAGTCGAACTGCAACAAGGACTTTTCCTGCATCGAGGGCTTTTGCCCGAGTTTTGTCACCGTGCATGGCGGCAAGCTGAGGAAGGCCGACCGCACCGCGGCCGATCCGTCGGCGCTGTTTGCCGATCTGCCGTTGCCAGCAACGCCCATGCTCGACGGCGCCTACAACATCCTCGTCACCGGGATCGGCGGCACCGGCGTCATCACCATCGGCGCACTGCTCGGCATGGCAGCCCACGTCGACGGCAAGGCCTGTTCGACGCTCGACTTCACCGGATTGTCGCAGAAGAACGGCGCGGTCATGAGTCACGTCCGCATCGCGCCCGATGCGGACGATCTCGCCACCGTCCGCATCGCGCCCGGCGGCGCCAATCTCATTCTCGGCTGCGACATCGTGGTCGCCACCAGCATCCCGGCGTTGAGCCGGGCCGAGCGCGGCGTGACGCGGGCGATCGTCAATGCCGACCTGTTGCCGACCGCGAGCTTTGTCATCAACCCCGACATCGACTTTGAGGCGGGGACGATGCGGGACTCGCTCAACGGGGCCGTCAGCGCCTCCGATCTCGACATCCTGGACGCCACCGGGCTGGCCACCGCGCTGATGGGCGACAGCATCGCCACCAACGCCTTCATGCTTGGTTTTGCGTTCCAGCGCGGCGCGATCCCGCTGTCGCTGGAGGCGATCATGCAGGCGATCGACCTCAATGGTGCGGCGATCGACATGAACAAGCTGGCGTTCTCCTGGGGCCGGCTCGCCGCACACGATCTGCAGCGGGTCGTCACGGCGGCCCGCTTCAAGAATTCGGGCGCGGCGCCGGTAAAACGTACGCTCGACGAGAGCATCGTTTTCCGCGCCAAGTTCCTGACGGACTACCAGAACGAGGCCTATTCGAAACGCTACCTCGCCGAGGTGGAGCGCGTCCGTGCCGCCGAAGCCAAGGGCTCGCCCGGTTCACATGACCTCACCGAGGCCTTTGCAAAAGGCCTGTTCAAGCTGATGGCCTACAAGGACGAGTACGAGGTCGCCCGGCTTTACTCGGACGGCGAGTTTGCCAAGGCGTTGAAGGAGCAGTTCGACGGCGACCCCGGCGTCAAGGTCAGCCTCGCGCCGCCGCTGCTGGCTTCGCGCGACAAGGCGACCGGGCATCTGCGCAAGCGCGAGTTCGGTTCCTGGATTTTTCGCGCCTTCGAGCTGCTGACGAGGTTCAAGTTCCTGCGCGGCACGGCGTTCGATCCGTTCGGCTACACGGCCGAACGCCGGATGGAACGGGCGTTGCCGGGCGAATATTCCGCTGTCATCTTCCGCCATCTCGACAAGGCGAAACCGCAGGACTGGCCGCGTCTGGTAGCGCTGGCAAAATCCGCGGAACTCGTTCGCGGCTATGGCCACATCAAGGAAGCCAATGTCGCAAAATTCCGCGGAGAATGCGCGCGGCTGGAGGCGGCGATCGGCCAGCCGGTGGCGCAAGCCGCCGAGTAGGGGCTGTTCACCCGGCTTGTGAACTTTTCCACAGCCGGGATCACTCATCGCTGACCTTGTGACCGGCAACGGCTGGAATTGTCCGGCCGGTTTCCTAGATAGTGGGTTGTGGTTTCACCTTTCGGTTGATTTCAGGAGGCCGGCGATGGGCCTGAAAAACGCTATTGCGACAGCACTTTGCACAGGGCTCCTGATGTTGGGCAGCGCCGCGCTGGCCGACGAATATCGCGCCGATGAGTTCCTCGGCCTCGATCTTCCCCAGGCGGTGCTCTCGCCGAAGCGGCTCGGCCCGGAGACGCAATTCGCTCCGGTCCGTATCGAGGCGAAAACCGATAGCAGGCCGGTGAAAACGGAACGCGTGGTAGTGTCGAAGGAAGCCGCGCCCAAGCCGCAAATGGCGCAGGAGCGCGTCGAGAAGCCGCGCGCCGCCGCCCGCACCAAGCTGGCGCGACGTCATACCAATCCGCTCGATGCGCAGGCGCGCGACACCCGGATCCAGAAATGGCCGTGCACGTCAGGCGGCATCTGCGGCTGGCAGAACTAGTTCGCTCTCGAACCTCATGGTGAGGAGGCGCGAAAGCGCCGTCTCGAACCATGTAGCCCCGCCGGTGCCACTCATCCTTCGAGACGCCGCTTCGCGGCTCCTCAGGATGAGGTCTGGCAGGGTTCGGCTTCGTGTAGGATGGGTAGAGCCAACGGGTCCGGCCTTCGGCCGGCCCGATGATAAACTCCGCGAAACCCATCATGCCTCCGCGCCGGGACTGCTGATGGGTTTCGCTTCGCTCTACCCATCCTACGATTCCACGTCATCCACCTGTCGTAAAAGCTTCAGCCGCGAGTCAAATACAACGGGCACACCTTCGTCGTGATTCGACGAGGGTGCTTCGATGCCGATTGCGATACGCGCCGGGCAAGGCTTGAACAAACAAGGCTTGAGCCGGCGTCAATGGCTGGTCCGCTCCGCCGCAACATGCGCCGTTGCCGGTCTCGGCAGCCTCGCCAGACCATATCTCAGCCGCGCCGCCGATCGGCCGCTCATCACGAGCGGCATTCAATCGGGCGACGTCTCGGCGGACTCCGCTATCATCTGGGCCCGCGCCGACCGGCCGGCACGGATGCAGGTGGAGTGTTCGACGCTGGAGAGTTTCAAGACCATCACTGGCTCGGCCTCCGCCGACGCCTTGCCGGCCGGCGATTTCACTTCAAAGGTGCTGCTCAATGGCCTGCCGGCGGGGCAGGATATTTTCTATCGCGTTCGGTTTGAAGATATCGGCGGGCAGGGGATCGCCGGCGAGACCCAGCTCGGGCATTTTCGTACCGCACCGACAGAGCGAACATCGATATCGTTCGCCTGGTCGGGCGATACGACGGGGCAGGGCTGGGGCATCGACGAGAACCGTGGCGGCATGCGGACTTACCGCACCATGCTCGACAACCGTCCGGACTTCTTCATCCATTCCGGCGACCACATCTATGCGGATTGCCCGGTGGAGCGGGAATTGAAGCTGCCCGGTGGCGGGGTCTGGCGGAATGTTCTCACCGAGGAAAAGTCCGTCGTCGCCCACAGCCTCGCCGAGTTCCGCGGCAACTACAAATACAACTGGCTCGACCAAAACTTTCGCGCCTTCCATGCCGCCGTGCCCCTGTTCGCGCAATGGGACGACCATGAGGTCACCAACGACTGGGCGCCGATCGGCACTGCCGACGAGACCGGTTATGCCGAGGACGGCAGCTCGCTTCTGGTGGCGCGGGCGCGCCGCGCGTTCCACGAATTCATGCCGATGCGCGCCGTGCCCGCCCAGGACGGCCGCATCTATCGCAAGATCGCCTATGGCCCGCTGCTCGACGTCTTCATGATCGACATGCGCAGCTACCGCGACTCCACCTGGAATAAGCGCGACGACCAAAGCAAGACCTGCATTCTGGGCGCGGCGCAACTGGCCTGGCTGAAGCGCGAACTGGTGGCATCAGATGCGACCTGGAAAGTGATCGCCGCCGACATGCCGATCGGCCTCTTCAGCGAGGATGGCATCGCGCTCGGCGACGGCCCGCCGGAGCGGCGCGAGCATGAGATCGCCGATCTGCTGTCGTTCATGAAGCGCGCCGGCATCCGCAACACGGTGTGGCTGACCGCCGACATGCATTACACGGCCGCGCATCATTACGATCCGAACCGTGCGGCCTATCAGGATTTCGAACCGTTCTGGGAGTTCGTCTCCGGCCCGCTGCATGCGGGCACCTGGGCGCCGGCCCCGCTCGACAATACGTTCGGGCCGAAAGCGATGTTCCAGAAGGGCTGCAGCGGCGAGAATCTCGCGCCCTGTTTCGGCCTGCAGTTTTTCGGCCGCGTCGATATCGACGGCAAGACCGAAGTCATGACCGTGACGTTGAAGGATGTCGACAACCGCGACCTCTGGTCGGTCGATATCGAGCCCCGCCCGGATGCGCGGCCGGGTCAGATCATGGCGCAGCATATCTGACGCGTTCGCTTCGGAAGACCACTGCTCAACCCTTCCATGTTCGCGCCTCATAGTTTGGCCAGGCTTCAGCACCTTTCGGCCGCGTGGGGTGCAAAATCGCATCTGGAAGTTGCGTGTTATTTCTTGAAGGAGGCGCAGCGGTGGCGCACACTTCGCCTGTCCCGCCCGACCGGAGCCCCGCCATGTTTGTTGCCGAGAGCAAGCGCCTGACGCATCAGGGCGCGAAAAAGATCATGGCGACGGCGCTGGAATTGGCCGGCCAGGCCAAAATCGCGATCGCCTGTGCCATCGTGGATGCCGGTGGGCATGTGATCCTGATCGAACGGATGGACGGCGGCCGCTTCCATACCGTGCACTCCTGCACCACCAAGGCGGTTTGCGCCGCGTCAAACCGGCGCCCGACCACGGCCAAAGGCGCGGCCGGTCAGGACCTCGACGTCAGCCATGCGATCGGACTGGCGCTCGCCGCCGGACCGGAACGGTGGACGGCCATGGAAGGCGGCGTGCCCGTGCTGGTCGACCGCGAATGTATCGGTGGTGTCGGCGTCAGCGGCGGCGATTGGGCGACCGATTTGCGGATCGCCAAGATGGCCGTCGAGTCGATCGGCGCGAATTGGGAATGACATCGCAGGGACCGAAGCCAGCCGATCAACTCGGGGAGTGCAAAGTCTTGAGGTGGGTGAAGTCCTTGGGGAGTGCAAAGTGATGAGCGCCAATCCGCTCCGCGTGGCTTGTATCGGGATGGGATGGTGGTCCGACGTTCTGGCGGATGCCATCCAGCGCTCGGGCAAGCTCGAGATCCGTAGCTGCTACACCCGCTCCGATGAGAAGCGCAAAAACTTTGCGGAAAAATACCACTGCCGGCCGGCCGCGAGCTACGAGGAGATGCTGGCGGATCCCGAGATCGAGGCGATCATCAACACGACGCCGAACGACGTGCATCTGGCGACGACCTGCGCGGCCGCGGCCGTGGGCAAGCACGTCTTTCTGGACAAGCCGATCGCCAACAGCATTTTGGACGGCCGCGCCATCACGGAGGCCTGTCGCAAGGCCGGCGTGGTGCTGGCGCTCGGCTATCAGCGGCGGCGCGAGAGCCATTTCCGCTATGTCAGGCAGCAGATCGACGCCGGCCGGTTCGGCAAGCTCGTCAATGCCGAGGCGAACATCAGCCGCGATCGCCTCGGCAAGGTCGATCTCACCTCCTGGCGCTACCAGGCCGCAGGCATGCCGGGCGGCGTGATGCTGCAGATCGGAATCCACTATGCCGACGTGCTCGCCTACCTGATCGGACCGATCCATTCAGTGCGCGCGCAGTCGGCGCAACTGGTGTTGCCCGGCGACAATCCTGACGTCGCGAGCCTGATCCTGCAGCATGAGAACGGCGCGTTGTCGACGCTGAACGCAAGCTACGCCTCGGCGGCCGAATACTATTTGATGAATGTCTACGGCAAGGACATGACGGCGTTCTACGATTTGCATAATGGGCTGCGGCTGCTCAAGCGCGGTGAAAGCCAGCCCGTCGCGGTGCCCTGCACGAATAACGATACGCTCGTCGAAGAGCTTGAGGAGTTTGCCGCGGCGGCGCGCGGGCAGGGCCAGCACGAGGTCGGGGGCGAGGAGGCGACGCGATCGCTCGCGGTGGTGCGCGCCGGCATTCTCTCGGCGCGTGAGGGGCGCGCGGTCGAGGTCGCGGAAATATTGAACGGCGACGGAAAAATGTGACCGCGCAGCAGCTAAGGATGGGAGCGCGCGTGATGAAACCTGGCACGAGTGTCTGGAAAGCTTTCGCGGTTGCGATGGTATTGGCCGGCCTCGCCGGGGAGGTGGCCGCACAGGACTATCCCTCCCGGGCGATCACGGTGGTCGTGCCGTTCCCTCCTGGCGGCGCCAGCGACGTCGTTGCGCGCATCGTCACCAACCAGATGTCAAAAATCCTCGGGCAATCCATCATCATCGAGAACGTTAGCGGCGCCGGCGGCACGGTCGGCAGCGCCCGCGTCGCGGCGGCCGCACCCGACGGCTACACCCTGCTTGCCGCGGCGATGGGCTCGCATGTCGCAGCGCCCGTGCTGACGCCGAACCTCAAATACGATCCGGTGGCCGACTTCCTGCCGATCGGCTTCACCGCCCACTCCCCGGCGGTCATTATCGCGCGGAAGGACTTTCCGGCAAACGACCTGAAGGAATTCGTCGCGGCGCTGCGGCAACGGGGTGATGCGGTGAAGCTGGCCCATGGCGGCATCGGCGCGTCCTCGCATATGGCGTGCCTTTTGTTCACCGCGGAAATCGGCGCGAAGCCGACGCTCGTTGCCTATCGCGGTTCAGGCCCGGCCTTGAACGATCTGGTCGGGGGCCACGTCGATTTCATGTGCGAACAGTCGGTCAGCGTGGCGGAGTCGGTTTTGGCCGGCTCGGTCAAGGCCTTCGCGGTCTCTGCTTCAAAACGCCTCGAAACGCTGCCTGACGTTCCGACCGCCAAGGAGGCCGGCATCAATTACGAGATGAGCGTCTGGGCAGGACTGTTTGCGCCGAAAGGCGTTTCGCCGGAAATCATCGCCAGGCTTTCCGATGCGCTCGACCGGGCGCTGGATGAGGATGTCGTGCGCGAGCGGATTGCCCAGCTCGGCGGCACGATACCGGCCAAGGACGAACGCAACCCGGCTGTATTCGATCGTTTTGTCCGCTCCGAGATCGCACGCTGGTCCCCCATTCTCGCCGCGGCCGGAACAGCGAAATGAGGGCCGTGTGCTGCATGAAGTTGGCTCAGGGCGATACCGCGAAATAACCGCCCACCACCATCAGTACGGAAAGCGCCACCACCACGCCAACCACGGCGGCGATGATCGCGGGCAGTTCATGGGTATCCAGCCAATGTCGCAACGCCTTGACCATCGCATCCCCTGACCTGATCTTGATTTGCCGCGCGCCCCGCACGCGGATTATTCAATAGCGACCTATTTCCCTCAATGAAATACTGCAGGTGCGGCTTTCGCTGCGCCTGCGGTCTCCCGGAGTCACCATGGAACATCTGCAGACCCAAAATCTTCAAGGTGGGGGCATCAGCCTGCCGAGGCTCGGGCTCGGCACCTTCCGCATGCAGGGTGAGACCTGCCGCGCCGCGGTCGAAAGCGCGCTGAGGCTGGGCTACCGGCATCTCGACACCGCCGAGATGTACGGCAATGAGGAGGCCATTGGCGCTGCGATGGCCGCTTCGGGTATTGCCCGCAAGGATCTGCATGTCACCACCAAGGTCTGGAACGAGAACCTGGCGCCGGATGCCATCCGCCGGGCGTTCGACGCATCCCTGAAGAAGCTCGGGCTCGATCATGTCGATCTCTATCTGGTGCACTGGCCGGCGCCGCGGATGAATCTGCCCACGATGTTCGAGGCGCTGATGAAGCTGAAGC
>Ga0307510_10006580_pt1 | contig 13858 bp, 4 predicted proteins | sample 12_EM_MG_FD_207224 | JGI IMG/M metagenome (GOLD analysis project Ga0307510, IMG submission 207224) | Populus trichocarpa ectomycorrhiza microbial communities from riparian zone in the Pacific Northwest, United States - 12_EM | ecosystem: Host-associated > Plants > Roots > Unclassified | place... | reverse complement strand
TTTCAAATTTCAAATTTCGGGATTCTCTTCAATCTTGACCTTGTTAAATGATCTCTGGTTTTCCAAGACGGGCATGTATGGTTCGCTTGTTTTCTTAAGGAATTCAGCTGCCTTGTCAGATTCACGGGGACTCACTAGCTTCTTCTCAACCTCGTCAAACTTGGCAGTTGCCCATGGTGCAGTGCCTACACTTCTGGCAGAACTTGGTGTATCTATTGATAGCATAGATACCTCATCCCTGGATGCATACCAGGAATTGCCACAGGCAATACACTCCAACTGTAAACCGGAGAAACTAAAGTTAACTGCAGGGCTTAAATATGGCAGTTATGCACATGGACAATAACCAGTACATATCGGAGCTTGCAATTCAGAGTTGCACTATGTAGTCCAATCGTTCAAAATAAAGTCACATTTATATTACAGATAAAACATTCAAGACTTCAAATTCAGGAGGGGAAAAAAAAATAAAAAACTTCCTATCCCATCATCAGTAGAAAAGAAAGGCAAGAATTGCCTTCCATAAACATTTCTTAGATTTCATGCTTCCATGAAAAATGTCTCATGGAGTACAAGTTAACAGGAGAATTTGGCAGAGCCAAGCCCTCCAGAACAGATGCCCACTGCCATTACATGCTGCTAATGCAAAGTACATGACCTCTTTAGGTCAGGACCTAGCATTAAATGCAATGAGTTGAAGAAGAGATAGCTATCAAACAGGAATATCTGGCAAGATTAGCAACTGAAAGAATAGCTCTTTATGATGTCAACTTAGTTAAGGTCCAAAGACAAGTCAAGCCCAAGGAACTTCCAGATGATACAATCAAAACATGCAAATTGGTTTTGAATACCGTGTTCAGTCCCAATACTTGTGCAATATAACAAGACGAAGAATCCGGAGAAAGAAAATAAAGGGTTTTAATCTCCAATCAGAATTGCTGTTACTTCAACATCTAAGAAAACAATTCATGGCTTATATTTTCTTATCTATGAGCAACAGCAGTGGACATTTTGTTCGTTGAACTATCATAGGTTTTTATCTCCAATCACAATGCCTTATGAAGTTGTTCACTATCATGGATGGCCTGTGGAATCTGAAATGCAATCTGAGTTACCGTGGTCAGTAAAATTTTTACTTGTAAGCCAATATTTCATATGGGGATTTAATACATGCACAAGAGGACTGAACCACAACTATCAATTAGTTTAGCAGACATGGAAATGCAGACCTGTTGTCTACAGCTTGATAATATGAACATATCATGCTAGTGTGCACGAAACAATAGCACATCTATCAACTCACTTTATGCATTGTGCGTTTGCACCCTAGCTCATTAAATGTAGTGCAGTCAGTACAGCAACACAACTTGCTAAATATTTGAAATTATTGTTGATGTCAAAAATAATAGAGGTGTAGAGAACAAGGTTCTGGTGTGAAGAAAACCTGGTAGCGGGCTCCATGTCCTGCTTGGATGATGTCCCTTAGTCCCACTTTAAACTCGCTGCATCTTGAGCAACGAGCATCAGTCATCTGATACACATGCAAACAGGTCAGCCAAGCAGTGAGAGCACAAGCACACATCCAAGTGTACAGCCAAAAAATATTCTAATATCTCAAAGTTAAAACCAAAGTGTGGTCAAATGATATAACCTGCATACGCTCTGACTCCTCAGGCTCCTTCTTTGCAGTTTCCTCTGCTGTTAAACCCTCCTGAAGATAAGTTTGTTAATTCATACACTTCATGAATGTTGTACATATTCCAGATGCAAATCACAACAGCAGAAATAAACAAAATAATGGCGAGCAGGAAGAGAACTTATACCTTTAACTCATTCGGTGACATGTTCAATATTTTGGAGGGCTCCAACTCTCTGTTTAGCAGACGGCGGGCTAGGAATGCATTATTCTGAAATTTTTTTAAAGAAGAAAAATTGATGTCAATATCCTCAGCAAAAGAAGGTAAGATGTTCAGTCAAAAGTTGGAAACTCAACACCATTAGTTCGAGATGCATCCTGTTCCACCGCAAAGTATTAAGCATATGAATTTGGACCATACTCCACAAAATAATATCAATACTGCTTCAGGCAAACCTACTTGAATGCTTAGTTTTTCCTTTAAAAGCATTCCGTTCAAAAGCTTTTGATAAAATTTCAATCTTTCATTTCAATATGCAACTAAATACATATGTATTAGCATCATTGATTTTAAGAATATACCTGTTTTCTCTTTTAAAAGAATTTCGTTAAAATGCAGACAGAAAACACTTCACTATTTTATTTTGGTAAACCAGCTAAACACGTACATGTGTGAATCACTAGTATCCAAATGTAAAGAAACGGTAACTGCAGTCCCACTAAATGACTGCACATCATTTATGAAGACTGAACTCAGCTCCGTTGCAGTATTGCACCTTTATCCCTGAGCAGAAAGGAGGAAGAGTATCCATGCAGAGTGAACCCCCAGAGCACAGCAACCTCGAAAGAAAGGGAAAGCAAGACTAACCTTGAGGTTGAACACTAGCTGACGCAACTTTTGATTATACTTCTGAAAATCAGAGGAAAGTGCATCATGCGATGCCTTCTCAAGAGCACTTACAGCAGGAACAGCAGCTTCTGGCCAGGGAAAAGACTTGCCTCCCTGTCATGTACAACAAATTAGAGTGCTGGAGTCGTAAAATCTTCAAAATTGTCAAATTTCCATCCCTAATCTGCTCCTAATCAAGATACCAAAAATGGAATTCACTATATCATATGCCAAAGCTAAGTACACAACAAATTATACACCTTCACACTATTTTCTTCAGATCCATTTGCAGCTCCCTGGGACTTCTGCTCTTTTTTATGGTCAACGCCATCAGAACCACCTTTTATCTTATCATCATCAAGGGTGCTGTTAGAGGAAATGCACATATACTGAATACACTGAAGAAGCCGCTCCAGCCATTTGTCTCGATGGGTATCACCAGTCAATGCATCAAACTTTACTAAGATGGCATAATACTCCGAGCCATTGCCTGTACAGCTTCCTGGTGTTTCAGCTTTAAAATTATCAGATCTGGTTGTTGCTTCTTCCTCCCTTGTCACATCAAGAGGTGAAACAGTCTTTCTCCTCAGAGTTCTTTTTGCCTTTGTTGGATCTTCCAGTTCAGGAGGAGCAGCGGCAGGAGCATCTTCAACTTCAATGTCAGGAAGGTCTCCCATCCGTGATAGAGTTTTCTGAACAAGAAGATCAATTTCATGCTGCTTGTTATCTTCATAATCCTTATCAGTAAGCTTCCAAAGCTTCCTCTCCACAGTGTCATACACTTTCCGGACAATGAAACCAGGATACTGTTTGCGATTTGGGAGCTGTTTGTGAACTGGGACAAAATGCACCACACACTTGTGCATGACAGACTCTGCTGGAACCTCATCACGATGAAAACTATAAAAAAGCTCCCTGGTATCACGTGACTGCCAGCTTCCACCACCTTTTCTCTCAGCCTCCTCTGGGCGATAAAACCACTGCCCAGTGACCATCATGCTGCCATCCTTAGTCTGAGAAATATCCTATCAACAGAATAACACTTCCATTGGACACGATGGAAAGTGATGACAGAAATCTTACATAATAAATACAAAATGAAAGCAAAAACAATCTAAACAAATCTACTTGTTGAGTATTAATTATGATTACTGATAAGGAAGCATAAAATTGGCCCACAAGTGTGTACTTAGAAACTTTTACTAGAGAGACCTATGACATAATAAAATGTGAGAAAACGGTTACAAAATGAAATTTTCATTCAGTGTGAAGAGAAGTTTAGTTGCATCCCCAGAAGTGACAAAAAAATGGAATCTAAATGAATAAATTGCAGAGGTATGCAACCCCCATCCCTTTTCCTACTAGTGGTTGGGGGTCTTCTCATAATCTTGAATGTAAAAATTCCCAAGTTAACTGAGATCATATTTTACCACCGTTTCATGTTAGGAAATATTTTAATATATCATTCATTTAAACCCATCACCCATTATTTAGTTAAGGGCTGTCCATCGTTAGAATCAAACATTACTAAAGATGATAATTTCAAACCAGAACAAAACCTGCACGGAAACTCCAAGAAATTTGCACGGCATTAACCACAAAAGAATCTGATTATCAAGGTGAACAGAAAAATCAATTTTTCGCTTCACCACCAAATCATCCACCGTCAAAGAGACAATACTGAATAAAAAGTGAAGGAGGAAAACCATATGAAATTCAAATTAGAGCATCTAAGCATGAGATGCATATCCAGCAAATAGGACACAGAGCACACAAGGAACTAAAATAATATGAGTTACCTTGATAATTGCCACATAAGGTTTTTGCTCTTTATCTTCGGGAACTAGAAGGACAGGATCCTCCTGCAGAACAATCAGAGAAGAGACAAACAAATATCCACAGTAATGATCATATGAACAATTAGGGAAGAGCAGTAAAAGCAACAATGATTCCACGAAATCCCTCAAAACCACTGCTGCATTTACAGGCTAAGTATGGATAATAAAACAGCTGACAGCTTAATAATGCGAAGATTCATTCAACGAACAAAATCAATTGACAAAATTAAAGCGCAAAACCTAATATTTCTCCCAAAAAATGTAACTAAATAGCAAAAAGAATCCTAATTGTACGAATTAAATTAAATGAAAAAACTCACAAGCTCATATCTATTCCCATCAAACTCAAAAGCATCATAATGAGTTCTCCTCCCTCTCCCTTTCCCCGAAACCCTAGTCGAATCCCCAACGGGCTTGGCATCCTCCTGCGGCACCTCTTCCTCTTCCTCCGGATCCTCCTCGAGCTCTTCCTCTACTTCATCCTCCGATTTCTCTTCTCTTAATTTCTTCCTGGGTCTTCCTCTCCCTCTTCTTGTCGTCACTACTTCTTCTTCTTCCTCTTCTTCTTCTTGAAGCTTCATTTTCTTCCTCTTCCTCTCGCTGATGTCTCCAGGCCTTGTGGTCGTTGATGATGATCGTGCCTTTGGTGGCGCCTCGTCTTCTTCGTCGCTAGTGGAGACCTGAGCGAATCTTCGGTTTCCCATTTTGGTTTCGGTTTCTTCACTGTCAACAGCTGTGGTGAAGATAAGTTACCAAGGAGGAAGCCGTTGGATTCCTTATATAGGACACTGATAGAATACAGAAATGGCCTTATAAATTGAACTAAACTGCATCTATGCCATTGAATTGAATTCTCTAGTGTTTTTTTTAATTATTATTATTTTTACGAAGAATTGTTTTTTATAAGGTGCGCTGTGCGAATAAACACATTGGAGAAAGTTTTAGATGATAAATTTGAAAAAATTGAAAATTGTAGTTAGGGTAATGGTGCTTTCTTATGAGTATTTTTTTTTTCATTGCTAAAGAATGTTATGATAAAGTATGGTATATTTTTTTTTAAGGTGCAATTACCTTACTATATTAAAAAAATTTGGGAAAGCTTATTAAGTTTATATGAATATTGAAGGTTTTTTTTTTTAATTTATCCCTTTTGTTTTTTTTAATTGTATTTTTTTTTCATCATAATATTTTTGTAATAACTATTTGGATTGTTTATGGATTAATCAAATCAACCGAATTATATCATAACAACTCTCATATTATTTAATTTTAAATTCAGACTAGATAAAAAGTTGGATGAAGAAGTTTTTTTTTATTAATTTCATTATTTTTTTTATTTTCATATTCATATCTATTGACTAGTCGAGTAGATTCTCTTTGAATTGACTAGGTCAATTGTTGAAACAATTCTTATATAATTTAATTTTAAACTCAAATTAGACAGGAAGTTGAATTAAGAGATTTTAAAATTGACATGTTAAGCCGAGTTTAATAACAATGATAAATAATTCTCTATGATCTTGATATTTTTTAAAATTATAAAAATGATTTGACGTGAGCCTATAAACTATACTTTAGTTTAAATTATAAAATATTTCCGGGACTAAAAATCTTTTCATTTTCTTTCATAACAATAAGAGTTTTTTAATTTAAAAAAAAGAAAATCCCTTCGTATTCCTCTTGCAACATACAAGAAAAAAGCAAAAAATAGAAAGAAATATTCAATGACAACTTAAATCACAACACTGCAAAGCCTTCACCCTGCTTTTCCCACAGGTCATCTGAACCTTGAACGCGCTCCCTTGATGCCAATTAACAATAAAACTAATAAGCCTTGTAAAGCATGAAATGCTTTCTGTCTAATTTATAAAAGAAGACAGTATTTTAATGCAAGACATGTGCTTCTCTTCATTCTCTGTGTACAGACTCTCACTGCCTACTCAAAATTCAAAAAAAAAAAAGAGAAGAAAAAAGACAGGAATCAAGAGTGCCAGAGGTTTCATTTATAAGACTAGAGGATAGCATCACTCGGTCAAGGGTTGAAGTTCTTGTCCATCCATGTCAAGAAAGCCAGTGTCTGTTGTTTATAGAGAAATGTAAATGGAGCATCACCAGTTATGATCATTATTAAGTGGAGCTTTTTTTTCTAAGTATAAACATGACTTGAAGAAGTTAGTCTTGCATATCAGAACTTCACGGTTTCAGCAACACCATTTGCTAATGATGTAGTCATTGATCAGTGTGAACTTTGCGAGACTCGTTCGAGTTCTGTTTCATGTGCAAAACGCAGTGAAAACTCTTTGATTCAGATGCTTCATTAGAAACTTAGGCAGCTCGTAAAAGGATTGGTAAAAAAACCTCAGAACGGAATTGAAAATGCTCATTTAAAAAGAAAAGGTGGTTATAATTTATACCGTTCATGTTTATAGATAACGATCTACCTAAATGTCCATAGGCCATGACCAAATTCATTTAACTCTACAATGCACCATGACGCAGCCAGGAAAAAGTTGTAAGATCATGTTAGACCTGTGTAGACAGCATGATTTTGGAGCATAAAATGAAGTCGGGCAGCAAAAGCGGCAGAGACAAAGATAACAAAAAGATGAAAGCAAAACGAAAGGAAGTTTCACAGTCAGATGATTCAGATAACCCCTCGTGATCTTCGCATCTTAAACACAAGAATGCTTATCCTACCTGTACAGACATTGAATTAGTCAAATCAATAATGTTTTGACAACTTCATGCACATTGATGTCAATCATTTCCTTCATGCTAGTCCAAGATTCTGTTTCTTTTACTTGCTGTTCCAAGTTTTTGAGCAACTATTGCAGCAAACTCCTTTTAGATCCCTTGGCTACTTGCATCCTAATCTATTTTTCTTTCTCCTCTCTGCATCCAAAGAATTGTTAGAACATTAGGATGATCAGAAATGCTAGTTATGGTCCTTGTCGGTCGAGAGCTTTTGCTGTACGGCATCATAAACTTGCTGGACCGATGTTTTCTGCAATCTGGAAGCTGCTTGTTGACAGGGACAAAATGCACCACACACTTGTGCATTACACACTTGTGCTGGGACCTCAACATGATGGGTACTGTAGAATAGCTCCCTAGTGTCACGTATCTGCCAGCTTCCACCACCACTTTTCTCAGCCTCTTCAGGGCGATATAATCATTGTCCAGTGCCCATCACGGCATCACCATACCATCAACGGTCTGAGTAACGTCCTGTCAATAGAATGCCAAGTCCGTTGGTCTCAAAGGAAAGAGATGACATGGATGTTTTTAGTTTGCATTTGGTTAGTGTCCACAAACACAGAAGAGATAGAAACGTATTTAGTTGGATGGATGAAGACATAGAAATAAAATAAGTCTATCTCTAGAAAAATTTTGGAGTGAATTTCTTTACTCCTGTTTAAAGAGGGAATATCCCTTCTATTTTCACTGTCCTCATCTCCTGTCTTGAAACAGGAACCAAATGTTAATGCTAAGCATAAAATGAAGGCAATCTCAATTAATTCAATTGAATAGGCTGGGGAAGAATTTAGATCAGTTAACAATCAGTTGCATATCATTAGATAAAGACATCAGTAAAGATGATCGACTTTTGAGCCATCAACACAGGAATTGCGATATTTATGCTGATGGTAACAGCTAAAATAACATCTTTGTCCATAAAAATAGAGAATCATGTTTTTGCTTCACCACTTAGAATATTTAGCATCAAAAGCAAATGTGAGGAATAAAGTGAAAATGGCAAAATGTACAAACATCTGATATAAATACCAATGGCATGAGTGTGTGTCCGCCAGATGGGACATAGAACACAAAAATGATCAATGAAAAAGCCTATGGAACATCATAAAGCAATTCCATGTAGTTACCTTGATAGCTGCAATGCCCGGCTTTTGCTCTTTTTAGTTTCAGGAGCTAGAAGCACAGGATCCTCCTGCAAGACAAGGAAACAAGAAACAGAAAAATATAACCTGAGTCTGACGATGACATGAACATTTAGGAAAAAAGAAAGCAAATGCAACCATGATTCCACACAAAGGTCCTCAAAACAAGTGATGCATCTCAACGTCAAATTTAAACACACAAACAGTTGACAGCTTAAATTTCAAAATTGTCCAATTAGCTAACCTAACTTTACCACAACACCCTATAACAAGGAATTACTCAAACATGAAAACCCTAGAAGCAATCAAGGAATGAAAACAATTGAAAGAAGAAAAACAAGAACTCTGAATTCCATCAATCATTTCAGTTCCTTTCCCTGTAAATGTACATTTTCCCAGAAGCCGCTTCAAGCTCAGGAGAGTTTTTTCACTCCCCAATTCTGTTACCCCACACAAACTCCAAATCCTCAACAAAATAGGTCCAGAATAAAAACCGCGTCTGATCAATAAAACAAACCAGACAATAGCTATTTTTATTATTTTTTTAAGGAGTAATTGCTACGAGTTATTAAATTAATCGTGCAAGGATCACACTAAAAACGTCAAGTTTTGGTAGAAGAGGCTTGAGGTGGTGGGGTATATACATTTGTTATTTTCCAAAACTGGGTCCCCATTTTGTGACCTTCTTCTTTCTGGAATAAAGCTTGAAACTCTTCTTTTTTTCCCCTTCAGAATTGTTTACACAGCAATGAAAAAAGATTGGCCATGAAAATATCAGCAGCAGTCTAAAATGCTAAAATGATTTTCCTTTTTTAAATAAACATTGGCTTTGTCAAACTTACAATGTTTCGACTCCTATCGTGTTCTTTTCTCCACAATTTCCTTCAGGGTTGTCCAAGATTTTCTCTTTCTTTCACTTAACGTGCTGCTGACAGTTTTTCCCGCATCCATTGCAGCAGAACTGCTTTCAGACTGCTCTTTTTTGTTTGCTGATCTATTTCTCTTTCTCTTCTTTGCATCCAACAGAGAAAATTTGTTGCTTGGTTGTGGAGTTGCTGGACTGTTTGTGATGTAAGTGCTTGCCGATATTTACCGGTTAAAGCAGTCTCGTCAGTCTTAATTATCTCGTTTGTCTTAACTCTCGCAAATGGAATTGCTAGACTGTTCATGGTGGAAGTATCCATTAATTGCAGGCAAAGTTGTCTCGTGTATCTTGATTATCTCATCTTTGCTACTTGTGCCTTCCTCCGAGTTGGCAGACTTTTGAAGCATGGACTTGGCAGATTTTGATTTAGCAGCCGGCGTGGGCTTGGGTGGGCATATTTCCTTCAGGCCTTTAGGAGTTCCTCTTTTTTGTTTAAAATGTGAACAGTGGTGGCATTTGTACACCACATTATTCTTCATCGATGTATAAAACTTCTTGTCCCGGTGCCTTGCCTTTGCTCGATTCTTTTAAATTCGTATTGTGCAGATTAAGCCAGGCTGAAGAATTGTCTCGCACCTGCAAAGCAAAGGATTCCCAATTAGGCGGAAAATTCCTACTGACCATGACAAGATTGAATTTCAACAGCACAAACATAAAGAATCAAGATAAGAATGGGGTTGCGACTGTGATCTCCCAGTCAGCAAATGACTTCTTGTTCATACAAGCTCATCTTCACCAGTGACAACACATGAAAGATTACGCATTCAAGTAGAGTGCCATTTCCACACAAGTAGAAATATCATAGGTTTGAATTACATGAAAGAAGCAATCAGTTATAACTATGTTTGAATTAAATACATCTCTATACAATCAGTTGTACTAGGATTATATATATATATAAACAACTTATCTGTACAATTGTAAAGTGAAGATTAAAACTTTGAAATCTTTATTTATTTATTTATTTTTTATTAACATGGGTGTTCGGGTTAACTTGCGCGCACCTCGATTAATCCCATGGCCCTAAACTTAATAACCATAAAATCTTTATTCTTTCTCCGACTCTACATGGTATCAGCATATATAAGTAGACCTCGATCCCTTACTCAGCTTCAATCACCATGTCTACCTCTCAATTCCTTTATATATTCATCTTTATATTATAGTATTGATTGTTTTTTAGAGTATTTTTCACTTAAAAATATATTAAAATAATATTATTTTATTTTTTTAAATACATCCTTAACATTAATATATTAAAAAAAAGACTTAAAAATACCAAAAAAAAAATTGACAAACATGCGGCTAGCCTTGCTGCCCAACATTGCCGAAAAGGAATCTAGAGCTTAATTTTGATTTGAGGTGCGGGAATGAATTCTAAATTATCTACGTGTCGTCATCATGGCAGCCAAAAAAAGGGATTGTTCTAGTTGGTCGAGATTGTCACTTCAAAATAGACTTGGATAGTTTTTTTTGTCATGGTGTGAGGTTTAGAGTTCAAAACTAATTTGAGTTGGGGTGATTTGTACAGTTGGAGAATTTGACCGACGTTGCAGGTTCAATGTTTTCTCAGATGCCCTTTGAAAGTAGGGGAGGAGGCCTTGAAGACGTGTCCAGGGAAACCAATCAAGTAGTCAGTCATCCTTGTCCAAACTATAATTCCACCTTTCAATCCTCCTAGTATAGAAAATGACTTCAATTCACGAGTTTCGTCGTTTTTACTTGTAAGACTTCATAGAATAATTCTTCCATTCTCCGGAGAATAGATTCACTAAACTAGAAAAAACAAAATATATTTCAGTGTTTATTCTTTTTACCTAAAGTCCTTAATTTCCATTCATTAAATGAAATGGTATTGGCTTGCACTCTATGTTATGTGTTATGTTGTTGGTAAGATAAAAATAAATAAATGTAAGAAAAATATATATATATACAAGTGTTGTTAACATTTTCTAGCATGGGGATTGAACCAATATGATTTATTTGACTTGACGATAATTCGAACTACTTGTAAAAAGTAATTTGACTCACGAAAACTCACGAAAACATTATTTTATAAAAAATTATTAAGACAACAACATATTTGATCGATCCTAGCGAACATAAGTTAACTTGTCAAATTTATGACCTGGATTATGAGACCATGATAACACCATATAAAGCAAATAGAAACAAATTATAAAACTCAATTCTCAATCAATCTAATGATGATCAATGAAATTTAATAAAAAATTAATTAAAAATTAAAAAAATGACTCGAGTCATGAGACCATGATAACCTTTTAGAAAGTAAATCGAAATAAATTATAAAGCATAATTTTCAATCAACTCAAAGTTGAATAATGAAATTGAAAAAAAAAATTCCAATTAAAAAGAGACACAAAAAATGACCTTAGTAAACTTTGGTTAACCCGCTAATTGGGATAACCTCGTGGAAAGTAAACAAAAAAATAACTTGAGTCAGCCCGGGTTAACTTGTCAAACTCACGACCTAGATCATGAGATTTGGATAGCCTTATAGAAAACAAATTGAAACAAATTATGAAGCTTAATTCCAAATCAATCCATTATTGAATAATGAAATTAAAAATAAATCAATCTAAAAATATGATACAATAAAACAACTCAAGTCTACACAAATAAACCTATAAAACTCGTGACTCGAATCATGAGATCGAGATAATCTCATAGAAAGCAAACCAAAACAAATCATGAAGTCTAATTCCTAATAAACTCAATATTGAATGATGAAATTGAAAAAATATTAATTAAAAAAAAAGACCTCGAGCCAACCGGGTTAACCTTCCAAACCCGCGACATATGTCATGAGACTAAATTAACCACGTAGAAAACAAATCGCAATAAATCGTAAAGCTCAATTTTCAATAAATAAAATTATAAATGATAAAATTAGATTAAAAAAACATAGATTTTTTATTAAAAAAACAAAACAGAAGCCAAAAAAATTAATAATTTTTTTATTCAGTCCCGACTTATTAAATGATCTGTTGATTAATTAAAAATTTCTATAGTTACAAAGATATTATTTTATAGAAGTTTGTGTGTGTGTGTGTGTGTGTGTGTGTGTGTATTAACGATTAAGATGTTTTCAAGCTACTATATGTGTAAACAGGCTAACATTCACATTAACGCATTCACAAATTCAGTGATTACTTTAATCAGATCTCAAGATAAAATATTGATTTTTTTTCTAAGATAAAATATTGTTCTTTAATTATAACTCAAACAATAACATGAGAAATAAATATACTTATCACCATAATCAAACATCAAGAACACGCTGACAAAAATCAACATCCAGGTGGAAATGTGGGCAGGGAAGCCAGGATTTTTGTGAACTGTTATTATGATATATCAATAGATTATTTAAGATAAAAATGGTTACACAATAAGTGCTAATTTTGGGGTGCAAATTGTATATTTTTGTAATTTAAGAATCATAGATTTAAGAGTACATTTATAAAAATCAAAATTTTTAAATTTTAAAGGTGTCATGCTCCCACGCTTTTAAGATCGACTAGCATGAAAACTCGTTTATTTTTATGTTTCAAAAGTGTTTTTTTTTTAAATTAAATTTTTTATTTTTTTTTATTTCAAATTGTTTTTTGTGTTTCTACATTGTTTTAATGTGCTAATATTAAAAATAATTTTTAAAAATTACAATAATATTATTTTGATGTATTTCAAACATGTATTCACATAAACAAAGTTTTTTTTCTTTTCGAACAATTTAAAAATTGAATCCTCTAGATGAATATGATACAACGTTTAAAAAAAAATTCAAATTTGAGGATATATATATTCCCTTCATAATTTTATTTATCTAAAGATATATTTTTTTATTATGGTATAATTAATTAAAAAATAAATTCTAAAAAGTTTCCCAGAGAGCGAGTAGTATATTGTTTTTTATCTTTTAGTACATTTGCTCAATCATACTGCAAGTCCCTGGATGACAACCATCTCATTTATCACCGATCAACCCTCGCCAGCATATATAGAACCACCGCTAGTATCTTGGCAAAGAGCCACTACGACAAACAAACAATTGTAGCCCTTTTTGGTCTGAATTTCACATTTTTTAGTTTTTGTTGAACTATATATATATATTATGGTTTGCAGTTGGGAAAAGGATTATGGACTTGTGTCTTGATAGGATTAGGAAGCCATCGGATAACTGTACTGGGCTTCGAGTGTTTTTGGGGTCTCGGTATTGGTTTTGGAGCAGAATCTTTGTGTTTTAGAAATGCTTTCCGTTGATAATGAAGAATGCATTTGAAAACTTAGTGTATTTCATAAAAATTTAAATTTTTTTTATTAAAAATTAAAATTTTTTTATATGTTTTGGATTGTTTTGGTGTACTGATCTTAAAAATATTTTTTACAAAATAAAAAAATATCATTTTGATATATTTCGACACGGAAAACACTTTAAAAAGCAATCGCAACCACACTTTCAAACATGTTCGACATAAAATCAAAGCCTGGGAAAGAATTTTTGATGAGTTGTTTGATTGTGTTTGTAGAGAAAAAATCATAACATAAAAATTATTTTTTTATCTAGGATTCAAAAAAAAAAAAAAACGTTGTTCAGATGTCAAATGAAGCATGTTTCCTTGTGTGACTCCAACCTCTCAATAAATTATGAAA
>Ga0307510_10006579_pt1 | contig 13859 bp, 12 predicted proteins | sample 12_EM_MG_FD_207224 | JGI IMG/M metagenome (GOLD analysis project Ga0307510, IMG submission 207224) | Populus trichocarpa ectomycorrhiza microbial communities from riparian zone in the Pacific Northwest, United States - 12_EM | ecosystem: Host-associated > Plants > Roots > Unclassified | place... | reverse complement strand
GTCTCGTTGAATCTGAACGGCATCCGCTCGGCGGCCACCAAGGGCTTCGAGGCCTGGACACAGAGCATGGCCGCCGATTGTATGGGCGTGCAGGAGCTCAAGGCCCAGGCCGACACGGTGGTCGGCCGGTTCGAGCAGGTCGGCGGCATGACCGGCCACTTCCACTACGCGGACAAGAAGGGCTATTCGGGCGTCGGCCTGTACAGCCGCAAGCCGCCGACCGGCGTGATCACCGGCATCGGCAACCCCGAGTTCGACGCCGAAGGGCGCTACGTCGAGGCGCGTTTCGACGACGACGGGCGCACCGCGCTGGAGAAGCTCAGCATCGTCAGCTGCTACTTTCCCAGCGGTTCCAGCGGCGAGGAACGCCAGCAGGCGAAGTTCCGCTTCCTCGCGCTGATGGCCCCGCACCTGAAAGCGTTGGCGGCCGAGCGCGAACTGATCCTGGTCGGCGACATCAACATCGCGCACAAGGAGATCGACCTGAAGAACTGGCGCGGCAACCAGAAGAACAGCGGCTTCCTGCCCGAGGAACGCGCCTGGATGACGCACCTGCTCGACGAGATCGGCCTGGTCGACGTGTTCCGCACGCTCAACCCGAAACCCGAGCAGTACACCTGGTGGAGCAACCGCGGCCAGGCCTGGGCCAAGAACGTCGGCTGGCGGCTCGACTACCACCTGGCCACGCCCGGCGTCGCGAAGCACGCCAAGGCCGAATACATCCACCTCGAAACGCGCTTCTCGGACCACGCGCCGCTCGTGATCGACTACGACTTCACGCTCTGACTTTTCTGACCGGACCCACGACCATGACCCTCGAAGTGATCCACGTCGACACCGCGCCCGAGCCGACCGCGAGCGTCATCATCCTGCACGGCCTGGGCGCCGACGGCAACGACTTCGTGCCGGTCGCGCACGAACTCGACCTGGCCAGCGTCGGCCCGGTGCGCTTCGTCTTCCCGCACGGCCCGACGCGGCCGGTCACCATCAACGGCGGTCACGTGATGCGCGCCTGGTACGACATCCTCGGCACCGACATCGCGCGCCGTGAAGACGAAGCCGGGCTGCGCGCGTCGCAGGCGCTGGTCGAAGAGCTGATCGCGCGTGAGCGCGCGCGCGGCGTCCGGGCCTCGCGCATCGTGCTCGGAGGCTTCTCGCAGGGCTGCGCGATGACGCTGATGGCCGGCCTGCGCCACGGCGAGCGCCTGGCCGGGCTGCTCGGCATGTCGGGCTACCTGCCGCTGGCGGACACGACCGCGGCCGAGCGCAGCGCCGCGAACGCCGACGTGCCGATCTTCCTGGCCCACGGCCGCGCCGACCCGGTGATCGCACTGGCCCGCGCCACCGCGTCGCGCGATGCGCTGCAGGCGCTCGGCTACCCGGTCGAATGGCACGACTACCCGATGCCGCATTCGGTGTGCGCGCAAGAGATCGCCGACATCAACCGGTGGCTGCTGACCGTCCTCGCCTGACCGCGCGCGTGCCCGCGCCGTCGGGCACCGCGCGATGATCGAACAGGCCCAGATCGAGGCCGGCATCGCGTCGCTCGAAGCGCTGCGCGCCACGCTCGGCGATGCCGTGGTCGATCTGGCAGTGGCGCCGCTGCGCGCCCGGCTCGCGGCGCTGCAAGGCCCTGCCGAACAGCAGCTCCGACAGGTCACGGTGCTGTTCCTCGACATCGTCGGCTCGACCGCGATGGGCCAGCGGCTCGACCCCGAAGACACGCACGCGATCATGGACGGCGCCCTCGCCAAGTTCGCCGGCGTGGTCGAGGCGCACCGGGGTCGCGTGCTGCGCTTCATGGGCGACGGGCTGCTCGCAGCGTTCGGCGCCGACGGCGCCCGCGAAGACGATGCCGAACGCGGCGTGCGCGCCGGCCTGGCCCTGCTCGAAGAGGCCGCCCAGCACGCCGCCGACGTGCAGGCGCGTCACGGCATCGAAGACTTTGCCGTGCGCGTGGGCGTGCACACCGGCGCCGCGCTGCTGGGCGGCGGCGTGGAGGGCGAGAACACCGCGATGGGGCAGACCGTCAACATCGCCGCGCGCATGGAACAGACCGCGCCGCCCGGCGGCCTGCGCATCAGCCACGGCACCTACCGCCATGTGCGCGGCGTGTTCGACGTGTCGCCGCAGCCGCCGTTGGTCGTCAAGGGCAGCGACGAACCGCTCGTGACCTACCTGGTGCAGCGCGCCAAGGCGCGCGCGTTTCGCGTGCCCAACCGCGGCCTGCACGGCATCGAGGCCGCGATGGTCGGGCGCGGGGCCGAGTTGCAGCGCTTGCAACACGCGTTCGACCGCCTGCTCGCCGAGCGCCGACTCGCGCTGGTGACGCTCGTGGCCGAGGCCGGCCTGGGCAAGAGCCGGCTGATGCAGGAGTTCCTCGACGGCGTCGAACTGCGTCCCGAGGCCTGCCTGCTGTTCCAGGGTCGTGCGCACCCGCAGACCGCGCAACAGCCGTATGGCCTGCTGCGCGACATCCTGGCGCGGCGGCTGCAGATCGACGACGGCGACACGATGAGCGCCGCCCGGCACCGACTCGAAGCCGCGCTCGCGCCGCTGTTCGCCGACGAGCCCGGGCCGGTCGCCGAGGGCCACGCCCACATCCTCGGTCACCTGATCGGGCTGGACTACGCGGCCAGCCGGCACGTGCAGGCCATCATCAACGACGGCCCGCAGATGCGCCAGCGCGGCTTCCATGCGGCGGCGCAGGTCTTTCGCCGCCTCAGCGCGCTCGACGGCGGTACGCCGGTGTTGCTGCTGCTCGACGACCTGCACTTCGCCGACGACCCGTCGCTCGACTTTCTGGCCTTTCTCGCGCAGGCCCACCGCGACGCGCCGGTGTTGCTGCTGGCCACGACGCGGCCGACGCTGTTCGAGCGCAGCGACAGCTGGCGCACCCTCGTCGACGCGCACGACCGCATCGACCTCGCCGCGCTGGACGTGACCAGCAGCACCGCGCTCGCCAAGGACCTGCTGAAGCCGCTGGACGCGCTGCCGCAGGACCTGCTCGCCTTCCTGATCGGACAGGCCGACGGCAACCCGTTCTACCTCGAAGAACTGGTGCAGATGCTGATCGACCAGGGCGCGATCGACACCCGCGGCGCGCCCTGGTCGATCGCGCCGGCGCGGCTGCGGCTGACCGAGCTGCCGCAGACGCTCACCGGCGTCGTGCAGTCGCGCCTGGACGAACTCAGGCCGAACGAGAAGCTGGCACTGCAGCAGGCCAGCGTGATCGGCATGGTCTTCTGGGACCGCGCGCTCGCCGCCGTCGACGGCCGTGCGCTCGACGCGCTGCCCGATGTCGTTCGGCGCGAGCTGGTCGTGGCCCGCGGCGACCGGCCCGAGGAAGACTTGCACAACGCGCTCGAGTACGCGTTTCGCCACCAGATCCTGCACCAGGTCACCTACGGCACGGTGCTCAAGCCGATGCGGCGCGAGGTGCACGCGGTCGTCGGCGCATGGCTGGCCGGGCTCACGGGGGCGCGCGCCGCCGACTACTGCGGACTGGCCGCCGAACACTTCGAGAAGGCCGGCGACGCGGCGCGTGCGGTCGATCTCTACCTGATGGCCGCCCAACGGGCCGACAAACGCTTCGCCGTGCCGACGGTGGTCGCGCACGTCGCGAGCGCGTTGAAGCTGCTGCCCGAGGACGCGAACGAACTGAGATGGCGTCTGCTCGAGTTGCGCGAGCGCGCGCTGGCGCTGCGCGGCCAACGGGTCGAGCAGCGGGCCGACCTGGTCGCGCTCGAGCGCGTGGCGGACGCGCTGGACGACGACGCGAAGCGCGCCGATGTGGCGATTCGATTGACCTTGGTCGAGCTTCTCACCAACGGCGCAGCACCCCCCGAAGCGGCAGCGCGGCGCGCGATCGCGCTGGCCGAACGCGCCGGCGAGATCGGCCTGCGCCTGCAAGGCCAGCTGTACCTGGCGCGTGCGACCGACCAGCGGGGCGACGTCACCGCCGCCCTGGCACTCGCGCACGAAGCGCGCGACGCGGCGCGCGCACACGGCCGGCGCCGCGAGGAGATCCTGGCCGAGAACACGCTCGCGGTGATGGGCGGCCAGCACGGCATGACGGTGCTGTCGCTGCGTGCCGCCGAGCGCGGCCTGGCCTTGACGCGTCTCGAGGGCAACCGCCGCGCCGAAGCCAACGCCCTCGTCAACGTCGGCGCGATCTATGTCTCGATGGGCTCGCCCGCGGGTCGCGACCCCAGCGAGACCGGCCTGGCACTGATGCGCTCGATCGGCCACCGCGCGATGCAGCAGGTGCCGCTGGTGAACCTCTGCACGCTCTCGCACTGGGAAGGCCGAACGCACGAGGCGCGTCTGCACGGTCAGGCGGCGCTCGATACCGCCGTCGAGGTGCACGCCGCCCAGGTCAGGCTGCTGGCCCTGCACCAGCTCGGCTGGGTCGAGCTGGCCGACGGTGCGCTCGACGCGGCCCAGCGCCTGTTCGAGCAGACCCACGAACTCGCACCGAGCGTGGACCCGCACTACCGGTTCGCGGCGCTCGCCGGTCTCGCACGCGTCGCGCTGGGTCGCGGCGATGCCGCCGAGGCGGTGGCGACGGTCGAACCGCTGCTCGCCGAGATGGCGGCGTTCGACGGCGGCACCGAGCAGCACCTGATCCGCCACGCCTGCTGGCAGGTGCTCGCCGAGGCACACGACCCGCGCGCCTCGGCCATGCTGACCACGGCGGTCGCGAGCCTGCAAACGCACGCCGCCAGCATCGACGACGCACCGTTGCGCCACAGCTTCCTGACGCGGATACCGCACAACCGCGCCCTCATCGACGCGGCCCGAGGCGCGGCGCCGCCGAGGTGAATAAGTCACAAGACTGACCGGACTTATTCACCACCCGTGACATTCGCCTTTGCCTAGCCTTGTTGACGCCACCGGCCGCTCGTCCGCGGGCGTCACCCAGGAGAGATGCGATGTTTGCAACTGCCTTCACGGACCACCGCCAGGCCTCGCGCGCCGGCGCCTACAGCGGCCCCGAACGACGCATCCAGCGCGACTGGTTTGCCGCCACGCTCGACGAACTCGACTACGGCATGCTGCTGCTGAACGACACGCAGCAGGTCGTGCACGTCAACCACGCGGCCCGTGTCGAACTCGACGGCGACCACCCGCTGCAGTTGCTCGGCCACGAGTTGCGCGCGCGACACCCGCATGACGTTCCCGCGCTGCAGGCGGCGCTGCAGAATGCAGCCCAGCGCGGCCTGCGCAAGCTGTTGACCCTCGGCGCTGGAGCGAGCCGCCTCAGCGCGTCGGTGGTGCCGCTGGGCGATGCGATGACGCTGCTGATCCTGAGCAAGCGCCAGGTGTGCGAGTCGCTGTCGGTGCAGGGCTTTGCGCGTGCCCACGGGCTGACCCCGGCCGAGACGCGCGTGCTCGTGGAGCTGTGCCAGGGCGTGCCACCCGGCGAGATCGCCGCCGAACTCGGCGTGGGCATCGCCACCGTGCGATCGCAGATCGGCAGCATCCGGCAAAAGACCGGGGCCGCGAGCATTCGCAACCTGGTGCGCCAGGTGGCGGTGTTGCCACCGCTGATGAGCGTGCTGCGGCACGCGCTGAAGCCCGGGCCCGCCCAGGCCGTGGATGCCGAATTGATCGCTGCCTGAGGCCCCCGGCCGCACCGCGCGCGGCTACGATGCGGTCTGCGCGGCCGGCCCACTCACGGGCTCGCCGCGCCCACGCATGGCCAGCCGCGCCCTTCTCGAGCCCGCCGACCGCTACGCCGCTTTGACGCCAGCGCTGCGCGTGCTCGCCGCGCGCGGCGTGGCGAAGAGCTATCGCAAGGGCCAGCGCCTGATCGAGGAAGGCGACACCAGCGACACGCTTTACATCATCACCCACGGTCGGGTGCGCGTGTTCGGCAGCAGCGACAACGGGCGCGAGATCACCTACGGCATCTGCGAGGCCGGCGAATACCTCGGCGAGATGAGCCTGGACGGCGGCCCGCGCTCGGCCAGCGTCGAGGCCATCGAATCGGTGCAGTGCGTGCAGGTGACGCGGCAGACGCTGCTGCTGCACATCGCGGAGCACCCCGAGTTCGCGCTGGAGCTGATCGCGAAGATCATCCGGCGCGCCCGCTCGATGACGCTGAGCACGAAGCAGCTCGCCCTCAGCGACGCCTACGGACGGCTCGTCGCGCTGCTCGACGCGCTCGCCCAACCACAAGCCGACGGCACGCGGCAGATTGCCGAGCGGCCCACGCACCAGGACATGGCGAGCCGGCTCGGCTGTTCGCGCGAGATGATCAGCCGGCTGATGAAGGACCTGGAACGCGGCGGCTTCGTCTCGACCGACGGCCGGGTGCTCACGATCCCGCGGCCGCTGCCGGCGCGCTGGTAGCGGCGATGCGGTGGCAGCGCACCGGCCGCGCAAAGCCTTTCAGCACCAGGTCTTCGGTGCGTGCGGTCAGACCCAGCCCGGCGACGTCGGCCCAGACTTCTTGTGACACCAGCACCTCGCCCGCCTGGGCCTCGGTGCACAGCCGCATCGCCAGGTTCGTGACCGAGCCGATGGCCGCATAGTCGAGCCGGCCCTCGAAGCCGATCGCGCCGAGCGTGGCGATGCCCTTGGCGATGCCCAGCCCCAGCCCCTCGGGCCGGTGCGGCATGTTCCAGACCGACTCGAGCCGGGTCGCGGCCTCGCACATCGCCAGGCCGAGGCGGACGGCCTGCACCGCGTGGTCGGGGGTCGGGTCGGGGTCGTTGAAGAAGACCATCATGCCGTCGCCGGTGAAGCGCTCCAGCGTGCCGTCGAAGCGGAAGATCAGCTCGCCCATCACGGTGTGGAACTCGCGCAGCACGGTCATCACGGTGTCGGCCGGCTGTGCTTCGGCGAACGCGGTGAACCCGCGCAGGTCGGCGAACAGCACCGAGACCTCGCCGCGGTGGCTGAGCAGCGGGTCGTGGCGGCTGTCGCCCAGCAGCCTGGCGGCCAGGCGCGGTGAAAAGAAGCGCTTCAGACGCAGCAGGCGTTCGATCTCGACGAGCTTGTCTTCGACCCGCTGCTCGAGCGTGGCCGACCAGTGCGCGAGCTCGTTGCGCTGGCGCGAGACCTCGTCGTAGAGCGACTTCACGCGCAGCAGCGAGCGCACCCGCGCGAAGAGCTCGGCCTGCACCAGCGGCTTGCTCAGGAAGTCGTCGGCCCCGGCCTCGAGGCCGCGGATGCGCTCCTCCTTCGGGTCGAGCGAGGTCACCAGCACGATGGGCGTGGCGGCGATCGCCGGTTCAGCCCGCAGGCGGCGGCAGACCTCGAAGCCGTCCATGCCGGGCATCATCACGTCGAGCAGGATCAGGTCGGGTTGCAGCTGCAGCGCCATCGCCAGCGCGTCATGGCCGTTGAACGCCTGCGCGGTGCGGTAGCCGGCCTTGGCCGACAGCAGATCGCACAGCAGGCGAACGTTCTGCTCGATGTCGTCGACCACCAGCACCAGCGGCCGCGCCGCAGCATCCATGCATCATTCCCCGGGAACCGCCAATGCGTCGGTCACGCGTTGTACCAGTTCCTTGATCGCCAATGGCTTCGGGATGAAGGCATCGAAGCCTTCCCGCATCAGGCTGTTGCGGTCGTCGGGCATCACCGAGGCCGTCAACGCGATCACCGGCACGCGGGCCCAGCCGGGCAGCGCGCGCAAGGCCTTGAAGGTGGCGACGCCGTCGATGCCCGGCAACTGGATGTCCAGCAGCGCCAGGTCGAACGGCGCGGCACGCGCCAAGACCAGCGCGGCCTCGCCACTGCCCGCGCGCGCCACGACATGCCCGTGGTGGGTGAGCACGTCGGCGACGAGCCGCTGGCTCTTTTCGTCGTCGTCGACGACCAGGATGTGCGCGCTCATAGAGAAGCCCTCGGCAAGCGGAATTCGAAGCTCGCCCCGGCGCCGGGCACGCTGTGCACGCCGATCGTGCCGCCCTGGGCCTCGACCAACGAGCGCACCAGCGACAGCCCCAGGCCCGTGCCCTCGGCCTTGCGCTGCCCGTCGCCGCCGACCTGGCGAAACGGTTCGAAGATCAGGGCCAGGTCGGCCGCGGCGATGCCGATGCCGGTGTCGGACACGCTGACGACGAGCTGGTCGGCGGCCGCGTCGACGCGCGCCTGCACCACGACCGACCCGCCCGAGGGCGTGAACTTCACCGCGTTCGACAGCAGGTTCACCAGGACCTGCTTGAAGCGCCGCGGGTCGCAGGTCCAGATCGGCAGCTGCGACGGCGCGTCGATGTGCAGCGCGACGCCTTGGCGCTGACAGCGCTCGCGCAGCAGCGTCGCGGCATTCGCGATCGACGCGCCGATGTCGAGCGCGACCGGCTCGAGCTCGAGCCGACCGGCCTCGATCTTGGACAGGTCGAGGATGTCGTTGATGAGGCTCAGCAGGTGGTGGCCCGAGCCGTGGATGTCGCGCGCGTACTCCATCTGCTTCGCGTTGAGCTCGCCGAACATCTCGTCGGCCAGCACCTCCGAAAAGCCGATGATCGCGTTCAGCGGTGTGCGCAGCTCGTGCGACATGTTGGCCAGGAATTCGGTCTTGTGGCGGTTCGCGAGCTCGAGGTCGCGCGTCTTCTCGGCCACGCGCGACTCGAGGTGCACGTGCGACTCCTGGACGCTTTCGGCCATCGCGTTGAAGCGCTCGGCCAGCGACTGCAGCTCGTCGCCGGTGTCGACCTGCACGCGGGTCGACAGGCTGCCCGCGCCGAAGCCCTGCACGCCCTCGTGCAGCTGACGGATCGGCCGCGTCAGACGATCCGCCAGGTACATCGCGGCGAAGGTGGACAAGACCAGGCCGACGAGCATGAACACGAAGGTGCGGCCGACGATGGGCCAGATCGGTTCGAGCGCCTGGCTCAGCGGCTGCTCGACGACGACCCGCCACTGCAGCTGCCCGAGCGGCTCGACCGAGCGCAGCACGCGGCTGCCGTCGAGGCCGATGGCCGCCGAGGTCGCGAGCCGCCGGCGCTCGAGCATCACCGAGGTCTCGCGGTGCAGCACCACGGTGTCGTTGGCATCGAGCACGAAGACGTCGGCGCCCGGCAGCGTCAGCGGCGTCGCCAGGTCGCGCGCCAGCGCGCGCAGCGCGACGCGCACCCGGGTCTGGCCCAGGGCCGCGGCTTCGGGGTAGGTCAGCGACAGCACCAGGTAGGGGTCGTAGTCGTCCTGGTACTCGACCGCGCCATAGGTCCGGCTGAGGCCGGGCCGCGTCTGCGGCGCGAGCGCCTGCTCGGCCGGGTCGTGCGCATTCACGCGGTCGGGCGCGCGCCGCGACACCATCAGCAGCTCGCGCCCGCCGCCGTCGTGAAAGGCCACGCTTTCGACCGCGGGCGCGAGCCGCAGCAGCCGGGCGTATTCCTCGCGGCGCGTGTCGAGGGTCAGCCAGCCGCCGACCGTCCACGGCAGCGCGGTGACGGCCTCGACCTGGCGCCCTACGTTCTCGAGCGACGCATTCAGCGCTCGCGCCACCTCGCGCACGCGGGCCTGCTGCAGCTCGGAGATCTGCTCGCGCGCCATGCGGAACGAGGCCAGCATCTCGAACAACCCGAAGGCCAGCACCGCGAACGTGACCAGCACGGCCATCACGCGTGCATGCTTGCGGCGCAGCGGCGAGCGGTCCCACAGGCCGCGCGTCGAGCCCGCGATCGTCATGGCGCCTCGGGGCGAAGCAGGACCTCGTCGGCCCGCCGCAGCGACCGCAACGACGGCTGCAGGCCCTGGGCCGCGGCCGCCGCCGCATTGATCGAGAGCCGGAAGCCGCGCGGCATCTGGACCGGCATGCTGGCCGGCGCGCGGCCGTCAAGCACCTGCAGCAACATGTCGATCGCGACACGCGCGTCGCTGGCATCGCGGATCGGCTCCATCGCCAGCACGCCGCCGCGGCGCGCCAGAGCGGCCTTGCCGAAGATCGCGGGCCGCCGCGCCCGAGCGACGCTGTCGACGAGGCTCGCGGCATGGACCGAGAACAGGCCCTGGTACGAGAAGACGAAGCCGGCGTCGGGCCTGGTTCGGGCGAGTTCGCCGATCTGCGCGAAGTCGTCGGGGCCGCAGAGCAGCAGGAAACGGATGTCGACCCCGAGGCGCCGGCCCTGTTCGACGATGCCGGCCGGCTCGACGATGCGCTCCAGGTAGCCGTCGATCGCGTGGACGCCGGGCACGCAGGGCGGGGGTTCGCCCTCGCGGACCTCGGCGTGCGGGCCGCAGTCGGCGACGTAGTAGTTGCTGCCCGCCGCGCCGAAGAAGATCGTGTGCACCTGAGGGAAGGCCTCGACGAGCGCTTCGACGAGCTTCGCGTCGTCGCCCACCAGGTAGTTCACGTAGCCGGTCGCGCTGCGGCCGGGCTTCTGCATCGAATCGACCAGGCACAGGTCGACCGGGTTGGCTTCGCCGTGGAACACCAGCGGCATCCGGGGGTCGGCGACCTGCACCGCGCGCGCCAGCGCCATCGTCGCGGCGAACACCGCCCGGTAGCGCTGCAGCGGCGGCTGGAGCTGCCGCACGAACTCGGTCTCGCTCTGCCCACTGCGCACGAGCCGCACGTCGGCCTGCAGGTCGGGCCCAGGCGTCCGACGGTTGTGGCGAGCGTGGGCCTGCACCGCGGCCGCCACGTCCTGGATCAGCGGCTGGCTGGCAAACCCGATCACCAGCACCCGGTCGGCCTCGGCAGCGCCCGCCTCGGGATGCCACACAACGGCCACCAGCATGGCTGCGATCAGCGTCAGCTTGCCGAGGGCCGCGGTCACAGGGTCAGGGAGACAGGTCGTCGTCGATGATGTAGATCCGCTTGTCGGGCGCGCTCAGCCACGGCGTCTGGGTCGGGTTCGAAACCCACCCTTCGGCACTGGCCTGCGTGCTGAACCTGAGGACGTACATCTCGGCCGTCGGCTGCGGCGCGGCGGCCGAGGCGGGGAAGCTCCACGCGCCGGCGCCGGTGTTGAACAAGGCCTGCACCGCGGCCGGGCACCTCGGACATGAGCTGACGGTCACGGCCGAGCTGGGCAAGGTGCTCTGCAGCGGCGTGTTCGGAAGCAGGTCCGACCGTCGGGTGTTCGGGTCCGTGCCGATGATGATGGCGGTTGCGGTCATGCGAATTGCTCCTGGTGTGCGGGTCAAGTTGGAGAACCGCAGCCGTCATCGCATGGCCGTCGAGAGACGATGCAAGGGGCCGTCGGTCGCACGCCAGCGGCATCGCGTTCGCGAAGAAGCGGTGGGCCCCGCCGCCGTCGTGCGAGGCGCAGGATCGTTCATCGACATGGTCGCCGCATCCTTCTTCGAGTGGATGAGCGCCATGATGGCCGAAGCCCGTGGCAATAGCCAGCGGCCAGCGGTCAGCGGCCCGGCCGCCGCGTCGGGCTAGAGCACCGGCGGCAGCGAGCGGACCCGGCGCTCGTGTTCGGCCCAGGCCTGCTCGCGCCGCGCCAGGTCGTCGTGGTCGCAGGCCTCGCTCAGGTAGCGCTCGCGGGCATCCGGGCCGCTGTGGTCGAAGCGCTGCCTCAGCGCCGTCATCGCGCCCTGCACCACCCGCAGCGCGCCGGGGACGGTGTCGGCGAAGGGCTGCTCGACGTGTGGAAGGGGATGGTGGGTGGCTGCGGCCATGGGGGTCTCCGTGAAGGTGGTGGGTGATGAACGACTAACGGGCACGCGCCGCGCTCGGGCGCATGCGTTGAACGAACTGGCCGAGCGCGCCGAAGCGCGACTCGTTGGCCGAGGGCATGACCGGCGTCGACGCGACGCTGCGCTCGACCAGCAGCACCGTGTCGTCGCTGCCCAGACGACTGACGTTGAAGCCGCAGCGCTCGACCAGCTGCAGCATGTCGCGGTTGCCGGCCAGCACCTCGCCGATCAGCCAGCGTGTGCCGGCGCGCTGCGCGCACTGGCACAGCGCCGTGATCAGCCGCTTGCCCAGCCCCAGCCCATGCCACGCGTCGGCGACGACGACGGCGAACTCGGCGCTGTCGCCATCGTCGAGCAGCACGTAGCGCGCGTCGGCGATGACGCGCTCGACGCCGTCCTCCATCACGGTGACGACGAAGCCCATGTGGCGGTGGTAGTCGATGTTCGTCAGGGCCCGGGCGCGCGAATCGCTCAGCCCGTTGACGCTGCCGTGGAAGCGGTTGCGGCGCGCCGCCGGCGACAGCGCGGCGACGAAGTCCTGCTCGGCGAGCTCGTCCTGCGGCAGCACCGGGCGCAGCGTGGCGCGCTCACCGGTGCGCAGCGACCAGCTGTCGATCCACTGCGTCGGGTAGCGGTGGATGCGGTAGGGCGCGGTGGCGATCGTGGCGTGCATGCTCGACTCCTGGTGTCGGGGCCCGGCGCGCAGGGCGCATCGGGAGAGCCCAATGTAGGAATCGACACGCTTCGCGTCGCAGCACAAATTGGCAGCGTCCGTGTGAGAAGTTCACACAGACGCGGCCGTGCTACCAGGCGGAAGGCAGCGGCTTGAGGAGGGTGATGCGGCCCGCGTCGTTGCGCACGTAGCCGCCCGCGATCAGGTCCTTCAGGATGCGGCTGACCATCTCGCGCGACGAGCCCACGCGTTCGGCGATGTCCTGCTGCGTGAACTTCTCGGCCAGCACGCGCGGCCCCGCGCCCGCCGGCGGCGCGAGCTGCGTCAGCAGGCCGACGACGCGGCCGTAGACGTCCTGCAAGGCCAGGCTCTTGACGCTGTCGGTGGCCTGGCGCACGCGCCGGATCAGCTTGTGGATCAGGTGCTGCGCGAAGTCGGGGTGCAGCGCGATGAACGCGCGCAGGTTGGCCGCGGTCACGATCGAACAGGTGGTCGGCTCCAGCGTCATCACCGACGCGCTGCGCACCTCGCCGTCGAGCGCGAGTTCGCCGACGTACTCGCCGGCACCGTGGGTCGTGATGATGACTTCCTTGCCCGCCTCGTTGGCGGCGTAGACCTTGACGCGCCCGCTGAGGATGATGAACAGCGTGTCGGCGCTGTCGCCCTCGTTGATGATGACGGCCTGCGCCGGGAAGCGCTTCACGCCGCCCTGCGCGGCGATGCGTTCGACGAGTTGCGGGTCGAGCGCGGCGGGGGTGGTCGGATCGGGCATCGCCGCCTCAGCCCTTGCTCACCGGTGGCTCGAAGCGCTGCGGCGGCCGCGCGGCCCGCGCGTACAGCGGCTCGACCTGCGGCAGCGCGCGTTCGATGTCCTTGATGCGCGTCGGCCCCGACGGGTGGGTGCTGATGAACTCCGGCGGCGCGCCCTTGCTGGCCGCGGCCATCTTGTTCCACAGCGTCACGCCGGCGTGCGGGTCGTAGCCGGCACGGGCCGCGAGTTCGAGGCCGACGAGGTCGGCCTCGGACTCGTCGCTGCGGCTGAACTGCAGCGTCAGCAGCTGGCCGCCCATGCCGGCCACGCCACGGCCGATGTCGCCCAGCCCGAAGATGGCCGCACCGAGCTCGATCGCGCCGCGCGTGGCCATGGTCTTGCCCATGCGTTCGCGCGCATGCTCGCGCAGCGCATGCGTCATCTCGTGGCCCATGATCATCGCGACCTCGTCGTCGTTGAGCTTGAGCTGGTCGAGGATGCCGTAATAGAACGCGATCTTGCCGCCCGGCATGCAGAAGGCGTTGACCTGCTTGCTGCCGATCAGGTTGACCTCCCACTTCCATTGGCGCGCGCGCTCGTTCCACTCGTAGGTGTACGGGATCAGCCGCTGCGAAATCGCGCGCAGCCGCACGACCTGCGGGTGGTCGGGGGGCGCAAGCGCCTTCTTCTGTGCCGCCTGCTGCTGCATCTGGCGGTACTGCTGCAGCGAGGCCTGCTCGATCTGCTCGGCGGAGACGAGCTTGGAAAAGCTCGAGCGCGGGCCCACGTCCACACCCTCGCGCGCCCAGGCCGGCAGTGCGAGACCGG
>Ga0307510_10006577_pt1 | contig 13860 bp, 9 predicted proteins | sample 12_EM_MG_FD_207224 | JGI IMG/M metagenome (GOLD analysis project Ga0307510, IMG submission 207224) | Populus trichocarpa ectomycorrhiza microbial communities from riparian zone in the Pacific Northwest, United States - 12_EM | ecosystem: Host-associated > Plants > Roots > Unclassified | place... | reverse complement strand
TTTTTTCTGATGCTTCTAACACTTCTTTTCTTTCCAAGATTCGACAATTGGTTGCTCTCAAAGACGACAGCAACTCCGTCCAAATCCAAGTAAATTTTCTCTCTCTGTTTGTTTGTTTGTTTTTTTTGGTTTTTTAGAGAGTAATTTAATCATGTTTTATTTTTATTTTTTTGTTTGATTTTATTAAGGTACCTCCATCGCCAAGTCCAGATCCTGCTAATGCACTGAATACGACAAACACTGAGGAAAATTCTGTTTTGAAAGCTGATAGTTCGACAAGCATTAATAATAGTAGTAGCAGTAATAAAAGTGATAATAATAACACGGGAATTGTGGGTCCAATCTCGATTCCGGGGAATCAAACGGATAGTGAAGCTGAAAAAAATAACGATGAAAAAAAGAAAGTGAGTGAAGAGAAGGATCATCATAAGACGGATTCGGAATCGGAGGTTGGCGGGGAGAATTGTACGAAAGTGGGTATTAAGAGGTGCACGGACCGCAAGTCGATGTCTGCTTGCATTCTTGGGTTTGATAATGGTAATGACTTTTTATATATTGCGATGTTGTTTTGTTTTCAGCTGTTTAGTTTCCATTTCTAGTTGCAATGTTTAGTTTATTATATGAAATTGATAGTTTAATGATGCATATTATGTGTGCTGCTAGTTGCGAGTGAATGGTTTCGAATATGTGCGGTTTTAGGAGTGTGAGTGATGAAAATGGAAATGAAATGAACTTTTTGTATCGTGATATGCTGAGCCCAAACGATGAATGTAATCAGGACCTTTTGGTGGTATAGAACTTGATTCGTAAAGTGGGATAGTAGAAGAGAATCAATCTTGGATTACTATGTCTGGCATTATCTTTGGATTGGGTCTTGTAGCTACATCAACATTTAAGATAGGTGGCAGGCAATTTTGTTATATTTGTGCTGGTTGCAACTGATCACTGTAGTAGTGTAGTTACTCTGGTCGCATTCACTTTTTTTTTCTAATAAAAAATAAGGACCATATGTGAACATTGGTATTGACAATACAAACTGTTTTACAGTCCATCAGTTGGTGCAGTTTGCAGACATGCATAATTTAAAAGATATGTAAATCTAGTTCCTTGATCTCATGAAAATGGGAAGTCAATTTTAAAAGGGGGCAACATTGATATTTCCAGAGAAACAATTTGGAGCTTCCTGGATATAGGAATTCATGGTAGCATGAGTATTGCTTGTGGAGTACATGCTTTCAGACTTCTATCATTGACATTGATAGCCAAGTATTTCTTGGTTCATGTAAAGTCATCAAGTAGGATTATGGTATTAGAATTGCATATTCACCCTTTCTATTTTTAAATGCAAATTCATTTATACTTTTCAAGTTGCATTAAACTCATTGGAATTCTAAAATCTCATATAATTCCTGTTATATTTGTTTAACTTTGTCTTAGCATTTTTGTTGCGATTCAATATAGCTTTTTCTCAAGGTCACCTCACCTTCCTATCTGATTACTTGTTTCTGAAGAGCTATTGCTGGAGTGGCTGTGTACAAATTCATATGTGATGTTGAATAGCTCAAGGGAATTAGTCGTTGATTACTATGCAATTATGTTGAAATTTAAAATTATCAAATTGTTTGCTTGGTAGTAAAGAAACAGTATGTTAAGGGTAGACAACGATGTGGTATTTTTGGTAGGTTCAACTGATTGCTACAGTAGTGTTTTATTTTGTTTTATATTATTTTTTAGAATCGTACTGTAGATATTTTGTTGTGATAGCTTTCACTCGTTCTTATTTTAAATAAGTGATAGTATGTAAACTGTGGAATTGCAAATCCAAACTATTTTACGTTTAATCCATCAATTAGTTAGTGGAACATTTATATTATTATATATGCTTATTGTAAATGAAGTATTCAGCACACCTCCGCCTCCATTGGAACAATAAAAGAGTAATAAATGTATGAAGCCTACACTCGAAGTGCTTGCTTTACTCTGTGCATACATTATTGAGGCATTTACCTTGATTAGTTTGTGGTCAATGTTGTCTGATGACTTAGGATATCAGAATAATGGCATATTTCCAAAAGGAGACTCATTTGTCTATTCTTAAACAAAGTCTTCATATTTCAAATTTGCATCAAGCCCATTGAGATTGTAAAAGATCTCTTGTAACTCCTATGTGTAGTCTCATGATAGCCATGGGCATAACCATGTAATACTTTCATTAATTCAAGATATCTAGTTAAAATTCATTTCCCCCTTATTACCATGTTCTATGTTTAAGTGACTCCAGTTGTGTGTATTTTCATTGATTTTCAGAAGCCCTTATGGCGGCCTTTCTTTCCTCTTTTTTAACTATTTACAAGTTTGGGCACCGAAACCTTAGCTGGAAATTATGACTCTTGGATTTTAATGGCTATTTTGTCATGGCATGAAGAGTTTCATGCTATAACTCACAACCCCTGAAGCTATTTGATTGATTTATAATACATAACTGCCGACCCTTTTTTCTGGAACAAAAGAAAATATTAAGTCCCAGATATTTCTTCTTAACTTCAATTACTGGCCTCCCCATTTGAGTAGGAGTACCACCTATGGATTATAGGGGTTGGTGACAACACCAACAAGCACTTACTTGGTTTTGTCAACAGATGCTAGAAATGTTTTTAAGTCTTGGTATCAAGATGAGATTTGAGCACATGCTCGATTGAAAGCTATCTTATTGGAACTTATGAAGGACAAGTGTCATCACAAGCACCTTAGGAGGTGCTTAAGAAATTCCCAATCTACTGCTTACTGTCATCTTGCTCTTGGGCTGAGCCACTTCTACTTTAAATCAGACATGGTGCATCAAATTCAGCCTGTGATCTGCCTTGTCCAGATCCCAATCCTCGTATAGACAGGTTTAGTCCTCTGTCATTGCTCAGAAGCAGCATTTCTTTGGTTTAGGATATTATACTTCCTTGGTGGCTGCACATTGTGGATAGTATGGCGCCAGAAATTGCTTCTCTCCATTCATGAATCAATTGTTCCTTAAAAAAAATAATATTTAAAAGTTATGATATTTTCAACAATTCAGATTCTTTCCATTTCTCTTATTGTTACACTCTAGAAGGCTGCTTTGTGGAGACAGGAGAATTGTTATTTTTGTTTCTTTGCCCTTAAAGCTTGGCTTCTTATGAAATTGATAAGCCTCAGGCATCTTTCTTATAGATGTTGAGCAATTTAGCTATTGATAATCCATAAGTTGCAGGTCTCTCTTAGGGACAGCTGGTGTGCCTTGGCATTTCCACTTGTGGTGGATACTCTTGCTGTTTCTGCTTCATAAGGAATATTTAAGTGTATCATGTTTTATTGCCATGGAAACTAGTAGATTATACCTTTTGTTTACAGTTCTCTGCATGCAAAACAGACTTAAACTCAGAACATAAAATATCTAGCGTACAAGCTAAGACAAACACATTTCTGCATGGTCATCTCACAATTTCTGGACAGTGATAGTATATGTGACTGCGACATGCGACCTGGATCAATGGACACTAACCATAATCATTATATACTTGTTAACATGTGTCATTGGCTAGTCTCCTCTTGTTAACCATATCAGGTGGTGAGTTTTTGTCTGCAGTTTCAAATACTTTATTGTTGCTTATGCTATTATATGCAGTAGTGTATCAGCCAATATTTATCAATAAGCTAAAGCAAGTGCTTTTGGTTGCAAGGGCTGTGTTCAGATAGCATTTTACTTTGCAACCTTTTGGTTACAATTGCCTGTCCAACATTTTTTTTTTCGACCTCTCTTGCAAGTAGTTAAAGCCACGCGGTGGAAGAACTTCTTTTAATTACGTGTTACACATTTTCTAACCCACTTAGAAAGTTATGTTGTTATATGTTCAGGGGTACTCAATGTTACTATTTTTATGTGATCCATCATCTAATGTCTCTTTCTCTTTGTAGAATCCCAAAGGTGGATTGTTCTTATACAAAATTCCGGGGAACGTGATTTGTCAGTGGATGTGCATGCCCCAAATTCTGTTGACAATTCTTTGGTTGAACTAGGGAAACACCAAACTAAAAAGGTGTGGATCCTTTTCCTGCTTTTTCGTGTTGTTTCTATGGTCTGACTTAAAACCGGCATAAGATATGGAATACTTTTAAAAAAACTAGAAACAATAAAAGCAAAACAGAGTAAGAAAATGAAGTTAGGTTAAGCTTCTTTCTGTAACATGCCTTTGGCACAGGTAAGAGCAGTTTCGAAATTCAGCAAGAACTCATGAGGTGTTACTGGCTCTTGTCTCCACTAGCTTGACTGAATGCATTATTATATATAATGGCTGGAAAGACATGACTGAGAAAATTATAGAGATACAGGATTAAATTTACTAGAAACTGTAGAAAAATCGGATGGAGCAAGGGTAAAACATACTACTAAATTGGGATATTTTCTTGCTGGTTGGGTTTGTGTTGTGATGTTTCATGTAGGTGACCTAAAAATTGTTCATGTGCGTCGCCTTTAGCAATTTACAGGTGCATTCCTCCTTTTTAAGAGAGTTTCACTGTTTACTTTTCAGATCATTTTGACTGTTGGTGAAAACACAGAGGTGATATTAAATGCTAAAAACGGGGAATGTGTTCTACACTTGGATCCTCTTGAATCTCATGGAAACTTTTTCTTGCACTTCCCATCTTATGACCAGCTAATTACCCCCATCAATGGTGCTTACTTCCTAATTGTTACAGCAGTAGTCTTTGGAGGGACATTCACTTGCTGCATGTTTAGGAAGAGGAGACGGGAGGCTGGAACTGCTTATCAGGAGCTTGAAATGGCTATGCCAGAATCTGGTGTTGCAAATATTGTCGAAACAGCAGAAGGCTGGGATAATGATTGGGATGATAATTGGGATGAAGAAAATGCAATAAAGTCACCAGCTGCATGTCACTCAGCGAGTGTCTCAGCAAACAGCCTTACCTCTAGGAGTCTAAACAAAGATGGATGGGAAAATGATTGGGATGACTAGGACTTTTGCAGGGAGAAGGGAAAGAGGAAAGTTCTTCCTTCCCCAGGTTTTGGACAAGGAGGGGAACAAGAAAATCAATAGATATACAAAACTTAGGAGATACGAAAATTTGATTGTAAATCATGACACGAGTGATTTTGGCATTTGTAGTTTCATTTAACAGTGAGAGTCCAGAGAGGAAATGAAAACACAAAGATGATGTAATCTTTCTGCTTTTTGTGAAATGTAAATTGTTTTTGGCTAGCATTTTGTTTTTGTGCAATCTGATTTCTTTAACAAGCACCCTGAAATGTATTTCATTGCAAGCTCTGTTTTTCTTCATTGGAGGGGAACCCAGTCCTTTGTTTTCGGTCCAGCATATGAAGGGAAACAACACAGGAGTTGGGACATATAAAAAGGCCTAAAAGGGCAGTTGATCAACACAGGAAGACGATCAAGGATGATCTCCTTTTATTTGTCATATTTGTGGCATGAAGCCAACTGGGTGTAGCAGAATCAGTGCCATATATACAGAGGTCGAGACCCAGAAGCAGGAAAAGAAGCGGTGCCTGCCATTCAGTCCAAAAATGCAACTCCCCACTCGTACTAGGTATGTTCCAGTCATGGATTGTGGATATGGTTGTGCTTTTTACCTTTTTCTCTAACCAGCAGGTCCCAGGAATTAGAGTCGCATCAAGAACAGGCAGCCCAAAATCTCACTGTTCTCCACATCATCTTTTGATTGAACCGTGGACAAAAGTTTCTCCCTGTCGTCCGTTCAACTATTCTGATTCGAAGTCAAATTTCAGGCTAACAGTGGCGAGCATGCTGATTGACTTGGATCGGTACACTAAACACTCTCTTGTCAAAATGTCCCGTTTGTGTATTGCATTTTCTATCTCAAACCTTTCTTTTTGTTATTATTTAACAGTCATGTTCTTTTTATGGGTTTTCATATATGAAAATTAAATCTCTTATCACTTGGATCCATCTTAAATAGACTATTCACTAGTGACTGTAACGCCCAAAAAATAAATACAAATCTTTAGGCGTTGTTAATTATTTTTTTATCATCAAAAAATATTTCAACTGTGGAACAAAAATAGTCGATAATTACACTTGCCAGTATATAAGATTGCTTACAAAATTAAAAATTAAATTGAAAGGCTAAGAAATAGATATATATTAAGATATATGATCTCGTGTTGTGAGGATTTATTTAATTTTTATTTCATTTAATTAGATATCAGGTATTTTTTATAACAAAATTAATAATTTATATCCTATTGAAACTAAATAATATGCTAGTATAATCTTTCCTCTATTTAATAAAAAAAAGTTTGAACAATCTAAAATTAAAATAAGAAACGTAACCTTTACATCCAGCTTTTTTTAAGCATAATATTTGACCAAAAATAATAAAAACAATGTCGTTCTAGTATTTTCTGTATTTTCTTAAATATTAAGTTGATAATATTTTAGATTGACCTGGATTAAATCAGGCTAATTCACCACATCCACGATTGTTGTTTAATAACTTTATCTTTTGAAAATAATTTTTATTTTAATCACATAATAATAAAAATATACACATGCAAGAAAATGATTGAATAAGATTTAAGGAAAAAACATTAAAAAAAAAAACCATAATGGAGGATTGTAAAGAATAAGTGCTTGTTAATATAAAAAAAAAAACCAATATTATAATCTCATTTGAAAACAAAGTAAAAATTAAATTGTATTTAATAAAATAAAATCTGAATATATTCGAGTATTTAATAAAATAATATCTCAAATATATTTTTATTAAATTTATTATAATGAATTTCAATAAAAATTTAAAACACATTGGGTAGGGTTTTGTTTAGCACGAATTTCAAATTAAATTAAGTTGTAGTTATCCTTACGTAACTCTATTGACTAAGCAAGTCCAAACATGACCCAGTTAAACTATAAAAAACTTGTTTTGACTTTAATTATTTTTTTTCAAACAATTTCCATTTCAACTTTTTTAAAAAAAAATATTAAAATGATAATGTTTTGGATAGACCTGAATCAATCCAATTTAACCTACTAAATATATAATATAGGTCATGTATTCAAATAAGTTTAATTATACCGTAATATAAGTAGACATGTGCATGTATGAATAAAATTTAAGAAAAAAATAAAAAAAACATATATTCTACATTAAAAGAAAAGCTATAATCTCAATATAAAACAAAGTAAGAATTAAATGGTATTTAATAAAAAAATTCAAATATATTTTTTAATCTATCTATTTTAATTTAATGTATCTAAATTAAAATATTATGAAAATATATATAAAAAATAAAAATAAAAATAGGTCAGGTAGTTGGGCCTATATGGACCAATTTATTTGGCTCATAAAGCAAAAGGTCTGCAAGGCCAGGCTCGGGCTCCTGGCCCTCTTATATTTTTCTGTTAAATTTGCTGGGCTGGTGACAAAAAAAACATGTCAAATAATATTTCGTAATAATAATAAAAAAAATCAATACCTCAAAACCCAAATAAATTATTAGTGGATGGTAATAGGTCTGACTTCCCCCACAAAACTATCCTTTGCATGTTCTTCTCAAACAGGAGCCTAGAGGCGAAGGTAAACTATTCTTCTTTTCTACTGGATCAAATGACTCGTATAATTTTTCCTCGAGTAACTATTACAACACAAAAGCACCATGGCTTCGGATCGAGTTGGATCTCTTGGACCATCCTTAGAAATTAGAAATACAAACTGGTCTGCTAAAAAAAAAAAAAAAAAACAGAGCCTGCAAAAGAATTTCTTGGATTCCAAGTTCTATACATAATAAATGGCCATTGATTAAGATGATGGTTGATGCAAAACCAACCTGGGGGAACATATCTGCGAAACTCTCATTAACTTTGTCTCTCTTCCATGGTTTCAGAACTTTCCTTTCATATCACTGGTAATTATTAAGATGTAAATCAAAAGGTATGAGCACTCTATTTCATAAGAGCATGCATGCTAAACTTTTTCCCTGCACAGGGCATATTACCAATGAATATCATGAAAAGTTCCCACTTGAAAATACAACATGATCGCCATGCACTAATATTTCCACTCAAAAAGTGTCGTGGGGGTGCTTTTCAGGACCCCCGTGTGATTTGCTTTGATGATTTCCATGTCCATCTTCATTTGGTTCCCTTTGGGATCCAGCACCTTTTGATTATACAAACTTCAAATCTAAGGGTTAATTATTTGCTCTACTTGCAGATATACAGGTTGTTTATCCAAATAAATTAGAAACCGTGTGACCAACTTCGAAGGAGAGCATTGGTAGTCTAATTCGTGATTTTGACAATCTTGCATAAGGGTGCCATAAATTCCCAGAAAAGCAAAAGGTTAAAGCAGAGATAAATTCAGGCGTAGAAGTATGAATAAAGCAAAAGAGTGCTTTTTTCATGAGCATCATACCATTCAATACTTCCCAAAAAGTCATTTGATACTGACTTCAGCTGTTCTTTAGCTTATTGTTTTTGTTCTCCTTTCATTTTCTTGTGGAAACTCCTGTCTATATATGAACAAGAAAGAATGTCCAGATGTAGAACTTTTCTGTTACTATTTGAGTGAACAATAAAACAACATGAAACAAATATAAGATACTACTAAAACAAAGATGAGGAGCCAGTCAAGTATATACTCCATAAGGAGAAATACCATTGATGCAGCATTCTAAGTGCCCAATATTCCGGTGAAAAGGAATCCGGTCGTGGAAACTGTAAATAATATTGTCATAAAAAGAAATGGTATAAAAATAAAATCACAAAAACAACAAAAATTTTGTGAAGTAAATTGAACAATGTGTTCTTTTTTTCTTCTTTTGAACAAACCAACCAGATTCATCTTCATCGGAGAAAACATGCTATGTGTTTCTTTCTTGAACTCTACAAGTCCAGTTCACTCCAACTCTTCATGACCCTCTGCAGGACATTGGATCAGCTCTAAAATATTAACCACTTCTTCCATGTCTGGCCGATTCGATGGTACTTGAGACGCACATATCAAACCAAGTTTTATCACAGGAATTGCCTCGTCTGCTGGAACTTTTCCTCCAAGTTTGCCATCAATGCATTCTTCCACTCTGCCATCCTCTAGTGCTCCCCTCACCATGTCACATAGCACAACCACATCATCCTCCATATATTCCACTGGTCTCTTCCCTGTCACCACCTCCAAAACTAAGATCCCAAACCCATACACATCACATTTCTCAGTTATCTTCACAGTTCGACAAGCAAACTCAGGAGCCATGTATCCTAGCGCACTCTGGATTTTGCTGCTTAAGATGCAACGGTCTAATGTAGGCAACAGCTTTGCCAGGCCAAAATCTCCCACCTTTGGCTCACCAGAATCATCTATTAGAATATTGGTAGATTTTAAATTATAGTGAACTATGTTCATGTGATGCAAATGGGCCAAAGCTCTAGCCATTCCAAGAATTATGTTGAATCTATGTCGCCAGGAGAGGTACTTCTTATCAGGCCCATCATGGAGATGCTTATACAAACTTCCACTTGATACATATTCATAAATAAGGAGTTGCAAGGTTGGAGTCCAGTAATAACCTTCCAGGGCGACAAGATTATGATGTCTAACCTTTCCAAGTTCCTTCACTTCCTTTTCAAATTCATCTTGAGACTTGATCAAACTTGAAACTGTTAGCTTCTTTATAGCAACTGAACGCCCATCTCGAAGTATTGTTCGGTAAACAACTCCGAATCCACCGCGACCAAGTTCTGAGTCTTTGTTGAGTAATGCACGGGCCCCAGCAACAAAATCAGCATCACCAGAAAACATGACAAGCTTGCCATAGTTCGGATCATTAGTTGGGGAACAGCTGAAATCTTCCCCGCCAGAAAATGCGAATGCAGCAGGAGAACGTGCCATAGAAGATTGTGCATGAATATTGAGGAAAATAACAGCTACCACACCAAGGGTGATGCAAGCGGCTGCACCAATAGCAATGAGGGCAGAGATGCTGAGAACAATCTTGTGATGGCGATCTAAAGAGGTGCCATTGGAGGAGTCAGAAGAGTTGGGATTCAGAACAATAGGCTTCTGATGGTCAGAAGGGCAGGATAGGTTGACAACAGAGCCACACAGGGATGGATTACCAGAGACAGATGAGGGGGAAACTGTGTTGAAGAAACCCCCGAGTGGGAGGTCACCTTGGAGGTTGTTATGGGAAATATTGAAGGATAGGAGATGGGAAAGATTAGTCAGCTCTTTGGGTAAGCTTCCAGAGAGACGGTTGAAAGATAAGTCTACATATTGAAGGTTGATTAGGTTTGCAACGGCTACTGGTATTGGACCAGTAAGGTTGTTCCAAGATAGAATTCTGTACAGTTAAGGCGAAAAAAAGAGAGAAATTGTCAGAACAATATAGGTTCAATAACTTATAACTTACAAAATGGAAATACAATCAAGCACGAATCAAGAGTCTAGATTTTTAGTTGGTGTATTCTTTCATTCTTTTTCTGCAGTTCACCATTTAACAGAAACTTTATATTATATCAAATGACCGAATCTCATTGATAGATTTAAAACAGGCACCAAATGATAATGTACTAAGCAATAGCAAACGCCACTGAATAAACAGCTAAGACAAACACCCTTAAACACAAATTATTATAATAATCATCCCAATCAGGTCCTGGTGCATAGATGCTAGCTCATAAGTGAATTTTCATCTGGTGAGTCTACAAAACCTAGATAGTTTTTCATAGTACACCAAAATGGCAATAAAGTTTGCCCACATAGGCCAGGCTAAGCACCAACACGCACATAAGTAAACAAAGAGCAGGTATATATACCAATCAAGTTGTTCCATGTAAAAATTTCAAAAGAAAGAAAGCAACCACCTGCCCTCTAGAACAATACGAGTGTGCAATTGTTTACTCTATAATGGTTGATTATAATGGCTCTCAATCGAAATTACCAAAGGACTGCAAATTGAGTTGTAAAAACAGAGTTATATTCTCAGACTACTGCAAGCACAAAACACTCGGAAATAACTAAGGGAAGAACCAAATGGATAGCTTTCAAAGTAAAAGTTAAGCAGGCGAGGAAGAACTCACAAAGATGCTAAAGATGAGCACTTCTTGATTTGAGTGGGAATTTTCCCAGTTAGTAAGTTCTTCTCCAGTCGCAGTTCCGTGAGTGAAATTGCTCCTCCAATTTCAGAAGGAATGCTTCCATTTAGCCTATTATCACTCAAATCCAGAGCTCGAATCATTGTTAAATCTCCTATGCTCGATGGAATCGAACCAAATAGTTGGTTCCTTGATACATTCAAGAGTAGCAAGCTGCTTAAAACCCCAAAGTCAGATGGAATTTCTCCGGAGAAGACATTTGAAGATAGATCCAAGACCTGAAGACCTTGAATAGAGACCGCCAACGATACACCTGAAGGATGTTGTTTGCTCTCATCGAATCTGTTGCCCGAAGGTGACACTCTATTTAACCCCGACTTGAAAATCCACGAAGGAAGATTACCTGTCAACCGATTATGGCTAACATCTATAGCCAAAAGGTTTAGGCAATTCATCATCGACTCAGGTAACCCTCCAGTAAGCTGGTTCATGGACAGATTCAATTCCTTCAAGACATTAAGGTTTCCTATTGAAACAGGAATCCGGCCTGAAAACCTATTGGCAGAAAGATCCAAACTTTCAAGATCTGTCAACTCTCCAATCCATCCAGGAACTTCCCCAGTGAATGAATTTCCTCCTAGTCTAACCGTAGCACATGAACTGAGCCTCCGCAATGACTCTGGAAGACTACCAGACAAAGAATTCTCACTAAAATCAAGCAGTTTCAAAACCTGAGAGCCTCCAATATCCACTGGTAGCTGCCCAGTGAACCTATTATTTTTCAAATTAATGACTCTTAAATCATACAAATTTGCAATTCCTTCAGGAATCTCTCCTTCCAACAAGTTATCAGATAGATCAAGAGACTGTAGCCCTCTCAAATACCATAATCCAGATGGCAATTCACCACAAAGGCCATTCGACGAGAAGTTAACCAATGAAAGCGTCATACAAGAGCTCAAAGAACCAGGAATCATCCCTGTAAGATCATTCCTAGCAAACGAAACAGACCTCAACGACCCACATTGTTGAAAAAACCCATCAGGGATTGACCCTGATAGGCTATTATCACTCAAGTCAATAACTTGTAAACCCCCAAGTCTAGGAAGATCAGGGTTTATAGTCCCGTTGAATTTATTATTAGCTAAAGAAAGAACCTGAAGAAACTGTAGCCTTAGAAGGCCACGACCAATGTGCCCAGATAAAGAGAAGCCATCAAGAAACAGTTCAGTAACCCGATGGGTATTCGGTTCACATTTAACACCAACCCAGCTACAAGGACTATCATCATCTTCATTCCATGATGAGAGTTTAGATTCCGGGTCTTGAAGACCTGCCTTGAATACTATCAAGCCAAGAACATCATCATTGAACGTTGAGTCCAAACATTGTACCACCAGTAATGGAGCTAAACCAACTAGAAATAAGAACTTGAGTAGCATTTTTCTTTCAATTCAATCCAAACTTTTGATACATTTGATGCTAGAAAAGTAAGGACCCCATGAAAGAAAGCAAAAAAGTGGAGCGAAGGGGGTATATGACTTGAAAAGGGGAGATTTTTTGAGCAATCAAAGATGGCAACAAACGCTTGCCGTGTCAAACGACAGAAAACAAGGTGGACGTTACACCTAACAATGGCAGGGAGGGAGTAAAAACAAGAAAGTTTTGTTCTCTTTATTTCTTTTCTTTTAATCTTTGGAGATAAATGAGAGAGACGGGGGGGAGTAGAAAGTTTCTGTCTTTATAAACAGACACAGCTAGTAGAAGCTAAAGATGGTGAAGCTAAAAGCCCTGCAATGGAAGAAGCTAGAACAATTTACAGGGTCAACAAAAGAAAAACACGATAGAGAGAGAGTAAAGAAGAATGAGAATGTGGGTGGGTGGGGTGGCTATATTTTTGGACCGAAAAGGAACCAAAAGCAAGAAAAAATAAAATCACAGCTGCAGAACCCACTTTAGTATATAGATTATAGAAATACTTACAAACACAACCTCGGATCTCCAAAAGAAAGAAACACCACAGGAAGAGAGAGATATCTTTAACAAATTTTGAAGGGATTAGAAGAAGAGAAGAGGGGAGCAAGAGCATTTAATGGTGGATGGTGTCAGAGGAGAGAAAAAAACAGTAATGATTCTGTTTTGGTGTTGGTGTTGGTGTTGGTGGGTGCAATGAAAGGAAAGAAAGAGTAAAGAATGCTGTGCTGTTATGGAATGCTGCTATCTTTCTTTTTGAAAAAATAAAAACTATACTCCGCCGGAGAGAAAACAGAAGACAGGGCAGAAAGGATTTCCCTTTTGTTTTCTTCTCCTTTTTCTTTTTTTAATTTTTAATATTTTGACGGTCAAAGGAGAATCCTATGTCTATAGATACAACGTGGCATTTCTTCAATTCTTCTCATGTTTTTTCTTTATTTTTTTTAATAATTTGTTGTCCAATGTCTGCTGTCAGGATATTTTATTCTTGTCCTTTTATTTTCGGTTTCAGTCAAGTGACAATGAATACTTGTTTGAATGATACAGCTTGTTTTTTAAACTGTATTTTAAATTATAATTTACTTTAAAAATATTAAATTAATATTTTTTAAAAATAATTTTGATGTGTTAATATCAAAATAAATAAAAAATAAAATATTATTTTGATATATTTTCAATTAAAAAAATATTTTTATATTAAGGTTATTAATTCTGTTTTATTGGTCGTTTTGTTTTTATATTAGATTAATGAATTTTGATTTCGACC
>Ga0307510_10006576_pt1 | contig 13860 bp, 18 predicted proteins | sample 12_EM_MG_FD_207224 | JGI IMG/M metagenome (GOLD analysis project Ga0307510, IMG submission 207224) | Populus trichocarpa ectomycorrhiza microbial communities from riparian zone in the Pacific Northwest, United States - 12_EM | ecosystem: Host-associated > Plants > Roots > Unclassified | place... | reverse complement strand
ATCCTTGATGCTCGACATCCCCCAAATAATCGGTCCCACTTTTGGCTCATGTTATTCTATCATCGTTCCAACTCGTCCCTGTCGTCAGGAATTTGGTCCACCGACCCCGTCGTCCCGTACTGGCCCCACATGGTCACGGTCGTCGTTTCCACGCCGAGACTCTTCGATCCAAGAGCTGACTCATTTGAGTTGACTCTTGCCGTCCTCCGAGGTCCATTACTCATTTGGCCCTTCCTTGCTTCCTGGGAGCTCTCTTCTGCGAATACGTAGCTTTCAGCGGTTGTCTTGGCATTATGGGCCTTCTCCTTCCGGCACAGTACTGTATTCTCATGGGTCTATTGATATGCATTATAGTAATACCCCGTCAGCGCTATGCGGTCAGCTTTCCATGTTCATTGTGGTGCGTCTTGCCCAATGAAAAACGTTCCGTTCTGACAAAATTCTATCAGACATGGTTCACCATCCGCTCGCTTGTCAGTGGCCGGGAGCTATCAGTTTCCATTGGACCCTGGAAGTAACGGCGACTTAACGCCAGCTTGATTGATGGCTACTGTACAGTACAACTGAGGGTCGGTGTTGGTCTACACGTGCTGTCTCACCACTCTGGGATCGAGGCACCGGCAGATTATAGAGTCGTCTAGTCGTCTAATGGCGCGCCGTGTGGTCGTCATGCGTCCGAGTCAGCAGGGGTAGGACACATGTGGCTTGTTCCTGGACGTGATTCGTCCGAGTTCTAGCTCTCGTCGACCGCAGAGCACAATGTGACTGACCCTTTTGCGTTCCCGAGTCGCTCTGGAATGGGTACCACATGGGCAGCAATAATCAAGACCAAAGAACATAGGGCACAGTCGGCGAAGCTCAGTTTACGCAGCAATCTGCAATGCGCATCAAATCCGATCGCGTTATTTTTTTTTTTAAAAGGAGACGTCCTGTCCTGCTTACTACTGATCCGCATTATGGTACGCAGTACGTACGTGAGTATTCGTGGCGATTTGATATTTTTACTTTACACTCAAGGCGGAACTTCAAGTTTTTTTTTTCTTTTCATTCATCCGGGGGATCCCGTGTTGTCCCATGTGCGTTGTAAGGGACTGCTCGATCACTGTTTGGCTTCAATTGCGGCGGCAATGCCCTTCACTTAAGCTCAGAGTGGAGAGGGACCTTCCTACATACTGTACGAACCGCTCAATTTGACCGCTTTCAGTGGGGATCACATTGATTCCAAGACGAAAGTAGTACGTGACGAATACAGTATCATACTGTGGAGGAAGAAAAAACACCATTCTGTGTCATGACCTCGTATATGATGTCCCAAACGGGGCAAGGGCCCCTACATGTCCATGCTTTTGGCAAGACCGGGCAGCACGGATTGGCCAACCATAGTACCAGTAATCCTTACACGAGCAACATCAGAGTATGCCCGTGACTCCCGTCATCCGTCTGATGTCGGGAAAAGTATCCCATGAAACAGTAGTACTGTAAGGCCAACGACACCGCACTCCCCAGGCCACCGCTCCTAGCACTGGCACGGAGCCTCGCTTGGTGCGGTGTCCTTTGGGATAACATGGAGACTTCCGGACTACTCCAAGGTCTCCAATTCGATGAAATCGCCCTTGTTGGCGGGAGTTGATCCAGGCTCCAGCCCAGACGCATTGAGTGGGGCGGAAGAGAGGTCGATTACACCCCGAATAGAAACGGAGCCACGAAGCTGTCCAGAGGTTTGGGATGATCCTGTCCGCCCTCCCTGTGACCACTAGTTTCCGGTCCATCACTTCAGTACAGAGGATAAGTAGAACAAGGAAAAAAACACGCTCACATGCGTGTACATCGTGCCGGAGGTTATGTCGAAAAACCTGTAGGCCAATATCTTTGGTATAAGGAACCATGTGGCCAGAAAGCCCCGTGTGGGTGATGTTGCGAACGATGTAATTTATCGTGGAGTCTGACTGGCACATGCCACTACGGGCCTTGAGGAGCACGCGGGAAAGCAAACCTGTGCGGAGATGGGTAAAGTGTTGGGGAACATGGTTGAAAAGACGTACAGGTGATAAGGCACTCGACCGTAGCTTGTATCGCGTGCCAAGCAATTGATAAAGTATGTCGCAGAGTCAGAAAACTGTAGGCATTGTCAACAATGGCGTGAAGGCTTGGGATGGGAACACCCGTACGATGACGCCTTTCAAGTCATTCCATTAGCGACCATCCCGAGCGCAAAGGCAATAGCGGAGAGCGCGATGACCGAACAACACTGCAAGCAGCTCTTGGCCAAGCCGTAAAAAATACGAAAAATACCGCGAGTGTTTATTTAGTGTGACCGGGTCGACCAAACTTGAATATCAACTGACCGAGATGCGATGAATACATTCGCCATTAGGATGATGACTACTTGACATATTGAATTAGTAGGTCCGTCCCGTGGCTGCTTTGGCGACGGCGACGCTTGAATGTGTGTCAGCGACGATTGAAAACGTGTATACAACATAGAATGGACGGATACCAATGCTACAAGACTGATGAGCATGGGACCACCAACTTGAACTGAAGAGAAGGAAGCAAACTCACGACACCTCCCACGCCAGATGCCAGATGCTGATAACCACGCGGGTCAACTGACTGAATACACTTGACGCCAAGATATAGGACGAACATCAAACATTGGAAGGCAAGAAAGACGAACTGGGCAACGACGAAAAGCCTGGGTAGAAGTGTGAGTGGCTGGATAATACAAGGTAGTAGTGCCCACCTCAAACGCAATGGGTCCTTGAAGCCTACCAACACTGCCATCGTTGGAAGTAAAGTAGTAAAATAACTCTACATACCGATGATCCAATAAGCATATAATTGTTCGCTCACCAGCCCGAAGAGGCCAGCATTCACTGTTCCAAGGAATCAGGGTGCCTCGCATCTAGGGGTTTTAAGGGACCCACCAATGATGGCAATCAATATTATGCCTAGTACCAGTGTCGAACAGGTTTGTGTTAGTTTGAGACTGCCCAAGCAACGAAGGGAGGCCTCACCTTGACTTGACGCTGTGGTTGGCGGATTGTAAACGGGGAGGGAACATGGGTATGGCCCAGAAGCCAAGTCAAATGATACTGTATGTTTAGACGCGCCAGCCAAGGCACAATTTCCCAAGTTTAAAAGTCACCGGACTTGTACGGTATCCGTGCATCAGATGTTCAAGGGAAGCACAGCGCCCTCGACGGCTCTGCAAAGCCGGGCATGATTTTGAAATTGTCGATTGAGTGAGTGAAAAAGGCATAGACGGACAAATGGATCTGCTGGGTTCTGCTGGGTTCTGCCAGTGGGAGGCAGGATGGTCACACAACACATCCCTTTTACCCGTCGGAAATTGATAGTGAGGACCGTTAATTCGTCTCCCATGGTGCTATATAATTTGGAGTAGAAACATGCCCCCCGGAGAAGGGAACTTGTTCTCGATTGACTAAGGCCGAAGGTAATCCATGTGCCGTAGTCAAAAATTTTGGATCTCGCATTCTGCCGAGCGGACAGTGAACGGTGACGTTCATACCCATATCTACAACCGCTTTCTCTTCCAAAAAATATATGGTATCACATCTATGTACACGATGGGTGTTTAAATCATGAAGTCACCAGAAAGAAACCCCAAGTAAGAAAAATAGAGAACGCAACATCCAACAGTGCTTCTTCTCAATGTACACCCTCTTTTCCCATTGGTTTACGACGCTTTGAGAGATTTACGATTTTGCCTCCATTCCAGTTCCTCTCCATACCGTGGCCCATATCTGGTCACTCGACTTGACACCGCACAACCTAGCAGGGTTCAGTAAAAATGTCTGGTGTCCATCCGCACAAAACGCTGATCCATTTGACGCCACTAAACTGTGCATATCTACTCAGTGTACCGACCTGTAATCTACAGCATCACTCAAAAAATTTAGGGTTCTTCGTGAGCGCTCATTGATCCGAGTCTCGCGCAAGATTCCGTCCCTTTGGACGTGCTTGGACGACGAAGGGTGTTACAAAATGAACTGCACTGTAAGTTAGATGTAAAACACAGGCGAAGGGCGGGCTACGTAATTACAGCGGGGGCCGATATTTGCCACTTCCCCCTCATGCCGTCAGGTCTCGGATAGAGCCGGTGGGGACCCAACCGCTTCTTGGACTCAACAAACTCGATCTGTTTCCCCGTGTCTTCGTTCCACAAAATCTGGCGGCCCAGACACACAGCTCGTCGGTGCGCTTACCCCAGAGATCTAGATTCGGACAGCGCATTGGGGCAAGTGCATCCACAGCTCGCCCGCCAGCGCGCTGCCTCCAACCAATGTACGGAATAATAGAGAACTTTAACAAGCGACAAACGTTCACGTTTGCAACCTACTATTTGATTTAGAACCATGCGGGGTGACTCAGGGTTTTTCAGCGCGATCGCTCGGATTCACCTCTTTGGGGATACTGATCAAACTATCGCCTACTTAGACCACCCCCTGAGGCCTGAGCACTCAGTCCCTTGTATCATTTATTTGTCGCCAACGTAGACAGCATAGTTCTCCCCGTGTGAGGACATTGTGGTCGACCGGAGAAGAATGACGCGCGAATACATGATGTGGTCGTCCTACTCGGCCTCGTCGATCCAGGGGCAGCGTCGTAAAACCTTCTATATCCAACTTGGCATGTGCGCTCTCGGAAAGCATGTCCGACTCGAGGTCGCTTTGCCTGGTGTTTTCCTTGTTTCTTGTACTTCAACGTCTTCGTCTTCACCCCGGATGTATCGGTGTCGTTGATTGTTCCGGGGCGTTTCCATTTGTATGGGGCCATCGAGGTGAATGATGGCTCGGAGGCAATACCCCTTACAAAAGCTCAGGCGGATGCTTCGAGTGAATAGGGACCCACCTACACACCGTACGAACCACTCAATTTTACTGCTTTCAGTCTGATCATATTACTTCCCGAACGAAAGTAGTACGTGGCTAATACAGTATCATATTGTGGAGGAAAAAATTCCATTCTGTCTCATGACCTCGTGTGATGTCCCAAACGGGGCAAGGGTCAGAGCCCCCACACCATGTCCATGCTTTTGGCATTACCGGACAGCGCGGATTAACCAACTATAGTACCAGTAATCCTCACACGAGCGACATCAAGGTATTCCCATGGTCTCTCTGATGTCGGGAAAAGTATCCCATGAAACAACGGCCCGATAGAGTACTGTAAGGCGAGGACACTGCATTCCCCAGGCCACCGCTTCTAGTATTGGCACAGAGCCTCGCTTGCTTCGGTGACCCTTTTGTGATAAGTTTCCGGTCCATCAGTACAGTACAGAGGACATATTGAGGGTTGTCAAACGAAAAAAAAATGACGATGACACACCTGCAAACCTAGGTGGATATAGCTTGGTAGTTTCATGCGCTCACGTAGCCGGATGCGGGACAGAAGCGTCTCGAACATGGCCTAAAAATGTCACCCACGTTCAGATGGGACAAGTGGAACAAGGAAAAGAACACGCTCACATGCGTGTACACCGTGCCGGAGGTTATGTCGAAAACTCTGTAGGCCGATATCCTTGGCAAAAGGAACCATGTTGCCAACGCTGCAAGGGCCCAGGCTGTGGCCAGACAGCCCGTTTGGATGATGCTGCGAACGATGTAATTTATCGTGGAGTCTGACTGGCGCATGCCGCTACGGGCCTTGAGCAGCACGCGGGAAAGCAAAACTGTGCGGAGAGGGGGATTGGGTCTGTAAATTGTTGGGGAACGATCATGATTGGAACGACGTACAGGTGATAAGACACTCGACCGCAGCTTGGATAACGTGCCAAGCGATCGATAAATTTCGTCGTACAGTCGCAAAACTGTAGAAATCGTCAACAAAGGGGTGAAGGCTTGGGATGAAAGCACCCGCACGATAGCATCTTCCAAGTCATTACATTAGTGGCCATTCCGAGCGCAAAGGCGATAGCGGAGAGCACGATGACCGAACAACATTGCGAGCGACTCTTGGTCAGGCCGTAAATGCTAAAAGAAATTCGGCGAGAATCTATTTACTGTGAAAGGGTCGATCAAACTTGAATATCAACTGACCGAGATGCGAGGAATATATTCGCCATTAGGATGATGACTAGTTGGCATATCGAATTGATTGGCCCCTCCCATAGCGGCTTTGGCGGCGGCGGCGCTTGAAGGTGTGTCAGCGACGATTGAAAACATGTATACAACATGGAACGGACGGATGCCAGTCGTTGGAGGAGTGGGGAATACAACGCTACAAGACCGATGAGAATCGCATCGCCAACTTGAACTGGGGAGAAGGAAGAAAACTCACAATATCTCCCAAGCAATATGCCACATGCTGATAACCACATGGGTCAACTGAGGACACTTGACGCCAAGATATGGGTGTGAGGACGAACATCAAACATTGGAAGGCAACAAAGACAAATTGGGCAACGACGAAAAGTCTTTGTAGATGGATGAGTGGCTGGATAATACAAGACAGCAGTGCCCACCTCAAACGTGATGGGTCCTTGAAGCCTACCGACACTGTCATCGTTGGAAGTAAAGAAGTAAAATAACAATACATACCGATGATCCAATAAGCATAGAATTGTTCGCTCACCAGCCCGAAGAGGCCAGTATTCACTGTTCAAGGGATCAGTGGTCTCATATCTAGATGTTTTAAGGAGCCCACTAAAGATGGCAATCAATAGTATGCCTAGTACCAGTGTCGAACAGGTTTGTGTTAGTTTGAGACTGCCCAACCAGCGAAGGGAGGCCTCACCTTGGTTTGACCCTGTGGTTGGTGGCATTGTAAACGGGGAGGGAACATGGGTATGGCCAGAAGCCAAGTCATATATACTGTATGTTTAGACGCGCCGGCCAAGGCACAACTTCGCAATGTTAAAAAGTCACCGGTTCTCCAGGTACGGTATCCGTGGATTGGATGTCCAAGGGAGGATGAGCACAGCGCGCTCGACGGCTTTGCAAAGCCAGGTTGACCCTGGCATGATTTTGAATGGACGATTAAGTGAGTGAAAAAGGCAAAGACGATCGAATGGTTCATACTGTCCTATCCTGGGGTTTGGGATGACAGGATGGACATACAACATGTCTTTTTTCGCCCCTCTAAAATCGATAGCATGTATCATTCAAACCTTCTCCCCATAGCGCTATATATTTTGGAGTAGGAATGTGCCCCCCGGAGAAGGGACGTATTCTCGATTGACCAAGGTACTGTCACAGATCAATCATCATGTGCCGTAGTCAAAAATTTTGCATCTCGCATTCTGCCGAGCGGACAGTGAAAGTCTTCTGACTTCTTGATGCGCCTTCATGCCGCCGTAAGCCAAGACGGGGAAAAAGCGAGCACTGTTGGACGTTGCGTTCTCTATATTTCTTACTTGTGCTCCTCCTTCTGGTGACTTCATACTAGTAATTGAAACTCCCATCGTATATATATTTATGATGCCACTTTTTTTTTTGGAAGGGAAAACGTGCTGTGGTTGTGGATATGGAGAGATCTTTGCGATTTTGCTTCCATCCCAGGTCGTCTCCATACCGTGTCCCATATCTGGTCACTCGACACCACAACTAGCGGGGTCAGTAAAAATGCCTTTCTGCGCCCATCTTCGCAAAACGCTGATCCATTTTACGCCACGTAACTGTGCCTATCTACTTAGTGTACCGTCCTGTAATCTACAGCAACACTCGAAAAAAATTAGGGTTCTTCGTGAGCGCTCGTTGATCCGAGTCTCGCGCAAGATGGCCCTTTGGACGGACGACTAAAGGTTGGTGGCTTTTACAAAATGAACTGCACCGTAGATACAACACGGGCGAACTTGAAGGGCGGGCTAGGCTACGTAATAGCTGCGGGGGGACCGAGGTTCTGGATTTCGCCCTCATGCCGTCAGGCCTCGGGTAGAGCCGACCCCTTCTGAGACAGACCACAACAACTCTGTTTCCCCGCGTCGCCGTTCCACTAAATCTGGCGGCCCAGACTCAAGTGCGCTTATGCTGGAGATCCTGATTCAAACAGCGCATTGGGGCAAGTGCATCCACAGCTTGCCCGCCAGCGCGCTGCCTCCAACCGATGTAAGGAATAATAGAGAACTTTAACAAGCGACAAACGTTGACATTTGCAACCTACTATTTGATTTAGGACATGCGGCGGGATTCAGGGGTTTTCAGCGCGGCCGTTCGGATTCACCTCTCTGGGGATAATGATCAAAATATCCCCTGCTTGGACCACCCCCTGAGCCCTCAGTCCCTTGTATCATTTGTTTGTTGCTAACGTAGACAGAATAGTTCTTCCCGTATGAGGACATTGTGGTTCACACGCCACCGGAGAAGAGTGATGCGCGAATAAACGACGTGGTCGTCCTACTCGGCCTCGTCGATCCAGGGGCAGCGTAAAACCTTCTATATCCAACTTGGCATGTGCGCTCTCGGAAAGCATGTCCGACACTAGTTCGCTCTCTGGATGGGTGAGGTCTGCAAACTCGGCGTCACTATCGCCACTCTCGGAGGGGCTCATCTGCACATCCGACTCGAGGTCGCTTCGCCTGGTGTTTTCCTTGTTTTCTGGTACTTCAACGTTTTCGGCTTCACCCCGGATGCATTGGTGTCGTTGATTTTTCCGGGGCGTTTCCATTTGTATGGGGTTATCGAGGTGGATGATGGCTCGATCACTGATTGACTTCAATTGCGGCGGCAATACCCTTCACATAAGCTCAGGCTAATGCTTAGAGTGGATAGGGACCCACCAACATACTGTACGAACCACTCAATTTTACCGCTTTCAGTCTGATCATATTAATTCTCGAACGAAAGTAGTACGTGGCTAATACAGTATCGTATCGTGGAGGAAAAATACCATTGTCTCATGACCTCGTATATGATGTCCCAAACGGGCAAGGTCAGACCCGCCCGCACCACGTCCATACTTTTGACAATACTGGACAGCGCAGATTAGCCAACTATAGTACCAGTAATCTTTACACGAGCGACATCAAGGTATTCCCATGGTCCCTCTGATGTCGGGAAAAGTATCACTTGAAACAGTGGCCCGATGGAGTACTGTAAGGTCAAGGCCACCGCACTCCCCAGGCCACCGCTCCTAGCATTGGCACAGAGCCTCGCTTGGTTTGGTGTCCCTTTTGTGATAATGTGGAGACTTCCCAACTACCCCAAGGTCTCCAATTCGATGACATCGACCTTGCTAGCGGGGGTTGATCCAGACTCGAGCCCAGACGCATTGAGTGGGGCAGAAGAGAGGCCACCAATACCCGGAATGGAAATGGGGCTACGAGGCTGTCTGGAGGTTTGGGATGACCCTGTCCACCCTCCCTGTGACCGCTAGTTTCCGATCCATCAGTACAGTACAGAGGGCTTATTGAGGGTTCTCAAATGAAAATTAATAAATAACGATGACACACCTGCAAACCTAGGTGGATATAGCTTGGCAGTTTCATGCGCTCACGTAGCCGGATGCGGGACAGAAGCGTCTCGAACATGGCCTAAAAATGTCACCCACGTTCAGATGGGACAAGTGGAACAAGGAAAGGAACACGCTCACATGCGTGTACATCGTGCCGGAGGTTACGTCGAAAATACGGTAGGCCGTGTTCTTTGGTATAAGGAACCATGTTGCCAACGCTGCAAGGGCCCAGGCTGTGGCCAGAAAGCCCGTTTGGATGATGTTGCGAATGATGTAATTTATCGTGGAATCTGACTGGCGCATGCCGCTACGGGCTTTGAGCAGCACGCGAGAAAGCAAAACTGTGCGGAGAGGGGGGATGGGTCTGTAAATCGTCGGGAAACGATCATGATTGAAACGACGTACAGGTGATAAGGCACTCGACCGCAGCTTGGATAGCGTGCCAAGCGATCGATAAATTTCCTCGCAACGTCGGTGAACTGCAAGCATTGTTAACAAAGGCGTGAAGGCTTGATGAAAACACCCATACGAATGCGTCTTCCAATTCATTACAATAGTGACTATTCCGAGCGCAAAGGCAATAGCGGAGAGCGCGATGACCGAACAAAATTGCAAGCGACTCTTGGTCAGCCCGTAAATACTGAAAAAAATCGGTATTTAGTGCGAACGGGTCGATCAAACTTGAGTATCAACTGACCGAGATGCGAGGAATATATTCGCCATTATGATGATGAATAGTTGACATATCGAATTTATAGGCCCCTGCCATAGCGTCACTGGCGACGGCGGCGCTTGAATGTGTGTCAGCGACGGTTGAAAACGTGTATAGAACATAGAACGGACTGATGCCAGTCATTGCAATACTGGGGAATACAACGCTTTAAGACCGATGAGCATCGCATCGCCAACTTGAATTGGGGAGAAGGGAGAAAACTCACAATACCTTCCACGCCATATGCCACCTGCTGATAACCACACGGGTGAACTGAGTACACTTCACGCCAAGGTATGGAGTGAGAACGAACAGCAAACTTTGGAAGGCAACAAGGACAAATTGGGCAACGACGAAAAGTCTGTGTAGAGGTGTGAGTGGCTGGATAATACAAGATGGTAGTGCCCACCTTAAACGTAATGGGTCCTTGAAGCCTACCAACACCGTCATCGTTGGAAGTAAAGAAGTAAAACAATTCCACACACCGAGGATCCAATAAGCATAGAATTGTTGGCTCACCAACCCGAAGAGGCCAACATTCACTGTTCAGGGGATCAATGGTGAGTCATATCTGGGCGGTTTAAGGGGCCCACACGAGGTAGCAATCAATATTATGCCTGGTACCAGTGTCGAACAGGTTTGGGTCAGTTTGAGACTGACCAAGAAACGAAGGGAGGCCTCACCTTGATCTGACGCAGTGTATGGCGGCATTATTAACGGGTAGGGAAGGTGGATGTGGCCCAGAAGTCAATCGCTACAGTAGCCAAGTCATATATATTGTATGTTTAGACGCGCCGGCCAAGGCACAACTTCGCAATGTTAAAAAGTCACCGGTCCTCCAGGTACGGTATCCGTGCATTGGATATCCAAGGGAGGACAAGCACAGCGCCCTCGACGGCTTTGCAAAGCCGGGATGGCCCTGGCATGATTTTGAAATGGACGATTACAGACGGACGAATGGTTCATAGTCAGGCCTGTCCTATCACGGGGTTTGGGATGACGGGATGGACACACAACATGTCTTTTTCCGCCCCTCGAAAATCGATAGTATGGATCATTTAAATCCTCTCCCCATGGCGCTATATATGAAATATGCCCCCAGGAGAAGGGGCGTATTGTCGATTGACCAGGGTACTGTCGCAGATCAATCATGTGCCGTGGTCAAAAATTTTGCATCTCGCATTCTGCCGAGTGAGCGGACAGTGAAAGTCTTCTGACTTCTTGCCGCGCATTCATGCCGCCGTAAGCCAAGACGAGGAAAAGCGAGCACTGTTGAAAGTTGCGTTCTCTATTTTTCTTACTTGTGCTTCTCCTTCTGGTGGCTTCATAATTGAAACACCCATTGTGTATGGATATGATGCCAGACTTTTTTTTTGGAAGGGAAAAAGTGATGTGGTTGCAGATATGGAGGGATCTTTACGATTATGCTTCCATCCCAGGTCGTCTCCATACCGTATCCTATATCTGGGCACTTGACACCACACAGCGGGGTATGCCTTTCCTTGGCCCATCTGCGCAAAACGCTGATCCCTTTTACGCCACTAAACTGTACTTATCTACTTAGTGTACCGTCCTGTAATCTACAGCAACACTCGAAATTTTTTGGGGTTCTTTGAGAGCGCTCGTTGATCCGAGTCTCGCGCAAGATGGCGTCCCTTTGGACGTGCTTGGACGACTAAGGGTTGGTGGCTTTTACGAAATGAACTGCACGGTAGATGTAACACACACGGGCGAAGGGCGGGCTACGTAATAGCTGCGGGGGCCGAGGTTCTGGACTTCGCCGCTTCGCCCCTCATGCCGTCAGGCTCTCGGGTGGAGCCGACCCCTTTTGAGACAGACGCAACAACTCGATCTGTTTCCTCTGTTTCCCCATGTCTCTATTCCGCTAAATCTGGCGGCGCAGACTCAAGTGCGCTTATGCCAGAAATCTGGATTCGAACAGCGCATTGTGGCAAGTGCATCCACAGCTCGCCCGCCAGCGCGCTGCCTCCAACTGATGTAAGGAATAATAGAGAGCTTTAACAAGTGACAAACGTTGACGTTGCAACCTGCTATTTGATTTAGAACATGCGGCGGGACTTAGGGTTCTTCAGCGCGGCCGCTCGGATCCACCTCTCTGGGGATAATGATCAAACTATCGCCAACTTGGACCACCCCTTGAGCACTCAGTCCCTTGTATCATTTGTGTTGCCAACATAGACAGAATAGCTCTTCCCGTATGGGGACACTGGTATACTGATCGATTTGGCATCCCCACATTTCGGCATGCCAGCCTGGCCCCGCTGCCTCAAGGAAGAAGAAAATTGCCGATTTTTTATTTTGCATTAATCTTGTTCGAGTTTGTTTCGTTGATTAGGGTTGATTAGGGAACGGGGATACAACACCAACTGAGGTAAAATCTCGCCTTTGATCCGTGAGAAGGCATAGAGGACGCCCACGTTCATCTTCCAAGCTATCACATCGGGATACAACACTCGCTTCGGCGATTAGCATTGGTGGCAAGACAACCCATCGCGAACGGGGGCATGTATACAAGGTTAGTATTACCGGAGTTTGCTTGTTTACTGATGACAATGTTGTCTAGTGGAATACCGTTCGTGTGGTGAAGAGCCCGTGCCCAGCCTATGCATAGCGTTTCCGTTCAACCGTTCTATTGATGCCACACTGGTGCACACAGGCCGATTGCCGACTCGGCGGCCCGGGAGAACTCGTGATATCAATGTTGACTGTCCAATACGTGTCAGCACAATATCACGGTGTTTAGACTGCGAGTAAGCGCCGTCCCGCCTGTGATGAAATGGTTTCAGGAGGCGAGACCAATAGCTCGAACAAGAGACCGAGGGTAGACTTCCTGTCTCAGCTCTGACGTGACAATGCGAAAGGCGTACCTCGATCAACCCGTCAAAGAGGGGGGGGGGGATCCTAGAAAGCGCACAAGATGCCTTTCGAGAATGATGCTAATGGATTTGTTCTAGAGTCAGCAGACTAGCCACATTCACACATGCAAATGCGCTTGTAGTCTAGACCCCAAGCAGAATGTGACGGGGCACAAATAACAGTCCTTGGGACTCAGAGATGGTTGTGTGAAAAGAGAAAGACGAGTCAAAGCTTGACAGTTGTGATGGGTCAGCGGCAAAGCAGTAATGAGTGAAGACGAAAGGAGAATGATAAGCTGAGTCAATTAGGGCGTTGTTGACAACGTAATACAGGTATTGTAATACGATGAGGGAAATAATGTAAGTCGAGCGAATGAAGTAACGATGGTCTCATAAATGAGGTCATAGTCCAGCAAAAATATGGGTTGGCAAGAAAATATAAGAATCTGATTTTGAAGGGTTACTACACCAACTGGAAATATCGAACAGTTTCAACTTGCGTTGTGGCGTTTGAGAAGCTTGAAGGGGGAGGCCAAAAGGTGTCGTGGTGCGCCGGGGTCCGTCGCACTGTCCGATACGGATTGTAAGGAAATGGGATCATGTGCCCATGCTGCGCTCAACGAGGAGATATGCAACTCACGGCTTGACGTGAAGAAACTGCATGCCTTCCACATGTCCTTTTTGCGACGCCAAATACAAAGGAGTCTGCCCATCTTTGCTCTGGGCTGACACATCGGCGCCGTGCTCGACAAGGAACCGCGCGATCTCAACATGTCCCTCTCGCGACGCAAAATGCAAAGGAGTCCGCCCGTCCTTGTTCTGGGCGGTAACATCTGCACCATGTTTGACAAGGAACTG
>Ga0307510_10006575_pt1 | contig 13861 bp, 11 predicted proteins | sample 12_EM_MG_FD_207224 | JGI IMG/M metagenome (GOLD analysis project Ga0307510, IMG submission 207224) | Populus trichocarpa ectomycorrhiza microbial communities from riparian zone in the Pacific Northwest, United States - 12_EM | ecosystem: Host-associated > Plants > Roots > Unclassified | place... | reverse complement strand
CGATAACTGGAATATCCGACTCAAGTGGCGCATGCTCGCCCACGTTTGTCGAAGATGGCGATATCTCATATACGACTCGTCTTCCCTCCTGGATATGTGTCTTCTTTTCAACCCTTCCTTCTCAATCAACTTACTAGCCCATCTACCACCCTTGCCCCTCATCATCCATTACTTGAATGAAACCACGACACGAGTCAGAAAATATGAAGAGAGTATACTTCCTAGACTCCAACAGCATGGTTGCTTGCGCAGCATTGCTCTTCAGGCCCCTTCTCCGGGCTTATGTATTCTCCTCGAGACAATGAACGGACATTTTCCGATACTGGAAAATCTCTCTCTCTTGTCCACAACTGAGGAAGAGGCGAACATAGTACTTCCTAGCACATTTCGCGCGCCAAATCTACGCCACCTTGCACTTCACGGTGTGGGTCTTGCGTCGGGATTGTCATTATTCACTTCCACTACCGCCCTTGTCACACTCACACTCACTCACATTCCGGCGCCGTACTCTTTCCCTCCGGGCCACTTGGTCGCGCAACTCCAAGGTCTTTTCCATCTCGAGGACCTATCGATCGGGCTCGCAGACCTGGTACCTATTCCTAATACTGAGGAGGAACTGTTACCTGGGCCGATACCACGCGTGATGCTGCCCCTCCTCAAGCGGCTCGTATTCCGGGGTGAGGCCGCTTATCTTGAGAACCTCATCGCTCTGATCAACGCCCCACTTCTCGAGCAACTCACTATCACATTATTCTTTGAACTCGCCTTTACCCTCGCAAACCTGACCCAACTCATCCACACAAATAAAGAGCTTGTATGTCTCTGCAAGAATCCTTTTCAACAAAGACTGTGTTTCTATAGTCACCTGCAATGCCGGGTCACAGGCTGGTCTCACGCTCAATGTCAGCTGCCAGCCCCTCGATTGGCAAATAGATTCAGCAGCGCAGGTCTGTAGCGCATTGGGGCAGATTCTGTCTGCCGTTGAGGAGCTCACACTTGACCTCGACGAAGACGGAATACCTTCCGGTTGGGAGACTGCACTTGACGTCATTTTGTGGCGCGAGCTTCTTCTACCATTTAGCAGTGTGAAGAAGCTCCATATCGGCTCTTCACTAACATCGGAGCTTTCCCACGCTCTCAAACCAGTCTCAGGAGGGTTGATCTCGGAACTCCTACCCGAGCTTCAAGACCTTGGGGTGCAGCTCGGGATCGGCGACGCATACAAGGCATTTTCCGGTTGCATCGAGACCAGGAAACATGCGGGTCGCCTTGTACGTCTTTTAGCGCTTGAAGAGCTACGCAAACGCCGTCATCCCGACGTCCAATTAACCCTGCTACACCTCCCCCAACCAATTGTCCGTTCTTATTCCCGCAGTACTGGCATAAGGCGTTACGGCGATATCCTTCCGTCAGTGCGGCCAATCTAACCGCGGCAGAAATGCCGCCGATGCTACGTAGCCGCAACAAAACCACCCCCCTGTGGTGGAATCTTTAGTTTCTTCAAGGGAAATATACAATGAAACACGACCAAGACCAGCCGTCCCCGAGCCTCGAATGAGTCAAGTTATGTGGATGTGGTGGCATGAATCGCCGCATGATGTCTACGGAAGCGACAATGGCCAAGGTGCCTACCGTAGCGAATGGTCACACTCATCCGACTATGCCTCTCCGACGCGCACTGCCCTGCTGTCACACACCGCCTTCTTATGTTCCCAAACCCCGTGATTCATCTCGGGCTATGTGCCACCTTTCAGATTCGATCTTCAGTATTTTCCTCGATTCATTGATTGCTCACTTCGGGAGGTTCAGTTCCCTTCCTATGTGAACACCCTCTACTCGGTATCGTTCCCAATTGTTTTCCCGTCGTCCGGGTCTCTTGGCTTCTATGACCCACTCCTTATCCTGTGTTACTGATACCTTACCTTCCTCGTCCCCTCTACTCGCCTCGTTTTTACTGCACAGATCTGGTTACTTCTTAGGCCCGCGTTCGTGTATATAAAGTCCTCGTGTTCTGCCTGTAAGAAAAAGTGACACATTGAGAGATCGATCCGAACATGTTCTGGCTTTCTCACTCTCTCACCTCTTCGTCCTCATTGTGATCTTTCGTCGTAACTGAGCCAACTTGCCATCCCACGTAGTTTCGAGACAGTCCACTTCCCCTCTTATTTCAACTATCATCTCTCTTCTCCCCATTTTATTCTCGCCCTTTCCCCTTGAGTGTAACACTCGGTTTGTAGAATTTTCGCTGGGCAACGAAAGGGGAACGGCGGTTACATTAGAAGTGGGAGTGAAACCCACGATGATGCGTTGGCGCACGCACTCGGGCGTTCTTGTAGAAAATGGCTCAAGTCGGGACTGATGGTTCTGACGCAATGTGCGATGTAATGTGCAACGTTGTTGCGGTTGTGAGGTGGGATGCGAGCAGACAGCAGGGGGTACCCTCCAAAAAAACCTGATCATAAGCAGAAAAAAGAAATCATACAAGCCCTTTTACGAAGGAGGCTAAGAAATATAGATATGATTGAAAACGGGCAGCATGACACGCGACCTGCGGCAAGCAGAGAACGGGGGGGGGCGTCTAAGTCCAATAATAATCAGGGGGGGAGCGTGCAGTGACATGACGAGCAAAAAAAAGAGACAGGAAGGTGGGAAGGGCTAGGGCTAGCGAGAAACGAGGTAAACGAGGAGGAGGTGCGTTAAAGTAGTAGGAACGAAAGCAGGAAATCGTGTCAGTCATCTCTCATGGCACGTGAGTGTGGATAGACGGAGAATGCGAGTGGCATGAACGCACCGCTCGAGTTGTTTTGATAAGCAACGGTGTGTGAAAAAAAGTGAGAGAGAATGGGTCATGGTACTGTCATGGTCGTCTATAAGCCACCACGTATCGCGTGCATGTGTCGTGTTAGAGCTTTAGCTCCGTCAGAGCTCAACGTGCGAGCATCTGGTACTGCCGTCCATTTCCGCCCGCACGGCGGAATTGGATCCGATGTAACAGCAGCCATGGGACCTATAAAATCAGAATCAGGGCCAGGTATAACAAGATGGAGGAAAGCAAAAGTTTTAGCTCGCACCGATCTCAAACCTGACCGAGAGCGTATTCCGGCCCACACTCTCAAACACCTCAGGGTCAGCGACCTCCCTAGTTGGAGGCAGTGACACCTATTGCGGCTGGGGCGTCGCCGCAGCAAAATCGCGCGGTATCTGGGGCAGCGTTTTTGTCCTCGCGGGCGAATTCGAGCATCGGCCGGGCGAGTCGTCATAATGCAGCGTGGCCGAGACGTCGTCGGGTTGGACCGTGGGTGCGGTGTCCCGTGCGGATCCTGCAGCCATGAGATGTCGATCGAGAGTAGGTGTATGCAGTCGAACCCGATCTTGGTTTCCCTGTATTGTACTTGTATGCGGTCTAGCGCGCGCCGGATGTCCGTCTTAAGCACTGCCGGCGGCGTGGTGGACGTCGTCGCGATACTATAAGGGCAGAAGTGACAGAGATGATCATCTGGCGTAACAGAGCGGAGATTCTCGCACGTACCTGAAAAAGCCCTTGAGGAAGACCGGCTTGAAGTCCTTATCAGCCGCGTTCGCATTCGCCTCATCCTCTCCATCTGTCAACTCACACCCGGCACCGTTCACACGGGCCTGCCCCAAGGGACGTGCTGATTCATCCTCCTCTGGCACCTCAGCCGTCTCCTCAAACTGTCGCTCTCGATCGAGCTGCGATGGTCGTCCCCCGGCGTGACTCGTCGACGGTCGACGATGGCGCCCGATCGTGCCACCGACACTCGACAACTACGTGCCGCCCGTGCTGCTCCGGCGTTCGTGTCTCTTCGCATAGCCCTGAGGATCGAGGATCGTCGCCGCCCGTCGTTGTAGAGGCTGCGTCTGGCTATGCGCGATGCCGCCCGTCGGCGATACGTGCATCTCCACGTTGCCATCGCCACCAGCGGCCGAAACTGTGGCCTCGCCTGCAGCGGGGGAAGTGGGCGCTGAAGTTGACGGCCGCTCCGATTTCTCGTCCGGTGGCGACGACTTGACCCTTCTATCTCCATGGCCCATGTCCGCAGACGGCCGCTGTGACCCAAAGCTACCCAAGATGCTCGTCTTCTTGCTGGTACGGTCTCCCGACCCACGATTTCTCCCGCCGCCAGCCAGAAGGTTTCCGAACCTGCGCACAGGCGAGGAACCCGCGGACATAGGTGGTGTCACAGGCGACAGTATGACTTCCGGTAGTAGTACTAAGCGAGGAGTTACAGACCGTCGCCTGCTCGTCCTCACTCGTTCGGAGAACGTCGTGAGTTCTGGTCTGGCAGTCCGGGGTCGCTCGCGTCCGTTGACATTCGGGTAAACGCTGACCCTGAGCTCTCCGTGCTCGTTGACGCCAGTACCGCCACCGCCACCGCCACCGTCAAACATGCACCCCAAGCCGCGTGGAACGCCCGGGCTTTGGCTCACGCTGTGGGATCGGCGATGGGTAGACACAGGATGGGTGGTGACGTAGCGTCTGCGGGGCGTGTGGGCGTGACAGCAGCGGTAGCGGATTCTGGCCTGCTTGGGACTGCAATCGGCAACGGCGATGGCGATGGCGATGGCGAAAGGTCGACGTGCTTTGGGAATTGGGATGGGTAGACTGTCATCGCGCGCGCCGGGTTGTGACTGCTCTTGACATTGCTGAAACGTCAGCGCTGCATTCATTCAAAGTCAGAGTTCGAGGGGCGAGAATTCGGCAACTTCCGATGACGACGGAACGGAGATCAGACAGCAGCTCGCCCTTGTCTCCACACTCCCTATTTCTTGGGTCAGGTCATCGAAAAGAAGTACTATGGCAACTTTTAGCCGCGGAGGTGGTGGTTGCCTAAAAAGGAAGTCATATCCTCTCCCTTCCCTCGCGGCTACGAGTGTCCGAGTCTGGTCTGCATTTGTTCAAATAGAGCTCCAAGTCAATCACCCAATGAGGGTAATTCCGTTTTGGGAGACGTACTGCCCGGGGTTTACAGTTTGAAATAAGGGACGGGGTGCACAAGTGGTCGGGTTCGCTCCAACCGTCTAGGGCGCAGTAGGGGCATTGAGGATAGCATACTTCATATCAGACCAGTAGCACGAAGGGACGTGTTTACAGGGTGAGGTGATGCTGTTGCCAGTGCCAGGGAACGCGCTCTGATAGAACCCGCTTCGATGCCAAAAATTCCAGTGGCACCAGAAGCAAATTCCAGCCCCGACGATTCACATGTTCACAAGTGAAAAGTATGGGTGCCCGCTGCTGGCTGCCAACAAATGTTCGACTTTCGACTCGGACTTTGTGCTCTGGCAGACACGGGCCGAAGGCCATATCATAGGCCCAGAATACAACATTACCTCTCCACTAGAAGCCTGCACAGGCGTAGTGAAATCGCAAGACCTGATCTGCGGATACACAAGATTATCTCAATGGTTTGGGTTTCAGAGGTTCTGTTGAAGTTCTGGTACTACAGTAGGCGACGTGCTTACGCATGTAGAAGAGGTTCAAGCATGATCAGATCCGATCCGATCAACATCTCAGGTGAATCCCGTGACCAATCTACCACGACAAAACGGGATGAAGGTCAGTCAGTCGAGGTGCCATCTGACCGGAAACTCCCGAGTCCCGCAAATGCACCTCCCAGTGTAATCCCACAGACTGTGTGCAAAGCGCTCTGGGTCGTGGTAGTTGTCTCTTGAGTGCCGCTCGTTCAACACGCATCTCCCTTGAGATAGCTCGATCTTCCCTTCTTGCCTCCAGTCACTGGCGTTCTTGTCCATTAGGACTTCGTTCCGCTTTGTCTACTTCGATGTCCCTCATTTCTGCCGTCAATTCTCCTTATCGATCATCCAAGTTCGACGAACAGCCGCTTGTCGACTCTGTAAATAACCTTGGCAGGGTGTATCGAACCCAGGCCCTTCAACTTATCTCCGATTGTCGACTTTTCATCCGAACCCTCGAATCAAACCTCGATTCATGCACTAGGCTGAGATAGTAAGGCCTTGGATAATATCCACCTTATGCCCCGTTCTGATGATTATTTTTAAAGTGTGTCACAACTTGTTGACGATGTGCTCAATTCAGCTATGGAGGTCGATATCAAGATATCAGAGGCAGCCGAGCGTTTTGAGAGGGCAATCGACCTGACCAGTGGTTCAAAGGACTCACCTTCTAACGTCCCCGTCGCTAATCGAAAAACTCTCGGCGCTGTCACCAAGGAGATGACCAGAACGAGCACGAACGATATATCTGGGATCCGAGTGGCGGACGCACTGAAAGGGAATGTGTTCCCGAAAGTAGGCATTTACTATTGCTGTACCTCTTATGGCTGACCACTCCTAGGGAACGGGAAACGAATGGTCAGCATCGACGAGAGAAATAGAATTTCTCCTCCTCAGGTCCCTCCCTGACAAGCACCCCATCATCGTCAAACGTGAGCTCCGACTCACAATCTTGCTCTCAGGAACTGAGTCAGACGCCAGAGGTACTCAATGAAAATCCAAGCTTGGCAGAAATACTGTGGAACTTCAGGCATTTCAAGGACAAGAGGCGTCTTACCCTCAAACAAAATCCACACTTCTACACCCACCTACCCATGTCGCCGGACGCGTATGGGGGTGGATTTGAGATGAAGCCGACTGAGGACTTTCGGCATGCCAACAAGTTCTATGTCCTCACTGATAGGCAGGGACTTGCCTATTTTAAGACCGATCAGTGCACGCGATGTTTTGGAAACTTCTGGTCCCCAAATGGTGCCGTCATTTTCAAGGGTGAGCGCGTTTTGTATCTAGTTTCCTTGTTTTTCCTCGTTTCTGACATCTTGCTAGACCTCAGCGGGGGGCTTGTGGGCGAGAATATCATCAAGGCGTCTCTCGAAACCAAACACTGGCTGTTTTGTACGCGGCCCCTAGGGTCTGAGACCCCGATTTTGAGCACCGTAGTGGATGGTCGTAGACCCCAGCCAAATCCTACACTAGAGTGCCCATGTGAAAACTGGACACGTCAGATCGACGGCCTCCCTGGTTCTAATGATATTAATTTAATCATCTGTGCTGGGAGAGTCCCACCAGACAATCTAGTACGTTGCCACGGATATCTCATGCTCAACGCTGGCACCTTTTGCTAACGTCGGCACAGCTTCGGCCCCCTTTGCCACCAACATCCGAGCGACCGCAGTACAGCGTAGCGTACAGGGCCCACATCTACATGCTCAACTACGATTCACTCCTCAATATATTTCATCACTATCGGCTGCAAGATGTCGATAGTTGGAATCTCCGACTTGCGTGGTGCAAACTCGCCCACGTTTGTCGAAAATGGCGATACCTCATATACGACTCGTCTTCCCTCCTGGACATGTATCTCCTCCTCAAGAATGGTTCACCTACCTTAGGCTCACTAGCCCATCTACCACCCTTGCCACTCGTCATCGACTACTGCAACATGACCACGATCTGGGTCCGACAAGATAAACTGAGTATACTTACTGGACTCCAACAGCGTGCTCGTGTCCGCCGTATTTTCCTTCAGATTCCCTCTCCACACTTGAATATTTGCCTGGAAGCAATGGGCGATCTTTATCCGGTCCTAGAAGACCTCTCTCTCATATCAACAACAGAGGAAGAGACGAGTTTGGTACTTCCTAGCACATTTAGCGCGCGAAATTTGCGCAACCTTGTACTCCAGGGTGTCGGTTTCCCAACAGAAATGCCATTATTCACTTACCTTACCACCCTCGTCACACTCACGCTCACACGCATTCCAGCGCGATACTATTTTCACCCGGGGCACTTGGTCACACAACTCCAAGGCCTCCTCCATCTCGAGGAACTTTCGATTGGTTTCGCAGTCCCAATTCCCCTTCCCAGTACTGAGGGGGAGCTGTTACCTGCACCAATGCCACAGGTGACGCTTCCCACCCTCAAGCGGCTGATGTTCCGGGGTGTGGCCGTTTATCTTGAGAACCTCGTTGCTCAGATCAACGCCCCACTTCTAGAGCAACTGACCGTCACATTGTTCTTTGAACTTGCCTTTACGCTCGTAGCCCTGACCCAATTTATCCATATAACCGGAGGGCTCAGGTTTCTCTCTGCCAAAGTCTTATTCAAAAGGGAGGGTGTTTCTATAGTCGTCAACAACGGCGAGTCGTCCCTGGGCAGTGGAGGTCTCACGATCGATGTCAACTGCGAGCACCTCGACTGGCAGATAGACGCAGTAACGCAATGCTGCCGCGCGCTGGAGCAGGTTCTGCCTGCTGTAGAGGAGCTTACACTTGACCTCGACGAGGATGGAACACCGTCTGACTGGGGTGATTCACTTGACAGCATGCTGTGGCGTGGACTTCTTCTACCATTCAGCGGTGTGAAAAGGCTCCAAATCGGCCCTTCACTTACATTCGAAATTTCTGATGCTCTGACATCAGACGCAGCAGAATTTGATTTGAACCTCCTGCCTGAGCTACAAAAACTTGAGATACAGTTCAAGGTAGACGACGCAAACAGAGCGTTTTCTACGTTCATCGAGACCCGGGAACACGAGGGGCGCCCCGTGGAGTTGCTGGTCCTGCGTTTACCAGGGGAAAGCCAGACAGAGGCGCACGCACGACCGACGGAGGAACACGTCCACCTGGAAGAGGATGTGACAAATGCGAACGCAGCTGATAAGGACTTCAAGCCGGTCTTCCTCAGGGGCTTGTTCAGGTATGTGCGAGAGTCTCCGCTCTATTACGCCAGATGATAATCTTTGTCTTCTGCCATTTTAGTGTCGCAAAGACGTCCACTAAGCCGCCGGCAGTGCTCAAGATGGACATTCGGCGAGTGCTAGACCGCATGCAATTGCATTCTAGGGAAACCAACACTGGGTTTGACTGCATAGAGCTACCCTCGACCAACATCATGACGTCATCGCTACTGGATCCGCCCAGGACTCTGCCCCAAAAACCGCACAATATTAGAGCGCTGCCGGCGCCGTATCAGATTCAGTGGCCGCCACATCATCCCGGGCCGCCTCGGAATGTCGCCAATTCTCGGGTGTTCGCGAGTGTGGGGCAGAATACGCCCTCTGTCAGGTTTGAGATCAACATTGTCAACTTGAAGGTGCGAATATTTTCTTTCCTCCGTTTGTTATCCCATTTAGCCTTTATTCTGATATCTTTTCTAGGGCCCACGGCTGTTACATGGAGTTCAATTCTGCCGTGTGGGCGGAGACGGATCGCAGTACCAGGTGCTCGCACGTCGAGTTCAAACGGAGCTAAATCTCTAATACGACACGTGATACGCAACGGCTTATAGATGACCATGATCCCTGTTCTCTCTCTCATTTCTCACACCGTTTCTTATCAAAACAACACGAGCGATGCTGTTAATGCACGCGCATCCTCGTCTATCCACTCACACGCTATGAAAGATGACTGACACGACCTTCTGTTTTCGTTTCTAATCTAACACACCTCCCCCTCGTTTACCTCGTTCTCGCTAGCCCTTCCCACTTTCCTCCCTCCCTTTTGTTTTTGCTTGTCATGTCCCTGCACGCTCCCCCCTGATTATTATTGGACCTAGACGGCCGCCCCCTTCCGTTCTCTGCTTGCCGCAGATCGCGTGTCATGCTGCCCGTTTCAATCTTACCTAAGATGGAAATTCTTGGGAGTATTAATTCACCGCTACCAGGTGACGTTAGACCCGGCTGCCATGGTACGCCGCACACGAACAGACTAAAATTCTTTCCCTCGCAAGTGCCCTCGGGGCGAAGAGTCAGAAGACTGCGTCCTCAGTTTCGGAGCCATGGTGGAATGCCCTTGGAGCACCGTAAGCCCGGTTCTTAAGTCAGATCAGAAAGACCGTTAATTGAATCACCTGATACGTTATTGCAAGTGGACTCGCAACCCTCGTCCTGTTTTTGTGACACTCACCGTTTCCCCACTCCTCCGATGCGTCTGGTGTGGCAGTATCATACCGATTGCATCAAAATCGAGCACCGTCATTGCTCCTATCTTCTACCATGAACTTACCCTACGCGAACAGACACCCAGCTGCTAACGGTCACAGTTTCGAAGGGCACGTCACAGAGAGCAACGAGTTTGAGCCCATAGGACACAGCTGTGTGCGGAAAGACCTGTTGGATGAGCGTGTTGCGCTTAATGTACTGGCGCGACATAGTGGAGCTTCAACTGTGTATGTCCGGGCTGTCTTTTCGTCAGAATGAAGGACTGATCGGACCCATAGGCGTGAGGCGGTCCAAGCGCATCAAGTACTCCGCACAGAGCTATGGCTTCCGTGGCGTAATCCCAGGAACAAGCAAGTCAACGCCCGATATCCAGATCTAGTAATGGTCTTACATTTGACATGCTGTTAAGTGATAACGAACAATGAGTGCAACGTAGGTGAGTCTAGCAGCACTATAACCCAATGGCTTTAAGTGAATCGATGGTGTGTGAGATGGAAAAGGCCTAGTGTAGAATACGATCCCTCTCTGGGTTCTCGAAATCATATTAGCACCTTCCTGGGATGTTGATATACATTAGCTGAAATGCCTAAAGACCTCAGCGTGCCCGAACTACGAGTGCCAGAAAATGGGAGAAATACGAGAGCTGCTGGGTGACACACTACCAGCGTCGGTAAATATGCAGCTTTGGCGGGTGTTAACAGCCTGTGAGTAGGAACACGGAAGGGGTGGGGTGATCGCATGCCTCAGATGACTATAGGAAGAAACGGCTGAGAGGAGAGACTGAGTTATCTCGACATCGACATCACGTATCGAGTCGGTTCCATCAGGACTACAACAGTGATGCGAGAAACCGGTGCCGGCGGCTGTCATCAATCTCTGCCCGAGGGATGGAGTTGACTTCCATGAAACAGCCGTCATGAACCTAGAGTGTGACAGAAAAAGAACAGCAGTATACTTTGTCGACCAATTCAAGAGCGTGTTCACTCAATCACCTCATCGGTCGTCGACTCCACGGTAAAATCCCAGAGAAGATATGGTTACGCAATTTCATTGTTGTCTGCGTGCCAGTGGCCCGGGCGGTATTCACGTTACGCGACTTGTCCGTCGCCGCCACCTGTGCGTATATTAATGACCTATTGCCGATGGTAATGGTCGCAAGGAACCCGATCGGAACCGCATTGAATGTATATGGATCGATGTCCTATTCTACGGGTGTTGGACGAGGTCGCCACTGATGTACCTCCTGAGCTCGACAACGCACAAGGTGACTGAGTCACTGCGACGCATGTCCAAATCTCAGACACAATGTGTGATGTGACGTGCGATGTTGGCATGGTTGTGATATGGGATGCGAGCAGACAGACAGCACGGGTATACCCTCCAAAAAAAACCTGATCATAAGCCGAAAAAAGAATTTATACAAGCCCTTTTCCGAAGGAGGCTAAGCAATATAGATACGATTGAAAAACGGGCGGCATGACACGCGACCTGCGGCAAGCAGAGAACGGGAGGGGGCCGCCGTCTAAGTCCAATAATAATCAGGGGGTAGCGTGCAGTGACATGACGAGCAAAAAAAAAGAGGGAGGAAGGGCTAGGGCCAGCGAGAACGAGGGGGAGGTGCATTAGAGTAGGAAAGAAAGCAGGAAAATCGTGTCAGTCATCTTTCATGGCATGTGAGTGTGGATAGACGAGGATGCGAGTGGCATGAACAGCACCGCTCGTGTGTTGTTTTGATAAGCAACGGTGTGTGAAAGAAAAAAGAGTGAGAATGGGTCATGGTCATCTATAAGCCGTTACGTTATCACGTGCACGCGTCGTGTTAGAGCTTTAGCTCAGTCAGAACTCGATGTGCGAGCATCAGGTACTGCCATCCGTCTCCGCCCGCACGGCGGAATTGGATTCCATGTAACGGCAGCCATGGGACCTAGAAAGAAAGAAAAAATCAGACATCAGGACCAGGGACAACAAATGAAGGGAAGAAGAAACTCTGACCTTGACGACGTTGATCTCAAACCTGACCGAGAGCGTATTCCGTCCCACACTCTCGAACACCTCGGGGTCAGCGACCTCCCCAGTCGGAGGCGGCGACACCTGCTGTTGTTGCTGCTGCCGGGGCGTCGCCGCGGAAAAATCGGGCGGTATCGGTGGGAGAGTCTTGGTCCTCGCGGGCGAATTCGAGCGCCGGCCGGGCGAGTCGTCATCGGGTTGCAGCGTGGCCGAGACATCGTCGGGTTGAACCGTGGGCGCGTTGGACGAAACGTTGAAGAACGAGGACGAGCCGCGGCCCTGCGTCGCGCCGAACGTGGGTGTGTTGGGTCCGGGCTCAGGTCCGGGCCCGGCGCCGCCCGATGGTCGGCTGGGCAGTTCCTTCTCCTTCTCTTTCCCTTTGTGCGTGCTTCCGTTCACGCTCGTCTCGCCTGTGCGGTCCTTGTCCTTGTCCTTGCGACTCATCCCAAACGAGAGTTTCGACGCCTTGCGAACCATCCGCCGAGTCGCACCTCCAGAGTCGCCGGAGCCTGCCGACCCTTGCTTGCGATGTTTTCTAAGGGACGGCGTCGGTGTCCCACGCGGATCCTGTAGCGATGAGATGTCGATCGAGGGTAGGTGTATGCAGTCGAACCCAGTCTTGGTTTCCCTGTATTGTACATGCATGCGGTCTAGTATCCGCCGGATGTCCGTCTTAAGCACTGCCGGTGGCATGGCGGCCGTCGTCGCGCCACTATAATGGCAGAAGAGTCAGAAATGATCATCTGGTCCCACAGAGCGGAGACTCTCGTGCGTACCTGAACAAGCCCTTGAGGAAGACCGGCTTGAAGTCCTTATCAGCCGCGTTCGCATTCGTCTCATCCTCTCCATCTGTCAACTCATCCATGGCACCATTCTCACGGGCCTGCCCGAACGGACGACCTGATCCAGCATCATCCGGCACCTCAGCCGTCTCCCCAAAGCATCATTCTCGATCAAGCTGCGACGGTCGTCCCACGGCGTGACTCGTCGACGGTCGACGATGGCACCCGATCGTTCCACCGACACTCGACAATAACGCCCCGCGCGTGCTGCTCCGGCGTTCGTGTCTCTTTGCGTGGCCCTGCGGATCGGGGCTCGTCGCCGCGCGTCGATTTAGGGGCTGCGTCTGGTTGTGTGAGATCCCGCCCGTCGGGGATACATGCATCTCCACGTTGCCATCGTCCCCAGCAGCTGGAACTGTGGCCTCGCATACAGCGGGGGAAGTAGGCGCTGAAGTTGACGGCCGCCCCGTTTTTCTCGTTCGGTGGCGACGATATGGCCCTTCTATCACCCTAGTCCATGTCTGCAGATGACTGCGGTGACCAAAGCTACCCAAGATGCTCGCCCTCTTGCTGGTACAGTCCCCTGACCCACGAATACTCCCACCGCCAGCCAGAAAGGCTTCCGAACCTACGCACGAGCATGGAACCTGCGGACATAGGTGGTGTCGCAGGTGACAGATGATTTCCAGTGGTGGTGAGGGAAGAGTTCCAGGCGTAACCGTTACTTTCTCGTTCTCGACCCGTTCGGAGAACGTTGTGAGTTCTGGTCCGGCAGTCCGGGGTCACTCGTGTCAGTTGACATTCGGGTGAACGCTGGCCCTGAGCTGTCCATGCTCGTTGATGCCAGTGGCAACTCCACCGCCACCGCCACCGCCAAACATGCTCACCAAGCTGTGAGGAACGTCCTGGCGTTGGCTCACGCTGTGGAATCGGCGATGGGTAGACGCAGGATGGGTACATGATGAGGTGGCGCTTGTGGGGCCTGTGGGCGTGGCAGCACTGGTGGCGGAGTCCGGCCTGCTTGGGACTGCAATCGGCGACGGCGAAGGCGAAAGGCCAACGTGCTGTCGAACGGGTAAACTGGTATCGCGCGCACGGGGTTGTGTGACTGCTCTTGCCATTGCTGAAACGTCAGCGC
>Ga0307510_10006574_pt1 | contig 13866 bp, 11 predicted proteins | sample 12_EM_MG_FD_207224 | JGI IMG/M metagenome (GOLD analysis project Ga0307510, IMG submission 207224) | Populus trichocarpa ectomycorrhiza microbial communities from riparian zone in the Pacific Northwest, United States - 12_EM | ecosystem: Host-associated > Plants > Roots > Unclassified | place... | reverse complement strand
GCGACAGCGTGCGTTGCGCGCAGCATGCTCATCAGGTTCAGATCGATGATTCGCTTCCAGTTGGTCTCATTCTGCTGCAGGAAGGGTCGACAGGAAGTCCCACCGGCGTTGTTGACCAGGATATCGATTCGACCGAACTCGGCATCGACCCTGTTGACCAGCTCCAAAATGGCTTCGGCAGCCATCATGTCGACTACACAACCGAGAGCTTTGCGACCGAGCTCGCGCACACGCGCCGCCGCTTCCTCACAGCGCTCCGGAATGACTTCAGCGATGGCGACATCCGCACCCGCGCGCGCGAATTCGATGGCAATCGCGCGGCCTATACCCCCACCCGCTCCGGTCACGAGGGCTACTTTGCCGTCGAGGCGCGCTTTGTCCGTCATGCGTCAAACCGCTGTGTGGGATAGTGGGCCACCATCTTCGAGCCGATCGGGCCCAACTGCGCATGGTTGCGCAAGTTGCGTCGATGGAACAACCCGACGAGTTGCTCATCGAACCGGCCGGTTTCCCGGTCGGCCAGCACGAACCGCTCCAACTGCGCATCGGCTTCCCAGCCGCTGGCGGGACGGCGACCCAGGATGCGATGGATGTCATCCAGATCGGCTTTCTCGAGGTCGGAGCCAACCTCACTCCAGCGGGCCAGGTGGCGTGCGGTCCTGAAGGCGAGCCGGATCTCATGCGCCGCGAACTCATCGACACCCGGCAACTTGCGCAGCGCCTGGATCAGATGGTTGAACGTGTTAGCCGTGCGTTGTCGCGTGGCCGGGGGGACTTCGATGGCGGGCGGTTCGAGCCCCATGTATTCACACAGGAATTCTGTGGCGTGCAGGTTGGTTTCGCTGTTCCACTGCATGTTGTTCATCAAGTCGGTCTCGGGAACGGGATCGAGCACGGCCGGGCCGAATATCATCTCGTTGCTCAGGGTCGCGGCGAAATGATGGCGCTTGATGGCCTCGACATCCACGGGTCGACCGCTGAGCGTGGCATAGCGGGCGTACAGCGCCTTGAAATCCCCGAAGGGAATGAGTGTGTCACGCATTCGCCAGACGGCGAGGTCCGCCATCGGGTCGCCAATGTGCCCGAACTCCAGGTCGAGCACGGCGGTCAGCCGGCCGTTGTGGTGATGGAACTGGCCACTGTCCCAGAGAATCGGCGTTTCACGCCCGCAGCTTTGGGGCGGATTGCGGTGCAGCCAGCCCAGGCAGAACTCGAGAAACGGATTCGGGTGGCGCTTGCGCGTACGCCATAGCCGCTCCAGTTCGTAGTGCATGAGGACCGCGGATTCATCCGGGGTCCGCGCCCGCATCAGCCCGGCTTCGACAAACGGCTGCAGATCGAGCGAGTGGAGCCTCACGAGTTGCTGCAAATACTCATCGACGATGACGTCCCGTTCGCCAGGCGGAACCTGGTTGAAATCCGGCTTGCCCGGAACTTCCTCCATGGCCATGGCCTCGATGTCCTCGAGCCAACCATGAATCCGCGGCACGCGAATGTCGTTCTGCTCCAACAGCTCATGGAACTTGAGCTCCTGGCGCAACGGCTGGATACAGGTGTCGACGCGCTCGCCACGCACGACCAGCCCCATTTCTCTGCCGTCCTGCTCGATGCGCGCAAACCAACAGGGGCGCCAGCGGTTCTGGCGACGCACCGCGAGCACCTTGCATCCCAGGTTCTTCTCCAGCGATGCGCTGACTTGCTCACAGGAGGCTACTAACACGCACCCTCCAGTATGAATTTGCTGGCTCGCAGCGCGGTCGCCATCGCGGGGGCATTGGTATTTCCAGACACCAGGGTTGGAAATATCGACGTGTCCACCACTCTGAGACCCTCGACACCCCGCACGCGCAGACGCGGATCCACCACCGACTGCTCGTCAGCACCCATCCGGCAGGTTCCTGACGCATGATATCCAGTGGTGCCCTGTTCTCTATAAAGCTGCAGGAGCGCCTCGTAGCCGTCCACTGCAGGCCCCGGGATCAACTCGCTTTGCATGAAGGACCGCAAAGCCGGTTGTGCTGCGATCCTGCGGATGTAGCGAACCAACGCTACCGAGCCCTGACAGTCCTCTTCGTCGGCCAGGTAGTTGACATTGATGCGCGGGGCGGCTTGTGGATCGGGGCTCACGATACTGAACTCGCCACGGCTCCTGGGGTTGACCAGATAGCCACCGATGGTGATCCCCGGTTCGGAGTCCAACACGAGGCCCTTGTCCGTCACGGCCATCGAGTACAGCCCGACGCCCAGTTGCGCATCGGGCTTGGCCAGTCCCGGGCGGGTCTTCACGAACCCTGACAACTCGTGTGCGGCGTGGGTCAACGGCCCGTTGCTGAACAGGTAGTATCTCGCCAGGTTTACCAGGAGAGGAACCCCGGCGAGCTGCGCATTCAAACTCCCGCGAGTCACGCGGTACTTGACCGCAAAGTACAGATGCTCCTGGAGGTTCTGACCGACCGCCGGCTTGTCCACCAGCACCGGCAGTCCCAGCGACTGCAGCAGCTTGCCGCCGCCGATGCCCGACAATTGCAGCAGCTTCGGTGAGGCGAGCGAGCCGGCACAGAGAATCACCTCCGCGCGCGCCTCGATCGAGCGTGTGCCGGCGGAGTTGCGGATCTGTACTCCTGCGGCGCGCTTGCCACGGAAGTCGACACGCAGCACATCGGTGTCCGTCATCACCTGCAGGTTGGAACGATGGCGCACCGGGTGCAAAAAGGCCTTGGCGGCACTTTGGCGGCGGCCACGCCAGATGTTCCGCGGCTGGTATCCGAAACCGCCGTCCGGAGCATCGTTGACATCCAACACCCGGGGCGTCCCTGCCTGGGCCGCCGCGTCCAGGATTGCCTCACACAGCGGCTCGCCTTTGGGCTGAAGTGTGATATGCAACGGCCCGTCGGCGCCGCGCGAGGGGCTCGCTCCGAGCTCGTGGCTCTCCAGGGAAACGAAGCACTCACGCATCTCATCCCAGCCCCAGCCATCACAACCGGAAGCTTTCCAACTCTGGTAGTCGCTGGGATGGCCGCGGATGTATACCATGCCATTGATGGAGCTCGACCCGCCGAGCGTGCGTCCTTTGACCCAGTGCTCGACTCGCTTGCCGCCGGCCGACACCTCGTACGTCCAGATGTGAGGATCACCAGCCGACAACAGTTTTGCGAGACCCCGCGGCATGTCGATCAGAGCGTTGTCATCCGGCGGGCCGCTTTCGATCAACACAACGGAGGTAGCCGGATTCGCGGACAGGCGATTGGCCAACACGCAGCCGGCGGAGCCGGCGCCCACGACAATGTAGTCAAACACTTCGCTCATCATTGCATCACAACACGCTGTTTCATCTCACTGCCGTTACCAGACCAGCGGCAGGTAACTCACGCCCCAGACACTCTCAGCCTGCACGCGTGGCTGGTCGCCGGGCTTGATGCGGAACTCGGGCATGCGCGCGCTCCATTCCTCCAGGGCGATGCGAAATTCGCGCCGCGCCAGGTGCGAGCCGATGCAGCGGTGCGCGCCGGCTGCGAAGGTGAGGTTGCGGGTATTCTCTCGCTTGAAGTCGATCCGATGCGGATCCGGGTATTCACGGGGATCGCGCGAACCCACCCCGAGCGGCAACTCAACCAGATCGCCCTTGCGCATCTGCACGCCGTGGAATTCGTAGTCCCGGGTGAGGTAGCGGTAGTCGACGACGACGCCGAAGGCGCGCACGAACTCCTCGACCGCATCCGGAATCAGGCCGGGGTCGGCGCGCAACTGCTGTTGCAGCTCAGGTCGCTGGGCAAGCTCCCGGAAAGTAAATCCCAGGGTCGAAGCAACCGTATCGAGACCGGCCACGTAGAACAGGAAGCAGATGCCGAGCGCGCGCTCATCGGACAGGGGCTGGCCCTCGGGCTGCAAGCCCACCAGGAAACTGACCAGGTCGTCTGTAGGCCGGGCGCGGCGCGCGGCAACCAATTTGACCAGATAGTCCTTGATACTGCGTGCCGCGCTGGCGCGATCGGCCATGGTCTCCCCACGTAACAGGCCTTCCTCCCACGACAGGAGCAGCGGCATGTCCTCGGCAGGCAGTCCCATCAGGCGCATGAATACGCCGACCGGAAACGGCCGCCCGAATGCCTCCATGAAATCGCATTCGCCCGCGGCGCGCACCTTCTCTACCAGCTCCACCGCCTCCTGTCGTACTCCAGCCTCCAGTTGATTCACGCGTGCCGGGGAGAACAGGGAATTGAGCGGAATGCGGTACTTCATGTGCTCGGGCGGATCGAGCTCCAGCGGCACCAGCAGCCACTCCTCTCCCAACAGCCGTGAGAATCCCGTAATCGAGTGGCTGGAGAATACTTCCGGGTTTTGAAACACCTCGCGCTGCAGCTCCTGGCGCGTGACCACCCAGTTTCCCCCGAGTCCGGCCGCGCGCGCGTGGCGCTCGCCCGGATTGAAGAACACGTCGGGTCCATCCAACAGCTTCGCCGCGGCCCGAAACGGACACACACGGGTCTCAGGATCACGCGACAGGTCCCAAGGTCGAATCAGGTCGGCCGGAATGTCGGCGCGCCTGGCATCTGAGCTAGACATGAACTCTCTCCACCGTCTGTGAGACCCCTAGAGGGGCCTTCAGACTACTCTTCCACGATCGTGATCGCCCGCTCCGGGCAGGCTTTCGCTCCCTTGCGAGCCTCCTGTTCCAGGCCCGGCTTCACTACCGGGTCCGGAGTGTCGTTGTACCCGTCGCGATTGAGCCGATAGACGCCCGGTGCTACCGCGAAACACCGCCCATGACCCGAGCACTTGGACGTATTCACCTTGACCTGCATTGTCAGTCGCTCTCCCGGCTAGAATTTGGCACTCGCCTCGAGGGTGAACATTCTGGGCACCCCGATGGAATCGGATTGCACACCAAAGGGAAGCGATGTGGTATTCCCCAGCGAGTAAGCCTTGTTGGTGGCATTGGTTACGTTCGCCGCCAGGTCCACCCGCGATCCCCACACCGCGTTCCACTCGAATCGCAGGTTGAGCAAGCCGTAGCTGCGCACGAAATCCCCGCCGTGCGAGTCGGTGTTGTAGTTGTATGGCAACCCCAGCCAGGCTGTCTCACCTTGCGGCAGAAGGTACGCACTGCCGTTGGTGTACCAGCGATCCTGGTATGACAACGTCGGGGCGAACACGAGTTCGCCCTTCTCGCCCGGCAATTCCCCGTGAAATCGCGTCGTGATGCTGACCTTGTTCGGCGAGACATAGGGCACGGGATTGACCGACAGATCGAGGTTGTAGTTCGGGAAAGGCCCGCCTGGCGCCCCCGCGGTCGCGTCGTAGGTCGAATCCGGGTAACGCGAGTAGTTGGCGTGGATATAGCTGTAGTTAGTGCTGATCCGCAGCCAGCGCGTCACATCCAACATGAGGTCGGCATCCAGGCCACGATAGATGGTGCGCGGCACATTGTACGTAACCGTTGACAGCGCCGCGTTGGCACCCGCCCCGGTCAACGTCAGATAGCTTTGCTGCTTGTCATGGTAGATGTCGTTGTATCCCTCGATATTGAAGCGGCCACCGATGCCCCGCCATTCAAAGGTGGTCTTGATTCCCAGGTAGAAGTCGTCATTGCTTTCGGGTTGAAAGCGCTGCTCGCTCGGCACGGAGAACGGTGCGGCGACATTGAATCCGCCCTGTTTGTACCCGCGCCGATAACCTCCATACACCATGATGTCCGGCGTCCACTGGTAAGTGAGGCCGGCGTTGTAGGTATTTCCCTGGAAGTAGGCGCGGTTATCCACGGTTCCCACCTGCCCGGCGGGCACATCGGCGATATACACCCCGGGATTGTCGAGACGCTGCTGCGCAGACAGCGGCGCCTGATATTGAAAGACATGAACCCGATTCCAGCTATGACGCTCGCCGGCGGTAATACTCAGGTCATCCGTAATCTTGAACGTCAGCGAGCCGAACAGCGCACGATTGTCGAACGTGTTCTGTTGCCAGATGGTATTGATGCCGCCGGAGGAATTCAGGACCGAGATGATGACGCCGATGTCATTTCCGCCGGGTTGCCGGGTCTGGTCCAACAATCCGCCGCCGATCCAGCTCAGGCGTCCGCCGAACGCCTTGCCCTGCAACTGCAGCTCATCGGTTGTCTGTTTTGTCTGGCTGACGCGCTCCGGGCCCGGCAGATCGATCGCGGGCAGGGGCGTGCCATCGACGTCGGAGGCGACATCGGTAATACCTTTGGCGTTGATGTAGCCGAAGATATTCTTGAGGGTGATGTCTGGAGTGACATCGTAGGTCGTTGTGTTGATAACGGCCCAGTTCTGGCTGGGCGGGTGAAACAGCTCGGTGCTGATGTCGGCCACATAGGGACTGAGCCTGGTCACGTTCGGATACAGGAAACTGATGAACCCGCCGAGCTGGGTCGTCGGATCGACGACGGTCGCCTTGCTCGTGTTGCGGTTGTTGTCCCAGTGATAGGCAAAGATCGTCGAATTCTGCAGAGTATCGAGCGGTCTCACCAGCAGCGTGATGCGCCCCTCACGCACGTCCTGGTTGTCATAGCGCTGAGACGGCAGGACGTGGCCCAAGACATCCGTGTTGCCGGCGATGGTCTGCCCATAGCCCTGGCGTTTCCAGTCGAATCCCGCGATGCGCAGCGCTACCCGATCCTGCAGTAGCGGCAGGTTGATCGCAACCTCCGCCTGGAAGTCACCATAGTTGCCGCCCTGCACGCGCGCATAGCCGCCGAACTCGTTCATCTGTGGGGCTTGCGGCACAAACAGCACGGCGCCACCGGTCGTGCTACGACCAAACAGGGTTCCTTGCGGGCCCTTCAACACCTGCAGCGATTGCAGGTCGTAGAACGAAGGCCCCATGGCCGGCATCTGGAACGGACCACTCAGCGGTACGTCGGCGAAGTAGGTTTCGACGCTGCCCGCGGCGGCGCCGAAATCCTGGCCCATGCCGCGGATGGCAAACAGGGGGCGGGACGAGCGACCGGAGTCCGAGGACACGTTGAGGCCCGGCACGGCATCGCCCAAGTCCATGGAGTTGTGGATCGACCGCTCGGTCAGCGTTTGTTGCGACAACGCCGTGATGGCTACCGGGACCTCCTGGATGTTCTCGGACTTGCGCCGCGCAGTCACGACGACTTCTTCCAGCGAGGCTGCCGCCCCGACAGAGCTTTCCTCGCTAGCCGATGCGCTCGCGCCCTCGGCTGCCAATGACGCATCCCCGGATTCTGCCTGGGCCCACAATGGCCAGCCCACAGCAGCAGCACCGCAAACAACCCATTCGCGCCAATTCATAGTCCCCCCCAAAGCCATGAAAGATCACGCTGTGCATTTTCGTCTCGATGCCTGCGAGCCGCTTCGGTCGCCGGCCCTGTAACGTTGTTACAGTTACGCTCGCAATGATGGCCCTCTCACCTCGTCATGGTCCTGCTTGGAATTTTTCGGGCGGCAGCCTGTCCCCGACGGGTAACCCACCTGCTGCCTGCCCCGCAACGCCCGCTCATCTGAGGCGTGCCCCCGGCATCGCCTGCCTGAAACTACGTTTCAGCGAGATTCCCATAAGCGAACGTCGGCGTCAATGGGAGCGAGGGGGGATCCATTCCGATGTAGCCCGCGCGAGCGCAATCGTGCATATTCCTCTTTCGCCAGCCCTACCTTCGGCGAGGGTTCAATATTGTCAGGACTTCGCACCGCCAAACGCACACCCGGGCAGAAAGCCCCCATGACACCGATCGATGAAATCAGCGAGTTGCAGGAAGCGCCCAGCGACATCGAAGCGCGGCTGCTGCCGATCGTCGAGGAGTTGCTTTACGAGTGCGGCTACCACGGGCTGAACATTCGTGAGATCGCCAAGCGCATCGGCATGGGTCCGGCGACGATCTACAAGTATTTCGGCTCGAAGGAAGGACTGGCGCTGCGGGTACTGCAGGAACAGGATATTCGCCTCGCCTGCGCGATCACCCGGCGAATTCCCAACAACGGCAGTGCCGAAGAGAAATGGCGCGCGTTCTACCGGGCAATGCTCGGTTACTACGACAAGAACATCAGGACAGCGGTCATTCAAAACGTCTCCATGCCCGCCAGTACCTGGTTCCTCTCGGAGGAGAAGTGGCCCGTATCGGCCGTAGCGAACATCCTCAAGGAATTCATCCGGGAAGGGCGCGCCAGCGGTGAATTGGATCCTGCCGTGAGCGACAACCAGATCATGGCCATCCACTACATGCACCTGGTGCGTGAAGTGCGCCTGTGGCAATCGCGGGCCATGAGTTGGCAATTGTCCGATCGGCTCGAGCGCTTTTTTCCCATCGTGTGGAAGACGATTTCGGCTCCTCCGAGCGCCGTCAAACCCAGGACAGTGAAGTAGCCGCGCGCGGGGCGGCTACGCGAGTTGCGCGGTGTATTGCGCTTCGATCTGAAACGTTGTTACATTGAACCGCCGCGCAGGCGCGGGGGAAGCAACGCCATGTCCTTATTCGATTTGACCGGAAAGGTCGCACTGGTGACCGGAGCCACCAAGGGCATCGGGCGGGGCGTGGTGGAGCAGCTTGCGGCGTTCGGCGCCAGGACCGTTGTTTCGAGCCGCGATGGCGCCCAGTGCGAGAAAGTGGCCGATGAGCTCAATCGCACGTACGGCAAGGGCGCGCAGATCGCAACCGGTATTGCCTGGGATATCGGCAAGCGGGAGCAGGTCGAGCCATTGGCTCGCGCCGCCGATGCCGCCTTCGGCGGCATCGATATCCTGGTCTGCAACGCCGCGGTCCTTCCCTTCATCGGCAACTCGGCGGACACGCCCCCGGAACAATTCGACCGCATCCTGCTCGATAACATCCATCACAACTTCCGTTTGTGCCACGCGGTGCGGCCAGGCATGGCACAGCGCGGCGGCGGGAGCATGATCCTCATCGGCTCGTTGAGCGGACACACAGCCTCTCCGCATACGATGGCCTATTCCATTGCCAAAGCAGGTATCGCGCACATGGCCCGCTGTCTCGCCGACGAGCTCGCTAGCCAAAGGATCCGGGTAAACTGCATCGCCCCCGGACTCGTGCGTACCTTCTCGTCGCGCCCGTTGTGGGAGAACCCGGAAATCCTGGCGTCCATGACGGCCGGCATTCCGCTGGGACGGATCGGAGAGCCGTCCGACATAGCTGGAACGGTCGTGTATCTTGCCTCCCAAGCTGGATCCTATGTGACAGGAACGGTGCTGATGGTCGACGGGGGTCAGGTCAATCTCTCCGTCCCCAGCCCCACCGCCGCCGGCGTGGTGAGCACGCTCTCCGGAGTACAATTCAACTAGGAGGCACCGTGTCGCAATTCGAGACAGTTCTCTTCGAGACGAGCGCGGATCACGTTGCCACGATCACGCTCAACCGCCCGCATCGAATGAACGCCTTCAACGCAACCATGATGCAGGAATTCAAGCGGTTGTGGCGTCATATTCAGGACACCGACAGCATTCATACTGTCGTCTTGCGTGCGGCCGAAGGCCGTGCATTCTGCACCGGTGTCGACGTACATGAAGGGCGCGGGCCGGAGCCCGAGAATGTCTGGTCACAGGAAGATCCGGCCATCTACCTGTCACCCAAGATGAATGCCTGTTGGAAGCCCGTCATCACCGCAGTACACGGCATGGCAGCCGGTGGCGCGTTCTACTTCCTGAATGAGTCGGATATCGTGATCTGCTCTGAGGACGCTACGTTCTTCGATCCGCATGTGACCTATGGGATGACCTCCGCGCTCGAACCAATCGGCATGACCTACCGCCAGATGCTCGGAGACGTTTTGCGGATGGTTCTCCTGGGCAATGATGAGCGGATCGGAGCACGCTCCGCCCTCCAGAAGGGCATCGTCAGCGAAGTGGTGTCGCTCGCCGATCTGTGGCCCAGAGCACATGCGCTCGCGGCGCAGATCGCCGCGAAGCCCAGCGCGGCAACCCAGGGATCGGTGCGAGCGATCTGGGAGTCACTGGATCTACCCCGCACGACCGCTCTGCGCACCGGACTGAAATACTGCCAACTCGGCAATCCGATCGGTATTCCCCAAGTCGATCGCGCCGCGGTGATGGGCACGGCCAAGAAGTTCGAAGTGATCTGAGCCCAGTGGACCGTTTCGAGAGACTACATAACTTCCGCGACTATGGAGGTTGTCCGGTACGCGATGGCAGGCGCGTGCACAGCCGCAGGCTCTATCGATCTGCACACCCGACAGAGGCGAGCGCTGGTGATCTGTCGACTCTGCGGGAAATTGGGCTCACCGCCGTGGTCGACCTGCGTGGCAAGAGCGAACGGGAGCGATGGCCGAGTCCGTGGACCGCGGATTTCCCCGGCCGGGTGTTTGTCGTGGAGGAAGAGACCGGCGGCCTGCTGGGCTCGCTGCTCGTCGAGGCAAGGTCCAAGCCGGGTGGTCTGGATGCCGTGGAGCTGATGCGTCAGGGCTACGCGCTGATGCCATTCCGGTGGCGGCTCAAACGAGTCCTGCGAAACTATTTCGAGGCCCTCGCCACCTGCGAGGGACCCGTGTTGGTCCACTGCCTGGCGGGAAAGGACCGCACCGGCTTGGCGGTGGCCCTGCTGCTCGCCCTGTTGGAAGTGGAGCGCGAGCACATCGTCGCGGATTTCATGCTCACGAATGCAGTTGCCGCCAATACAGAGGTCGCTTTGCAAGCCGTCCGCACGACCCTCGGCGGTGAGCTTGCGGAAGACCAGGCCCGGGAGCTGGCGCGAGTACGGCCGCAATACATTGAAGCGGCGCTCAATGCGGTATTGGAGCGTCACGGCTCCATCGCGGCTTACCTGCGCGAAGCCCTGGATATTCCAAACGAATGGCTCGATGTCATTCGTACCGAGTTGGTCGGCGACTGACCCTTCAGCGACCGCGAGCTTCCAACAAATCCACGTTCACATCGCGAGGCAGCATCAAAAGGGCCAACAGCGCCTGCGCCATTGTGGTCCGCATGGCAGGCTCACCCGAGAAGTGTGCGTTGCCCATGTGACTGCATTCGTCGAAAAACTCCTGGCGCGCTTGCGGTGACCAGCCTTCATCCAGGCTCGAGCCCTCGACGGTACCGGAACGCAGGACCGTCACGCGCGTACCCTGTGCCCGCAACTCGCCGCGCAGGCCCGCGGCGAACACCTCCACAGCACCCTTCGCAGCCCCATAAAGCGTCAGGAACGGATAGGGCCTGCGAACGGACTCGGAGCTGATGAAAACGAGATCGCCGCCGCCTGCGGCGCGCAGGTGGGGTATGACCGCGCGTGTCAGATAGATCGGACCCAACAGGTTGACTGCAAGCTCACGCTGAATCGCCTGGTGTGAGGCGGATTCGATCTTCAGCAAACTGACCATGGCCGCATTGCTGATCACCCCATCGACCCGGCCGAATCGCGCCAGCACAGCCGCTACCGCACGCTCGACCGATTCCGGGTCCGCTACATCGCAGACCAGCGGCAGCGCCGCGCTGCCGATCTGCGCCGCCGCCGCTTCGAGTGGCGCGGGGTTGCGCGCCAACAGGGCTACCAGGGCACCTTGTGCGGCCAACACAGACGCAAAGGCCCGACCCATTCCCTTGGAGCCACCCGTGATCACATAAACCTTGCCGCTCAGCGGGCTCACGCCGGCGCTCCCGGACTCACGCTCACGAACAGGCGGCGCACTTCATGCTTGCTGACTTTCAGCGCCTGCGTCCGCGGCAGATCGGCGAGTACCTTGATGTGCACCGGGACCTGGTAGGCCACCAGGTGTTTGCGTGCATGCGCCAGCAGCTCAGCTTCATGGAGGGAAGCATTCTTCCCCTCCTTGGCTTGCACCGCCGCCACCGGGATCGCGCCCAGGCGTGCATCGGGAATTCCAACAACGCACACGTCCTGGACATCGGGATGTGTTCTCAGCACCGCTTCAACATCCGGCGGCAGCACTTTGAACCCACCCCGGATGATGGCATCGTCGGCACGGCCCTCAATGAACAGGAATCCGTCCCCATCGATCCGGGCCAGGTCGGTGGTACGCACCCAGTTTCCATCACCGACCTGCTGTGAGCGCACCTCGAGCACCCCAACATTCCCCGCCGGCACGGGCGTGCCCGACTGATCGACGCTGCGCAATTCGATGTTGGGCAACGCTCGACCGACTGAACCGCGCTTGCTCCGCCAAAGAGCCTGGTGGTCCTCGAGAGTCCAGGCGGCCACGGCACCGGCGAATTCGGTAGCGCCGTAGACATCCAGAATGGGAAAGCCGTAGCGAGCTTGCCACGCGTCCGCCATATCCGGATCGAGCGGCGCGCTGCCGGACGTGATACAGCGTAGACTGCTCAGGTCAGCGCGCGGAATGTTGGCATCGAGCACCATGCGCAGCGCCGTCGGCGGCAACGCCGTCACTTTCGGCCGATGCCGCAGAATCATCTGGTGCCAGTCAGCGACATTGAACTTCTCGAGGATCGCAAGCGGACGCGCACAGACGATTGCCGCCACGGCGTGATAAGTCCCACCGATGTGCACCAGCGGCCCCGTCAGCAGCGTCGGGGATTGCTTCAGACGCGGGGCACCTTCCGCGCTGCCGCGCTCGAGCGAAGCCTGTGTCAGCATCGCTCGCTCGAAACTCTTGTAAGCGAGCCGAACTCTCTTCGGCTCCCCGGTCGTACCGCTCGTCAGCATCAGGATGCAACATCCGGGCAACTGCTCGTGATTCGAGCCGCGGAACCGGTCGAGGCCGCAGACGGGACTGACTTCCAGTCGGGGCACCGAAGTGATACTGACCCCGAGCAGTCCCGCCGCCGCAGCCGCATCCTTGATGACAGCGACGTCCCAGTCCTGCGGGTCCGCGAGCAACGCCGCGATCTTCAAGCTCATGAGGTCGCGGGCGATCTTGCCGGGATCCTGGAAGGGATTGATCGGCACCACGCAGCGCCGCGAGGCGAGAATCTGCAAGATCGCCGCCATCGATCCCGGCCGATTGCGCAGGACCACCCCGACCGCAGCGCCCTCTCCCAGCCCACCGTCCGTGAGCACGCTCTCCAGGCGGTCCATGGCGACCGCAAGCTCACCCCAGGTGTGCCAGTGTCCCTGGAACTCGAGCGCACCTGACTGCGGTGCCAGCCGCAGCACGTGTTGAATTCGTTCTGCCAGACCCGCGGTCATGGTCGGATTGCGCCCTCTTCTAACGCTTCTGGAACTTCACATCGGACTGGTCACGATCCCAGGTGTTGGCTGTACAGCCCTCATCCCGCAGTTGGTATTTGAGGATCCGTCCCACCGGACTCTTCGGCAACTCATCGCGAAACTCAACGTAACGCGGCACCGCGAAGTAGGGAACCCGATCGATCATCCACAGGCACAGCTCGCGAGCGCTGAGTTTCGACCCCGAACGCAGCACGGCAGTGACCTTCACCTCATCCTCGGACAGGGGTGACTTCACCGCATGGACGGCCACATCGGCAACGTCCGGATGCCGTGCCACGGTGGTTTCCATCTCGAAGCTCGAGATGTTCTCCCCGCCGCGGCGTAGATAGTCCTTCTTCCGATCGACAAAGAACAGGTACCCGTCTTCATCGAATCGACCGATATCCCCGGTGTGAAACCACATGTCCGACATGACACGCAGCGTCTCGGCGGGTCGTTTCCAGTACCCCTTGAACATGACGTTGGGTTGCAAGGGTCGCGCGACGATCTCACCCGCCTCGCCTGCCGGCAGCTCGCGATTGTTGTCATCAAAGATGCGGACGTCGAACCACTCGTTGCGCTTCCCCGCGGAGCCGGCTTTGTAATACCCACCATGAGGCAGGCTGGTGAGCATGGTCGATTCCGTCAGTCCGTAACCGCAGACACCGGCGAGTTGCACTCCAAAGCGCTCCTTCCAGATCTGTTGCAGCTCGGCCGGGAACGGTGCGCCA
>Ga0307510_10006573_pt1 | contig 13866 bp, 11 predicted proteins | sample 12_EM_MG_FD_207224 | JGI IMG/M metagenome (GOLD analysis project Ga0307510, IMG submission 207224) | Populus trichocarpa ectomycorrhiza microbial communities from riparian zone in the Pacific Northwest, United States - 12_EM | ecosystem: Host-associated > Plants > Roots > Unclassified | place... | reverse complement strand
ATGAAGCGCCCGCCCGGCAGCACCGAGTCGCCGGCCTTCGTGTTCATGAAGGCGCTGATCGGCTGCGACAAGCCGGTGGTCGCCGCAGTGACCGGCGCCGCCATCGGCATCGGCACGACGCTGCTGCTGCACTGCGACTTCGTTTATGTGAGTGACGAGGCGCGCCTGGCGATGCCCTTCGTGAGCCTGGGCTTGGTGCCCGAGTTCGCGTCCAGCCTGATCGTGCCGCAGCTGATGGGCAACGCACGCGCGGCCGAAAAACTGCTGCTGGGCGACCCGTTCACCGGCGCCGACGCGGTCGAGTGCGGCATCGCCAACGCCGTGCTGCCAGCCGGCGAGGTCGTGAACCATGCACGGCGCATCGCCGAGCGCTTCAACGCGCTGCCGCCGGGGGCGGTGCGCGACAGCAAGAAGCTGATGCGGCGTGCGCGTGGGCAGGCGACACTGGAGACGATCGCGGTCGAAGGCGAGCTGTTCGCCACGCGCTTGCGCAGCCCCGAGGCGCAAGAGGCGTTCAGCGCCTTCTTCCAGAAGCGCAAGCCCGACTTTTCCCAATTTTGATCGCCTCCCGGCCATGTCGCTCGCGCTCAAGCTCGTGCTCTCGCCGCTGCTGATCGCGCAGGCGATCGGCACGCGCAAGCGGGCGCCGGCACTGCCCGAGGCGACCGGTCCGCGCGAGGGGCAACTGGGTTCGGGCGGTGCCGCGCTGCGCCTGCTGATCGCCGGCGATTCGTCGGCGGCCGGCGTTGGCGTCGCCCACCAGGACGAAGCCTTCGCGGGTCACTTCACGCGCGCGCTGCACAAGCGCAGCGGCCGGCCGCTGCGCTGGCGCTTGCGCGCGAAGTCGGGGCTGACGACCAAGGAGGTGCTGGAGCTGCTGCAGGCCGAACCTCCGCCCGCGGCCGACATCGCGATCGTGCTGACCGGCGTCAACGATGTGATCGACCTGGTTCCGCCGCGCCGCGCCGTCGCGCACCGCGAGGCGCTGGCCGACTGGCTGCTGGCCGGCGGGCGGGCGCGCCACGTCGTGTTCGCCGCGCTGCCGCCGATCAACCAGTTTCCGCTGCTGCCGCAGCCGTTGCGCCGCGTGATGGGCGACGATGCGCGCCGCCACAACGACGCGATGGCGCAATGGGCCGCCAAGCGCACCGACGTGCACCACGTGCCCATCGTGCTGCAGCTGTCGCCGGCCGCGATGTCGCGCGACGGCTTCCATCCCGGCGAACCGATCTACCGCGCTTGCGGCGACGCGATCGCGCGTTTCGTCGCCGAGCAGATCATCACCACGAGACCACGCAAATGAGCACGCCCAAGAACACGCTGAACGGCAAGACGCTCTTCATCACCGGCGCATCGCGCGGCATCGGCCTGGCGATCGCGAAGCGCGCGGCGGCCGACGGCGCCAACGTCGTGATCGCGGCGAAGACGACCGAGACGAATCCCAAACTGCCGGGCACGATCTACTCGGCGGCCGCCGAGATCGAAGCCGCGGGCGGCCGGGCGCTGGCGCTGCAGACCGACATCCGCGACGAGGCCAGCGTGCTGGCCGCGGTCGAGCAGGCGGTGGCGCGCTTCGGCGGCATCGACATCCTCGTCAACAACGCGAGCGCGATCAGCCTGACGCCGACCACGGCCACCCCGATGAAGCGCTTCGACCTGATGTTCGGCGTCAACGTGCGCGGCACCTACCTGTGTACGCAGAGCTGCCTGGCCGAGCTGGTGAAATCGGCGAAGGCCGGGCGCAACCCGCACGTGCTGAACATGTCGCCGCCGCTGAGCATGCGCGAGCACTGGTTCAGCCCGCACGTGGCCTACACGATGGCCAAGTACGGCATGAGCGAATGCACCTTGGGACATGCCGGCGAGTTCAGGCCTTACGGCATCGGCGTGAACAGCCTGTGGCCGCGCACGGCGATCGCGACGGCGGCCCTGCAGATGATCCCGGGCGTGGACCTGGCCCGGTGCCGCCAACCCGAGATCTTGTCCGATGCGGCCTACCTGATCCTCACCAGCGACGCCAAGGCGATCACCGGCAACTTCTTCATCGACGACGAATTGCTCGCGGCCCACGGCGTGACCGACCTCGACCGCTACAGCGTCACGCCCGGCACGACCGACTTCATCCCCGACTTCTTCGTCGACTGATGGTCGATTGACGGTCGATTGACGATCGGCCGCCGTTACCGCGCGTAGCACGCGGATTCGACGCCCGGTCTAGCATCGAAGCATGACGATGCTGTCCACCGACTGGTTGCACACCCTGCTTGCCGCGGCGTTCGCGGTCGGTTTCGCGCTCGTGGCGTTGCTCGTGGGCCGCACCGTGTTGTTGCGCCTCGCGCGCGGCACCCATGTGCTGGCGGCGGTCTTGAAGCGCTGCGAATGGCCGGCCTGTCTGGTGTTGCCCCTGGTGGCCTTGCAGGTCGTCTGGCACGGCGCGCCCGACGACCTGCCGACCATCGGCCGGGTGCAACACGCCAACGGCGTGCTGCTGTTGGCCGCCATCACCTGGCTGGGCCTGGCCGCGGTGCAGGGCGTGGCCGCGGGCATGATCGCGCTGCACCCGGTCGACGTGAGCGACAACCTGCAGGCGCGCCGCATCCAGACGCAGACCCGGGTGCTGGCCCGCACCGCGATGGTGATGGTGGGGCTGGCCGGCGTCGCGCTGATCCTGATGACCTTCCCCGGTGCGCGGCAGATCGGCACGAGCCTGCTCGCATCGGCCGGCGTCGCCGGGCTGGTCGTGGGCATCGCGGCGCGGCCGCTGTTCAGCAACCTGATCGCCGGGCTGCAGATCGCACTGGCGCAGCCGCTGCGCATCGACGACGTGCTCATCGTGAAAGGCGAGTGGGGCCGTGTCGAGGAGATCACCGGCACCTACGTCGTGCTGCGCATCTGGGACCAGCGCCGGCTCATCGTCCCGCTGCAGTGGTTCATCGAGAACCCGTTCGAGAACTGGACGCGCTCCAACGCCGAGATCATCGGCACGGTCTTGCTGCGGGTCGACTACCGCATGCCGCTGGAGCCGCTGCGCGCCGAGGCGCGGCGGCTGTGCGAGGCCTCGCCCGACTGGGACCGGCGCCTGTGTCTGCTGCAGCTGACCGAGGCCGGCGAACACAGCGTCGAGCTGCGCGTGCTGGTGACCGCGGTCGATTCGAGCCGGGCCTGGGACTTGCGCTGTCACGTGCGCGAAGGCCTCGTCGGCTTCATGCAACGCGAGCACCCGCAGCACCTGCCGATGTGGCGTGCGCTTGTAGGAGAGGGCCGCGAAACGCCGGCCCCGCCGCCCGGGTCTGCTAGGGTTAACGCGTGATGACCTCGACCGAGCCCCCTCTGTTGTCGGCGTCGCTGGCGCTGTTTCTCGATTTCGATGGCACGCTGGCGCCGCTCGCGCCGCGCCCGCAGGACGTGCGCGTGCCCGTCTGGGTGCGGCCTGCACTGACCACGCTGAGCCAGCGCCTGCAGGGCGCGCTCGCGATCGTCAGCGGTCGGCCGATCGCCCAGCTCGACGGCTTTCTGGCCCCGCTGCGCCTGGCGGCCGCCGGCGCGCACGGCGCCGAGTGGCGCGACGCCGCCGGCCGCGTCGAACAGCGCCACCACGCCCCGCCGGCTGCGGTGGCCGACTGCGCGCGCGCGCTGGCCGTCGCGCATGCGGGGCTGATCTTCGAACCCAAGGCCAGCGGCCTGTCGCTGCACTACCGTGCCCGGCCCGAGCTCGAGGCGTTGTGCCGCGACACGCTGACCGCGGCATTGGTCGCGGTGCCCGGTGCCGGCGCGACCTGGGAGTGGCTGCACGGCCACCTCGTCTTCGAGCTCAAGCAGCGCGCGGTCTCCAAGGGGCTGGCGGTGCAGGCCCTGTTGGCACGCTCGCCTTTCGCTGGGCGGCCGCCGGTGTTCGTCGGCGACGACGTGACCGACGAAGACGGCATCCGCGCCGCGCAGGCCGCCGGCGGCTTCGGCGTGCGTGTCGGGCCTGGCCGCAGCCTGGCGCGCTATCGACTCGCCGACACCGACGCGGTCGGTGCCTGGCTCACGAGGACCCACCACGCATGATCGACAACGTCAACCTGAACCTCGGGATGGTGGGCAACTGCACCATCAGTGCGCTGGTCGACGCGCAGGCGCGCATCGTCTGGTGCTGCATGCCGCGCTTCGACAGCGATCCGGTGTTCCACGCGCTGCTCGACTCGGCCGACGGCATTCCCGACGACGGCAGCTTCCAGGTCGTGCTCGACGGTTGCGTGCGCAGCGAGCAGGCCTACGACGAGAACACGGCGATCCTGCGCACGCGCCTGTTCGACGCGGGCGGCAACGCGGTCGAGGTGACCGACTTCGCGCCGCGCTTCTTCCGCCATGACCGGCCGTTCCGGCCCATGCTGCTGGTGCGCCGGGTGCACCCGATCGCCGGCTCGCCGCGCATCAAGCTCGTGTTGCGGCCGCGCGCCGACTGGGGCCGCACGACGCCGTCGCGCACGCGCGGCAGCAACCACCTGCGCTTCGTGACGCCCGAGCGCACGGTGCGCCTGACCACCGATGCGCCCATCACCTACCTGCTCGACGAAACCACGTTCACGCTGAACAACCCGCTGAACCTGCTGCTGGGCACCGACGAGACGCTGGAAGGCGGCATCGGCGAGACTGCGCGCTGGCTCGAGGAGCACACCTCGAACTACTGGCGCCAGTGGACGAGGCGGCTCGCCATCCCGCTCGAATGGCAGGCCGCCGTGATCCGCGCCGCGATCACGCTGAAGATGTGCCTGTTCGAGGAGACCGGTGCGATCGTCGCGGCGATGACGACCAGCCTGCCCGAAGCCCCCGGCAGCGAGCGCAACTGGGACTACCGCTACTGCTGGCTGCGCGACGCCTTCTTCGTCGTGCGGGCGCTGAACAGCCTGTCCGAAGTCGGCACGATGGAAGACTACCTGCGCTGGCTGCGCGACGCGGTCGGCGGCACCGGCGGCGGACACATCCAGCCGCTGTATGGCATCGGGCTGGAGCAGGAGTTGCCGGAGTCCATCGTCGAAAACCTCGGCGGCTACCGCGGCCACCGGCCGGTGCGTGTGGGCAACCAGGCGGCAGAGCACTTCCAGCACGATGTCTACGGCAACATCGTGCTCGGCGCCGCGCAGGCCTTTCACGACCACCGGCTGCTGCGGCGCGGCACGCGCGAAGACTTCGCGGTGCTCGAGGTCGTGGGCGAGCGCGCATTCGCGATCCACGACCAGCCCGACGCCGGCATGTGGGAGCTGCGCACGCGGGCCCGCGTGCACACCTCGTCGGTGCTGATGAACTGGGCCGCGTGCGACCGACTCGCCAAGATCGCCGAGACCTTCGACCTGGCCGATCGGGCCGCGCTGTGGCGCACGCGCGCCGACCTGATCCGCGAAAAGATACTTGAGCGCGCCTGGAGCGAGGAGCGCCAGGCTTTCGCCGAGAGCTTCGGCGGCCGCGAGCTCGACGCGAGCGTGCTGCTGATGGCCGAGGTCGGCATGATCGACCCGCGGGACCCGCGCTTCGTCAGGACCGTCGACGCGCTCGAGGCCTCGTTGTGCGACGGCCCCTACATGCGCCGCTACGAGGCGCCCGACGACTTCGGCCTGCCCGAGACCTCGTTCAACATCTGCGCGTTCTGGCGCATCGACGCGCTCGCGCGCATCGGCCGCAAGCAACAGGCGCGCGAGATCTTCAACGCGCTGCTCGCGGTGCGCAACCCGCTCGGCCTGCTGTCGGAAGACACGCACCCGGTGACCGGCCAGCTGTGGGGCAACTTCCCGCAGACGTATTCGATGGTGGGCATCATCAACGCTGCGGTGCGCTTGTCCGAGCCCTGGGATTCGCGGATATGAACGGGGGCGCGTTGCGGGTCGAGCGCCGGGCAAGGGCCACGCAGGGGCCTCTTTGTGGCCCAGCCAAGCCGGCCTGCATCCCCTCGGGGGATCGGCCGATGTATTCATCGGACGAGGGGCTCCATTGAGCCGGCTCGTCGTTGTCTCGAACCGGGTCGGCGATCCGCGCAAGGCGGCCGCCGGCGGCCTGGCGGTGGCGCTGGGCGATGCGCTGGCGCAAAGCGGGGGCCTGTGGTTCGGCTGGAGCGGCAAGATCATCGAAGGCGGCGCACCGGGTGAAGGCGAGCTGCACGAGCAGCGCTCCGGCGCGGTCAAATTGGTGACGATCGACCTGTCGCAGGTCGACCACGACGCCTACTACACCGGCTATTCGAACCAGGCCCTGTGGCCGGCACTGCACTACCGGCTCGACCTCGCGGACTTCGGCGCGGGCTTCTTCAAGGGCTACCAGCGCGTGAACCGCCTGTTCGCGCGCAAGCTTGCGGCGCTGCTGCGGCCCGACGACGTGATCTGGGTCCACGACTACCACCTGATCCCGCTCGCCGACGAGCTGCGCGCGCTCGGCTGCCGGCAGCGGATCGGCTTCTTCCTGCACATCCCGCTGCCGCCGCCCCCCATCCTCGCGGCGATTCCCGGTCACGAGTGGCTGATGCGCTCGTTCTTCGCCTACGACTTGGTCGGTCTGCAGACGCGGGCCGATGCCGATCACTTCGCCCGTTTCGTCGTGGAAGAGGCGCATGCGACCGCATGCGGCGCCGACACCTTCGAGGCCTACGGCCGCGTCGTCGTGGCGCGCGCGTTCCCGATCGGCATCGATGTCGACGAGTTCCAGCGTCTGGCGGGCAGCGGTGAGTCGCGCGAGACCGAGGCGATGCTGCGCGACCAGTACAGCAAGCGCCGGCTGCTCGTCGGCGTCGACCGGCTGGACTATTCCAAGGGCCTGCCGCAGCGCTTTCGCGCGTTCCGCGAGCTGCTGGCGAACTACCCGGAGAACCGCAACAGCGCGACGCTGATCCAGATCGCGTCGCCGACGCGCGAGACGGTCAATGCCTATGGCGACCTGCTGCACGAGCTCGAAGGACTGGCCGGCGAGATCAACGGCAACCACGGCGAGCTCGACTGGCTGCCGATCCGCTACCTGCACCGCGTCTGGGCACGGCGCCGCCTGCCGGCGCTCTACCGCCGCGCCCGCGTCGCACTGGTCACGCCGCTGCGCGACGGCATGAACCTGGTCGCCAAGGAATACGTCGCGATGCAGGACGAGACCGACCCCGGCGTGCTGGTGCTGTCGCGCTTCGCCGGCGCGGCCGAGCAGATGCGCGAGGCGGTGCTGGTGAACCCGTACGACATCCCGGGCACCGCGCAGGCGATCCAGCGGGCGCTGCAGATGTCGCTGCCGGAACGCCAGGAACGGCACGCGGCGCTGCTGAAGCAGATCCGCACGTTCGACGTGCACTGGTGGCGCAAGAGTTTTCTCGACGCGCTGTCGGCGATCGAGCCGCGCAACCGCGACGATGGCGGCTAGCCCTGCGGAATCAACCGTGGCTTGCCGTCGCGGTCGATCGCGACGTAGGTCAGGTTCGCCTCGGTGACCTTGACCACATGCAGGTTAGCCGGGTCGCGCTCGGCGTAGACCTCGACGTTGACGGTGACCGAGGTCTTGCCGATGCGTTCGACCTTGGCGTAGAAGCTCAGCAGGTCGCCGATCGACACCGGCTGCTTGAAGATGAACTGGTTCACCGCGACGGTGACGATGCGCCCCTTGGCGATGCGCGCCGGCAGCACCGCGCCGGCCAGATCGACCTGGGCCATGATCCAGCCGCCGAAGATGTCGCCGTTGCCGTTGGCGTCGGCCGGCATCGGCATCACCCGCAGCACGAGCTGCCGGTCGTCGGGCAGGTGCAGCGGGGCCATGGACGCATCGGCGGCGCCGCGGCGGTCGTCACTTGAAATCTCGGGCATATTGCGTCACCTGCAATCGTTCGTTCGCTGCATTCTTTCATCTTTGTTCCTCTGCTCCTCCGACCCCGCCTGATGCGCCCTGCCACGCTCGCTGCCCCACCCCCTGCGCCCGGCGCGCCTGCGCCGCGTTCGGACTGGAGGACGCTGCGCAAGCTGCTGCCTTACGTGTGGCAATGGCGCTGGCGCGTGCTGGTCGCGTTGAGCTTTCTGGTCGCGGCCAAGCTGGCGAACATCGGCGTGCCGCTGGTGCTGAAGCAGCTCGTCGACGCGCTCGACCTGAAGCCCGGCGACCCGCGCAGCGCGCTGGCCGTGCCGGTCGCGCTGCTGATCGCCTACGGCGCGCTGCGCTTGTCGATCACTGCGTTCACCGAGTTGCGCGAGTTCCTGTTCTACCCGGTGGCGGCGCGCATCGCGCGGCGCGTGTCGCTCGAGACCTTCGAACATTTGCTCGCTTTGAGCCTGCGCTTTCACCTCGAGCGACAGACCGGCGGCGTGTCGCGCGACATCGAACGCGGCTCGCGTTCGATCCAGTCGCTGCTGAACTACACGATCTACAACATCCTGCCCACGCTCGTCGAGATCGCGCTGGTGATCAGCCTGCTGTCGGCCAAGTTCGACGGCTGGTTCGCGGCCATCACCTTCGGCGCGCTGGTGTTCTACATCGCGTTCACGGTCAGCGTGACCGAATGGCGCACGCACTTCAGGCGCGCGATGAACGAGCAGGACTCGAAGGCCAACACGCGCGCGGTCGACGCGCTGATCAACTACGAGACCGTCAAGTACTTCTCGAACGAACACTTCGAGCAGGCCCGCTACGACGAGAACCTGCAGCGCCTGGAGCGCGTGTCGATCAAGTCGCAGACATCGCTCTCGGTGCTCAACGTCGGCCAGAGCCTGATCATCGCCACCGCCGTGACGCTGCTGGTGTGGCGCGCGACGCTGGGCGTGGTCGCCGGCACGCTGACGCTAGGCGACCTGGTGCTGGTCAACGCGCTGATGATCCAGCTCTACATCCCGCTGAACTTTCTGGGCGTGATCTACCGCGAGATCAAGCAGTCGATGATCGACATGGAGAAGATGTTCTCGCTGCTGTCGCAGAACCGCGAGATCGCCGACGCGCCCGGCGCGCAGCCGTTGGTGACGATGGGCGGTGCGGTGCGCTTCGAGCACGTGCGCTTCGGCTACGACCCGGACCGCACCATCCTGCACGACATCAGCTTCGAGATCCCGGCCGGCAAGACAGTCGCGGTCGTCGGCCCGTCGGGCTCGGGCAAGAGCACGCTGGCGCGGCTGCTGTTCCGCTTCTACGACGTGAACGCCGGGCGCATCGCGATCGACGGGCAGGACATCCGCAGCGTCACGCAGCAAAGCCTGCGCCAGGCCATCGGCATCGTGCCGCAGGACACGGTGCTGTTCAACGACACGGTCGAATACAACATCGCCTACGGCCGGACGGGCGCGGGCCGGCCCGAGGTGGAGGGCGCTGCAAAGGCGGCACACATCCACAACTTCATCGTCTCGACCCCGAAAGGCTACGACACCATGGTCGGCGAGCGCGGCTTGAAGCTGTCGGGCGGCGAGAAGCAACGCGTCGCGATTGCGCGCACGCTGCTGAAGAACCCGCCGGTACTGATCTTCGACGAGGCGACCTCGGCGCTCGATTCGGCCAACGAACGGGCCATCCAGGAAGAGCTGCGCAGCGCGGCGCGCAACAAGACGGCGCTGGTCGTCGCGCACCGTTTGTCCACCGTGGTCGATGCGCACCAGATCCTGGTGATGGAGCTGGGCCGCATCCTCGAGCGCGGCACCCACACCGAGCTGCTCGCGCTCGGCGGGCGCTATGCCGGGATGTGGCGTCTGCAGCAGGCGGCCGAAGGACAGGACGACGCCCGCCAGGCCGTGGTGGCCTGAGGGGTGGGCCGGGCTCAGGGCGTCTGGCGGCGACGCGACACGCAGCCCAGGCCGGCCAGGCCCAGCGCCAGCATCACGTAGGTCGAGGGCTCGGGGATGGCCGACACGCTCGGCGTTGCCGAACCGAAGGTGATGTTGTCGTAGCCGACCTGGTTGACGGTGCCGCCGAAGTCGATCGACTTGGCGGTGCCGGCAAAGGTCAGTGAACCGATGCCCCAGTTGCTGAACACGTTGGCCGGGTCGGGGCCGGCGCCCAGGGCCGCGAGATTGATCGAGCCCAGCAGGTTGCCGGTGGCGTTCAGCCCGTCGTAGACGTTCACGCTGCCGGCGAAGCCGACGGTCGTGAAGAAGAACGAGAACCCGGTGTCGAAGCCCGGTGCGTAATTCAGGACCGACGAGCCGGTCAGGAAGAACATGATCGTGTTCGGCGAGGGCTCGTTGCTGAAGTTGGCGGCAGGATCCTGCTCTTGGAGTGCCAGCGAGTTCGAGCCGAACTGCACGCCGTAGTTGACGCCGGAATTGCCCAGGCTGTCGGTGCCGCCGTTGTAGAAGTTGTTGATGGCCGCCTGGTTGCCGATGCCCTCGAAGTCGAGAACGATGGGGTCGGCCGCGGCAGGCGCCACGATGGCGGCGGCCAGGCCCGTTGCCGCCAATGCGTTCTTGAAGAGATTCATGCTGGCCCCTGAAGTTGGCTGTGGCCGAAGAGACAACCCCGCTCCTCGTGCGAACAAATTTAGGCGCCCGACGCCCAGTTATCCGGGCGCTGTCCCCCCGAATCGCGGGGGCGCAGCACCGCGTATCCCCTGAGCTAGGGGGCGCCGGATCGCCCCGATGCGGTGGCTACACTGCCGGCGTGGAAACCAAATGGCTAGAAGACTTCGTCAGCCTGGCCGAGACGCGCAGCTTCTCGCGCTCGGCCCAGCTGCGGCACGTGACGCAGCCGGCGTTCTCGCGCCGCATCCAGTCGCTCGAGGCCTGGGCCGGCATCGACCTGGTCGACCGCTCGTCCTACCCGACGCGGCTCACGTCGGCCGGCGAGACGCTGCATGCGCAGGCGCTCGAGGTGCTCGGCTCGCTGCAGGCCACGCGCAACATGATGCGCAGCCACAAGGCGGCGGGCCTGGACATGATCGAGTTCGCGGTGCCGCACTCGCTCGCGTTCACCTTCTTCCCGCATTGGGTGATGGACTTGCGCAAGCGCTTCGGCGCGATGAAGAGTCGGCTGATCGCGCTGAACGTGCACGACGCGGTCATGCACCTGGTCGAGGGCAGTTGCGACCTGCTGCTGGCCTACCACCACCCGTCTCAGCCTCTGCAGCTGAACCCTGACCGCTACGAGATGCTCAGCCTCGGCCACGAGACCCTGGTCGCCTATGCGAAGGGCGACGCCGACGGCCAGCCGATGTTCAGCCTGCCGGCCGCGCCCGGGCGCACCGTGCCCTACCTGGCCTACGCGCCGGGCGCCTACCTCGGCCGGCTGGTCGAGGTGATTGCCAAGCAGGCCACCGAACCGCTGCACCTCGAGCCGTTCTACGAAACCGACATGGCCGAGGGCCTGAAGGCGATGGCGATCGAAGGCCACGGCCTGGCCTTTCTGCCCGCGACCTCGGTCAAGAAGGAACTGAAGAGCAAGCGCCTGGTGCGTGCGGCGCCCGCTGGCCTGCACGAGCTGGAGATGGACATCCGCATCTACCGCGAGCGCCCCGAAATGGCGCGTCACAGCAAACCCGGTGCGCTGGCGCTGTGGGACTTTCTCGCGACGACGGCCTGAACCGACCTGCCCGGCTGACCATTCGGGTTTGCCCGGATCGGTCATGCACCGCTTGCATGACCTCGCGGAGATTCAGCATTGGCGCGTCTCTTGCGTCACCCCTACAGTTCGCCCGCCGCGCCGCCGTGCCGGCCAGACCAACGACCACAGAGGGAACGCAGCATGACGAAGAAATTGCCGCCCGCCGCCTGGATTCTGATCGCCATGGTGATCGGCATCATCCTCGGCTACATGATCTTCACGAGTTTTCCGGACAAGAAGTCCGCGGCGCAGATCGCCGGCTACGTGTCCATCATGTCCGACGTGTTCCTGCGACTGATCAAGATGCTGATCGGCCCGCTGGTGTTCTCGACCCTGGTCGTCGGCATCGCGCACATGGGCGACGCCAAGTCGGTCGGCCGGGTGTTCGGCAAGGCGCTGGGCTGGTTTGTCACCGCGTCGCTGATCTCGCTGATCCTCGGGCTGATCATGGCCAACCTGCTGAAGCCGGGAGAGAACCTGGGCCTGCCGCTGCCGGACATCGGCGCCTCGGCCAACCTGGCCACGAGCAAGTTCACGCTGAAGGACTTCGTCAGCCACCTGGTGCCGAAGTCGTTCGCCGAGGCGATGGCCAACAACGAGATCCTGCAGATCGTCGTGTTCTCGATGTTCTTCGGTGTGGCGCTCGCCGCGCTCGGCGAGAAGGCCAAGACGCTGGTCGCCGCGATCGACGAGCTCTCGCACGCGATGCTCAAGATCACCGGCTACGTGATGAAGCTGGCTCCCTTGGCCGTGATGGCCGCGATGGCCGCCACGGTCGCGGTCAACGGCCTGGAGATCCTGCTCAAGTTCGCCGTCTTCATGGGCGACTTCTACCTCGGCCTGTTCGTGCTGTGGGCGGTGCTGGTCGCGGCCGGCTTCCTGTTCCTGGGGCCGCGCGTGTTCAAGCTGCTGGTGCTGATCAAGGAGGCCTTCCTGCTGTCGTTCGCCACCGCCAGCTCTGAAGCCGCGTACCCGAAGATCCTCGACGCGCTCGACCGTTTCGGCGTGAAGCGCAAGATCTCCAGCTTCGTGATGCCGATGGGCTACTCGTTCAACCTCGACGGCTCGATGATGTACTGCACCTTCGCCGTGCTGTTCATCGCCCAGGCCTACGGCATCGTGCTGCCGATCGGCACGCAGATCACGATGCTCTTGATCCTGATGCTCACGTCCAAAGGCATGGCCGGCGTGCCGCGCGCCTCGCTCGTCGTGATCGCCGCGACGCTGAACCAGTTCAACATCCCCGAGGCCGGGCTGCTGCTGATCCTGGGCGTCGACACCTTCCTGGACATGGGCCGCTCGGCGACGAATGCCGTGGGCAACTCGATCGCCACCGCCGTGGTCGCGAAGTGGGAAGGCGAACTGCTGTCGGAGGACGCGGCCGAGGCCAACCTGAAGAAGATCGATGCCGAGGCCGCCTCGCTGGCGCACCCGATTCCGGCCTGAGCCCGCGATGAAACGCGCTTTCATCCTCCAGCTCGCGGCCGCCGGTCTGCTGTGGGCGCTGGCGGCGGCGAATGCCGGCGCGCAGACCGCACCAGCGCCGACGCAGCTCACCGGCACGCTCGCGAAGGTGCGCGAGACGGGCACGATCGCGATCGGCCACCGCGAGTCGTCGATTCCGTTCTCGTACCTGTCGGCGCGCGGCGAGCCCATCGGCTACTCGGTCGACCTGTGCAAGCTGCTGGTCGACGCGATCAGCGAGGAGGTCGGCCGCACGGTCGCCGTTCGGTGGGTGCCGGTGACTTCGGAGTCGCGCATCCCGGCCGTCGTCTCGGGCCAGGTCGACCTCGAATGCGGCTCGACCACCAACAACCTCGAGCGCCAGAAGCAGGTGAGCTTCTCGCCAACGATGTTCGTCTCGGGCACCAAGCTGCTGGTGAAGAAGGGCTCGGCGATCAAGTCCTTCCGCGACCTCGCGGGCAGACGAGTGGTCGTCACCGCGGGCACGACCAACGAGAAGACGATGCGCGAGCTCAGCGCCAAGTTCAAGATCGACATGATCCTGAGCGTGGCGGCCGATCACGCGGCGTCGTTTGCACAGCTGCAGGCCGGCCAGGTCGACGCGTTCGCGACCGACGACGTGCTGCTCTACGGCCTGCTTGCGCAGAACAAGGCGCAGGCCGACTACGTGGTGACCGGCGATTTTCTGTCGTACGACCCGTACGGGATCATGTACCGCAAGGGTGACACGCAGCTCGCGCAGCTGGTCAACGACACCTTCCACAACCTCGCCGAAGACCGCGAGATCGAGCGCCGCTACAACCGCTGGTTCCTGCGCAAGCTGCCTTCGGGCGTGAGCCTGGATCTGCCGATGAGCGCGCAGCTCGAGACCATCATCCAGACCATGGTGGCGCG
>Ga0307510_10006572_pt1 | contig 13867 bp, 18 predicted proteins | sample 12_EM_MG_FD_207224 | JGI IMG/M metagenome (GOLD analysis project Ga0307510, IMG submission 207224) | Populus trichocarpa ectomycorrhiza microbial communities from riparian zone in the Pacific Northwest, United States - 12_EM | ecosystem: Host-associated > Plants > Roots > Unclassified | place... | reverse complement strand
CAAACTCTGTCCACATTCCACAACCGCCCCTCACTGGTTCATCTTCCCCACCAACTTGAAGGCAACCTCCCTGTGTATTATGAAATTTCTCATCATAGGTACATTTGCCCGTGTATATACATCCCTCACCTCCAGCCCCTGCTTGTTGAGGTGTTGGGAGAGTACATTGCCTGTGGTCCACTTGCTTACTGCGCCCCCCCCCCCGCATTGGTGGCATGTACATACACTACATATAACCGTCATCATTGATCTTGGACTCGAATTCGAACACATGCGATGCAAGTTTGGGTAGTTGCACATCGATAATCGATAAATTGATGAGGATTTATACATTTAGCTTATATAATAAATATTTGGTGCGGTGACAATGGTCCTTGCATTATGTAGTGGCTGGCAGCGCATCGGCAGAGCGGAGTTTCACTTTGGGAGGCGTGACCTTTATGTTTACCATATTGTGGCGCTGACTTAGTCACTAACACATGTTGACAGGTTCTTATTGACAGGAAATGAGTACTCGTTACTAGTTATGCACTACGCGCGTAGAAAGTAGGCCACGTAATGCTGTACCTTTCACAGCGCGGGCGTTGCTCATTCTCAATACCGCTCTGCGGAGGTCTTTTTGAGCTCCACCCTGCTTAGCTGCCGTACTCGCGTCGGCAAAAGGTCATAGTTACAGCTTGGAAACCTACAGATTCACTATTGACGTTTAACGGTTATGCAGCATATTGGGCCCGAGCATCGTGACACGGAAATATATTGTAGTTGTGGAAGTCGATGGCTTACTCGGAAATCCGGATATCCAACGCCTCACCTCTCGCGTTACCCTCCCCAAATAGGATCTACCGTCCGTGTCTCTACTTTGGATGACAGCCACTTATCGGGGTCTAGCCAGGTCAACCCTCCATACTTGGGCATCATCTTCTGGACGTGCTTATCTGTTGCCAGTGGTTCGCCACGGATACTGATAGGGAAAGGAAGGAGGTCTTGCTGGACTGGGATGCAGTGTCATAACGGCAGTGAACCAAACTTAGACCAGTGCGCGATCATAGAATTTCTCTAGATCTTGTTCTATTCCCCTATCTCGTCACTTCCGACTTGGCAACTATTGCAGTTACAGACAAGGTGGTGCCTACATGAAGTCATGCAGGCGCTTCTATGAGTTCTTGCCGACTGTCCAAAACCTTTTGACCTCCTCTGTAGCACTTTCCGCTATAACAATACAACCGATGCAAATTTCAAGTCCAATACCGTGTCATACCTGGGTTCGTAACAGATCTGGCCTCCATAAATTTCCTTGGCGCATCTGACGGCTGCGGGATATTGATTTAAGTTTTACCAACATCCAGCTGACCATGGTTACGATGGCTTACGAGATGGCCCTTTCTATAAGTCCTCGGACGCACCAACAGCTACCATGATGTCCCTGGTATTCACTTCCGAATTGAAGACATGTCCTAGCCGCGCGGTGCAGATTCATATGTATTTCCTTAAGCTTCCTTGATTCCTTGTGCGGGGTATGTTCAACCCATACACGTTGGGGCACCCTAGATCAAATTTCGTCGGTCAGGCGCAAAATTGAACAGGTATACCGGTCGGCCGTGTGCGAACAATGCCACCTTACGAACCTGGTCATGAGATGACAACTAATTCAGTCGCTTGAATTGTAGTGACACTCGAATCTCTCCAAAATTTCAACGCAAGCCCTAGTGTTATTGCGCCATCATGCATGACAACACTGCCCTTGATATTCCGGACTACAGTATACCCCAATTCTAGGCCGATCGGCTTGGGTTGGGAAATGGAAGTTCCTCGGAGGCATTAGGAAATTTTTAAGCAGGCGAGAGGCGGACCAAGAGGTGACGTTGTGCTGCGGTTTGCACCTGGGCCCCGATTCCTTGTCTGGCTACCAGTCGAAAGATAAATTTTTCCCCGTAGACCTCGCCAATACAGTAATACTAAACTGAGCCCTGTGAACGTCTCCACATGCCTACCAAATTGCGCAATGTGCCTGTATCTACTCCTACTCAGTTCACATCTGCGGATTCTTTTACGGTAAAGTCTCGAAACGCCTCAAGCGCGCGCCATGCCTTCCCCGACGTTATCGCTCCTCTCGCCAGCCTCACGCCATCAATGAGGCTGTCCGCGCGACCCGCTACAACAAGCAACGCCGCTGCGTTCATGAGCACAAAGTCCAGGACAGGGGTAAGATGCTGCGGAATATTGTCTCCCGATGTGAGCAGCGCCTTGAACGACGCCGCATTCTCCTCTGGTGTCCCGCTTTTGGCGTCGTCAAGCGGGTGCGTGGGCAGTCCAAAGTCGGCGGGGCACAGCGTTCGCTCACGTACGCTGCCGCTATCAAGGAGTTCCCACACGTGCGTGTCCCCCGCGCAGGAGATCTCGTCCAGGTTTTCGGCTCCGCACACGACAAAGCCGCGCTTTACGCCCGCGGCCTGGAGCGCCGCGACGAAGGGAGGCCCGAGGGCGGGCTCTGCAACTCCGAGGACCATTCCGCGGGGCCTCGCAGGGTTGATCAGTGGGCCGAGGACGTTGAAGAGCGTGCGGAAGGGCAGCGCACGCCTTGCTGGGGCGAGGGAGGCGAGCGCTGGGTGGTAGTGCCACGCGGGAATAAAGGCGAAAGGGATGTTAGGAATGGGAGTGGGGGCTATGGCCCGTGGTGGTACAAAGACGCATCCGAGACCCTGCAGGAGGTCCGCCGATCCGGAGGACGAAGTAGACGCTCGACTTCCATGCTACACCAAGCTAAGTTAGGACGAGGGAGAAATGAGGGGAGAATAACTTGTCTTCACCTTGACGACCCGAGCACCGGCCCCTGCTGCGACGATGGCGGCGGTGGTACTAACGTTAAACGTATTGTGTCCGTCCCCGCCGGTGCCGACGATATCGACGACAAAATCGTTTTCCGCGTCAACTACAACAGCAGGGATGGAGCGTGAATACATAAACGCAGCAGCCCCGACGACGATTTCCTGGCGCAGCTCAACGCGGGCGACAGCAAGTCCCGTTAGGAATGCGCCGACCTGCTCTGGAAGAGCGGCTCCGGGTGTGACGACGTGCTCGAGGGCGAGCTCTATGTCTGCTGTCCCAAAGTCTCGTGGTGTCTTGACGAGTTTGAGTAGGATGGGTTTGAAGGTGGTTGGGCTGAGGTCTGGCATCGTATTCCGTTGAAAGAGGTGGTAAGACGTGATTTCGACCAAGTATGCATGTCGTATTTATGTGAAGATTGAGCTGATGGAAGTGATTAGATTAGATGTGAAATTCTTCGTCGGCTGGGCCTGATAAGATCACCAAATGCAACCTCCCCGTTAGAAAATTGCATCTCTGGGGATACACTCACAATGGGTCAGTAAGGAGTCTACAATAAAGCTCTGGAACTAACCCACATCGCAGATCCGAACATGCTCAACGGTCGCCTGCTGTTTGCACTTCCAAAGAAAGGCGCGTCCGCTTTGGATCGTAGCACCAGTGATGGAGCCCTTCGATAATCGCTACTCACAGGTCGTCTCCACGAGAGATGTCTTGAGCTCCTCGCCGGTATGTGAACCCCCGTTCTATGCGACCCGTGCTATGGCTTAACACATGTTGGGCGCGTGCCTTCTCAACCAGGTGCGGACATCCAGTTCAATCGTCCGAATCGACTCGACGTCTGCCTGGTGCAGAACCATCAGATCGCGCTGTACGTCCCCACATCCCCACGGATCCCCACATAATAACAACGGCCATCAACACCAACACCGACGATTAATATATGCCAAACTCTAAATAACCACCGTCCAGCGTCTTCCTCCCCGCGGCCGACATACCGTCCTTCGTCGGTAAAGGCAACGTGGACCTCGGAATCACGGGCCACGACGTCATCCTCGAAGCAGAGATGGAGTCCCTCGTGACCGAGACGCTACGGCTCGGCTTCGGAAAGTGCTCGCTCCAGGTGCAGGTCCCCGAAGCGGGAGCCGTGCGGAGCGTCGACTCGCTCGCGGGCAAGCGCATCGTCACCAGTTTCGAGGTCCTCGCCGCCCGCTACTTTGCGGACATCGACGATCGCGCCGGACTCGTCGGGGACGCGCGCACCTCGATCGAATACGTCGGCGGAAGCGTCGAAGCTGCCTGTGCGCTCGGGCTCGCAGATGCCATCGGTGCGCTCCTCCCTCCTCCCTCCTCCCTCCCTCAAAAAAAAAAATTCGGGAGAACCTCGAGTCCTGACTTTTTTTTTTAAATCCTCATCCGCAAACTCAAATCCCCAACAGTCGACCTCGTAGGTGCGTAAAATTTCAGACCGCCCCCCTCCCCATCTCTCTCTGCTAACCTAACCAACCACCTCTCTTCAGAGTCCGGCGAGACGATGCGCGCGGCAGGCTTGCGGCCCATCGCGACGCTGCTGCAGTCCGAGGCGATCCTGATCCGATCTACAAAGCCGAAGTATCCGCATCTCGGGCCACTGATCGACAAGATCACCGCGCGCATCGCGGGGGTAATCGCGGCGCGCAAATACGTCGTGTGTCAGTACAACATCCGCCGCGCGATCCTCTCCGCCGCTACCGCCGTCACACCCGGGCGGCGCGCACCGACGATCTCGCCCCTCGAGGATCCGGAATGGGTCGGAGTCAGCTCGATGGTGGAGAGGTCCAAGATGGCGGATGTAATGGATCAGCTCGTGAGCGTAGGCGCGGAAGACATTCTCATTTTCAACCTCGATAACTCTCGGGTGTGATACTAGAGGGCTCCCACAAAAGCACATCGGTGGTTAGGGTATATATATGTTATTGTAGATGGCCAATCCAACCTTCGCATTGGCACAGAACGTAAATGTCCGACACGTGGAGACTGTACATGGATACTGGGTACATCGAAAGGCGTGATAAGGAACGACACCATAACCCCCAAAGAATAATTGAGACAGCGGTGAAGGGATACACGTACGTGCGAAGAGTCCGCCATGAGATGACCGTAAGCAAGAAGGAAGACCAAGTTGAAGAAGAGGGGAAGCTTGCAGTTGCAGAGACAGAAGATTGGACAGATAGGAGATAGATAAGAGAAAGGAGGGGGACATCAAAGCCACTGAAAGGGAGTAATCGAACCATCAAACACGTCCGACGCTGCGGCTCCGAACGCTGTCCATCCCCGTCTTCAACACAAAACTACCATCATGTGGCGTTGAGATCGCGACGGTCAATGCGGGCGAGACACCCACACTCGCTCGCGCCCTCGAGGGTACTGCCCACGGCGCCGAGTGTCGTGGTGGCTGGCTACCCGCGCGCTTCGGATAGGCCGAGCTCAGTCCGAGTCCCAGCGTGGGTGGAGGCCGGACATTCGGCCCATCCGATCCCCTTCTGCCGCGCATCCCAGAGCTAATGGGTGATATCGCCTCGATGCTCGGGCTAATCGAGCGCGCAGGATCCGTCGACGACCCCTTCCCGCTGACGCTGCTCTTGATCGGATAGCGCCCACGTGGGCGTTCGAGCGGTGGGCGAGCGTGGGTCCCAGGGAGCGTGAGCTCCGGCGGGCCCACTGATGGCATCTCCATCTCTGACCAGGCGTTCGTGAACGGCGAGAAGGCCCCCGTCCCCGTGCTGCGGCTTCGTGACGATGTGGATCGTCCGAAACGGTCGCGCATGGGTTCGGCGTCATCTTCGAGTTCCGGCACCGCATCCTCACTGGCGATGTCGCGCTCGAAGGTGACAGGTGCGCGGCCCCTTGAACGTGATGTTGGCTTTTGGACGCGCGCCCGCGTATCGTGAACCAACCTCTCGAGCTCACTAACTGCAGTCCCAGAACACAAGGCGTCAGTGTCAGCGTCCCAACCGACGGACCAACTGACATCGTCAACTGTCGCAATGCTCCAGCGCTGAGTTGCTGATGCTTCTAAGCACCCGCGCAGCACAAGCTCAGCACCTCGACCGATATTCTTTGGCATGTCATAGGCACCTAGGGAAAAGTTCGTCAACAATCTAATTTTAGCAAGTACCAGACCGCGAAGAATTACCGTGCAAAATTTTCATCGTCAGGCGAGGCTCGAATGAATCTACGAAGGGAAGACCCCCAGACAGTAATGCATACAACATGACGCCAAGCGCCCAGACGTCCTGTGCGGGATGAGGACGGTAGGGGTGTTCGGAATCTGGAGTGTGTAGAAGTTCTGGTGCAGCGTAAGGAAGGGAGCCTGGGGGAAACTCATAGACGGCATGTGGTTGGGGAGCTTGGGTGGAGACGGGGGTTGACTCGCGGCGACGGGGGCGCGAATTGTTGTGGTATAAAAGTGAGAGATGGGCCGTTGTCTTGAGGGACCGGTGACCACGAGGTCGAAGGGATCTGAAGGAATCGGCAGTTGAGGAGGATTGATCGCGGGTTGCGTGCAAACCCGTTTGTGGCGCGGCCGGATCCTCTTCGATCTCCTCCCCGATGCTGCGAGTCATGCCGAAGTCGCCGATGCGACACACGCCCATCTCATCAACAAGAACGTTTTCGAGTTTCAAATCTGCGTGCACGAGGCCCATCTGCTCGTGGAGGTATCGAATGCCACGAACAACTTGGCGGAACATCGTGCCGGCATCATCAAGCGGTAATGCGGGGCGACCGTCGCGTTTAAGGATATCGTAGAGCGTGCCGGCGGGACAGAGAAGCATGAAGAAAAAGTCGGCGTAAGGGGTGTGGGAAAAGTGGAAAAGGGGGAGGATGTGCTCGTGAGAAAGCGTTTTCCATATCGCGGCTTCGTTGTCCATGCGGTCGCGAGCTTGTGAGGAATTAGATTGCGAAGCCAGATCGGAGCGACGTACAATTTTGACAGCGACGGATCCGCCGGAGGGAGAGTAGGCACGTCGGATGGTGGAAAATCCTCCATAACCTATGATGCTGCCAAGTTTGTAACCATCAACCTCTTCACCTTCATCATCAGGTAAAGGGGCGGCAGAAGCAGAGGAGCTGAAAGCGGATAGGAACATGGCGGCAGGGGACATGGAGATACTGCCTTGGTCGAAGGAGGGGAATATGGGGGAGAGCGGAGGCAGACCATCATACGTCGAGGCCTCTGGGGCGGAAGTGGATATGATATTGTATCGACTGTCTGCAGCTGGGAAAAATTGTTGGGAAACCTTGTGATCGATTTCTGAGGGATCGGGATGCTGAGACGAATGATGGTAGTTGTCCGATGGGTCCTCCCTGTCCCCAGTGTTGGTGAAGAGACTGGGGATGGGAGGTCGGGAATAGGGTCGAGGAAGACCGCTGATGGGGGAGGAGGGTTGTGAGACGTCGAGGAAGGCGTTGTGAGATTGGTACATGAAAGGGAGATGGTGGTTGTGGACAAGGAGACCTTGGCTCATTTCGTTAGGCGCTGAGTGGTGCTTTGGTTGCTCGGCCTTGCTCCTCTCTTCACTCTCGCTCCCTTTTTGAACCTTCCTCCTCTGTACCGCATCCCGCTGTTGAACATACCAGTATGACCCCTAGCTTCCTCCTCGGACCTCGGCTTCACTCGGTGCCCCAATGACAAAACGTTATCTCGAGAACTCTGGTCCGGTGCCACGTCATGGTCTTGGAACAGCAGTACCACCCTCCCTTCCATGTGAACATTCTCTCTCAATACATCGAACACTCACATCGTTCCGTCTTCTGCATATACCCACGCCGTAGACCGCTTGCTCACCGTTTGGTCTTGTCCGCGCCTATTTCCCCAGGCTTCTCGCATTTTGCTAGCCGCCGCCTCATTCTTTGATCTTCCGCGATGTATTAATCTCATCATTCCCAGAGAAACCGACTTACCCTGTAGGCGATATCCCGAACTTCGGTGGCGTTTACAATGGCCCATTCGGCTTTCCCGATACGTAATTCAATGCGCTCTTCCGTCCTCCGAAGGCGTTCAGCCTACTGAGTTCGACCGTCGTCCCATTCATTCGGGGGTCACAGGATCATCCATGGTATGCGTCCAAACTCCGTGTGGCAATCACCTTTTGCAGTGCTCCTCTTCTCTACTCTTCTTTCTGTTTCGTATCGCCGCGAGGTCCAACCACTCGGGCATGGGAAACTCGGCCCAGCCCCCCTCCAGGTATGACTACCCTTCTTTCTATATTTTCATCGGATTGTGAACTGTATCTCGTGGTCGAATTCCCGCAGCGTAAATACACAAGACAGACGATCCTGGCTCCCCCCAAACTGCACTAGACATCATCCAATTATGTGGCGCCCTGATTTGCGAAATCGCTCATGAAGTATATGCAGTATGATCAACCTTAACCAACACCTCCCTTCTCACAGACGGGAGATTGTCCCAGAGGGAATAGTGAGCTGTGCTTTCCTTGAAGGAGGCGACCTTCCCCAACCTACTCTCGGGACACTTGTCTTTGTGGATCCATATCGCCGCACTATCCTCCCTCAGTGACCAGCATGGACGACTAGAGGGACCACCCTTTCCATTGCCTCAGCCACAGGCAGAAGCCGAAGGTATGTCGCTGTCGCCGGAGCGTCTGGTTAACCGTCGGATTGGGGCCGAGACTCGAGCTGTAGCTCGGAGCGGAAGGAATGAAAAATGTGCCTGAGCTAGAGCCTGGACGACCGTGAAGGAACAAATATAGCTCAAGCTTGATAGACCTTTGCGCGTTGAACAATTCCCGTCTCTGGGTTTTAAATAGATGATAACTCGTAGAAGGAACGAGCTCATCGCCGCTGTTATTTCCAACGCCTGTCTGGTATACACCAAAGTTCGATGAAGTACGGGGTGTTGGAGCAGGAAGGGATCCAGACCGAGCGGTGCTACTTTGCCGGATTCGAGGTCGATGTCGGTACTGGGGCACAGACCGAACCGAGTATGGTACCGGCGGCCGGCCAGCGACTAAGAAACGTTGGTTCATGAATGACTCGTTCATGGTAGTTCCATCGTATCCTTAAACCCAAATTCATGAATGGGATGCAGTGTCCGATGTTCTCCAAATCCACACAGCGTTGTACTTTCGGCTCGGAACACGAAATTCACCACGTCCGTTCTCTTCTTCATGAGGTCTGAGGCCTGAGGATTCGAAATGTCCGAGCATCGTAGCATCTCAACTAAGTTAGGAGGAAAATGACAAGCCAAATCAAATTGCGTGCGTTCCAGCTTTTTGGGAGTGCCACCGAATCAGGCCTCAGGCCGCGGACGTGGGACCATACTGTACTTTGCAGGTCGTAGAAAAAGAGCGAGGAAGCGCCGAACTTTGCCGTTTGGAGACGGTGCAAATAACGATTGGTTTCATTACAGAACACCCAAATCGAAGCGCTGAACCCGCCAAGAGCGCCAAGTGCCATCACGCGGTCCCCAGTCAACGCGACATTTCTCCCGCCAACCTGCGGTCCCGGGCCAATCCACACCCGCAGAGACCATGCGCTCACTCACCAACCGGTCACAAACGTCTACCGCCCGGACAATTAAAAAAACTGAAATGAATTGGGGGATCGACGATGCCGTAGCAATGCGACCTTCGCGCGCGACTCGGACGCCAAGCCCCCAAAGCGCAAAGATCACCGCGACGCGACCGGCACCTAAATCGCAGCATAAAGGGCCATCCATCATCTGACGACGGCATTTCGACGGGGACGGCGTTTATGGCTATGTATGCCCTCAGCTGAACCTGTGGCTTCACGGGCCTTTCGGGATTCAAGTTTGCCATTTTTTCTGACTAAGGATCCCTCAGGTCGTGGACGCCATAGTGGGGCGTCGTGACACCTGACGTGGTCAGTCTATAGAATGCGGTTTCGCAAAGCCCATGAGGACAGACCGTAATTCATTGAAGATGATCGCCCGAGGAAATACCTCGCTGCGCCAGCGAGAAGGCGCTAGCTGGCGATTCCTATCGCCACATATTTTCTGCGACGAGCACGGGTGCCCGTGTGATCCGTGAGTGAGCCATGCTGTACGCTCCAGGCCGATGGACTGTATTGTGAAGACCTACTTCTGATCACCTTCGCTGGCATGGCCGCTGGCCGTCTCGCGGATCCTCAAATGGACAAAAGCCTCCGTCCTGGAGTCGCGAGCAGGGATGATTTTTCGTCTACAGCATAAATATGCTCACTCTTTCGGCAATTCATCACGGCTACTATTCGCTCACTCACTCATAACCCCAACAGGCAAAGAAGCATATACCTATCTATAGACGAGTGAACGCGCTGGAAAAAGGCCCGGAGACGGAGGGATGGTAGATTCAACGACCAACACCTGCAAAAACACCCGAACTCACCGCCACACAACACAAAGCCCCTTACATCAAGGGGGGCCACCCAGTAGGGAAACACTGGCGGTCGTATAAATATGACAAGAGGCAGATGACACCCCCATCGCGTCTGCCGCGGACGAAGTCTTCTCCCCCATACCCTTCACTTCTTTCCTCTTCTCGCTCGGCCTCCAAAATGGCAAGTTCGGGTTGGGAGTTCTGACTTGGAATTACCCAATCCCTTCGTGGCAGAATAGTAGACCCATCCCATTTATCTGATCCATCTATCCCGCCCGTCCTCCCCGTCCATGCGTTCATTTCATTTCATTTCGCCCCCATCAACATTCATCTCCTCCGGAGCCAGCATCACGCACTGGCGCCCGAAGGAACCGACACGGAAACGAACGCATCAATTCAGGACCCCGGAGTCGAACCCGAAAGACATGGGATGTTATTCCCCATTCATTCTCTCTTTTGCCTTCCCAAACTCAACGATGCTCGTGCACCCCCTCTCCCAATCCCCCCCTATTTCACTTGCTCCGGTCTCGTGGGCGAACTTCTCTCGGGCGAAGCATGGACATGGCCAGAAGCTAGCCGCTAACGGAGGGCGCAACGAGTCATCTGCTGCGTCGCGACTTTTATCACATGTCCCTGATTCGATAGCTGCTCGCTCCAATGCGACTCTATCAGCCGTTTACGACGGGGCCGTACGATCCTCGGTTAATGGGATTGCCCCAGATTCTCACTGTAGATGGACTGCCGCGGTCCAGGGAGGGTACGCTGCTGGGCTGAAGAGTCATCCGCGCCCAACACAAGCGCTAACGTGACCTTCCGACGATTAGAGTCGCGGGGTACCCTCACGGTACTGGATTGGCGGATCACGCCGTGCGCTATATCTTTTACCCTCTCCTCCCCATTGGTGCGTACAAAAGTATGGTTTACTCCGTAAGCCATCAATTTTGATATGCCAATCATTCAGCATAGGCGCAATCACGCATCACGGCCACAGTGTCTCGACCGCGCTCCAATTTTTGGTCCACGGGGCTAATCAAAACTTGTTCGTTCCCCAACCGCAGAGGCAAAAAAAAAAACAGGACGGGAATCTTCATCCATACAATACGGCTCGTCGAAAGAAAAAAGAAAGAAAACCTGTGCACCGAGTGCACCGAGTGTACGTTCATCTCTTTAGTTTCGATTCGCTTCTTCCGGGGTGTCCCGCGGCGACGAATACAGTCAGCACCCAATCACAGAGCCCCCAGATAATTACGTTCATGTTGGCCCATGCCTAAAGCTGCTACTACCGGGCATTGCGGCCACATACTGTAAGGATCGAACGAAATCCGGACCTGCCGATTGATCTACAACAATAAGCTGTGGGTGCTGCCGTGGCGCGTGTGCTCCACTGGCACCTCCGCTCCGCAGCGAGAGCGCCTCCTAATTTTAATGTGTTCCGTCGGGTGGGGGCTCTGTTCTGACGCGCACGTGGGTGTGGATACACCCCAGTTCAGTTCAGAGCATGGGGAAATCCGAGTGCCATCCCTCGGCTTGAGCTTGAGAGGTTGAGGCCTTGAGGCCTTGAGCTTTCCGTTTTGGTCATTACGTGTACACACAGTACAGCACTGTGGCCCATCACGTCACAAATTTTTGAAAAAGGGTTTCGACCAACCGAAGGAGGTAGAAGCCACACGAGACGTGCCGCATGGCACGGGTACGAAGCTGCGAGCCGATAATCGCATATCATCCTTTTCCCCTTTTGCACTGGGGGGATCCCGTGAACGGCCCCAGTGCCCTCGGCGGTGTCGAACAAACTCGGGTCTGGTACCCTGTCAAAAAGAGTCTCACAGACGTTTTTAGCACTTTACGCCGACGGGGCCACAGACGACGTCATTTGGCACCCACCTATCAGTATCGGATAGATGGAGCTCTGGTCTGGTCCAGCACAGTATTACACCTAATATTGCAAATTGGCAAGTTACTATAGCACCACTACTGTAGTGACTTGACACCGACTTGATCATGACCAAAAACAGCCCTACACCAGTCATAAATTGGCGCTTATCATCTCCCTCTCTGGTAAGAGTAAGAGGGGGATGGTTACCCCCCTAAGCCTACTACATCTGTACCTAAGCAGATGACCACATACAGTAACGTACTCAAGACAAGGTACCGCACCAGATGACGGTACGCAAAGGAAGTAAGTTAATAAGAAAAATGCTCGAGTAAAAAAAACAAGATTACTGTTGGGATTCAAGGCGTAGGCGCTGTGGGTGCAGACCGCTGTGTGGCGGTGAGCGCTTGCGAAGGAGGGACCGTTAAGCGTGGCAAGAAACGAACGTGTTTCCCTAATTTCTCCGAACGCCGGGTATGGTGAAGAGGGTAAAAGGTAGGGAGAAGAAAAGAAATGCGGTGTGTGCGTTAAATGAGGTTTTGACAAGTGTCTGCTCCGTGTCCGTGATTGTCTGTCCTGCTCTACAACTACCTGGCTCCGCCCAGTCTGCGAAGCGGCCACCTGCTATACCACCATACAGCTAAACTATATGAGGAGTGTGCTACCGAGCATCGCACTGATGATAGCCACAGCGGCAAAGCTCCACCAGCGGGTTGCTGGCACGACGACATCGTTAGTCGATCGTTTCAGGATGGTGGTCGTCGCATTGGAGGTGTTCCGGAGTAATTGGGTAGGCAACATGTTGGGCGTTTGTGAAAGCAAACGCATCGGCGGTTCGGGCGATCCATCAAACGCGAACAAGTGGAATTTGGGCCCGTCTACGGCGTCGAGGAAAATCTGCCACGATTGGTACATCTCCTGCAGATGGTAATCCTCGGTAAAGTCGGAATTTGCGGAGCAGGGTTCCTGGATTCGCTGGTAGCCATCAGCGACGGGAATGAGGGTCAGGGACCCGTTGCCGTTGAAAGAAAATTGCCCATGGGCCCAGTTAAGGACAACGGTGATACACTTTGGGCTTGCACCTGCGGCCGAGAGGGAAGGAGTTCAGCGGTGGAGCAGAAATGACGATGTGGAGTGCGTACCATTGCCCTCCATCCGGTATCGCAAAACTTCATACCACATCGAGCTTTCATCACTACAAGAATCGAACCGATCATTAACATCTCGAGCTGTTTAAAAAAAAAGAGACGATACGCACAATGAAAAAGAGATACCGGTATTCTGAGGGAAAGTGAAGGTTTTGGCGTTTGGCTGTACATACGACTATTTGGGGATGAGTGATGAGCGCCAACAAAAAAAAGGCGCGGGCGGAAAAAGACGCACTGCGCCGGTGGTCACGTTCATCGACCCTGAGGACCATGTTCCCGTGATTGGTGTGACATTATGCGCCGAGTCGTACGCGGTTTGTGCGAGGGCAGAGGCGGACGCGGTGAGGAGGAATGTGAGAGATCTGAGAAGCATTTGGTAAACGTGTGACGAGGGGGTATAGAGGGAGAGCTGGCGACGGCAGCGTTTGGCTAGGTGGGCTGGAGGAAAAACGAAAGGACGTTCTCAAGAATTGGAAGGGGGACGGGGGCGCACTGGGCGACGAGGGAGGGAGGTAAGGAGGGGAGGTAAGGAGGGGAGGTAAGGAGGGAGAGAGCGTGGTGGCCAGTGGGACGTGTGGGAAGTGGAGAGCGTTGAATTTGTTCCTGTTTTGGGTTTCCTTACCAACAACTGACACTCAACTGGCTTA
>Ga0307510_10006571_pt1 | contig 13867 bp, 9 predicted proteins | sample 12_EM_MG_FD_207224 | JGI IMG/M metagenome (GOLD analysis project Ga0307510, IMG submission 207224) | Populus trichocarpa ectomycorrhiza microbial communities from riparian zone in the Pacific Northwest, United States - 12_EM | ecosystem: Host-associated > Plants > Roots > Unclassified | place... | reverse complement strand
GTGGGTGTTCGGACGGAATCAGGCAGTGACAAGTGCGCCGGGTGGTGAGGACGGGAACAAGGGTGTTGGGAGGCACCAGGCGCAGGAGGTGCAATCCTAGGACGCCCGGACGTTCAGGACGTTCAGGGCGCACACGACGCAAAGGCGGACGTTTAGAACGTACGGAACGAATGGGGCGGACACAGGCCGTCCGGACGCGGGCCCTATCCGTCTGGAGTAAACCTTTTTTTTGCTGATGTGGGTGGGGGAAAGTGACGATGACTTCCCGTGGTGTTGAGATTTCAATCGCGGGAGGTGGAGGAGAGATGGTTCGTGTCCCATCCCTGGGTCATTTTCTTTTCTTTCTTTTTTTGTAATCATGCATGATTTGTTTTAAGGGACAAACCGCCTCATGCAGCGCTAGCTATAGAGAGAAAAAAACCTATAAACAAAAGCCACGACCCGCTTCACCTCTTCATGGGAACAATCAAGCACCCCGAATCCATAGGAAAAGTCCCACTCGCCTAGCACCTAACATAAAACCTCAGATGCGTAAGGAAACAATACATCGAAAGGTACGGGTAGAGAGACCCAAACCCTTCCGCAGGCCCACCAAAACAAAAGAAAAGATTCTAACGGCCAGAAACGCTGCCAGCGGGGAGAGGTTCGTTGATTGGTGACATAGGAAAACTCCAGTAGAGGGCCCACGGAAACCGTGATGTACGGTCAGGCAGGTCATTACATCGATCCAAGGCGTTGGACAATAGCCACAGAGGCAGTGCTATACCACGACTAGGTGTAACCGAGGAAGGGCCAGCGGATCGGAAGGGTAGATGGCGAGCGGAGCCAGCGGGCAGAGGGGATGCCAGCCAATGACGATGAGCAGTAGGGTGCCAGCCGATAAGTAGCAGTAGGGTGCCAGCCGGTGATTAGCAGTAGGGTGCCAGCCGGTGATTAGCAGTAGGGTGCCAGCCGGTGATAAGGAGTAGGGTGCCAGCCAGGGAGAGCATGGTAGCAGTACGGTGCAAGCGGACAAAACCGGGGGGAGGAGAGAGGAAGAATTGCGAACAAGCTAGCAGCAGCCGACAAACGGGCCATAGCAAGGGCTTTTGGGACGAGGACGAAACCGAGCGAGACCGTGATGTTACTAACCAAGGCTTTCCCCATCAGAGGTACAAGGCCAGCAAGTCGAGGCCTACTTCGTCCGAGAGTCCGGCACCATGACGCCGACCGCGAACGAAGCGAGATGCTTTCCGACCGTGCAAAATGCTAACCGAGATGCCAAGCAAGTGCGGGGTAACGGGGAGAACCGAACTTGATGTGTGGCTGGCAACGAAGACCGAGAACGAGAACCCCAAGGAGGCGAGGCCGTGAGACCACGTGAAAGGAGGGGAGATGGTTTAATGTCAACTCCGATGCAGTAGCCATCGTGGGAGAAGAGAGGTGGGTGGGGGAAAGCTGCGATGATTTCTTGTGGTGTTGAAATTTCAATCGCTGGAGGTGTTGTTAGGATGGTTCGTGGTTCCATCCCTTGGTCAGAACCAAGCGCCTTATATAGGTATCTTCCCACAACCCTAACACTGGTGACTCATCACCTCACGCTACATAAACCTCTATGACTCGTGGTGAGTCATAGCGCGAAATCCATCGATGACTCATATGAGTCATCGCACAACATTCCGTTAACCAATCAAAACTCATAAACCACGTCATGTGCTCCAACGAGTCCTATGCGTGAAACCCATGACTCATAATATGAGTCATGTGCGAAAGTCATTACATTATATGACATCACAATCGTGAGTCATGGAAACATTAACCAATCAAAATATAACTATGACTCGCAAGGGCGCAGTCATGTGAGACGTATGAGTCAAGTGACGTCATAGTGTGAAAAACCAACATACCTTATAACTAATGAGTATTAGTCATGTGAAATCTGCCTTGCTTAGTCACAATTTGTGACAATCTGATACGATCGGAGAAGAACTAGAACAAGAGAGACAAATGAGACACAAGCAACTGACCGGAGGAAGCGAACTACGTGTTGTGCCCTTTCATGCAAATCACTACCGGCTGTCTCTCATGGTATTTATCGGTATCTATGATATGTTAGCCTTTATGCCCTTTCTCTCGCAAATCAAGATTTTTATCTTGTACTCTACTTTGACTTCCTATCTCCTGACGATACTCTCACTTGGCAGCCACTTACTCGCTTGAGAGTCATTTGTTTCACTCGGCTCTTCGGCTAACCTTTTTGTTTTTTCCTTCCCCAGCTCCGTGTTTCTGCTATGCCAATCCATGCCCGGAGTTTTCATGTTATGTCGCTCTCATGTTGCTGACGCAGTGGGACAGGGATACGGATATTTCCGTTTATGGAGGATACACGCGAGTATGTTGCAACACTACATTTTGTTTGTCACCCCTTCCGGATCGTCAATTAGGGCCCGAGTAGCGGCAGGCGAATCAAACCACGTCATGCGGTATTTATTCCTTTTCTCAGGTGTTGCCTCGGGCATACGGTAGCTTCTAGTGTTCGTTAAGGGGCGGGGCAGGGCGGGTTTTCACTCACAAGGCCCTGCCCTTACAGGGGGCCGGGGGGGGTATTTTTCGGGTAATCACCGCCTCGTCCCCGCCCGGGGCCCACCCCCACTCATTGCGTGGGCAGGGCCCCGTTTGTTACCACCCACCTTTTAACGGGGACCCGTCCAGGGTATGAGTGGGGCGGGAGCCTGAGCGAGGACAGGGGCAGGAAATGCCGAAAAAGACACCCACTCCAGGCCGTTGAGCGGGGCAGGGCGGGGAAAAGGGCCGGGGGCCCGCGTTTTCCGGGGCCCCGTCTGCCCCGTAACGAACTCTAGTAGCTTTCAAGGCTGAGACCTTCTCACTTGGCGTCATCACTCGAAACATACATGCTCTCTTACACTGTACTTGAGTACTCGAGTACCGGTAGCTCATTCCCACCCCAGATCTACAATTGAAAATAATGTTGAAAATTGGCAGGATGCTTTCATATCTACGACAAACACTACAGCACCGGATGTGTAGACGAGGAGAGTTATTGGTTGGAAAGTGTTTGGAAGTATGCAAGTTGAAGCGATGCCATGTAAGGACGAATGGTTAGATGCAGTGGAGATGTTTTGTGAGGATTCCTGAATCAGACTAGGGGTACTAAAGGTTTGGAACTAGTGTTAGCTAAAGGATGCAATGGACAAGTGTCACACATTGATGATAGGGAAACAGGTACAGGTATCAGGAAAGTTTGGGATTGAGGATTCAGGAAAAGTCTGTAAGTAGTTGAAACGGGCAAAGGGATTGAAAGACGAAATCTTTTGCAGAGTTGAGGCTGTGGTTTGGAAGGCAAGAGATGGTGATGGAAAAGAGTTTTGTGAATGAGAGTTCTCTGTATATATAGGACGCTGCTGGCAGCGCAGAAGGAATAAGAATCGCAAGGCACTCTCGCCATATTATAGCTCATATTATTTGAGGTTAAGAGCCCGGATTGCGCCTGACAATCACCCTCATCAAACCCGTTTGCCTAAGTTTCCCACAATGCCTTTTTAGTTTCCAATCATTAGTCCTACATTCCGCAATGGCAAGTACACGAGCAGCTGCAGCGGCGAGTGCGGCAGCCGGAACCGCAACACCAAGTCCTACCACCCCTCATCCCTATACCTCACTCAGTCATTCGATCGAGAAGCTTAAAGGATCAATGGCCAGGGGCAAAAGCAACTATGTTGCCTGGAAGTTTCGTGTACTGAGGATATTAAAAGGGAAAGGACTTCCCGGCGCATTAGAAGATACCACTGCTGATCAACCCGAGACTAGTAGTGGAAATACAGAATATGTCAACGATCAAGCATGTACAATCATCTCGCTCAACATACGTGACTCCCAAATTCCACATATCCAATCGGCTCGGAATGCAAAGGAGGCTTGGGATGCACTTGCGAAGGTTAATCAAGGAATTGGGTCCAATGGAGGGTTGATCCTCATCCAACGGTTATGGGGCCTGCACCTAAAGGAGGGTCAGGACATGTCGGTTCACCTCAACAGCTTTAAAGAACTCTCGACCCAGGTAGCCAACCTCTCCCCAAACGGAATAGGCATACCCGACAGCGATTTGGTCTCCATGCTAAGCCTCTCGCTCCCCCTGTCCTACGAGCCATTGATAATGGCTGTCCAGTCCCGCGCAGACACGATAACCTTCAACTTCCTTTCTCGAAGGTTACTGCAAGAGGCGACCCGACGACAGGCTGCCACCAGTAGCAGTCCGGAGCTCAACCAGCAACCGTTCTCTGCTATGGCCGCTGGTTCTGTATTCTGCTCTAGGGGTTATATTGGAAGGGGGAACTATTGATTGGCGAATCGGGGGCATGGTAGGGGAGGCTACGGACCCGGAGCGAGAGGTGGTTCTTCCAGTGGACTCAGAGGACGAGCAAGTGGCCAAGGAAGTAATTCTGGCTGGTGCCACTACTGTAATAAAAAGGTCATTCGAAAAATGAGTGTCTCAAACAGAAGGGGGACTTGCAACGGAATACAAGCGGAGGACATCTAGCCTTCATGGGGTTGGCTAGTCAGCATAGCGATATAACGGATTAGATCATCGATTTTGGTGCATCGAGACACCTTACCGCAAACCGGAATCTATTAGAAGACTATATCAATATACTACCGACCGCCATTACGATTGGAAACGGATAGGAAGTCAACGCCATGGGACAAGGGAACATTACGATCCCAACCACGGCAGGAACCATACTCCTTATTGGTGTCCTTCAGGTACCAGATATCGGTAGGAACCTAATTAGTGTCGCCAGTATCGTGGACCAAGGGTTTCGGGTAGAGTTTACAAAGACTACCTGTAGCGTGAGTAAAGGAACCGGAGTCCAAGGGATTGGCAAAAGGCAGGGAAATATCTACTATCTTACAGGGTTGCAAGAAGTAGCGTTAGCGGTAGCATCAAGGGCCGGGGATGGGGCATCGCGGGAGATTTGGCATCGACGAATAAGATATCGCAGCTTAAGCCAGCAAGCTATGGAAAGGATTCAGAAATCAGTAACCTGATTGGAAATAATCACCACAGCAGAGCCAGAGGGAACAAGCACGATATGCAGTTTTTGTATGGAAGGAAAACAAACAAGAGGCTCACTTACCAGTGAACGGGCAAAGTGAGAAGAGGTTTTGCATACTATCCACTCTGATATATGTGGACCGATGGCAGTAGAGGGATGCATGGGCGAACGGTACTTCACCACTTTTATCGACGAGAGATCAGGGAGAATCGCTATATCACTATTAAGGCAACACTCAGAGGTCTTTGAGCAGTTTAGAGAATATCAAGCGAAGGTGGAAAGGGAGACAGGGAAAAGGATTGAGCACTTGAGATGTGATGGGGGAGGGGAATATACGGGACATGGTTTTCGGAACTATCTTGCGGAAAACGGTATTACCCACAGAATAACCCCACCGTATACACCGGAACACAATGGTATTGCCGAACGGGCCAACCGCACTATCATGGAAATGGTTAGAGGTATGCTCTTTGATGCTAGATTAGGGAAAGAGTTTTGGGGATATGCGGCTCTCGCCGCTGTTCATATAATAAATCACCTACCGAGCAGTGCACACAACAACAAAACACCTTTCAAGATATGGTTCGCAGTACTGCCATCGATCAGCCATTTACGAGTTTTTGGTTGTACGACATATCGTCACATTCCCACTCTAACACGTAGGAAACTAGACCGCCGAGCGACACAGTGCCGGTTAGTAGGATACGCAGAAGACAGTGTCAGCCGAGTCTACAGAGTAGATGATGAGGAAGCCAAACCCGGAACCACTATACGAGATGTGGTATTTAATGAAGAGACAAAGGAACACTCCACCGACATCTTCCCAAACCCAGGTCTGATGGAAGAAGAGGAAATAGCACGAGAGACTACGCGGAATTTACTGAACAAAAATACGACCAAAAAAGGGAGCCAAACAGGTGCGAGAAGCATCTCACCATTTCTAGAAGGAGAAGACGAGGTCAGTGTTGGTGAACCACTTCCGCTGATCGACCCGGATGACGACAGCTCGCCTATCAATACATTTGATGAAGATACAATTGTTGTTAAAAGACCACAGCGCCCGGAAAAAGAGAACCCAGAGCCAGGACAAGAGTCACGACCAAACCTGCCCGATAATACTACAATCCGCAGATCCCAGCGGGTACACCAGAGAAAAGAAATGTTTGGCCCCGGAGCCTCGCCTGCCTTTGTGGCTGTTGTGGAAGAGCCCGTATCCTTGCAGGAGGCGCTACAGAGTGAGAATGCGGTGGACTGGAAAGCAGCTTGGAAGAGCGAGCTGGAGTCCCTACGAAAGAATGATACCTGGGTAGTGGAGAAGGTACCTAGAGAGCGGAATATTGTTGGCTGTCGTTGGCTATTCGGAAGAAAAGAAGACGGGAGATTTAAGGTACGACTTGTGGCCAAGGGGTACTCGCAGGAGCCGGGTATCGATTTCAAAGAAACGTTCGCACCAGTCGGCAAGTTTACCACTCTCCCAGTATTACTAGCTCTTGTTGCGGAAAATCATGTGGAACTTCACAGCATGGATGTGAAGACAGCCTTTTTGAATGGAGAGCTCGCGGAAGAGAGATTTATGGAATGCCCAGAGGGACTTCACGATATAACGGAGCCAGGATACGCATGCCGGTTAGTCAAAGCGATATATGGCTTAGGCCAATGACCGCGCGCCTGGTACCAGAAGATTCACACTTTCTTTACCAGCCACGAGTTCTACCGTAGTACTCAGGACTAGAGTCTTTACATTAACTACGATAAACAGATTCTGGTTCTTGTTTACGTTGATGACCTGGTTTTAATGGCAGCGGAGAAAGAGGATATTGGGTGGATTAAGAACTGCCTAGCGAGGGCATTTGAGATGACAGACTTGGGGGAGCTGGCAGTATTTCTTGGGTTGGAAATAAAGCGCGATCGGTGTCAACGGGTACTTACCATCTCACAAAACAGCTATATCGATCGAATCCTCCATCGCCATGGAATGCAGGATGCCTGCCCCAGTCCTACACTACTCGATTACAATACACGCCTTGTATCTACGACAACTCATGAGACTACAGAAAGTCAGGAAGTGAACCTCGAGCTTTACCAGTCAGCGGTCAGATAATTAATGTATGCCATGCTAGGGACTAGACCGGACCTAGCCAATGCGGTGGGATTAGTTAGTCAGTTCAACCATTCGCCGAAGACCGAGCACTTGATTGCGGTTAAGAGAATCTTTCGTTACCTGGTTGGAACTAGGAAGTACGCCTTGCAGTACGGTCTTAGTAATGCCTGTGGGGGCTACTCAGATGCGGACTGGGGTGCTGGGGAGGATCGCAAGTCTGTTGGCGGATTCATTTTCCTACTAAATGGAGGAGCAATATGTTGGGGGTGTAAGAAGCAGAGCTCTATAGCACTATCAACTACCAAGGCTGAGTATATGGGGATGACCCAAGCGGCGAAAGAAATCCTATGGCTTCGGGTACTTTTGGACGAGATCGGAGCCTTCGAGCATATAGCACCAATGGCAACACTCTACAGCAACAACCAGGGAGCCATTGCCCTCGCTCATAACCCAGAATATCATGCTCGCACGAAGCACATTGATATTCAATATCATTTTAGACGGGACCTGGTCACCTCAGAGAAAATTCATCTCCGCTTTTGTCCCGGCACTGAAATGATCGCCGATATTATGACGAAAGGGCTGCCCCGACCAACTCACGACAAACAAACCGAGGCAATGGGACTACGGAGCACCATTAGATATGAACCTCTTCCTGAGGGGGTGTGTTGAAAATTGGCACGAAGGTTTCATATCTACGACACACACTACAGCACCGGATGTTTAGACGAGGAGAGTTATTGTTTGGAAAGTGTTTGGAAGTACGGAAGTTGAAGCAATGCCATGTAAGGACGAATGGTTAGATGCAGCGGAGATATTTTGTGAGGATTCTTGAATCAGACTAGGGGTACTAAAGGTTTGGAACTAGTGTTAGCTAGAGGATGCAATGGACAAGTGTCACACATTGATGATAGCGAAACAGAAACAGGTATCAGGAAAGTTTGGGATTGAGGATTCAGGAAAAGTCTGTAAGTAGTTGAAACGGGCAAAGGGATTGAAGGACAAAATCTGTTGCAGAGTTGAGGGTGTGGTTTGGAAGGCAAGAGACGGTGATGGAAGAGAGTTTTGTGAATGAGAGTTTTCTGTATATATAGGACGCTGCTGGCAGCGCAGAAGGCATAAGAATCCCAAGGCACTCTCGCCATATCATAGCTCATATTATTTGAAATAAGGCCTCAGGGGTAGCCGCACACTCGGGCTCCTGAAGGTAGAATTTCAACGGTGATGTTTCAATTTGGGCCGGGAGACGATTTAAAAGGAGCCAAGATGGCGGAGAAGCTTGGACGGTTTCGGGTCCTCCAGTCGGTTCCCTGGCACCAAAGAAACTTAACCAGTTAGTCAATAATATTAGAGGCATTCAGCCCCGGGTTGAAAAACGGGTACGAGGGTTTTTTGCAGTTGAAAAAGTTTGGTGTGTGTAATAGATCAAATGGAAACTTGCTACTCGAAAAGCGCTCTTTCAACCCCGGGGCCGAATGCCTCTCATGCTGCAAAAAGGCGATCATATCCAAACCCGAACTTCCCAAACTCTGCACCATTTTCATTTTTGGCTTGGCCCAGACAGCTGCTCGATCGTTGTTGAAGGGGTAAGTTAAGTTACTCAAAGTCCGACCGGGGTTTTAGATACCAGACATAATTGGCCGGATTCTAGCCCCGCTAAATTGAGGAACAACCGTTGCCAGCCTACCTTGAGGACCCCTACCCTATTGACCTGACGTCAGCGTCTAAACTCCATTGCTCACATCAATGGGCATCTATCCTACTCGTACACTGTCCACCTGCCGGGCTCGAATATCCACGGACTCATGGCTGTAATGGAGAGAGCCATGCTAGTATTTCCAACTCATGATCGGGGGCAATGCTGTTAAAGTTATCCACGATAATGGCATAGCTATCGCTATTGTTGTGGGATTGCGATATTTTTTACTTTCCACCACTGAGCCTTAGCAAGAGCAAGGCAATTACCGCACTTAAACTTGAGGAGAAGCCCGGCTAATCGTGAAGCCTTCCACTCGAGTTGACCAAAAATTTCCTAATCACGTATCCGAGCTTCACGACTCGTAATTTTCTGGCGATTGCGGACACAACTGCTATTGAATAAATCTATTGGCGAAAAATTGCCCGGAGCCCCAAAACTTTGGTGGTATTCAAGGAACATTATTTTTATTCGACTAGCTATCCAACTAACTAAAGTTATCCCGGCACGGCATGGTATGCAATACCAGTCGCCAATTTTCCAAGGCCTGAACCAGTATATTCCAGATATCCAAATAAGAAAGGAAACAAAGATAAGAAATGAAATAAACCAACGCCAAAGGAAAAACACATGACTATCTCCTCCGATTGGTTGTAGGTCTATTTGTTCCGCTGTCGGAGGCTTTGGGGAGCTTGCCGCTGCCCTTGCCATGGGAGGTCGTTACCGCTGGTGTATCCCTTAGATGGGGATGAGGGCGCCTAGGGGTCCAGTCCGGGTGGTGGGTGGGAAATAAAAAACGCAAGGTGTAGGAAAGTAGAGGATGCGAGGTGTAGAAAGCCTGGTGACCTTGAGAATGGGCGAGTTCGGAGGTGGTATATGAATGGGGGGGAGGGTACACGGACCCGGAGTCTATGAGCTATGACCCCGCACTTCCCCAGCAACCGGGTATACCTTTCTCCGCCCTCATCCGAGGCATCACCCCCGTTCCCCAAGTGCTATTCCCTCCGCTTGCCCAATTGGCAATGGGTTGTTCCAACCCACTATTGTTTGCAAACGTCAGAAATTTACGAGTACGGGAGCCCGCCAAGATTTCTTGAAATGGCTGGCAGGTTCGAGTGTTGCCTTATGCTGAACTGTACTGTACTGTACTACCTCATTCGGGGGGTCTTTTTTTTTGGTGCAACCAAAAGGAACAGGAATTTGATAGGCTGGTACTAGTCCCGTTCAAACATACTCGAGTATATTGTTGCCCGAAAATGACGTGCTACCCTAGCATGCCATACTCGTAATTTTCCGACGTTTGTGAACACAACTGCTATTGCATGTGGGCAGAAAATCGACCAGAGCCTCAGGATTTTGGTGATATGCAATAGCAGTCGTGTTCACAAACGTCGGAAAATTACGAGTACTAGTACAGCCTTCACCGTTCCCACGACGGAACCGGGCGGGCGACTAACAGGGGTATTTGATGGACAAAAAAAGAAATGGTCAAGGTTAGGGATGAAAATTACCTGTAATTAATCCCCGTTTACCCGCGCCGTTGGGTACGGTGTATTAAAATATCGTAGGGCGTACTCGGACGGTCGATATATTCACTCAAATACGAGGGCGACAAGGCAAGCGACAAGAGACTTGATTCGTATTTCAACAAGGAGAAAAAGAGACAAAACGAATGGTCATGATAGAGAGCGATACCAGAGGGGAAACAGGAACCAGATGGTCTCTTATAGAGAAAGTCAGCAAAAATCAGAGAGCCAAAAGAAGGAAAGACTGAAAGGAAATGTAGAAAACCCTCCACTGTCTCGCATCTCAAACAATCCCGATACTAATCCAGTGTCATAGTTGATAGGTAGCGTTAGTCTGTTTGATATCCAACATTTCATGTTTCGGCTATACTAGTCAAACGCATATCAGAGTTTCCAAACATCAAGTAGTTCCGGTGAGCACGTGAAACAATAGGTCCGGCCATAGTGAGTTTCAACACGGTGGAGATTGTACGAGTATTTCGAAGATGCTGCTTATGCGGGAGGCATGGCAGCTTGTCTGCTACCGGGGAAATCTAAGATAGATCACTTTTTTTGCGAACCTTGGTCATGCGCAGGTCGAAGGGTTACTGGGGGACCCGGAGAATTTGCAAAGTATGCTTTCGAGAGTGTAAGTCTAGGAACAGAAGTGTTTACGGGGAACACATTAACACAAGAGGTGGCAGGACTCGAGCGATATTCAATCTACTCAGGGCGTAACACCGGGGGACTCATAGGGGAAATATTCATAGCCGGTCTCAGCACTGGCGGCCTGTGGGTTCCAACTACCGGTATTGTACACGTATATTTCCCATAGCCTTACTCTAGTCCGCCCACTCTACTCGGGCGCAAATTAAATACTCGTACAGTATACAAGGTATGTGACAACGACATGCCTCGATGACCATGCCTCAACGGTGATACCTCAGCAACATTATCTATCGGCTGTAAATAGTATCCAATACCTTTATAGAAAAAATAATAGAAATACCATGTTGAGAGCCCCATTAGGGAGGTTTTGCTAAGACAGTCGTAACTTGAACTGCTCTTATCACCAAAGCAACTGCACTAACCTTTCCCAATGTGCAATAGTGCCCTGTGGCTCAACTTTAGTAAAGTCTTAAGAACAGTTCTTAAATAAGATGGCCGTAAAGGAGTTGTGTTTACCAAGAATTGGTGGAGTTTACACCAACGCTAAGAGAAATTTTTTCAACCCACACCAAAATTTGTACTTTTCTTAGCAAAACTTCAGTGTTCAGGCAGTGCTGCAACCTATGATACGTAATTCGCCACAAAAATAAGAACACTTCGTATTACTACCGTCTTAGCAGAACCTCTCTATTAAAGAAAGTATTAGGGAAATTATGCATGAAACAGATCGCAGTAGAAATTATGGTGAGGCAGGTAGTTGGTTGATAAGGGATCGTGGTTGATGAGGGATAACCGTTGCCACACACCGTGTACCAGTATTTCATTCGCACTCGAGTATGGTTGCTTGAGTTATTAAGTTAGGGAGGTTCTGCTAAGACGGTCGTAATAAGAAGTGTTCTTACTTTTGTGGCGAATTACGTACCATAAGTTGCAGCCAGCACTGTCAGAACACTGGAGTTTTGCTAAGTACAAAATTTGGTGTGGGTTGAAAAGATTTCCTTCAGCGTTGGCGTAAGCTCCACCAATTTTTGGTAAACAATCGGGTAAGCACAACTCCTTTACCACCATTTTATCTAAGAACTGTGTTGTAATATTCAATCGGAACTCGAACAAAGAAGTGATAATAGCAAAACAGTCAAGATGGTGGATTTCCACCAACTTCTACTAGAATGACAGGAACGATATAGACAAGCTATATAGTGAGATGGCTTGGTTCCACTTCTAGTGATGGGCACGATCATGCTCGATCACAAACTTTTGGTGGGCTCGAGCACGATTTATGCTCGAGCATGGGCTAAATTTTCTGCTCGAGCATGATTGTGCCCATCACTACACTTCAGGCATATAACCTAACGGAATCAATCGGTAAGTGAAAGAGAGAAACAAGTTCTCGTTAGGTTCACGAGGCAACATTGTTTAACCCTCGTATTAAACTATATAATATTACTATTACGATCGACAACCCCTATGAAATTGTTAGAGTTGACGAACAAGTATAGGTAATACCTTTAGTCAGTTCATTTGTTCTGGGTTCAGAACGTTGAGAGAAGGGCTCACGGTCATGTCCTTCCTGTTTCTTATTATTACGGGAGTATGCAGGCAAATGTGGTTATTGTGTATGGAGAGAAATTGGCCCCGGTCGGAATCGAAGGAATGGTTAATGTGGCCTCATTATTATTGTAAATACTTATGTTTTTGGCTAGTTTTATGGCGAGGGGATGAAGTTTCCGATTATACCTGGCCCATAGCTAAGCCCTAGTCAAATTTGAGCGTCCGGCCATTGCGCAATTTGTTGGTTATCCCCTGGGGGAACTCAGGAGGTTAATTTCTAGTAATGATGCTAGTATTTTGTATACGCGGTAACTCATCAAGAACACTAAGCTGACTACCGACATGACTTAGACAACAATAGGAATGTGATGTGAAAAAAGTTTTGTGATAGACATTAGAAATTAAGATGCAAATTGAGAAATCGACATAAAGAAGAAGCTATCTCTAACCACAGCTTGACAGGGAAACACCTCGGGAGAAGCCACCATAAAATGAGGGAAAATGGTAACGTCTCAATCAAGGCTAAAAAAAACCTTCTCTTCCCCACTCGACCTTAACTCTTGAGAATCACAAGCCAGTTAATCCCAAGGAAGCGACTCGCCAGATTCCTAAGCCTTAAGATTGCAAAGGCCGCACCCTCCGGGCTATTAGACGTTACCATTATTCGGTCTCTGGGTATTTGCTCCAGGGGGCCTTTCGTCTGAGCAAGTTTCGCCAATTGGCCCCTCAATCCCGGAGTGGTATACGAATGGAATGAGGGACTCGTTGTGTTTCCAGTTCCTTGAGCTTGTCCTCTGGTCCAGTCCACGATATAGTTGGGTGGCCAGCAACGCGACCGCATTCATTTTCTCCCCACGTAATATGGACTTTTTTCCGAACTCTGGACGCCCGAGTGCCAAACTCAAGGTCTTCTGGACGACAAAAAGGAACAGGAGAATAGACGGGACAGAAATAAGGATTCGGGCGGATAGGGTGACAACATCTCCACTTCGAAGGACGAATTGTACAACATCAGCTTCCACCGAGCCTCCCGGTCCTTTGACGAGATTCTGCATGTCGCGCTTATCGTATGTGGTTGTGTCGCGTAGGACATTCCGACTACTGACCCAAGCAGCCAACACCAAGCGTTCGAGGTCGCTTTCCATAGTGGATGCCTCCGCATCCAGAGTGTACAAAGGAGCCGTAACATAAGAAGCCGATTTAAGTACAGATTGCCCCGCCCCACGACCTACCCCGACCACACGTGGTACCCGAAACTCGTACTTGAAAGCCTTGATCCAGAGATCGTGCA
>Ga0307510_10006570_pt1 | contig 13867 bp, 10 predicted proteins | sample 12_EM_MG_FD_207224 | JGI IMG/M metagenome (GOLD analysis project Ga0307510, IMG submission 207224) | Populus trichocarpa ectomycorrhiza microbial communities from riparian zone in the Pacific Northwest, United States - 12_EM | ecosystem: Host-associated > Plants > Roots > Unclassified | place... | reverse complement strand
CTCCTCCTTTAGTTGCATAACTCTAGTTCTGGACCGACTAGCGTATAGTGTGTGGAGTTTTTGTCAGGCTTGTTGGGATGTTTTGGCAGTGGCAATGAGAGGGGTAATCTTTGTTGATGTAGAGGCTAGGATGGCGCTAAGAATGAGTTTGTCTTGTCTGACCCAATGTGTTTTGTTCGGGTTGGCAGTGAAACTGAGATCAGTTGAAGGGCAGGGAATATCACCATTTACGTAATCAAGGAGGTCATAACCAATCAATAATGCTTCAAATTGAGCACACCATTGAAGGAAGGTGGATGGAGTTAATTTTTCGTTGATTTGTGCAGTAATATTTAGAGCAATTAAGGATTTTCCAGATTTAGAGGAGGGGAATGTGTTGGGACTGAGATTTTGGCTTTGTTGTGTAGGTGAAGACATGCTGGGATTTGAGTTGTTCTCGTGGGAGATTTCTGGCTTTGATACCATATAGAATATTAAACTGATATGCACAAAGTTAACTCTCTGGCCTTGTTATTTCTTGTGCATGTATCATGCATATTTATATACATTAGTTATTCACTGGTTGTAGAAGTTCTTTTGTGAATAGGATTTGAATAGGGTACTTGTATAACGCTAGACTTTGTCCTTAGATAGAATTACACTAAAATAGAATTGCATCAGGTGTTAAACCGCAGGAGTGTCGGTAACATATTCTCTTGAGTTGCCAGGATTAGCAGTATCCTTTATAATATATGCATTGTTATTTTTTAAAAGAAGCATGATTGCTATCACCTTGAAGGCGACCTTGCCTGTCAGATAGTGATTTATTATATGATAGAAAAATGAGTCAAAATGTTATTGTCAATGACACCCTTTAACTCAACTCACAGATTAAATTCACATTTCAGATAATAATATACATTTTAGAGCTGGAGAGGTTAAAGTTCTTGTGGTATGACTGGGCTTATCTTTAATTGATGGATTTTACCTAGGCTTACCTGTTGGCTAGACTTTCACCTAAAAAAACAAGTCCCCTAAGAAATAAAACATTCTAATGTTTAAGTCAATAAAACATAAAAGGGAAATAATTAGAATGAGAAAAGTGTAATGAAGGGGAAGAGAATGTGTATTTATGTACAATATGATAAGGATTGTGTGGCCTAGAGTTGCATGCATAGAACTTGTGTGGCTTTGAATAATTCTGGCCTCTAACAGGGCTTTCAATAGAGTAGCTCTAAGAATGGCTGGCTTTGTATTGAGAGATTGTATGGGGAATTGGCTTTGGCTCTAGCCTTCAGAATGGCCGGCCGGTGACTTCCCATTCCTTAAATTTTTTTCACGACGAAAAAGACATATCATTTGATGGAGAAGTTATTACTGCTCACAATTTTTTATGAAGCTGGTAATCCATTAAAGGAAAAAAATTTGTGCTTGTTAGGGTTATACAAGGCTTTTCATATAGCAAAATCTTATTGGCTAGCCTAGATAGCCATTAGCTTATTATTAACATAAATGTCTGATACAGTTTATATGTACTTTAATTAATTTCACAGGCTTCTTGATAGCCATTAACTGTTTTGCCATGCCGTGGTTGTTTTGTTTGGCCATTGCCATCATTGGTGGAAATGTTGATGATAGTGACCTAAAAGATGTTGTTGTTTGCGTGCAAAAAATAAATATTATGCACATGCAAAATTTGTGTTCGAATTCTTGGAAATAAAAAGAAAGTAAAAAGGTGTGTGACAGAAAGGATTGGATAGCCTAGCTACTAGATACCATTGGGTGTCAGTGCAATCTAAAGTTCTAGCCATTTAGATGGAAAAAAGCTAGCACAAACAGGTAAAGAAATTAAAATTTTCTTAAAAAAATTATTTATTATCAGCAATCAATTTTTTATTATTATTATAAGATGTGTTGTAATATAGGAAATATTGTACCTTTCTTTTATTATAGGATGTGTTGTAATATAGGAAATAATATATTTATCATGTGTAGCGCTACACAGTAACCACAGTATATTACCCTAATCATATATAAAAAAGAGATGGCTACTGATTATGTAAGCCCTTCAATTAATAATAAGTTGCGCTTCAACTTGATATTGATATCAGAGCCAAAAATATCTAAACAAATTTACGTCGATTGTTTCTTCTCCCCGTAATATCGGCACATCCTCTTCTTCTCTGCCAAAGAATCTGATGAAGATGTTTTTCCTCTTAAAAGTAATGTTTTTCTTCTTCTTCCTCATCCCTGCCTCAGTTCTAAAAAATTGCATTGTGTCCCAGTCTACACTCTTGAGAACAGATAGCATATCAGTAGCCAACTTCGGCTTCCTCTGCAGAGATTCTACTGCAAATTCATTCCAACAGCAACTATCCGACTTCTCCAGCTTCACCAATGGGTTCCTCTGCTGCTAATGCAGCCGGCATCAATGTCAGCTCGACCTCCCCTACCTCATTCTCCCTTGTAGCTCCTGTTTCAACCAGTGTGCCTGTCTTTACACACAATGTAGCTCTGTCTGCTTCATCAGTTCCTGCCGCACCAACAACCATCATACCTCTTTCCAACACACAGCAAGTCATCAATCTCAAACTTACCAACACAAATTATCTATTTTGGCGTATACAGATGAAGCTATATCTGATTGGTCAAGGTCTCTTTTTTTTTTGTCGATGGCTCGACGATGTGTCCTTCTCCGCACAGTGATGTTTCTGACACTTCAACTATCTTCAGTTCTGGTTTTTCCTAAGCTTTTTTGATGTGGAAACAACAAGATCAACTCATCATCAGCGCTCTCCTCTCCTCTTTGTGCATAGACGTTCTCCACCTTGTGGTGGATTGTCCAACCTCTGCTAGTGTATGGAGCATGCTAGAACGTGCTCTTGCGTCTCCATCGAACACTCGAATCATGCAATTGGATGGTTGTCTTCAAGACCTTCGTCAAGGTGATGGGCAGAGGAATATGCGCTCCTCCTCAACTTAGTATGGTGGTCAGACTTTCAAAGTTAACAACAGCGGTTTGCAGTAGCAACAATGTGGGCATTAGCAGTAGAATTGCCCAGATTGGCAACAGAACAGAACACGTAATGCTAGTTAGTGGCAGCGACAGATTAATTGTTAGCTTTGTAATATATTTGGGCACTCCTCATAATAATGCTCCCAGTTTGTGCACCATGGTAATCACGCCTCAGCTAACCTCTTTTTTAGTGACGCTTCCACAACAAATTTTGTCACTTGGTTTCCTGACACCAGCGCAAATCAACATGTTATTTCAGATATTGCTGGTATGACACATGCAGAACCTTGTCTCGGTAATGATCAATTGCATGTTGGTGATGGTAGGGGACTTGACATATCTAATACAACCTATAATATCTTATGTACCCCTAAACGAGTTTTTACATTGTCTAATATCTTGCATGTTCCAAAGATTAAAAAAAAAAACTCTTATCTGTTCAACAATTCCACCGTGAAAAGTGTTTTTTTTTTTAATTTCACTCTTCTATTTCCTATGTTAAGGATCTCATAACCAAGGAGGATCTGCTTTCTGGTCAGAGTAAAGATGGCCTTTACATCCTTTTAGAGTCTTATACAACGTTTATGCCCCAAGCTTTTCTGTCTACTAGTTTATCCACCTCTACTGATATTTGGCATCGTCGACTCGGTCACCCAAACTCCTGGGTTCTGAGTTGCTTAGCGTCAAATAGAAAGGTCACTTGTACGTCTCATCCTTTAAATTTTCAGTATCCAGCATGTTCGTTAGGAAAATCATAGCATCTGTCATTAGAACCTACGGGTCACAAAACATATGTTCCTCGTTATCACTTCATGGTTTTACTAATGCTGATTAGGTGGCAGCATCGATGATCGGAAGTCAACGGGTGGTTACATTGTCTTTCTTGGCACCACTCCCATTTCATGAAAATCTGGCAAGCAACGCACTGTTGCTCGCTCTCCACTGAAGCAGAATATAAGGCATTAGCTTATGGTACTTCTGAGGTTCTTTGGCTTTGTTATCTTCTAACAGATTTATGTTTTTCTCTTAGTTCTGTTACCACCATTTAGGGCAACAATTTGGGTGCCACATATTTGTCTACTAATCCTATCTTTCATGCACGTACAAAGCATATTGAGGTTGATTATCACTTTGTTTGTGATAGAGTAGCAAAAAAGGAGGTACAAATTCGTTTTATATCCTCCAAAAACCAATTAGCTGATGTTCTTACTAAGTCGCTTTCCCACTCTACTTTTGCTTCTTTGTGGTCCAAGCTTCATGTGGTTAATCACTTTCAGCTTGAGAGGGTATATTATAGGATGTGTTGTAATATAAGGAAATATTATACTTTCCTTGTATATATTTATCATACGTAGTGCGCTGCTACTATGTAAGCCCTTCAATTGATAATAAGTTGTTTAGTCTCATTTATGGAAAGTGGAGGGTTTAGAAAATAGATCGAATCTTTGTAAATTATGTGAGTTTTTGCAATGTTTGGCAGACGCGTCTTACAAGAAATAGACTTTGATTAACATGAAAAGAATTTACGAAACAAGTTCTGTGCCTAGAATAAATTGACTGTTTGGATAGAGTGAATCCAATTTTAGTAATTGATTACGACTCTTCAATCAGATCAAATTGGTTCACAAACATCACTACTTTCTTGATTTTGTTAGGTTACTTTTTTCTTGCTTTAGATAACAACGTAAGCCGTCGATTTTGGCTCAAATTGTAAGTGATTTTGCTTTTGATATTATTATTTTGGAATTAAATTGGTGGACATAAAGAAAATTTCTCATGAATACACTGGCATAGCTTGCTAAGATCCTTTCGACTATTACCAAAAAAAAAAAAAATAGCTTGCTAAGATCCAACTACATGATGCTTGATAAAGCATGATGTATGAAAGACATATCCCATGATAGCATGACTCTTATGAAAAAAATATTCTCACTCAACTCTCTCTCTCTCTCTCTCCCCCTTCGGAAAGGCAAGTACAATTGGCCTGGACAAGCACTAACAACATAGATTAAATTAGATTCTTTTACTTTTTATTATTCTCCAAAATGAGGGTGACATCAATATTAATCTTGAAAAGGTGGTCGGTTCTGATTTCAGTCTTTTATGGCAGTTGGAGTCCATTAACGTTTACTGAGTTACTAAAAAATACATCCTCCAATCATCTTGTAGGTTTCTTTTACAATTCAGATAACTCTATACATTGAGAGCACCTAGATTACGAGCAGGCTCAGAGTTTACTGAAAATCAAAAGAAGAGAGAAAAATTAAAATTCTTGTATCCCTCAAGAGCCGATATTCTAAAATTCTTGTGCATATAACTTAACATGGCATTTAAATTATGCATTGCGCCTGCTATTCAGCTCTCAACAAAGTTTTGTTAAGCCTTTCTTTCTCGGCTGCGAAGGAATCCTTCATATATTATATATATACTGCTTCTATGGATAACAATAGATACCAGATTATGATGGAAGCTAGAGGTGTTGTGTGCTGCAAATGTAGGCAACGATTATCATTACTGACACAAAATTCCACTGGAGTAAAGTGCCCAATTTGCAATATGATGAATCCAGTTCCAACCTGTGAACGATCACGTAGCAAAGATGTAAAGGCAAAGGAAAATATATCAGGTCCTGATCTCTTGATTAGTAGCAAAAAGACAGAGTCGTTGAATAAGATGCCCTCCCCTTCGGAAATTTCGCGGTCATCATCGGGGACAAGGACAGCAAGGAAGCGAGCACTGCTAATCGGAGTGACTTACAAAAGGAAGCACATGCTTAAGGGGACTATCAATGATGTGAAGAGCATGAGAGGATTTTTGATCAAAAATTTTGGTTTCAAGGAGGAGAACATTCGGGTTCTTACAGGTATTTTTATGTAGATTAATTAATATGGCTGTATGTAAGGCATGCTTGTAGTTTCCATGTTCTTAAGATCATTGTTCATTCTCTTGATTTCTTAGCTATTCTTTTTCTCCTTTTTCTCTGCTGATAACATTCCTTCTGATGTGCGTAGGCTACCGGATGGGATGGAATATAATTTATATATAATCTACCTGTGGGCTTCCTGTGAATATTATAGACTTCATGTTATAAAATTCATATTATAAAATTTACAATTGTTATCCGAATATTTTCCTTCTATAATTGTACTTTCTTTATAGGAAATGAGAGAAAGGAAAGAACTAACTCTTTTGTTTTGATATTAACTAGACTGCGGCCCTTTATAATTTAGAAATTTAAATTCTAGGCCTATTTGAACGTGACAAAATAGCTATTATTTTGCAATGTGAACAGCAGAACAGGATACAACAAAGAAAAACATACTGCAATCCATGGAATGGCTCGTGAAGGACTGCCAGGCAGGTGACTCCCTCGTGTTCTACTTCTCCGGTCATGGCTTACGTCAACCAGATTTTGAACGCGATGAGCGAGATGGGTTTGATGAAAATATTTGCCCAGTTGATTTCATGACAGAAGGTATGATCCGTGACAATGAAATCAATTCCCTCATAGTTTGGCCGCTGAAAAAGGATGTTACTCTTCATGCAATTGTCGATGCTTGTCACAGTGGAACTATCCTTGATCTTGAACATGTCTACAATAGGGAACAGTAAGTTTCATCCATTGTGCCACATGACACAGTTTTACCTTCTAGGACTTCTTGTCGTTGACTGAATATTAAAATTTCTTACTTGCAACAGAAATAAATGGGAGGATAACAGCCCTCCATCTGGTAATGCAAGGAAACACACGGATGGTGGATTGGCAATTTCAGTCAGTGCTTGTCTGGATAATGAAAATGCTGCCGATACCTCTGTAAGATATGCAGTTGATTAATGTGATTATTTATCTGGCTCTAGAGGAAATAGTTGAATTAGCTCACTTCTCTGTATACATAAATTTTCAGGCATTCACAAAGACAATGAATGGTGCTCTGACCTACCTATTAATATACTTTCTGAAGAAATATCCTGGATTAACATATGGTGACCTACTTGACTTGATGCATGAAGAGTTGAGGAAATTTAACGAAGGTGGATGCCTTCCTGCAAAATTCTTGAGAAAAATATTCAACGACCTGTTATCGCAGGTCAGCCTCTAATATGGAGTTAAATATTTGTGCATAGAATTTGATAGAAAACTAGTTCATATTTTCATGTATTACTTTCTCATGGTTATGCCTGATGTGTGCAGAGTCCTCAAATTTCATCTTCCCAACCATTCGATGTTTACAAGAGACATTTTATCTTGTAGTAATAAATTACTTTAAAAATTGAGTAATTGGATCGTGAGAGCAAGAATGAAGAAAAGTCTTCGGCACCTGCGATCGAGTCTCCAATAATAACTTCAATGCCAAATCGAAGCTCATCCGAAAACATTTTGGACGTCCAGTTTAATTCTCTCAAAATAAGCAAGCGGATATAAATGTCTTCAACCTTCTTGATTGAGCTGAGAGGAGAAATTTCTGTTCATCAAACTTTCGGCGAGCAGCGAATATTTTCACAAGATAAATGTTTTCAAGCTGAATGCAGTGACATTGCCAGTTATATAGAAATGATATGAAAGATACTTTGAACCAACAAAAGTCGAACGAAAAACTAAAAAGGCAACAATCAAGTTGAAGACTTGCATGGTCAGCTTTTCAGAATTCTTATTTGTCTACTTGCTAGCAATAATTTTCTTCAATATTTCAACCAAATTCTAATAGGAAGAATCACCAGGACAAGTGGCCTCCTCTGCCTTGGTTTTCCATTATATTGCCTTCCTTTTAATATCTTTTCCCTTCTCTCCCTCCATTGACTCCCTCGCAAGTTTCTCCACTTCATATCTTTTCACGTTTGTTTTCTATCTCCATTCCGAAACCCCACTTAGCACAAGCAAACCAACAGTTGATCCACTGTTCACCGAAAAATGACCGACATACCATTAGGAGTTAGGTCACCGCCACAGATCCTGTCCAATGTTGAATTCTACCCCATGTGACTTGAAAACCCTCTTATGGAAGGATGCTTCAAGACTTGTTCTTGAGAACACCAGCTTACTAGCAAGCATCTATCCTTTTTTCAGACAAAAATTCAGGTGGCAACACAGCGGCTTCCCCTGCAACAAGATCATGTCAATAGTGTCTAGGTAATTCAGAGATAATTGTTTGTATCAAATTATTGTGTTATTTCTTTATTGCATAGAACTTGTATATATACATGTATAATAAATCATTTTTAAAGATTGAAAACTAAAAATAAAAATATATCAAAATCTTTCCTAAACTTATTCTTAATTTTTAGTTTTTCTGATTTGTAATATTTCCTAAACCGAGAATTAATCATCATCAACAGATCAGGCCTTACATATTATCCATAAGAAAGCTTTTTTTCCTGTTAACTAGTCCCCAAGCAAATTCAATCATTTTCTGTGGGGTTATTATAGTGATGCTACCAAAATTTACATACACCACAGAGTTTGGTTCTTTTGAATCAAGCCATTCAATGCACTCAGGTTGTTCTAAAAAATTTGAGCCGATATTTTTCAGATTATCATTTGGAATCTGATTAACAAGCAACTAGAGAGGATCAACAGTGTAAATTGGAGGAAACATTGATGATAGAGCATGCAAAACATCTTGTTCGAAGGAACTGAAGGTGTTAATAATAACAGCAGAAACTCTTGAGGAAAGTGAGATTCATTTATTTATTTTCAAGGTTAAAATTTTATTAAAAATTATTTTTTAATAAAAATATTTTAACATAAAACATTAACTTGATTACATGATTATGGTACATGAAAAATTGATCACAAAAACCCTTTGGTTGCCGTATGTTGTAGCTTTTATATTGCAAGATTACAAGATTTTTATAATGCAAGATTACATGATTTTCTTGTAATTTTTATATTAGAAAGTTAAAGAGTTAAAAATGACTTGCAGGTAAAGAGTAGTAAAATTATTCGAGCTCACAATGGAATTTTCAACATCCTTAGGATGTTGTTTTATACTAACTTTACAAATCCATCAAAAAAAAAGTACAGCTATCAAAAATTATTTAAGGATAAAATATATTTTTTTAAATGTATCAATTTACAAGGCATAATTCTAGGCTTTGTTGTTGCTGCAAATCACTTCCAGAAAAGTGAAAAATTATCAGGTTAATTTTATTTTATGATGGATAATTAAAGCTAATAAATAAAGGAAATTCATTCTTGCAATTATTATAATTAATTTTACATCAGTATAGGTTTTAAAATCCACTATAAAAGGATGTTGAAGAAAGAGTTACAAAATTCCTACACACTTTTTCACCTCAATTTTCTAGATTACCTTCATGAGATTTAAGCTCTATTTTCTATTTGTTTTTCTTGTATTCTAGAGCTTAAATTTTGTTACTGTAAAGAGTGAGTTATGTTTTATTAGAGTTTGTAAACCTTATTTAGTAGTGTAATTAAATAATATAGTATTGTTCGAATCTACAATCATTTCAATTGCAAAAAACCAAACTTGTTGAATAGGATGCGCTCCCCTTTGGAAATTTCGCGGTCGTCGTCGGGGACAAGGCCAGCAAAGAAGCGAGCACTGCTTATCGGAGTGACAAGGCCAGCAAAAGGAAGAACAAGCTTAAGGGGCCTATCAATGATTTGAAAAGCATGAGAGAATTGTTGATCAACAATTTTCTGATAATTGCAAAAAAAATATTCCTTCTGATGCGCGTAGGCTAGTGGATGGGAAGAAATAGATTTACGTATAATCTACCTGTGGGCTTCTCTGAATATATACTATGCATGTTATAAAATTCATATTATAAAAATATAAAATTTACAATTGTTATCCAAATATATATTCCTTCTGTAATTGTCCATTTTTTGTATCGGAAGTCAGAGAAAGGAATGAACAATAATAAGCAAATTAAGATCAATTTACGGTATTTACGTATGCCATCTGTTGAGAAACATTGCTATCATTAGAATTATAAATATAAGACCGTAAAGTGAAGAGTATTGGAAAGTTTAAAAACATATGTTAAAAAAGACTAAAAGAGTTATTGATTTTACAGTGTAGCAAGACATAATTTACTTTGGGGTTGTAATAGTGCTACACTTTTGGTACCTTGATTTTTTTATTCACTCAATTTATTTTTTTCAATTTAATTATTAATTTCATGTTAAATTAGTGTAGCAAGACATAATTTACTTGTGATTGTTTTTTATTATTTACTTCGACTTTCTTGATAAGGGGCTATCAGGATATTGAGAAAAAAAATCTAACACTTAGTTTATGGTTGATTTGATAAAATAAAATTTAATTTTAATATTTTAAAGAAATTAAAACTTTAGAGACTAAATTTCAAATTAAAACAAATATTCTGACCTTTTTACAAAATTAACAACTTAATTGAATGAAGGGAGGGAAGTTTATGGCGGGTTCTTTATATAAAAACCTTTTTTTTTTTTTTGTGCTAACCAGGGTATCCCAGGCTTTGCCCAGACTAATCCCCGACCCGGGTAGCAAGGTCTCCCCAAGAGACCGGCTGCAGACGAAGAAGGGGGTCGAACCCCCAACCTCATAAGCGACGAGAGCGCGCCTAACCGCTCCGCCAGGACCTCTTGGGTTTATATAAAAACCTTTGATGATACGTAAAGAAGTCTTAAATAAAAAAAATAAAAAATAATGTCTTAATTAATTTTATGCGAATTTATACAAAATAAAAGAATAAATGCTTGAGATGCATGTTTAGAACATATGGTTGAAGACTAAACCAAATGATTAATTCTAATTTAGTTTATTCATATTTTTTATCTAAAAATTAGAGTTTATGGACAATACAAAACTAGTGAGTACACCTTTAATAAATCATTTCAAATTATCTATTGCATAATGTTTAAAAATAGATGATAAAGTGAAAGATATGCCAAAGATCTTTTATATTAGTGCAATGGAGTATTTAATATATACTATAGTTTGCAGACGCAATTAGTGTGGTGAGCTCAAATCTAGGATGATAACATTGGGATACAGCTAAGTGGATCTTCATATATTTTAGGGGTACTACAAAATATGGTATCATGTTTAACAAACAACAGGGTAATTCTTCAGTTGTGGAATATGTAGATGCAGACTATACATAAGACTTGGATGATAGAAGATCTACCATAGGTTATGTATTTACTTTGGTAGGGGGTCTATTTATTGGAAGACTATGTTTCAATTTCTAGTTGCACTATCTACTACTGAATCAGAATATATAGTAGTGGCTAAGGCCGTCAAGGAAGTCTTATGGCTTACAGGTTTGGTCAAAGAGTTGGGTGTTGAGCAGGTGGAGTTAAGTTGCATTGTGATAGTTAAAGTGTCATTTACTTATCAAAGAACCAAGTGTATAATTCAATAACCAAACACATAGATGTGAGGTTTCACAAGATCAAGTAATTGGTTTCTTCGTGTGAACTATTGCTTAAGAAAGTTCACACTCTGAGAATGCAACATATTTGTTGACAAAGCTTGTTACTGTAGATAAGTTCAAGCATTGCTTGAGCTTGATAATGCCTCCAAATGCTAGAGAGGAGATGTCCCAACCTATGGTTCTAGGTGGTGTTTTTCCAATTTTTTATCTTAAGGGGTAGATATTTACCAAGGGAAAGATTGTTGTAGTTTGTGACTCATAGGCAGATGCCGAAGTGGATGATTAGGATTTCTTAGGCGATTAGGATTCCTTGGGAGATTTAGGATCTCCTATAAATATATATCATGTAATTTTATTTTAATATAATAAAAAAATAAAAGCTCTTCACTCTTGGATTATAGGCATATTACCGAACCATATTAAATTTTGTGTTCTTTCTAGTTTCTCTCCTATTGCAATATTCATCTATAGTTGCTGCATGTTCTTCACAACAACTTTAATAAGCATAAATTGAATTTTAGATCCAAAACATGCATCTTTATTGATTACATCTTAAATCATCATGGATACAAAAGAGAAGAGCACTAAAAAGAGCATGAAAATATGCTTATCAAGCAACATATGATATGTTTCTCCTGGTGCTGCTTGACTTGTGGGAGGCCATAATCGTTTTATCAAAGAGCACTACATTCAGCTTTTGAAACATTTGATGTTTACTATAATTGTTTTATTTGTTGATCTCTATAACTAGAAGTTCTATGATGCAATTAGGCTTGTATAAACTAAAGGTTCTGAGCATACAACTAGATGAGAATCTAATTCATATAGACTATGTGGATAACCTAACATATGATTTTATATACTAGTGGTATAGATTTAGACCCAAAAAAAAGTCTAGTTGTGTCATACTAAGTTAATAGTTTAAAATAAAGATATCGAAAGATCCAATTAATTGATCGAGCTTAAATATTTCCAGGTTTTTCCTATAGGAAGCAACAATGTCGCTTGTTAGACCATTGAATCTCTCATAATTAAGATCTATGAGCAAATGGTATTGTTTGAGCTAAATTTTATATTTTTATATGTTTTTTTATTTATTGTTTAAGTCGGAATTTTATTTTAATTTACTTGATGTTTTTGGATTTCTAGTTGTTTTCTAGTAAAGTTAGACTTTTATAACCTATTTATACATCGTGTAAATCTTTGCTTATTAAATTTTTTATGTTTTCTATGTTGTTGTTGTCGTTGTTTTAGCTTCCAACTACATTGCTTCAAAGTAGAGGTGGCTGAATTGGAAAAAGCATGAAATTAAGCAATCTGTCATCTGTGTATTTTTATGGATAACCAATATATGATTGGAGCCTGAAAGCTTTTCTCACCCTAATAGTCCTGCACAGAATAAGCATGAGAGATGCATTTATTTCTCATTCGAATTGGCGGAAATGGTCCTAGTTTTGAAAAGGTATAAACATGTACAATTTTTTATCTAGAACAAATCTGGATTCCTTCTTTGCTAGGGTAGTTGAAGAAGGTAAGCATTAAGACTTTAAGGTTTCGAAAATAAAACATGGGCTGTTGTTTAAAAAAAAAAAAAAAAAAAAACTGTTCTGCAGCTTAGTACTCTACAAAAAAATTGAGGAAATAGAGCAATAGAGTACCAGACAGTGAAATCAAAGTTTCATAAGGAAATGGTAGTACAGGAAGGCTTTCCACATATTTGTAGAAAGAAGTTCTTCTCATACTTATCAATTTAGTTTTTGATGCAAATTTTACATCCAAACATGAAAATTAAAAAGATGAGGCAAATCATTTTTACAGGAGCTCACAAGTGAAAACTCGATGTAGTCGGGTTTGCGATAACGAGTGATTTTGAGTAGTTGGGTATAGGTCTACAATAAATAAATAAGGATCTACCCCAGATGTATTACGTAGATGGCCTAACAAATATATTTACAAACTAGTATTATAGGTCTAAGATGAGAAAAAAGAACTAATTACACCAAATAGAATAAGAACTCAAAAAATCATAATTTTTCATTCGTCTATTGGATCGTCCTTAAATTTTAACAAGAGTTTCTAGAGGTTATTTTTCTTAAAGTAGAATGAAATTGCTACTCTAACTATCAAATCTTTATATTTCAAAAATCTTACCCCAAGACTCTGTTTTATTAGTTTTTGTGATTTTTGGTTTGTATGCTTTGTTTCGATTTCGGGTAGAGTTTCTAACTTATTTAAGGGTGTATAAACCTTATAAAAAGGTAGAATTCATTATTATTATTATTTTAGAGAGAATAAACCTATAAATTTAAAGATTATATATGTAACTCTTTTCTCTAATAAAAGATTTTGTATTTTTTATTTGTTATTGTCTTTAGCTTCTATCTGCATTAATTTTTATTAAAAAAAAAAAACCTTTACCAAATTTAAATAAGCATAACATTCTACCAATTTGAAAGTCGGATCATTGTTCTAGATACTTCAGAATAG
>Ga0307510_10006569_pt1 | contig 13867 bp, 10 predicted proteins | sample 12_EM_MG_FD_207224 | JGI IMG/M metagenome (GOLD analysis project Ga0307510, IMG submission 207224) | Populus trichocarpa ectomycorrhiza microbial communities from riparian zone in the Pacific Northwest, United States - 12_EM | ecosystem: Host-associated > Plants > Roots > Unclassified | place... | reverse complement strand
GCAAAGTTTCAAAGAAAAGCTTGGAAACTGTTGTCATTTGGGATAGCACGGAGTATTTGGTTGCTCAGGAATGGCATAATTTTTAACGGAATCCTGCCGAATTTTTAACAAATGACACAATTGTTTTCTATCTGTTCAAGCTGTCTCTTGTAATTTCTTTCTAATTGGCTAAGCTCTTCAATAAATCATCTACTTTCATTTAAAAAAAAAAAAACTTTGTGATATTTTGTTCGATAATCGAAGTGAAGAGAGAATTTTTATCTTCTTGATATTGGATGGAGATAGCTAGCTAGGTCATGCAGTTAAAGCAAAGAATATAAAATATGTTCCTCTCCCTTTCACTTTATCTCTATACATCTTTTGCACATGAAGGAATATATATAGAGAATGCAGCAATTTGTAACGTGTGCCTCAACAATCCAAAAACCCTAATCTGTGAATGTGATGCCACGATCCGTCCTCGCGGGCGATCGATCGCTTGCATTTTGCTTTCTTCTTTATCGTTTGTGCATATAAAGCTGACATTCTTTTTCCACTCGCCGCCTACACTATTTCTTCCTGAGGATCTTATCCTCTCTCTCCCTCTCTCTCTCTCTCTCTCTCCCTCTCTCTCACGTTAGCCGTATATGCTGGCCAAGTATGTAATGCATGTGCATACATATTCTTGTACCCCAACATTCACCATGCATACATGTGCACTGGTATAATATACATCCATCACCTATAATGATCAACCTTCTATTTGTTTTGAATAAATTTGTAAGATTTTAGGGCACACCTTAAAACTACTTCCTATGTAGGTAGATTCAATTTTATATCCGAACTATTTTTATATTAATTTCACTATCAATATTTCAAAAATTCTCAATTAAAACTTCCATCAATTTTTTAAGTTTTCAAGCCCGTTTGTTTTGCGTTTCAAAAGCGATTTTGAAAAAAATTAAATTTTTTTTCTTTGATTCAAATTTTTTTTTTATGTTTTCAGATCGTTTTGATATGCTAATTTTAAAAAGTGTTTACGTGTTTTATAGTTTTTTCTTATATAAATTTGTTTTATGGATTTATGGTTTGTACATGTTCAGGTTTGTTTTAGAATTTGTAAAATTGTATTTGTTTGTAAATTGATGAAACTTGTCGAATTTTTTATTTAGGTGTTTTGTGATGAAATAAATAATGGCTTATTTAACGGGTTCATTTTATATTTTGTCAATTTTATTGCCGAGTTGAAATTTTCAGTAAATGTATAGAAATTTGAATTTATGTAGATAATTAATAATGAATTAAGATTACTATTAAGATAAATTGAATAAGTTTGAGCTAAATCAATATTTTTTATAAATTTATTTAGTTAACGTAGTTAATTAATACATGTTGTCATTATTATTTTATATAGGTTTGATATAAATAATGGATAATCGTTCATGGATATATAGAGATTCACCCCAAGGGTTGCGGATGATGGATTATTGTAATGGGATTCGAGGTTTTATTAATTACGCACTATCTAATCCGAGAAATATTAGTGAATAAGGTATTAGATGTTCATGTAAGAGGTGTAAAAATAAAACTTTTTCAATCTAGATGTAACAATGCATCTTCTATATATATAAAAAAAAAAGGTTAATAGAGGAATATTTATGTTGGTATGCACACCGAGAACCATATATTCCTCACGATACTATAATAGAAATGATGGTTCGGTCAACTTCTAGTTCTAGCAACTTCCATGAAGTTGTAGATGACAATTGTAATCCTTATAGGAATATGGTTATGGATGCGATGAGAATAAATCGAGGTTATGCTAGTCAATGTTCAATCATAGATGAAGAATCTAATGCAGACGAGGCCAGGTTTTTGATCTTTTGAAAGATTATAATGAACTATTATGGGATGGTTGCACAAATCACGATAAATTATCAGTCGTTGCACACGTGTTCACCATAAAGTCAGATCATGGTTGTACATTACACCGATAAAAATATCGATAAATTGTACATTACATATGGGTAGACCGACAAAATGTGTTTGTCGATATATTCCAGTGACTATGAGAACAACTCTCCTTCTCTCTGACACTGTTCATAGTGTTCATTATATATGGGTATACTGACGGAATGTGTTCATCAGCAGGGGCGGAGCAAGAAAAAAAAATTAAGGGGGGCCAAATTAAAAGAATTATTCTAAAATGGCTAAAATTTCAGTTATTTTACTACTAAAATTATAAACATTGTCAAGGGAGCGGCTGGAAACAACATTTCCTTGCAGGGGTCGGGGCCCCTGCCAGCCCCCCTGCCTCCGCCACTGTTCATCAGTATATTCCAGTGATTATAGGAACTATTCACTTCTCAATGCATTGATAATTAATGTTCTTTTGACTGATCATTTTTTTCCTAATAGCATCACTGATGGAATGAAAAGTCGTCGGTAATATTTGGAGGGCTTTCTAAAATTTTCATACAAGTTAAAAATTTTCATTTTACTTTACAGACGGAATCACTATCGGTAATTCTGCTGATAAAATTAAATTAAAAGACCAGAATTAGAATAGACTAGGCTTCATCTTCTTATTTCTTCTTCTCTCTTCTTATCTCACTGAGTCATTTCTCTCTCTCTTTCTCTTCTCTCTCTCTCCTTCTCAATCGAAATCAAACATTCTCTTCTCTTCTCATTCTCCGATATGTTGTCTTTCTTTATTTTTCTTTTTTTCTTTTTTTGCGTTTATTAACACTCTCTTTTCTTTTCTTTAATTTTTGTGTTTTTAATTATCAGCCGAAATTAAGCATATCATTAAGGTAAGAATTTTTCATTTCTTTTTCTTCCTTTTTTAAATATTTTGTTTTTGCATTATTTTTGTTTTTTTTGTCATTATTTTTGTTCAATTTTGTGTTCTTAATAATTTTATGAATTAATAATAAATGTGTTGAATTTTAGTTGTTATTGAAATAATTTTTGCATTATTTTGTTGAATTTTAGTTATTTTTTTCAAATTTGTTGTTCAATTTCAATTGAATGTATAGAATTAATTTTAATAATTATTTTGTATTTATTCCATTTAGAATAATTTTTTTTAAATTTAGGATTAAAAATATTATCACTTAGAAATAATTGTGTTGAATTTTAGTTTTTATTGTAATAATATTTTTACTATTTTGTTGAATTTTAGTTGTTGTTGATTTTTTTCAATTTTGTTGTTCAATTTCAATTAAATATATATGATTAATTTTAATTGTTATTTTTATTTTTTTGTAAATTTAGAATAGTTTTTTGTAAATTTAAGATTAAAAATATTATGACGTAGAAAATGAAAACATTTCTACGAAATTGAATTATGCTAAATTGTTAGAAAAAATTGAATAAAATCAATTGGTTTGTGGCATATATATGTTGTGCATTTGCAGGTTTAAAAATTTTAGGTAGCTCTCGTATAGGGAAAGGGCTGCCGAACTTTTTTTAAAAATAGAAATCGTTTAATTTTTTAATCCGTTAATTTGTGTAGATGCCTAAGGAAAAGTTTATTGCACGTTACGAAGACAGGATTGCTGCTAGTTCTTCTACCAATGATGTTGACGACCATTAGTCATTAGGTGTCGACCAAGAACATGCACTTGAGGCACAAGTATAGACTCACGACGCGGGCTCCTCGAGTGTGACGCTGCAACATCGAAGGGGGGTCCTTTCATAGAGGGATCTATTTACCTGCAAGTACGAGGTCTAGTGGAAGGAAAACCTTTCAATGTAAGTTTGTTTTGCTTTCACAAAAACATGTTTAATAATTTTTTAAAAAATAATTTCATTTAACAAATGCAATTTTAGGTTTGCAAACTTGAGGCTGCAAATATAATAACATCGACCTTTAAATCATCGATGGAAATTCCATTATTTCAATGGAGTCAGGTTTCCGAAGATCCTAAATAGAAAACCACAGGTGATGCATGATTTTCAAGGTTCAAGGTTCAAGGTTAGTATTAACTTAAATATAATTTTTATGTTAATTTGGTTAGTTTATTGAAATTACTGAAATTTTTCTTTTATAATTTTTTACTTCATAGTAAAACTTGAATAGAAGAGAGCTGATAATAATGTTGCGATAAGAGATTGGGAGAATCACACTGCAATTAGGTAAGATCAAATTCAGAATAAATTTTTTTATTCCAAATATTAAATTTTTATTTTTTATTTACTAACAAATAATTAATTTGTACCATATAGATTGCTTGATTTTTGGTAAAAGGTGTAAATGAAATCCAAAACATATGCAAAAGAAATAGAGTTTCCAGGCTAGAATGACGTGCTGGTTTGGAAAGATTTCAGACCGTCATAAGTCTTAGAGGCTGTATGTGCGGGATACATTCAACACATGACGCCCACGCGTTTCACACAATAATCACAGTCCAGTGCGGATAATCAGAATCCTCTTGTTCACGATTCTGTTCATTTCGCATGCAAAGCAAATGGTTGGATTGTTTTTTATTACATCTATTTTTTATTAGTTTTTTTATATAAATATATTTAACTGATAACATTTTTATCTTGCAGGACACGGTTCTTAGACGCGAGCCAAGCCCGATATAGCTTTTTGTTGAAATGCATGTGTGGAGTGATGACCGCCAAAAAGGGGTGCAGCAGCTCATGGATAGCCGAGCTCAAAACTTTATGGTATATTGATTTTCAACCTTTTTTTTTCTTAAGTTATTATTTCCTTGAATTTGATGAATTTATTTTTTTCTTTCCAGGATACATATAACAGCCGATTGAAGGAGAGATACAGGGACAATCCTTCAACCCTTTTAAAATATTATTGACGGGGTTACTGATGAAACAACTCTATCGGTGTATTCTAGAGAGAGTTGAAAAAGAATTACTGCAAATGTCACTGCTACTATTAACTCACCAACAGAATTATAGAAGATATTTTATTGATGATATGTTATATTTACCGATGGATATACCGACGGATAAATAAAAACATCAATGGCACTATATATGATTTTCCTGTCGATGATATGTTAAATTTACCTATGGAGATACTGATGGAATCAAACGAGTATTTTTTTTTTGCGTGTTTTGTCTATCTGTAATCCATCGATATATTTTTTACTAATAGACCATAAATTACATGATCCCGTCGGTAATATATGTATCGATGGACTATGAGCGTAAATACCAACAGAAATTTTCTTCGGTAAAACTGTTAAATCTGGTAGTGAATGTAGTGGATCATGTTTTTTTCATTCATAGGTTTGAAAGTCTGCGGCTCCTCCAAAGATTCAAACTTTTATTTGTTGGCCATTTAACATAAACTGTGTACAAGATCTTTCTTATGTGATCGTCATCTCTAATCCTTGGATCATTTTTGTCCATTACGGACAACAATTATAGAAACCTCAGATCATATATTGATTCACTGTCAATTTGCATGAAAATTATGGACCAAATATTTTTCATGGTGAGGGATCTATTGGTATGTTTCACACACACTTGATGAGCTACTGCATCAATGGCCAATTATGATTAAAGACAGGTTTTAAAGGAAGGCATTGCATCTACTCTTTTTTGGTATTCCTTTGAGCATTTGGTTAACCAGAAAATTTTGGTTTTCAATGATGTTGCAAGATAAAAGAATAAAGAGAGAGTTGTGTGGAAGAAGAATTACAGAATCGTATTTGCTTGCATGATCAATATTGTTACATCATGGTCCTATATATATTACAATTCTTGATTCAAAAATGCTATAATTAAGGATGCAATGAATGATAAGATATACACTTAATTCCTAGAATATATGTTGCAGATATGATCACAATTATCTTCAGTATCAGTAATCTCTTGTGCGGATATGATCAGAGATCACGATTATCTTCAGTATCAGTGATCCCTGATCATGATAGTAATCCTTGATCATGATTATCTTCAGTATCCGTAATCTCTTATGTAGATATGATATTATCTTCAATATCAATAATCATTGATGATGATTATCTTCAGTATCAGTAATAATCTCTTGTGCAGATATGATCAGAGATCACGATTATCTTCAGTATCAGTGATCCCTGATCATGATAGTAATCCTTGATCATGATTATCTTCAGTAGATTTGATCTTGATTATCCATGGTATCAATATTATCTTTAGTAGATTTGATAATATCTTCAACACGCCCCCGCAATCTGAACGGGAGGTTGCGAACGTTGAGATTGGAGCACAAAAGATTGAACCGTGCAGTAGAGAGTGGTTTGGTAAGGAGATCGGCTAGCTGATCACGACTAGACAAAAAATTGATAGTCAATTTTTTTTTTAGAAACAAGGTCTCTAACAAAGTGAAAATCAATCTCGATGTGTTTTGTGCGAGCATGAAACACTAAAATGGAGGATAGATACGTGGCGCCAATATTATCACACCAAAGAGTGGGTCTTTGAGAGATGTGTAAACCAAGTTCTGCAACTAAAAATTGTAACCATTGGAGTTCGGTTGCAGTGTCTGCGAGAGCTTTGTATTCTGCCTCGGTGCTGTTACAAGCAACTGTAGCCTGTTGTTTGCTACGCTAGGAAATTAAATTAGAGCCAAGAAACACACAGTAAGCACCAATAGATTGTCGATCATCTGTGTCCCCTGCCCAATCTGCATAAGAGAACGCCTAAAACGTGAAGGAGCTGCTGCGAGACAAGAGTAAATAGTAGGAGATGGAGTGTTTGAGATAGCTTAGAATTCTTTTTACACATATCCAGTGTGACTGTTTCGGTTGATGCATGAACTTGCTAACGCGATGAACTGCGAAAGAAATATCAGGCCGAGTGAAAGAGAGATAATGAAGGCCGCCAATAATGCTTCTATACAGGGTAGGATCATCAAATTGTGCAGTATCAGTGGTTGTCAATGCCACAGTGGTGGACATTGGAGTGGAACACGACTTGGCACCATCCATTTTGGATTTTGTTAGAAGGTCAGCAATGCATCTGCGTTGAGTGAGATAGAGTCATGTATCATCACAGATAGCTTCAATGCCTAAAAAAAACTGAGAGGGCCAAGATCAGTGATATCGAATTCCTTATGCAGCCGCTGAATGATATCTGTAATAATAGCATCATTAAAACCAGTGATGATAATGTCATCAACATAAAGAAGGATGTATATGGTGCTAAAGGTTCCAATATGCACAAAGAGTGATAAATCTGCCTTACTGCCAATAAACCCGAATTGCATCAACACAGCAGCGAAGCGGGAAAACCACTGGTGAGGCACCTATTTAAGGCCATATAAGGAGCGTTTGAGCTTACAAAGATGATCAGGAAACTGAGGATGTTTGAAGCCTGGAGGTTGATCCATGTAAACCACTTCTGTCAAATTGCCGTGGAGAAATGCATTTTGGACATCCAGCTGACGAACTGACCAATTGTTGCAGACTGTAATAGATAAAACAAGTTGGATAGTTGCAGGTTTTACAACTAGACTGTAAGTTTCATGAAAATCCACCCCTAGCTGCTGATGGTAAACTTTAGCAACCAATCGAGCCTTATATCTTTCAATGGTGCCATCAGCTTTCCGTTTAATCTTGAAAATCCAACAACAGCCAATGACATTAAGATGGCGTGATGGAGGAACCAGTTCCCAGGTTTGATTGCGGAGCAAGGCATCAAACTCAGAATTCATCGCAGATCGCCAGTGACAAGATTTGGAGGCTTCAGTAAATGAGGTAGGTTCTTTGCAGGAGGGAGAGGCAGAGACATGCAGTGCTTGGAGCAGAGGATATAAAGTGTGTCCATCAAGGGTTCTTTTTTGTTTGGAAATGTGATTTTTTGATCTGGTAACTATTGGGTGAGTATTTGAAACAGTTGGAATTGTGTCTGTGGGATTTGGAACTGGTATGGGAGGGGAAGCAGGGGTAGCACCTGTTGATGGTTGAGGTGCCGGCTCTGAAGTTGAAGAAAATGTTGGCAGATGGGAGTCAATGTGTGGCGATGGTGAAGGTGCACAGGTACCTGCAGATGTTAGTGATAGAGGAGATATAGTATTTGAAAATGGAACCACTGTGGAATTTGTGTCTGGACAAATAGAAGGGTTTTGATCAGGACTTTTATATGGAAAATTGTTTTCATAAAAAACGACATGACGGGATACATAAACTTTACCTGTTGTAAGATCAAGACATTTATAGCCATGATAGTCTAAGCTATAACCAATAAAAATATAGTTTTTAGATCTGAAATCCATTTTGTGTTTGTTATATGGTCAAAGATAAAGCCAGCATGCACAACCAAAAACTTTAAGGAAATGATAGTCAGGAGTATGACGATAAATAATTTCGTATGGAGATTTTTTATTGAGAATAGGGGTAGGGAGACGATTGATAATATAAGTGGCCATGAGAAAGGCATCTTCCCAAAATTATTGTGGAAGTTTAGAATGTGAAAGCAATGAAAGACTGACTTCAACAATTTATTTATGACGACGTTCAACTGCACCCATTTGCTAATGGGTGTATGGACATGCTCTACGATGATGAATGCCAATTTGAGTTAGAAGTGTAAACATGCGGCGATATTCGCCTCCCAATCAGATTGAATGTTTTTTATTGTACGATTAAATTATCGTTCAACATAAGTTTTAAAGAGCAGAAAGACTTTTTCAACATCAGATTTTATTTTTAGAGGAAACAACCATATGAATTTAGTGCAATCATCTAAAAAACATAAATAGTATCGAGCACCACTGTTTGACAAGATGGGTGTTGGTCCCCAAACATCAGTATGCACTATGTCTAAAGGATTAATAGATTTATGATTGTTGGTTGTGAAAGACAATTGACTGCTTCTAGCTTGTTGACAATCTGAACAAACTGGAAGTCTTTGTTTTGCAATAGGTAACGTAAATGCAGAAATTGATTTTTGAAGAACTAGAGAGGATGCATGACCAATCCTGTTGTGCCATATTTGGTAAGAAGCTCGTACAGCAGTGAGTGCATAAGGAGGGGAGTGTGTCTGACAGGCTGGAGAATGAATATAGACCATCTTTAAAGGTGTCGCGATGAAGGATTTTCCCCGAGTAGTCCTTAATCAGAAAAAAACGATTATGAAATTCAAAATACACAACATTATCGCTGCAAAACTGTTGAACAGAAATTAAATTTTTCTGAATTTTAGGGACTATAAGCAATTGTTTTAGCACAAACGGTGTTTTTAAGGGAGTTAAAATAGAGTTAAAATAGAAGAACCAATTTGAGAAATATGCAAACTTGCACCATTGCCAACAAAGACTTGATCTGTACCAGTATAGTCTTCACTCCGTAGATTCAAGTTGGCCATGTTATTGGTGAGATGATGTGTAGCACCTGTATCAGGATGCCAATCAGATTCGGGAACAGCATTGGTTGTAGCCATCAGACTATGAAGATTGTTGGATGTGGCAGCATTGTCATGATAGGTAACATCGAACCGATGATAGCATTTTTTTGCAGAATGGCTAGGTTTATCACATACTTGGCATATCATAATATCTCTATGAAATGCGTTCCTGCCATTGGATCCATTATAAAAGGAGACTTCTTTGTAATTTCATCCTCTTCCTCTGTATTGATTTCGCCCTCTATAGGAATAAGGAGTGGGCTCACGAGTAGCAACATGAACAGTGGGCTGGACAATGGGTGAATTGTTATGCGACAAACGTGATTCGGTGGTGAGTAAGAGGGCATATACTTCTTCTAAGGTGACAGGATCTGTGCGGGCTGTGATGGTAGTAACAAATGAGTCATAATGTAAGATCCCACATCGGAAGCGAGCTTCCAGAGCCAGGACCTTATAAGTGCATGCTCACCTTGACTAGTAAGACGCGTTTTGGGGTCATGCGTGGCTGCCAATAACAAAATCGTGAGGGGAACCTGGGTGGAAGCCCTGGATTTGGGTGGACTGGGAGGCCCAAAGCGGACAATATCTTGCTAGTGAGGTGGGGTGTTACATTTGGTATCAGAGCCGATGACGGCTTGTCTTAAGGTGGAGGGATTATAAGATCCCACATCGGAAGCGAGCGTCCAGAGCCAGGGCCTTATAAGTGCATGCTCACCTTGACTAGTAAGACGTGTTTTGGGGTCATGCATGGCTGCCAAGAACAAAACCGTGAGGGGGACCTGGGTGGAAGCCCTGGATTTGGGTGGACTGGGAGGCCGAAAACGAACAATATCTTGCTAGTGAGGTGGGGTGTTACACATAATCATGGCCAAGACCTGATAGTAGATAGGAGATGATTTCATCACAGTGAAGAGCATAGCCGGCAACAACAAGCTCGTTTGTCATGCGTTTGATCTGCATAAAAAATCATGTGCTGATTTTGCCCCTTTACGAGTGTTAATGAGTTTAGTGCAGAGTTGAATAACTCAAGCACGTGATTGAGAGGAGAAGGATTTGGCTAGAGCACACCAGATTGCAATAGAGGTGGTATGAGAAACCACTTGAATAAGGACGCTTTATGATATTGTAGAGAAAAGAATAGCAACTATGATGGCATCTTGTCGCTGCCAATGTTCATAAAAAGGGTTGAAGGTGACAAAGGAGGTTTCAGCCATGGACACTTCTTTGGGTGGGATGGGAATGGTTCCATCAAGGTATCCAAAAAGACCTTGCCCACGGAAGAAAGGGATTAATTGAGCTTTCCAGACATGATAGTTGTCTTTTGAGAGTTTTGTAACATTTATGGCTGGAGGAGAAACAAGTGGAGGATTGCTATTGGTGGCAGCATCTGAGGTGTTTGTTGAAGAAGAAGTCATTTGTGTGATGTGAGTCAGTGGCTCTGATACCATGCAAGATAAAAGAATAAAGAGAGAGTTGTGTGGAAGAAGAATTACAGAATCGTATTTGATTGCATGATCAATACTGTTACATCATGATCCTATATATATTACAATTCTTGATTCAAAAATGTTATAATTAAGGATGCAATGAATGATAAGATATACACTTAATTCCTAGAATATATGTTGTAGATATGATCACAATTATCTTCAGTATCAGTAATCTTTTATGCATATACGATCAGAGATCATGATTATCTTAAGTATCAGTGATCCCTGATCATGATTATCTTCAATATCGGTAATCTCTTGTGTAGATATGATATTATCTTCAGTATCAATAATCACTTATGATAATTATCTTCAGTATCAATAATAATCTCTTGTGCAGATATGAATAGAGATCACGATTATCTTCAGTATCAGTGATCCCTGATCATGGTAGTAATTCCTTATCATGATTATCTTCAGTATTAATATTATCTTATGTAGTTTTGATAATATCTTCAACAGATGTTAAACCAAATTTGAACTTATGTTTTTCTCTGACACTTCATCGATTATTTGTTTGGTTAAGAGATTGTGAATCTTAATTTTTTTACACGGATAATGATTTTCATATCAGTGTTAACTACATTTTAAGCTGGACAAATATCAAAAGACAACGATGAATGTTTGTATAGTAACTCTTTTGTTTCTATTTCTTTTCTTTTTTGGCACTTCTTTATGTAAAATCTTTAACTTTTCATGGTGGCCATCACCTAATAGGCTAGCATGAGTTTTTAATAAATCTTTCTATTATTATTAAAAAAAAATCATATATTTTAGTAATCTACTTGATTACTTATTTCATAATTGCAGTGATTCTTTATATGGAATGATGGGAGCTGCATTTGGACATAAAAGCTCCTATTTTTTCTTACTCTTAATCACTTAATTAACAGTTTAGAATTAAGTATTTTTCTTATACTTGTATCTGCATGAAGAAAATAAAGTAATTCAACTGAAAACAAATAGATAAAAGCAGACTGTGACGTGAAAAATATCAAAATAAAGAAAAAAAGGATAGTGCTGGGACCTCTTGGCATTTATCTCTTCGTTTCATGCACGGTCGATCACTTTAATCGACGAAAAAACCTGTGTGCTCGAAAGCGAGGGGAGGCTTAGCTCATCAGCACCCAGAAACTTCTTGCATGCCCAGAAGAAGTTTCTGCCTTGCAAGAAATGTAGTCTATGCATGCTCTGCTAGCTATTATTCTTGATAAATCTTCCTTTCACAGCCATCCAGATTTAGTTTGCTAGTAATTAAGTCGATGGCTCTGTGAAAGGTCCATTCTTGATGAATTTGATGCGAATGTTAATGCAGTCTGAGAAAGGTCCCAACGGGATAGATTCAGCTCCTTTCTCCGGCTCGGCACATATGCCTCCATGCTAAGGGAATTCCTCAAAATGCACTTTGGATATATAGGAGTTCGAAAATAAAAATAAAAAAGAAAAAGAAAAACGTGTGCATGTGTAAGAAAGATTCCATGCATGATGTCACTCCTATGATGAATGTGCAGCAACCGTACAAAGGACACGTCTCTTTTTCCGTATGAAAGATTCTTTATAGATAACAATGGTGTTGTTTGAAAGTCTAGCGTGAGTTATTCTTTAAAATAATTTATAATTTAAAAATAAAAAAAATAAAAAATAAAAAAATTTAAATCTTATCCAATCCCTGTTTACAACGCAATACAAGAAAGTGGCATCGTGCAATTACTTTTGATACGGTGTAACGCTTGCATTTGTGTCATGCAACGATCAATTTGTGATTTTCGAAGCCGACCCAAATATCTAAGAGAACATTCTTCTTTTTCTTCAAAATCAAATCTTTTTCTCTTTGCTACGTGCCTGCCAACGCCAATCCACCCAACAACGCCCTCCCCAGAATTTTACCCTATATATACACATACGAGTCTCATGGAGTCAAGCACCTCGCAACAGCTTCCTAGCTCACACTGCCCTCTAGCTACATCATTTCTGACCACTGTTTCATTGGGCATTATTGTGCTCAGCTTTTTAACCTAATTTCCTGCTCGACACAGCTGATTTGGAAATGGAGAGGGTGACAAAGTTGGCATCGGAGAGGCCAGTGGTGATCTTTAGCAAGACCACATGCTGTATGTGCCACACCATCAAGACTCTCTTCTGTGACTTTGGGGTGAACCCGGCTGTCCATGAGCTTGACGAGATGCCCAGAGGAAGGGAAATCGAGCAAGCACTCACAAGGGCTGGATGCCCAACGTTGCCGGCCGTGTTCATCGGCGGTGAGATTGTTGGTGGCGCCAATGAGGTGATGAGTCTTCACCTTAGTCGTTCCTTAATCCCAATGCTTAAGCATGCCGGAGCATTATGGGTTTGACCCATCGGCTAATTACCTTCTTGTCAGGCACTAACCAAATAAATGAGACGTGTTTTAGCTACTCTATACTATGTACGAGGAGATTATTAATAACACACACGCACACATGCTAGTAATAATATTACTCCATAAATTATAGCACGTGTCGGGTATGGATGTATTCGGAGACAATGTAGCTAGTAGTAGATCAAAGTGAGAATCCGTATATTTGAATTATATGTATTAATAAATTAATAAATAAATAAATATGAGTTATTAATGATTATTAAAGTTTAAAGTGAAAAATTAAGTGATGATATAGATCAAAATATATGATCTTGTAAAAAGTAAAGTATAGACTCGGTTGCATTTAAAAAAAAAATTTAACCAATTTCTTATTAAATCAAATAATAATTAAAATAGATACTTACACATAGAAAAATAAATTAATTAAAATATAAGAGAAAAAAAATATACAAGACAATGTTTACGAATATTAGAAAAAATATTATAATCTTGTTATAAAAGCATAAAAACTAAACAATATCTATAGAAAAATATAACTTTTTTTTATCTATTTTAATCAATCTCAATTGAAATTAAATACCCACAAGGTTGGACATCAAACACATACACCTAATCAATCCCTTTAAATTAATTTAAAATCAAATTAGAGGGGAAATTAAAGAAAGAAAATCCTGAAGCT
>Ga0307510_10006568_pt1 | contig 13868 bp, 9 predicted proteins | sample 12_EM_MG_FD_207224 | JGI IMG/M metagenome (GOLD analysis project Ga0307510, IMG submission 207224) | Populus trichocarpa ectomycorrhiza microbial communities from riparian zone in the Pacific Northwest, United States - 12_EM | ecosystem: Host-associated > Plants > Roots > Unclassified | place... | reverse complement strand
AAAAGATCAATCCTGTTCAACAACGATTGTATTATATACAGGTAAGAAGGTTTGGGGATTTCCCGAAAGTCTAATCTCATTCTTCATTCAATCCTCAAATTGGCCTTCGCAGAGCATCGAAAAACAAGTGTCTTCGATTCGGCTCTTTCCTTGTTGACCTTTTCTAACTCCTCACCCGCATCAAGGTCTGTGCATATCTAAGATAAAGCTAAATTAGAAGAGCATGGCAAACAAAAGAAGCTAATTATTAAAGCAAACAACCATTCATTTGGAAAATATACTATATATTTATTCCCATTAAATTTGTAAGTCCTTCCAGGAATGGAAGTCACTAGTTAAATCTGTATGATTTTTCAGAAATGAGGAGAATTTTTAATGAAAGTTCATGTAAAGGCAAGAGTGTTTCAGACATGTTGAATCCGAGGCTCGGCCAGATCATAGGATTAGAAAACTGTCCTGATCAAGGAGTGTATCCTTCTAGAAAGAAGGAACATCCAAAATCTGAAAGGTAAAGGAAATAGTATAGAGGAGGCATATAAAAGGATGGCATGACAACGAAACCATCATGAATTGTCAACGATGATCTCCTCCATTAGCAGCCACATTAGCCAGAGCCCTACAAGTGCCAACAAATCCAAAAGTTAAAACCATAACAACCAAGTAAATTGTTTAGATTAATATTACACCACAAGGGTTTAAATAGTACTATAAAAGTATCACAAGTAGCCTAATAATGTTTTGTCAATGTAAATGGATTGTGTAAAACATGAAAACTATAGATGACTAAATAGTTGCACAATGGTCTTGCCATTTCCTCCTGCAATCCAAACAAATGCTGAAACTAAAACTTGGTTTATAATTGACTAACATCACCCCAACACTAAACATGTTTGTATTATAAGAAAATCCTGCCAAATCCAGTAATTCAGGGAGCGAGAGCCCTTGAAAAAGAAGCCATGAGAAGTTCTGAAAGAAGTTGATTGCTAACTTACAAAGAAATGAGGATGATTAGCATGTAATAAAAATAAATTAGCGAGACAAAGTGAAGACAGCCAAATAGCCATGTGATGCTGTATGAGATGCCAAAAGACAGATAAATATATTGCAATCAAGAGATTACCTTGACTAAATCAGTATTAATGCTTAAACAAAGATTCTCGAGAGAGACTAAAAAGGAATTGATGTAGATTTATCAAGATTAACTAGCAAAAGCCATTTTCTCATTTGCATAATAACATCAATTAAAACATGGTTGACATTTTAGAATTTGCCTAAATTTGACATTGAGGCAGTCTGTCCATCTCTGCCAGTAAGAATCAACTCACTCCAGGAACAGAAAATTAACTTCTATCCATATTGAAAGGAGCATCCCTTGGATTATGCATGGTTCAAACTTATCAGTTCTGTTCAACAGGGTGAGTTTAAATAATCTTCCACAGCACTATCTAAAGCACGGAACAGTCACCAGAAGCTCAAGTACGTTCCCAGAGAGACTCTAGACCATACAAGGAGTTTGCTGAAATAAGGTAAATACTAATTGCTGCTTAACAAGTTGCTGCTTAACAAGTAGCTGAAAAGGTGTTTCTTTATGGGATACTGCTATTTTAACAGACAACAGAAGTGGTGAATTGTGTCAGGAAGAACTATATAAAACACAAGAAAACAAATACTAATAACTTTCAAATAGGGTAGGACCAATTGCACAGAGCAGATTTTACTAATTAGAAGCTTGCACATTTGGAACAGGGAAGTAACTCACTGCTCTCAATGATGATCATCAAGCAAATGCTTAATGCACAAGATCCAACAATACTTTTTAAGCAGAAAAAGTTGCGCAGAACTTTGGCAATGCTAGTGGCTGTTTTAGAACAGTTGCCACCAGGACCAAATTCTTTTGAAGCCTAAACTTTTTGATAAGGAAGCTTCCAAAGCCTAACCTTTGATAGAACTCTATAAGACTCCCACAGAGAAAAGATGAGAAAGAGAGGATGAAAAAAAAAAGGCATGGAAACACTTAAATCACAAGTCAACTGAACACAAAATGATATTAACAACCTCACACCCCAACTCCTCCAAAACTCTACACCTTGGAGGAGTTTAAGAACCTGCAAATTCTACCTAGGAGGAAGCATAGGATAATTTTAATTATGTTTAAGCAATTGCCAGCTAGTATAAGAACTAGAAGATTTTGAACCTAATGACAACAGATAATATTTCAGAATTGCAGGAGCTTTTTGAATGTTGTTGTATAATTACATCCCAGAGAAAGAAAAAAAACACGAGGCTTGCGGGGGGGATTTTTCATCCTTAACACTAACGGTTTCAGAAGGCTATACACAAGCCATGAGTTCACTTAGCTCAATATGGTTAAGTTTATGAGATTGTTTATCTACATTCTAGAATTACGCTCCAGAGCTCAAATTCTTATTTTATGTAATTTAGCTCCAGCAGCCATCCATCCTCATCACTTGCACTTATCCACCACTATGTTGATGCTCATCAACAGCCCTGTCTAGCTCTCACACAAATCTTTCAAACCAACCCAATACTATTTATCTTGTTGCAACCATGAAACATACTTTACTACAGGCACTGAAGATCTCTTCTCCTTGAACTTCAAATATTCCTTCAGTCAAATGAATTAACCATAGCCCAGTGAATCATATCCTTTCCTTTCCTTCTATTACTCCTTTTCTTTTCTTTTTCAACTTGGGAGGTGATTGGGGCATAATATAGCCAGTCAGACATTAAAACTTGAGCAGTCAAGGACAAGTACAAGAAAATCTAATTCAGTATAACTACAGCATATATTAGAAGCAGGCAAAGCCTCTCTTGATTAAACCTTTTACACTCCTATTACATAGACTAAGTTAGCTGGAAATTTTATTGGGAAAAATAACAGGGAGCCAAAACCTCTAACTGTAGGCAAATGAAGCACTTCAGAGTCATTTTATAATTGCATGATTAGTAAGTAAAATCTCAGCCATGGCTTCTATAAGCAAAGATTTATTATATCAAACCTTCTATCACTCTGTGCCCCCACAATGAAAAAGAGACTCAACAAGTACCCAAGTGTGTCAGGAATACAGAATATAGAGATTATTGACCAGCAACTAATACTTAACCAGTATCAACTGTATGCCTATTGTTCGACCAACCTAATCAGCATTAAGGTCCTAAATGTTCCACTCCAACTGAGCATGATCACCATGTGACTTGCTTAATTCAATATTATACACCTCCACTCATCCACAGACAAATCAGTTTGCATTCAGTCCACAACAGTTAAATTCGCAAACTTCACCTAATTTGGACAGCCTATATTTGTCTAGATGCCAGCAAAACAACCCAGCTAACAAAAGAAAACAAATGAGCTCCAAAGTGCAAACAGGACCATTCTGGAGTGGTCAACATAAAAAAGAACTTGCATGTTATCTTTCGAACAGAGACAAATCAAATTCTGAAGCACATGATGGTCTGATCAGGAAAAGCCAAAGGACCAACAGTCTTGAAGATATTAATGAAAAGGGAGAGCTCAACAACTCAGTACTCAGACAAATAAGCCAGATAGTACCATCCCCTCGAATAATCAATTAATCTACGCATTCCTAACCAAAGTTTCTTGAAAAATAATGAATATGTTGTTTCAATCAACATCAACTACCATCAAGGCCAAAACATTTACAGTAGAGTTTAGATATCTCAGACATAGCAGTATCAAATCCAAATGCGCTAGAGAATGGTTTGGCACATGACTCTTCAACAAAAGACCACATTATGGAAATGGAAAACAAAGTGAAGCAGATAACAGCTAAAAGTACCTATTCCCAACCGAGAATGTGTTCAAGTAATCCATTTATTTCCCGAGGATAAAGACAAAAAGCAATCGGAACTCTATAAGTATAATGCAATTCCTAGATCGAACATATACAGATAATCATTACCTCAACCCTAAATAAAATACTTTTCACAGAGTAGAACATGTACCATAACAGCGTCGACTAGATTCAATCAGACATATAATTAACACCATTTGCGTTCACTGTAAACTTTGAACTACCACATAATTCTACCGACATGGACATTCTAAAAAAAGCATCAAAACATTTGACCGAAGCACGTCGAATGTAACTACCAAAAGTACCCACAAAACAACATCCAGTGATCATCAGACACAAAATTTGGTCCCATCCCATACCAAATTTTCACACATAACTATACTATAAATTCACATAAAAAAAGAGCAAAGAACATGATCTTTGATCTAATAAAAACAAGAACACGAACCGGATCAATAAAAAGCCCCAAAAAAGATCGGTGAAAAAAACTCACTTTTTATGCCGGCGACCACGTTTAGGCCCCCAACCTTCCAACTTAGCAACAGGGCATCCACACTTAGCACGGAAAAGTAAAATAGCCCTCCCATTAGGCGGAGCCATCTTCCTCAATTCAGCTCTCAAACACTCATAATCAGGATTGGATTCAGTCCCCCCTTTCCAAGGCAACTTATCAACGTCATCACCAGCAGTGGATTTAGCACAATCTTCAGTCTGCAATTGCAAATCAAACTCAATCGCTTTCTTCAAGCCTTTGCAGCCAGGTTTGTCACACTTTCGAGATCTGGGTCCGCAGCAGAACTCAATGAAAAGGACGGAGAGGATGAAAAGAGCGAAGAACCCACAAATGTAAGGGAAAGGGGGGAAGTGGAGGGAAAGAGAGGTGTTGGAGAGGAGGAGAGAAAGGGAGTTGAAGATGTAAGAGAAGTAAGAAGTTAAGAGGAAAGTGCCAGAGAAAAGGACTAGAATTAGGATGAGAAGGTCAAGAGTTGCTGATGGCGAGTGTTTGCAGGGGAGGGTGCTTGGGTTTGGATTGGAGTTAGTGTTTCCAGTGTTTGAAGAAGACGAAGAGGCAGCAGAGGATTTGAGGGGTTTTGGGGTGAAGGAGGAAGAAGGGGGCATGGTGAAGAAGAAGAAGAAGAGATGGTGCATGTTAACAAGGGATTTGGGATTTTTAGGACATACAAGCACACCCTTGTGTTTTGGTGTGTTTTTTTCTTCGACATTGAACCTTTGTTTTAAAACCGGATTGACCGATGAATTAACCGGAGACTCGGCTGATTCGAGATTTAGATTAAATAAAAATAAAATAAAGTTTATTCAGTTAAAATCCTAAATTGATCTAGTGTTTTAAACGATTTGAGCTTGATGCGGTCCTGATTGTTATTTCATTGAATTTTTTTAGTTAAAATAATATTATTTTGATTTAAAAAAAAAAAAAAAGTTAACCTTTTCATCTCAATGGATTTTAAAAATTACAATAAAATCTAAATAGTACGGAAAAATCATTATAGATCAATAAACCTTTTATTGTGGATTGTAATAGTAGTTTTACTTTTAATTTCTCATCTTTTCACAAGACATTTCTTTAATTTTCTTTTCTTTGCTTCTTCTCTGCTATTTTAATGCCTTGGGTCTGGTTTGGTTGCCGCAACTAGCAAAAATACTAGACTCACAAGCGCAATGAGTATGGCAAACAATTCAAGACCTAAGAGTTTTGGGTCTGACAGACCCGTGCCTGAGTCAAAAAATTTAAATTTTTTCAAAAGCATGAATGGATTACGAAAATAAGCATTGCCTTATTCAATTATTATTTTTCATTCATATGCAATAGAACTTAACTGCAAACTCTTTTTTGTTTGTGTAATTTATTTTATAAATTTGTTATATTTGAAAATGAAAGAATATAAAAAAAAATATTGAGTTCTAAGTGATTTATTTCAAGTCTTTAAAAATAAATTTTCATCTTTTGTGTGCATTATGGATGAAAATATGTATAATGAAACTAAACACATATAGTCCAATATTGTTATAAAATAATGTTGTCGTCGGTAAAAAATTACAAAGGACCACCCATTAAATAAATATTTTTTTGCATTGAGTTTAATTAAAAAGATATAAAAAACAAAATTCATAAAAAGAGAGAGAAAAAAGAGAAGATATAATTTCTATGGAAGGAATAACAAATTCATAAATATAAAAAATGAACTATTTTAATAGGAAGATATGATTTGATTTTTTAGATATAAAATGTTAAACTAGATTTTTATGATAATTTATTGTTTATAAATAATTTTTGAACTTGAATTTCTGTTTAGGATTCAAAGATAATTTAATTGTTTTTTTTTTTAAAATAAAAAAATATAAATCTCAACATTTTAATTATCACCTGCTCAGACTTGGATCTGGCATGACCACCAAACCTCAAGATACTTAAAATATTATCTATACTCTTAATATTTTTTTACATTTAAAAAAATTATTATTAACCCGCAACGGAGCACAGACTAATATGATAGCATTCATTAAAAGATCTTCTTTTCTATTATCTTTAAAAACAATTAATACTAATTTAAAATCTTAGCTGAATAACTAAAGAAAAGTGACATCCATCTAGATAATTTTTGGATTATTTTTTTATTTGATAATAAAAAATAACCCATACCAAATTTATATATTAATCCATATATGTTAAATTTATTCTGATTTAGCATGTTGATTTAGAAATTTTGTAACTTAAACTTGACTTGAAGTTAGTTTTAAATTGAACTAAAAAATATATTATCTTTTTGAAACTAAATTAATTCTAATGGGATTTTAGTGATTAGATTAACCTATTAAAACTCAATTCAAAATTAATTAGGTTAATACTAATATTTTCTTTAAAACTAAAATATTACTGTTTTAAGAAAATTGATTAACTCAATGACAAATGAGTTGATGCAATAACATGCAAATTGATGTAATAACTCATGAATTGATAGGAAGAACCTAGTAACTCCTGCTCCTTTATGAGTTTTTAAAGGAGTGTTTGGTGTAGTAGTTGGATAATATTTTTTGAAAAAATAAAAATTTTATTTTATTTTAAATTAAATTTTTAATTTTTTTATTGTTATCATTTAATGATGTCAAAAATAATTTTTAAAAAATAAAAAAATATTATTTTAATATATTTTCAATTAAAAATCACTTTAAAAAATAATTTTTACCAATAACCCAAATACGATGTAAATCGGGTGTAGCACCCATGCATTAAATAAAAAACTAGCTCATCTAACCCTGAGTGGTGTATCTTAACTGGTCAGGTTCTAGGTTTGTTTTTTAGAGGTCACCGGTTCGAGTTTCACAAACCTCAGGGCCACTGGAGATTTACATAGTCGTTAATTTCAGGGTCCGTAAAATTAATCAAATTATGTATAAGCTGACCGAATATTTACATTATTAATAATAATAAAAAAGACTAGCTCGCTTTCTTAGAACATTTTTAAGAGGAGCTCTATTCACTTTTCCATTTTCTTTTTCTACTAGAAGACAACTGGTAAGTATCTGCACGCGCCCGTACTGCCAAGCCATTACACATTCGCACAAGGCGACTCTCCTGCAACAATACTGATCGTTAGAAGTGTGTGTGTGTATATGTATGCATGCATGCATGCATGTATGTGTTATTCACAATAGATAGAGAATGGGAATGACGAGGGGGATAACAGGTTGGGGAGGGAATGTGTCGGCTTGGGCAGTGGGAAGCACGTTCGGGGAATGAGAATGGGAGAATTAAGGACTTTGGCTTTTTAAAAAATAAAAATAAAAATTCATGTCATTTTTTTTTTTGAAATTTTCTTTTTGAAGAAAAACAAAAGGAATTATTCGTTTCTTCAACAGAGTAATTGCTGACAATTGACGATAGGAAACATGACCCCATTTTATGGGAAACTCGGGTCTGATTATATATATATATATATATATATATATATATATATTAAAATTCAGTATATGCATGAATTTAATTTTATAATTACAAAGCCTTAATTTTAATTTTATTAATCTACTCCATATCGAATTGGAAAAAAAAAAAAATTCTTCCCTCGCTCCGATTTTACTTGGCTATGATGCTAAATCTATGATAAAAGGCGTTTTTAGCATTTTAGCTTTATGAAGCCTAATGTCCCATCCATGTGGAGTCACTTCCATGGAAAGCATGGAATGGAATTGGCAATGAGAAAGGGATTTTTTTTTTTTTTTTTTAAGGTTGTGCTCAAGAATGGGATAGTAATTTTAGTTTAAAGTATTTTTTATTTAAAATATATAAAATAATATTTTTTTTTTATTTTTTAAAATTATTTTTAATATTAGCCCATTAAAACAATTTAAATTTTTTAAATTAAAAAAAAAACATAATTTAAACGATGTTTTCAAACAAGCATTTAGTTATTAGAATATCTATAACCATCATCCTTCTTCGAATCTGATCCATAGAGGATTTTGTCCAACCATTTTGAGTAATAAATTTGTCTTAAAGAAACATTCATCACTTGAATTGTTCATATCTTAGAAATTTAAAGCATAAAATTAGAAAATTTTCTCATATAAATCACATAACGTAAAAGCTATAAATGTTTGGCCAGGCAATTTAACTTATTTTTTATTTAAATTTTTAGATTGTTTTATTATGGTAATTTAAAAAATATTTTTTAAAAAATAAAAAAATATTATTTTAATATATTTTTAAATAAAAAAATATTTTAAAAATCACCCTCCAACAAATTGAAATATCACCACTGACACATGAATGAATCACATTCAACAGGAACAGGACAAAACGACCATGGATGCAACAATAAACTGACCAGGAGCAACGTAGGTCGACACTTGTCATTGATGTCCATGTCTTTCCAACACGTACTCCCCGTAGAACCTGACAGTCGTTTGATGTGATAAAAATCCTCCGACATACGACTCCCGTGAAGTTGTTCAAGAAAGATGGCCGTTGTTATTTCTTGAAAAGAAAACAAAGAAAGATGAGTAGTTTCTTTAAAACTAAAATGGCCTACAAGAAGATCAATCACATGATTGGCAGGGAATGCTAATAAGAATTTCTCCATCCATAAACATTCGAGGAATCTGTCACTTGGAAGTGAAATTAGAGAGGAATAATCACTTCAGTAAATTTCAAACTTTAAATGTAACTAAATAAGGTTTCATATTATGACATTCTTAACAAATAACATCGAAAATAGACATCTTCAAACAAAGTATACACATGCAGTTCTTAAGCCTTGTGTTGATTCTAGTGGTCTTAATGATCCAAATTATTCTTGGTTCAAAGCTTCGAGTAACATGAATCCAAAGGGATTTTTAAGTGGTGGTAGTCCTGGAAGATATTTTTGCAGGTTTGACAGACGTTTCAGTTTCTTTCAACTGACGATCAAGATCTCCAGGTTGGAGCTTGTGCTGCTGAATCCATAGGGGAGTTTCCATGTTAAGTAATGCACAACAGAGGAAGTAAACGGAAATTCGATGAAACACACGGTTGAAAGTCTCCTAGTGAAGTAACAATAAATCCATCAATTTCCACTCTATACAGACATCCTCTTCGTTTCTTCTTTTGCATTGAAAGTCAGCTTAAATAGAGGCTGTTACAGAATTAAACGAAGCACATTCAGATGATAAAGAGAAATACAACCAGCTTTATAAACCAGCAAACAACTCACTACTAACAGTGTTCTAGGACTGTCCACCAAACTTATTATCAACACATCATGATACCTAAAAGAACTCGCGGTCGGGGAAAAACAATGGAGCAAGAAGGGTCCATGTGTAGAGTAAACCAGTGATCCATTCTGTGCAGATTCGGACCCAAACCGAAGTCCAGCCAACATCTATTAGGCTAGAGGACTCAGATGTGTCAGTCCATCCAGAAAGAAGCATAGCTGAATACATGCTAGCCAGTGCAAATATCAGGTGGAAGAAGGTATAAGAATAACTGACAGGCTGGCCTTCTGCTTCTTTCTTCTTTTCTTTCCCTTCTTCCAATTCTTCTGCTTCTAGGAGCGGTTTCTTGCCAGCTGCAAAACAGAACAAGATTTAGCAATGTACAGAAACAATAAGTATGCAAAAAGACTTGCTTCTAAGAAATTACTATTTTCTTTTCCAGCTATAAATATCACCTGATGCCTTGGGAGAGGATGGCGGTGACAGAAATGTTGTTGAAGACCCAGCACGAACAGCAGAATATAGAACTGAGAGAATTGTCGTGAGCATCCCAAGGACAAGCGTACTTGTGGACACTGCTTTTGATTTGTTGTGCAGACCATTGCATGCATAGTCATGGGGTTCGCTGGAGAGACCCGTGTAGCAAACATATGCACAATAAATTGATATCACCGAAGCAGGCAAGAGGCTGCCATTCACCTGTTTGTAGTTTCCACTCGTGATCATATTCACTAAAAGTAACAAAAACTTCTCTGGTTTTAAAATTTGAGGTTCTGTTACTTCCTCAGTGAGTGCACAAGATTCCTATCTTGGACAAGTACAATTTTTAAGAAGACTTGTGTGAAGACACTTAAATCGCATGCCTTTTGGCAGAACCAAATGCTATAACAAATTGTGACTGTCTAGCTGATAACATAGGACTCAGAGTTTCACATTAAGGAAATTTGGGTCAACTTGGCAAACAGCAATTATTGGTATAACTAAAATAATGCCTTGTTAGTAATAGAATTGCAAATGGATGATCGAGCTTTCTCTAATATGTCTCTTTAAGTACATTATCTTTCATGATTCTATGGCTTCAGTAATAAAACAATCAATGCTTTAAGAATCAACATAACATACAATACACCATATAATTATGCAATCAGATGGTTATATCTAATCAGTTTGAGCTCCTTTTGAATATTAGATATTTTGACTGCCATTAATGAATAATAAAAAACACACATGTTCACTTGCGTAATTAGAAAACACAATCTTATCCTTACCGCAGGATGTAATGCTATCACAGCAAAAGCAAATGCGAGAATCATGGTCATGACAATGAAGAAAACATTGAGGCCACAGTCATGTCCAGATGGATTGAACCACATAAAGAGAATGCCAGAGAATGTAAATGCTGCTAGGTAGCATCCAACTGATACAGAAAGTAAAGCAATATACCTGAAAACATGCAATGGCAACTTAACAGATCCATCAAAAGCAATCAAATGGAAAATTAAGAGATATAGGAATCTGGGCAGACCATTTCTGTTCATCTTTCTCGACCCATGCATCATTCCATGTATGGGTAAAGTCCAGCAAAATAATCACTTGAACCAATAAGAATAACCCTGCCCCGAATTTGGATAAAATTCCTGCAGGAATATTTTGTTTGCGTTCATCAAGTATGAATTTTGGAATCAAATAGGAGGAAAAGATCAAATACATGTAACAGTTCATGAATCCAAGTCAAGAAATGGCACTGCCACAGGCCTAAAGGTATCTTCATCATCATCATAGGACACAAATTAGGACAAAAGATTATCTAAGGTTCCAAGAAAAAAAAATCCTTGGTCTCATGCATAGCTGATCAGATTTGACCTGTTAGCAAGTCCTACATGAACCTGTAAGATGATGGAACAACAAACCCCAATATCTGTCCAATGTAAGTTAAAGTTCTTCACAATGGAACAAGCTCATTACAAGAAAGGAACAATGATTAAAATGCCAATCAGAAAATGTCCTTTCTATAGAAGTTCTTTTAAGAGCCATTCAGTGCAATTTATCAATCCAAGCACCACCAATTTTCCTTAGTCTTACGCAGATCTGACCTATCAATGAGGCCTAAAATGAACCTATAAAATAATGGGTCCTTAAATCCCAAACCGTCTGCCCAATGTAACTTCACAATAGAACAAGCTTGTTCCAAGCATGGAAAAATAATTAAAATTCCAACCAGAAAGTCGGTCCTTATCTATATAATTTCCCGCTCAATTCTTGTATTGGATTGACAACCAGAGATATGATAATTGATTTAAATTGATATTCCAACCATGAGAGTAAAACTGACCATAGACTGAGATGACAGAATCAGGAAGGAAAAACATGAGCACAACAAGCAAAAGCCAAATGACCATCTTTGCTATCCAACCACCATGGTGCCATGAATCACGTCTATCATTTTGATCCTTCACACCAATCATTATTAGAGCAAGTACTGCAAAAAACAAGAAATTCCCCATGCTTACTCGAAGCACCGCTTGTATTTGATACCATTCCTTTGGATGAGTACCGGAAGACTTTATCCCTACATGCATACATCAGAATAGATTCGGTGAATGTTTAAAAAATCTCCATTACCAACTGCCAAAGGTTATCAAAATACATATTTACACAAGCATTTATGATGCAGGCGGCAGCTAAATACAGTAACAAACAAAGAAAGAACACAGAAATTTTAATGAGCGAAAGGGGCGGCCCAAGTTCGCAGATGTGAACCCCAACTACATCAATTTAGCTTGGCAATTAAAACTACATCTGCTTCAAAAGACCCATATTTCCTCAGTTCACCACCAACAGACAACCCAGCAATCGAAAGATGCCAATCAGCTTGTCGCTCAACTGGCATTAGTGTCCTCCTCCTCTCAAGAGTTCTTGAGTTAGAGCCTCGAAAATTGCCAAATTTTCTTAATATCAAACAAAACAAACCTTTGTCAATTTTGAAGGAAGTCCAAGCACAATCAACTTGTACAGGGTAGATCAAAAGATTTTGGCAAATTAATGTGAAGGACAATGAGCACATCACAGACTAGAATCATCCATTTTTTTCAGAAGAACATGACTGCATAGAAATCCATAAACTTTGACGACCCATTTTTGAATTACGATACTCCCCCAACTACCAAGAAACTACTAAATAAAGAAAACCCTCTTGCATCTTGAACAACCATCAAAACTATTGGAAAACACAAAAAAAAAAGAAGAAAGAAATTATCAATTGACTTCGCAAATTCTGTAATAATGTAATTCCAGAATCATTAATAGCTAAAAGAATCATACTTTGTCACACAAAAATGAAAAGTTGAGAGATAAAATGAAGAGGGCAGTGAAAAATTGGACTAACAAGGGATTTTCTCCAAAAGAGGAGCAGCAACTTCTCTGAGAATCCAAGAAAGAATCAAAGAAGTACCAAAGAGACCACAGTAAGCAAGTCTTGCGGATCTATTAGAGATCCCAGAAGCCACTGAAGCGCAGAGGCCACATGTCAGAGATGCACAGCAAGATGAGAAGCACGTCAACAAGCACGACATCTTTCTCTCTCTAGATTCTCGACGATGATGTCAGGTAAAGACTGGTAGGAGAGGACAGGATAGTAGAGGAGAGTTAAAACAAAAATGTCTTTGTTTTCGTTGCGTACGTAATCTTGAAATTCATGGTTTAGCTAGAGATTTTGTTATCCACGTTCGTGTTTAAATTCCACACATTGCATGACTCCGTCGAAAGTCGAGGTTATGCGTTCGGTAACTGGATAGAAATTAAAATAAAATAAAATAAAATAATATGATTTTAAAATATTTTGTTTTTATTGGATTGATTATGTCACAAGTTAATCTATTTTAATTTAAAATATCATTTGAACTGAGTTAAGAGCTGAGTTGATAAATTATGGAAATAAGTTTTTAGAATGAATTCAATAATACTATTTGCTATCAATTAAAAAAATTTATTAAATTTATTTTTATATATTATAAAATATTTTTAACTCGGAAATACATTAAAATATATTTTTTAATTTTTTATATTAACACATTAAAATAATTTAAAAAACATAAAAAATTATTTTTTAATAAAAATAAAATAAAATAAATTTTAATAAAATGCCATTTGAAACACAAGAGATTTACTCTTGGTTTATACATAAACTAATCTAAAAATATCATTTATGATAAAATTAAAAAAATATATTTTGTTTTGAAATTTATTTATTAGTTAGAACTTATTTTTTATTTAATTAATTTAAAAAAAATTAATGTATTGTTTTAAAATATCTGTAAAGTA
>Ga0307510_10006567_pt1 | contig 13868 bp, 8 predicted proteins | sample 12_EM_MG_FD_207224 | JGI IMG/M metagenome (GOLD analysis project Ga0307510, IMG submission 207224) | Populus trichocarpa ectomycorrhiza microbial communities from riparian zone in the Pacific Northwest, United States - 12_EM | ecosystem: Host-associated > Plants > Roots > Unclassified | place... | reverse complement strand
GCTGGATGTCGAGAAAGTCCTTCATGCGTTTGCTGTTGCTGAACGTGGGAGGGTCCATGACCACGAGGTCATAGAAGTCTGCAGGGGCATCGTCCAGCCATTGTTTGACATCGGCATGGATGAAATGGGTTTGGGGTGGCGGGGCGGGTAATGTGCCGGTTGCCGGGAGATTCAGTTTCATATTCTCTTCGGCCCAGTTGAGATAGGTCTTTGACAGATCGACCGAGTCTACCCTTGTCGCGCCGCCAGCCGCCGCGTAGACGGAAAAGGACCCCGTATAACAAAAAAGGTTGAGCACTCGTTTGTCTTTTGCTTCCTCCCGCACCATGCCCCGGGTGATGCGATGGTCCAGGAAAAGACCGGTGTCAAGGTAATCCGTGAGGTTGATCCGAAAGGAAAGGCCCGCTTCTTTGGCAATAAAGAACTCCTGTTCGCTGGCCAGCTTTTCGTATTGCCCGTGGCGGCCGGCCTTGCGGCGACGTTCGCGGAAATAGATGCGTTCGTCCGGTATGCCCAGCACCTCGCTGACGGTAGGCACACAGGATTCGAGCCAGGCTTCGTGTTCTTCCTCGGTCATGCCGTGGCGCCGCTGGTATTCGGCGAGATAGACCTTGTCTTCATAGATCTCGATACAAAAAGGGAATTCCGGCAGGTCGTGGTCATAAACCCGATAGCAGGTAATATTCTGCCGCCGCGCCAGCTTTGACGAATGTTTGTACATTTTGGTCAGCCGGTTACGGAACATTTGCAGCTTATCTTCACTCATGTACGGGAATTTTGTTTTGTTGTAAAGACCTGAACCCTATTGCTGCCAGCACACAGACCCCGCCGACGATCCACCATAATACGGAGAACCCGCCATGTTCCGCTACCTGTGAGCCGCCTATCGGTCCGATCACCTGAGCAACAGACCAGGCAATGGTATAGAGTCCTGCATATTGTCCCCGATTTGTCGGAGAGGTTCTTCCTATCATATAAGAGCTCATAAAAGGCATCGAAGACATTTCCCCCATTGTGGTCAGGATCATGCAAAAAAAGGCAGCCTCTATGGACAAGGGCAAAATATTCAGCAGGACATAAGAAAGACCTACCATGCAAGCCCCATAAAAAATATAGACCAGATTTTCTTTCTTTCCTTCCAGTTTAAAGACCAGCACCATTTCCACTACCGTGATGAGCAGACCATTGAGGGTCATCAACAGACCGATCATATATTCGGGCATGTGCAGGACTTTTTTATAATAAATGGGCAGCGTCGAGAACAACTGAAAAAAGCCGCTTCCGAAGATAATGGTACAGGTGATAAACCGAAGGTAGATGGTATCCCGGTAAGGCGAGAGAACCGGTTTATCCCGGACCGTAGCAGCGTGAACGGGGCCGCCGGCCGCTTCCATTGGCAGGAACCAGCGCAGCAGCAGGACAGCTGCCAGGTTGGTAAAGCCATCCACCCAAAACAGAAGATGATAATTAATGGAGGCCAGGATCCCTCCGATGGCTCCGCCCACCGCCCAGCCCAGGTTGACGGCCAGCCGGTTCAGGGAATAAGACCGGGTTCTGTTCTCCTCTTTGCTATAGTGAGCAATGGCAGTGGAATTAGCAGGCCGAAAGGCTTCGTTCACCAGGCTTAAAAGAAAAGTACAAATGCAGATCAACGGATAGCTCTTCATCTGTCCCAGTACCATGAATAACAGACCGCCACCGGTAAGTGTCATCCACTGGACCTGCTGGAAGCCAAAGCGGTCAGTCAGACGGCCGCCGATAAAACCGCCACATACTGCACCAAAGCCAAAGATGCCCATGACCAGACCAGCCTGCCCGATACTGTAACCTGTAGAAGTGAGATAGATGGTCAAAAAAGGTAGAACCATCGTACCGCTGCGGTTGACCAGCATGACGAGAGAAAGGAGCCAGGTAGACCTTGACAAGCCACTGTAAGCATTTTGATATAGAGAAATGGTGCGCGCAAGCATAAGGGTGTAAAAATAAAAAAGCCCACCCGGTTGGGCAGGCTTTTTTATCTGAACGGCATATTATTTTCCGCCAAATACTTTTTTCAGGAGATCATCCACCTGTGCGGCAGGGTTCTGCCGGATATTCTTTTCTTCCTGGGCAACATAATAGAACACTCCATCCAGCGCCTTCTGCGTGGCATAACCGGAAAGGTCAGGATTCACTTTGGTGACAAAGGGCATCTTGTTATAGGTTTCGAAAAGGGTCTTCCAGTATTTTGTGGCTCCAGTCTTTTGCAGCGAGGTATCTATCACCGGATGGAAGGCTGTCGTCAACTGGGCCGAAGTGCTTTTCCGCAGGTATCCGGTGGCAGCGGTGTCGGCGCCTTTCAGGATACCAAGACCATCAGAGACGCTCATATGCGTGATGGCGTTCAAAAAGATCGGGGCGGCAGACTTGGCAGCATCTTCCGCTGCCCGGTTGAGGCTTAGGATGGCATCATCGACCTGCTTGCCAAAACCGGCACTTCTAAGGGTTTTTTCCACCTTTGCCGCCTCAGGAGGCAGGAGTATTTTTACGGCTGCGTCTCTAAAGAAGCCATCCACAGCCGACAATTTGTCAGAACTTTTGGTCGTACCACGGGACAGGGCCTCTTTCAAACCAGCTACGATATCGTCAGAACTAAGGCCTTTACCGCCTTTGAGGGAGCCAAGGGCACTTTTTGCACCACTGAGCAGGCCACCCTGGGCATGGGCCATCATAGCAAAAAAGAGAAAAACGATCAGGGCATAGGAAAACTTTCTCATTCAAGGATATTTTACGTTTACAATAGGGATTAAAAATAAGGGCAAATCATGATAAAGTTATGTTAAGTAACGGCGCAAGGGCTTATTTATTGCGGTTCAATATATTAAGAAGAAACACCTTATTTTTGCGCGACAATTCAACTACCATGAATGTAAATAAGAAAATTATCCTTTCTTCTCTTTTTGTATCCGCCGGTCTGGGTGCTCTCGCGCAGGCAAAGACGCCTGCTGCGGCTGCTAAAAAACCTGCTTCGGCTACCACTGCCAGCGCACCTGTCCTAAAGACTTCACAGGATTCGCTGAGCTATGCGATCGGTTTGAGCGTGGCCAATTTCTACAAACAGATGAATATTACCAATATCAATTCTGCTTTGGTAACCCGCGCCATCAATGATGTCAATAAAAAGGGTAAAACGCTTATGGATGACCAGCAGGCCAATACCTGTATGAGCAATTACATTCAAAAGACAAAGTCAGAAAAAGCCTCCGGCAATAAAAAGATCGGTCTGGATTTCCTGGCCGCCAACAAGAGGAAACCCGGTGTCGTCACCCTGCCGAGCGGTTTGCAATATACTATCGTAAAAGAAGGCACAGGCCCAAAACCTGCATTGACCGATATGGTACGCGTACATTATCATGGCACACTGATCGACGGAAAGGTCTTCGATAGCAGTGTGGATCGAGGCCAGCCGATCGAGCTCGCGGTGAATGGTGTCATTCCCGGCTGGACAGAAGCTTTGCAGCTGATGCCAGTGGGCAGCAAGTGGAAGCTGTTCATTCCTTCCAACCTGGCTTATGGCGATCAGCAGGCTGGTCCGATGATCGCACCCGGCTCTACCCTCGTATTTGATGTGGAGCTGCTGGATATCATAAAGAAGCCAGGTGCACCGGGGGCCACGAATGCGCCCGACAGCACTTCGCATTAATTTAACTTCTCCGCCCGGAAAAGATTATCCGTGGCCTGTAATATTTTCGCTTTGAGTTTCGGATTATAGTCCGGATGTTTCTCCAGGAAATTCCGGACTATTTTCGTTTCAGAAGCTGTCCGGCACCAGCCGAAGCTTGCCTGCAGCCAGCTTTGGGGGAAGAAGACATCACCAGTGCGCTGGATATCCTCCAGCCACTCCAATGAAGGTTGTAGGTATTTCTCTGCCGAAGCCGCCCGCAACGGATGATGAAGATACCCAAGGGCTGTCAGCACCCAGGATTCTTTCCGCCTCGCCTCCGGAGCCTGTAAGCTCATAAAAAAACTATCTCTTTGCTTTTCGTCGTTGGAGAGTGCAGGTAGAAGATAGATCAGTCTCTGACGCCGATCGTCGTTGCGTATCCGTGTCAATTGCTCGTCCAGGATGTCCTTGCTGCCGGCGTAGTTTCTCAGGGCCAGTGCAGCGGCAAGGCTGGTGTAGTCGTCCTCTGTCAATACCACACCGACAGGTGCGCGGCGCTGTTTCCAGATGGCATAGATCGTATCCATCGCCTGTCGGGTTGTTGCGATATTGGTGAAGGTCCGGAACAGCAGCTTCTTTTCATTCACGGAAGGAACGGACTGTAAAGCCGACCAGCAGTCCCGTTCGAGGTCCGCCGCCAGCGAGTCTCTTGCGGTCGTTGGCAGGAAGCGCCAGAAGACCGATTGCAGCTGGTCCAGCAGGATATTCAGGTTCAGCTCTTCCGGTTCATGGGCCAGCAGCTGACGATCGTATTCCAGCAGCTGGCGCGGGCTAAAGGCTTGCCCGTCCAGCATGTTCTCATAATTATTGATATAGGCGGCCGCACGTTGGAGCGAAGAGCCGTGGTGCAATAACGGTAGCACCTGGGCGTCGACAGGAAAGACCCCATATCCACGACCATCTGAGTTAAAAAGAACAGCCAGTGGCTGAGCCTTGCCGATAGCAGCCGGCAGAGAAACAGACGGCTTATTGCTATTTACGTTCAACTCCTCTACCCTATCGGCATAGACAAGAGCAAGTCTGAATAGTTCAGGCTGTACGGGTCCGGGGCCGTTCTCCCCACGCTGGCTGATGATAAGATCGCTGATCTTTCCGTCTTTAACTTTAAGCTTATAAGAAAATACCGGGCGCCCCGTACCTTCGACCCATACGGCATCCCAGGCGGAGAGATCGATGCTTGTATGTGGCTGCAGAGCCTGCACCAGGTTAGGCCAGCTTGCGTTGGCACCGGCATACTTTTTAAGATAATCGCGCAGTCCGTCCCGGAAAGCATCGGCACCCATCAGCTGTTCCAACTGTCGCATGACGATGGGTGCCTTGTGATAAATGATATTCCCATAAAGCGACCCGGCTTCGTTGAGATTGCCAAGTTTCTGCCGGATAGGATGTGTACCAGCGGTACGCTCGATACTATAAGCCGCTGGGTAATGATCTGTCAGGAATTTAAGATCATAGTTGTTGTCGTGCAGCGTGAGATCACTGACCTTATCGGCCATAAAATTGGCAAAGACCTCTTTCATCCAAACATCGGTGAACCAGGTCATGGTGACCATGTCACCAAACCACATGTGAGCCGTCTCATGCGAGAGCAGGTTCGACCGGCTGATAAATTGTTCCCGGGTCGCACCGGAGTCAAGAAAGAGAGTGCTGGCCTTGTATTGAATGGCGCCGGGATGTTCCATGCCACCAAACTGAAAGTCGGGGATGGCGACAAAATCAAACTTTTGAAACGGATAGCTTATCCCCGTATAGGATTGCATGAACTGAAGAGCCTTGGCTTCGATACGGAAGATGGAGTCGAGACTGAGCCGGAGCTTCGTACTATCGGTCTCGCGATAAAGAAAGTTCATGGGCCGGCCATCAGCTATAGTGGCGGCTGTAGTAAACTTTCCCGCGGCAAAGGAAAAAAGATAGGTGCTGATCTTATCGGAAAGGCGGAACCTCAGGCGGGTGTTATCGCCCTCCTGCATCGAGTCCAGCAAGGAAGCATTGGCCATCGCTTTCCAGCCGGCAGGCTTTGTCAGTGACAAGCTAAAGACAGCTTTGAGATTGGGCTGATCGAAACAGGGAAAAAGCGTTCGCGCCCTGTCCGGTACAAGCAGGGTATACAAAAAGTCTGTGTTGCGGTTCAGCGCAGCATCTCCGGCAACGAAGCGTAATTCGATTGTATTGAGCCCGGCATGCAGCAGGGCTGTTGGTAGTTGCAGATGCTCATGGACATGGGTTATGGGAGCTGCCTGGCCATTGATGCGTAAATCCGAAGGAGCGGCCCCTTTGAAGTCTAAAAGAAGCGGAATGCTTTTCACGCTTTCCTTGTATAAAAACGAGATCTTTTCTTCCCCGGTCACCGGTACCGTCTTTTCGACCGGCAGATGAAAGACAAGGTCATAATGAATATTTGCAAGCCGGGCAGCCCGGTAATTAGCCAGTGAAAAGGATACTCCTGTCTGCCCGATACTGTCCGGAAGCACCTGTCCTCCTGAGGCAATTGTAAAAAAAAGGAGGATTAAGAATAAAAGCGGTCTGACAGTCAGCATATCTTGAAATTGAAACAGAAAAATACGGCATTTCGGTTTATAATTTCGGGAAACTGGTGGTAAATTGGGGGATGATCAAGTCCATTTTTTTATTTCTAACCTTTATCCTACTACGTACCGACCAGGATGTAAAAGTTATCACCTATTCTACCGGCCGGGCTGATACGGATGGTTATGAAAGTCTTTCGTTCTGGATCAAGAGTAATCAGCGGGCCTATGTCCGTTATGCCCATGGCAGGGAGGCGGAAGACGTCGAGCTGGGATGGGCCGGGCTGGCTTCGCAGAATAACAGGAAAGGGTTCCTCGTACGGTTTCCCGCGCCCGATACGCTGGCCTGGATCATAACACCAATGGATTCCACGCTGAATGTCGCCGACCGGTGGGGGAAATACCGGAAAGAATATCATTGGGAGAATGAAAATGCGAGCTCCGGAGATTCGGTATGTTCCATCTGTGCACAAAATTCAAAACAAGCAATGAGCTGGCTACGGAAGTATTTTTTCCAATAGCCAGCTCAGATAGACTAGTTCTTTTTATTGTCGTCAGCCTTCTTGCGCAGCTGTTCGAGCAGCTGTAATCCTAACAAACCGCTGATCGGATTGCCCGCATCGCCATTACCTCCGATAAGGATCTCGGGCATGATCTTGATGTGCTGTTCACCGATGGCTTCCATTACTTTCAGCTGGGTGAAGTTGTCACCGCCCATGGCTTCTACGGCGAGCTTGTACGATTCGGCAGAAGACTTACCAATGGCCAGGATCTTTTCGGCTTCGGCATTACCTGTAAGCGAGATCTTTTCTGCATCGGCCTTTGCCAACCATTCTATCTTCTCTGCGTCAGCCTTTGCAAGCAGTCTTGTTTTTTCTGCTTCACCGCTGGCCAGCAGCTTGAGCCTATCTGCCTCCGCAGTGGCCTGCAAGCGGACACTGTTGGCGTCACCGGTGGCCTTCTTTACAGAAGCATCGGCAATACGTTCGGCGATGAGCACGCCCTGGTCGGCTTTTACGATCTCTTTTTGGATCTCGGCGATAGCCGTCTCCTTTTCGAGGCTTTGGCGCGTCTCCTGCGCCTTCATCTGCGTGTCGTAAGTGACCTTCTGCTCTTCGGCGAGCTTACGGTCGGTGAGAGTCTTCATCAGGCTCTCCGGCGGAACGATGTCCCCTATGAGGGTATCGACGCCGATGACATTGTATTGCTCCAGCACTTTTCCGATATGGCTCCGGGCAGCTTCCTGTCTTTCCTTACGGGCGCCAAGAAAGGAGATGACATCGCTGTCCTGGGCCGAGTTACGGAAATAGTTGCCGATGGTAGGCTCCAGCACCTGGCTGACGAGGTTGACCATATTCCCGAAGCGGGCAATAACCTTTGGCGCCTCATGGGTAGGGATATGGATGATCTGTGCGACGTCGAGGTTAAAAGGGAAGCCGTCCTTGCTGCGGACCGTGATGGTCGACAGATTCTTATCCAGCTGATGCGCTTCGCTGCGGGCGCTGGCCCAGTTGAGCACGAGGTTGGTGGTCGGCACCAATTCCACTTTCAGGATATAGGGATTGATGGGATATTTCCCGGGTCCCAGCGGTTCTGCCCAAACGCCTTTTGAGCCACGGGCTACGATGTTGCCGTGTTTGAATTCTACACCACTGAGGTCCACCCCTTCGCTGCCGACAAAAGAGATGACGACACCCACATAACCGATGGGGATCTCCGTCATCTTCACCATGTCCACTTTTACGAACCAGGGATTGAGAAAATACGAACCGGCAAGGATTCCCTGTTCCTGCAGACCTTTATATCCACCGCTGGAAAGGAAAAGGTCTGCGTCCTGAAATTTATTGTGGTCGCCGATGATCCTTCCGGCTATCTGTCCATCATCGAGCGGTTTGCCTTCCAGCGTGGTGACGACACCCACGGCATTGTCCGGGATGCTGATCATATCGGTGATCTCCACATCGAACAGAAAGGTGTTGATACGATAAGACCCTGGTGTCATGATGCCTGTCTGCCGGCCTTTGCGACCGCCATTCTTCAGGAAGGCCTCTGCATCCTGAAAGGAATCGCAAGGCACCTTACGGGCAAGGATAGAACCTGTTTCCAGCTCCGCTCCATCCCGCGCCAGCACGAGGCCGATCTTACCGGTGGGAATAATGGTAAAGGGTTGAAATGCCACATCGTATTGCCAGAACCATTTGGCAAAGTATACACCGGGGGCCAGGGTCTGCGCCTGGTAGCCGGCCTCTCCATTGGAAGCGATGATACGGCCTTCCGGCAGGGATTGGCGACCTACGAGCACAAATTTCTTGGTAACAAGGCCGATCCGGTCCTGCGGCACGATGATAACACCGAAAAATACACGCAGGATCAGACGATAAAGGACAACGCATAACAGGGGGATACCAATGATCAATCCCCATTTGATCAACATAGATGAGTCCATTGTTGGAAAAGTTTAGATTTTAGCTGGTGAAGTGAAGATACATTATTGAGCAGCAGGAAGCATATGTGGAGCCTGTTGGTGACACAAAGTTTGTGTATCGGAGGGTCTGCCGCAATGGAAATCGGGACGAGCGGCAAACTAACGGGGAGCAGGGTCCCAGGAGGCCGGGAACGGCTAAAACAAAAGCCGCCCCGGAAAACCGGGGCGGCTCCTATATATAACCATGATAATCAATTCACTACCAAGACTCTTGCGGGAGTCGGATAGATGATGCTACCGTCATCGATGGTAAGCCGGAAGTAGAACCGGTTGGGTAGCTCTGTATTCAGCTTTACCGATGATGCATCTTTAGGATTGTTGGTGAGATATTCACGGAGGCTTGTCTTGAATGTGACACTGCTGCCAGCGCCGGGATTGACGGCCGCACTGTAATTATAGAATCCTGTGGTCCCCGCGCTTTGGATGGGAGTATAACTGGACGAAGTGGCTACCCTGGTAACCTCCTTGATCGTATGTTTACTCGTCGACGCAACGTTCAGTGTAATGGTGATGCTGCTATCTCCTCCAATGGAACAGGTTACTGTAGGATCGGGCCGATAGCCTACAGCGTTGGATATCGTGATTGGAACAGCCGCAGTAATGTAATCGGAATAATTGGGGCCGAATCCCTTTTGTTTGGAACAAGCCGGTAAAAGGGCCAGCAGGAGAAAATATCTCGAATATTTTTTTATGCTTGTTATCATATGATCGCTCATTTTTAAATACATTAATAATTTTATTGTTTGGCCCACCAGAGCTTGACGTTCACCAGTGGTCGGGGATTCGGGGCGTTGGGATTGGTCGTCAACTCGCCGTTGGTATATGGCAGACGGGTAGGGATTACAGTCGGATCATCTCCGCCAGGGTTGTTCGGCAGAGAAAGTACAGGATAACCGGTACGGCGATAGTCGTCGAATGCTTCGATACCATTTCCTATCCAGGCGATGTATTTCTGTGTGATGATTTGTTTGCGCATGTCTTCGGTAGAACCTGACAGTGTCACGATCGTAGGATTGGCCGTGAAATAGGCGGTGATGTCCGTGGCAGCCATACCCACTTTTGTCATGGAAGCCTTGATGCCTGCCTGATAATACGTATTGGCATCTCCGGTAGTTCCTAAGACCAGCGCAGCTTCGGCCAGGATAAAATTGACCTGGAAGTTGGTCAGCAGGCGGATGGGCGCATTGCCTGTGGTTCCGATCAGATAGCTGCCATAATTCGACCGGGTCGCCTGAAGAGGAGCGACCGAATTGGCTCCATTGTCAAAAGCAACAAAGGTACCGCTGGGTCTGGTAAAGAATTTCGCGAGCCGCAGGGTATCGTTCAGACTGTTCGCCAGGTTTAACAGACGCTGACTGAGCATCTGGTCGCCAGGTCTGTTGATATAATTGAAATTGTAGATCGGATTCTGGTTACCCGTTGCAGAGCTGAAAGGCACTTCGAAATCCTGGCTGTTGTCGTTGATATAATTATTGCCGGCGAGTACATCGGAGATCGTCGACTTTGCCAGAGTCTGATTGACATTAGTCAGCATAATGGCAAATTTCAGGAGCAGGGTATTACCCACTCTTGCCCACTTGGTGAGGTCTCCGGCATAGACGACATCATCTGCTTTTGGTTTGAGCGTGCCTGGCTTCGCCAGATCGGCAAGGCCACTCTTTACCAGGTCAAAAAGACTGGTGATCCCGGCACCTGGATTACCCTGATAGATATCCTGTACTTTGTCAAACCGGGGATAGGTATATTTTGATCCCTGGCCTGCCTGGGAATAAGGTACTTCTCCCCAGATGTCGGTTGCGATGGAAAAGGCATAGGCCAGCTCCAGCTTGGCAATACCGGAATAAGCCGGGCTTGTCGCAGAATCCATATTGATGAGGGCTATACAGTTGTTGATGCTGTTGTCATACAGCTCGTTGTTCCACTGGTTGTCGAAGGCGCCGCTGAAATTGAACACATCATAAGCCTGGGTCTGATTCGCCACACCGGCAATATGTTGCACGAGCGCGGAGGTGGCCCGGCAAAGATCATTGCTGTTGGCAAAGGCGATGCCGATCGTCGTAGTAGGCAGAAGTACGGCTGGTGGGACTGTCGTCGGGTGGTTCGGATCCACATTGACCTGCAGATATTTTTTACAGGAGCCAAGCAGGAAACCTGCGGCAACCAGGAGGAGAAATATTTTCTTTGAGAATTTCATATAATGCATGTTTCGAAGTTTAATGTGATTACAGGGATACTTTCAGGTTTGCGCCAATAGTCCGGGCATTGGGGGCGCCTTGCAGATCAAGACCGCGGATATTACCAGCACCCTGTGTATTGACTTCCGGATCGAAGAAGGTATTCGGTGCAACATGGAATACATTGTTGGCGAAGACGGAGAGCCGGATATAATTGATATGCATTCCCTTTGTAAGCTTAGCCGGCAGGTCATATCCCAATGATATTTCCCGCATACGGAATACCGTTGCATCGTATACATTGAACTCACTTTGCAGACCGCCCAGGACACCCCAGTAGGTCTGTGCCGGGATCTGGATATTGTTCTGGATGGTTTTTCCTCCGGAGACAATCACACCGGGCAGGATCCATGGCTGATCGCGATCCTTGGCCGTCTCGATCCACGCGCCCCGGGCTTTGTAGGAGGCTGCCGTAAAGGACAGGATCTGTCCGCCCTTGGTAAAGTCGAAGGTGAAACCCAGGTTGAAATTCTTATATCGGAAAGTATTGGTTATGCCAAAGGTATAGTCCGGGTTGGGATTGGACAGCACCTGGTTGGCCAGCGCCGTATTGTAAAGGCCGGTACCGGAATTGATCGTGCGGAGACCCGTGGCGCTGTCTTTTGGATAGACGTTGCCGATGATGACTCCATAAGGCTGACCGACCTTAATAGAAGGTGTCGAACCGATAAAGGAGCTACCTGGAATACCAAAGCTGGTGATACCAGGGAAAATGGAAACGACCTTGTTTACGATCTTGGTGAAGTTGGCGGAGATATCCCATTTAAAATTGTTGGAGACAATCGGAGTGATTGTTACCAGCAGTTCCAATCCCTTGTTGGTCATTTTACCCGCATTTACTGTCTTTGTAGTAAATCCGGTGGAAGGCGGAATACCCACGTTGAAGATCTGACTCGTGCTCACCGTATTAAAATAAGCCGCATCAACGGACGCCCTGTTCTTCCAAAAGCCAAGGTTGGCGCCCACTTCGTAGGAAGTCACAAACTCGGGAGCGAGACTTTGCGGAGCAATGGTCCCGCTAAGTCCAAAACCCGCGACCGAACCATAAGGGAAAGCAAAGCTGGCAACGTTGTTCCCATAGCTGGTTTTCGAATAGGTGTTGGACAACAAATAAGGAGGAGCATCCGAACCAACTTTGGCTGCACTGACCCTGATCTTTCCATAGCTGAGAACGTCTGAATTGATCTTCAGGGCGTCTGTAAATACAAAACCTGCGCTGGCCGAAGGATAAAAGAAGGTTTGTTTGTCGGGAGACAGCGTGGAGGACTGATCGGCGCGGCCGGTCAGCTCGAGATATAAATAGCTTTTATAGGCAAAGGACAATTGCGCATAATATCCCAGCAGTCGCTGTACGGTGGTCGCTTCGGTAGAGCCGACGGCAAAATTACCGCCGTTGGAGGCGTTGTAGAATCCGGGGATAGCCAATGCATCCGCCTGTACGGTAACCACCTGGCTACGACGCTGGTTGATGTTCTGACCGACAAGGGCCGTCACATTGAGGTCTTTGACAAAAATGTCGTTCTTATGCGCGGAGATGATCAGGTCGCCATTGAGCTCGCTGCGGAAAATTGTGCTTTCGAGGTCCTGTCCAAGCGGAACACGTGCGGAGCTGATCGCAAAGATCTGTTTGCGCCGGTCAGTATATGCGTCTATGCCAAGCCGGTAGCTGACACTAAGCCATGGGGCAAGATCATACCCGATGTTCAAACTGCCGAGTGTACGGGTGACATTGCTCTTCAACGGGTCCTTATATGCATCGTAGTAGGGATTATCGGCGCCGGTGATGGGCCAGTTGTTCGTACCATCTGCATTCTGATAGGTGCCTTTCTTCAGGCTGCCGGTAAGATCGATGCTGCGGGCAAGCGCAAGAACTCCATTTACCGCGCTGGAACCATTACCGCCGAGGATACCGGTCTGAAGCGTATTGGTAAAGGTAACCGAGCCGCCTACCTTTATCTTGTTGCGAAAGATGGTATTACCACCAAATTTCACATCGGACCTTTGGACCATGGTGTTGGGCAATATGCCGTTCTGTTTCAGAAAGCCGCCGGATGCGGTGAAATTCGATTTGGCATCGCCGCCATTGATGACCAGGCTATTGTCCGAGATGGTACCCGTCTGCCAGAAGTCATTGATGTTATTGGGATAGGCCTGGTAGGGAACGGTCTGGCCGTTAACGATGAGACCATTGGCTACCGTAGGAGTAGAACCGAATTTCGGTCCCCAGGAACTGGAGGAAGTAGGGTTGTAAACGCCATTGGTGCCCTGACCATACTGGTTCTGAACCTTGGGCAGGCCTTCCGCCTTCTGCAGACTGTAGGAAGAACCGGCAATGATCTCGGTATGGCCATTAGCCGTTCCGCCTTTTTTGGTGGTGATGATGATGGCGCCGGCTGCGGCCCGGGACCCATAGAGCACGGCTGCGGCGGGTCCTTTGAGAATATTTACCGACTCCACGTTGTTGAGATCGATGTCCAGGGCCCGGTTGGCGGGTTGGTTATCCCCCAGCGTACCGTTGGGACCGCCATTTGTGCGATCGACGTCATTGCTGATAGGAATACCGTCTACGACAAATAAAGGCTGGTTGCTACGGGTAAAGGAGGTGATCCCGCGGATATTGATGTTGATAGAGGCACCTGCGCTGCCGCTGGCGCTGGTGATATTCACACCGGAGACTTTGCCTTCAAGCGCGCCTATAAGATTGACGGAACCTTTGTCGGCAAGCTGATCAGCCTTTAATTGCTGGGTGGCATAACCGAGAGAACGTCGGTCCCTGACGATACCCAGCGACGTAACCACTACCTCGGACAGGGTCTTGTCTTTTGCGGCAAGCACGACCGAAATGGAGGTCCGGTTGCCGATCTCCACTTCCTGATCGATCCAGCCGATGGCCGAGACAGAAAGTGACTTTGCTTTTTCGG
>Ga0307510_10006566_pt1 | contig 13869 bp, 10 predicted proteins | sample 12_EM_MG_FD_207224 | JGI IMG/M metagenome (GOLD analysis project Ga0307510, IMG submission 207224) | Populus trichocarpa ectomycorrhiza microbial communities from riparian zone in the Pacific Northwest, United States - 12_EM | ecosystem: Host-associated > Plants > Roots > Unclassified | place... | reverse complement strand
ACCACTCCTGGGACAACTGGCGCGAGCAGGCACAACGCCCCTTCGTACAGGTAAAAGATCATGTATTATTGCCCTGGGCATCCAAACTGTCGGAAGTAGACGAGGCCTTCAAACCCCTCCTCACCCCAGAACATATCGGCAACATCGTCGCGCTTATCCCGGATGAATGGCTGACCAGTTGGTCCACAGACCAGTCGCCCGATGATATCCGCCACGTCTATACGCAGTTTCTCAATACCCGGATCGGAGTATCCTCTATCTTTCTAAACGAAGCCCAGCATGCAAGACAAACACCTATTTGAATATGCCGTCATCCGCGTGGTACCAAGGGTAGAACGGGAAGAATTCCTCAATATCGGGGTCATTGTCTATTGCTCCCGGTTGAAATACCTGGAACTCATCTATACCCTGGATACCCAACGACTCCTGGCATTCTACCCAAAGCTGGACATCGCCGAGCTCGCCCAACACCTGCAAGCTTTCGAAGCCATTACCAAAGGAAGCAAAGACGGCGGCCCCATCGCACAGCTGGACCTCGCCAATCGCTTCCGCTGGCTGACAGCAACCCGAAGCACCATCCTCCAATCCTCAAAAGTACACCCCGGATTTTGCGGCGACCCGGCAGCAGCACTCCAACGCATGCACGCAACCCTCGTTCTCTAAACATCAGCGCCCCAACCCCAAAAACCACCCAATAAAAACACAAACAATTACGTTTCCCAACCACATATCCAAACATCATGACCGACATCTCAGAAACCATCGCAACACCACTCGAAGAAGCCAGTAAATCTAAGATCAATGCCCTCGTAGCCCTCTTCGTCGCCATCACCGCAACCTTTATGGCGATCTGCAACGTCAAAGACGGCAACATCGTCCAGGCCATGGATCAGGCCCAGGCACATAGCATCGACGCCTGGTCCTACTTCCAGGCAAAAAGTACCAAACAGGCAACAGTGGAAAGCGTCCTCGAGCTGGCCCGGCTCCAAAAGACAACAGGTACCGACGAACTCATAAAAAAATACGAGGCCCAGATCAGCCGCTACGACACCGAAAAAGCAGAGATAAAAAAACAAGCGGAAGGATATCAAAAACAATACGACGACCTCAACCTCTTCGACGACCAGTTCGACATGACAGAAGCCCTGCTGACCATCTCCATCGCGATGTTCGGCATTGCCTCCCTCACCCAACGCAAATGGCTCCTCTGGTTTGCCAGCGGAATGAGCGGGCTCGGCATCATCTTCGGAATAACAGCCTTCCTGAAGATCAGCTTACACTCGGACTTTATCTCGGGAATACTCGGTTGATCGCAACCATCATACCTGTAGTAACCGTCGCTGTCACCACAACCACAACATATCGGCCACAAGCGCAGCCGCAATAGCATTACATCTTCTTAAAATCCGCAGGGATCTCAAAATTATATGCCGCAGGGGGCCTGGTCTGATAATTCGTAAGCATCGTGACCTGGTCCCCAAACTGCGCCTTCACGACAACCCCATCTCCACCAGCACCCCTGATCTTTTCCAGGATCATCGAGCCCTTGGGATAATATAATAGGATGCCCCCCAGACAGATATTCGAGTTTCCCAGCTCCTTGGTGATCCACAGATCCGTCTTATCCCCCTTTACCTTCACCACAAAATGCTGACAATCGAGCTTACCAATCTTCTCCGTTCCCGCACTTTCAACGGAAATATCCCCATCCGTCAGTTTCATATTCTTTTCGACGCTCAGCTGGCTAAACCCGGTCTCCACAAAAGCATGATGCTTTGGGACAAAACGTAACTCCTTGTTGTTCACAAAATCAAAAAGCAGGTCATCCTGTTCCTTCCCCTTCGCAATATCAGCCGCCCCCTCCTTCATCGGGTAGATCTTCGACTCTATCCGAACCTTTGATTTCGTCTCATAAATAGTCATTAACACCTTGGTCTTGATCGTACAATCATAGACCAGCGTGCCTTCAAATTGAGCATAAGTAACCTGGAAAACACCCAGTATAATAATCAGAAAGGTCAGCTTTTTCATATTGAGAATGAATGTGAAAGATCAAATTTACGGCGAAATCATCCATCTTACATGGACACCCTTACTTCAGTACCAAAATTGGTTAACATTCCCAAAAAGAGACAGCCCCTTGTTTCAAGAGCCCCTTTACTAGTCTAATAATCAATCACTTAAGATTTGGCCTTTTTTTCGTAACACCATAGCTGCAGTTTTCTTTTTTTCAAAATATCCCTTAAAAAACCCAGCCATGATCCGAATGCACAAGATCGCATTGATTTTTATTCTCGTATCCCCCTGTTTCATCCATGCCCAAAACCTGGCAGACAACAAGACCCCTGCCCCCCGAACAAACAATAACCTCCCTGTTTCTTTCTCCGCCGATGGCGAAAACAAGCCCACACCAGTCCCGCCGACCAACGAAGACCCGAAAAAGGCCCCCGTTCGCCTGGCTCCATGGCAAAAAGCCGAAGACCAGACCAATGGAAGTATCAACCGCCTTTCCCTTGCTAAATTAAAAGCTACCAATACAAGCCTGGTCAGTTTCCTAAAAGATTCCTGCCTGGCCGATTCCACCCTCCATCCCGTATGGCATGGTGAATATACCGCAGAAAAAGCAGACAAAAAGACCACCACGGTCAGCCTGTCCTACGGCATCCGCTGTAATTTCGCCCAATCCACCACCCTGAGTATAATGGCCAACGACCTCAGCCCCCTGCTCAGACACATAGAAGTCTATGGCCAGGATTATACAGCCCTTGTGTCCATCCCAACCGTGCGCAACGAATGCCCTCATTTCGAACCCGCCGCCCCAACCACCAAAACAAAATTATGGTTAATCACCGCAAAACCCGACGAGCTCCCTTATACCGTACTCACCCGTAAGGATTATCTCGAACAGGTCATTGCGTCTCTGAATACAGTCAAACAACATATCATCGCTGACGTCAAACAAAAGGCGCCCACCCGCACCACCGCCGATCAGGAAGCGCAAAAAAACAAAGACCTCGAATCATTCCGCACTACCTACACCGGCGCTGAGCTGGAGATGCGGCAAAGACATTATCTGGAACACTATAAAAGCGACGAAGATTACCAAAAAGAAAAGATAGATGCCGCAACAGCAGACACCGATAGTACCATCAGCTTCATCGACGGCATGCTCCACCGCCTTTCACCATCGACCCTGGCCGCACCTGCCATCGTCTCACCCTCGGCCAAAGAATTCGAAGGTTTCGCAGACGGCGAACCCGGTTCCATCATGCTGATCGGGATAAAACCCGCTGCCGCCGACGCCACAGCCACCCCCGAAAAACCTAATTTCTTCCTGGTAACCTGGAAATTCGACCCCGCCGATCCTGCCGCGGTCAACCTCGACCGCCAGCTCGCAAAAAAATTAGACCCGAGAGTACTGAAGAACATCCTAAAAAAATAAAAAGAATGGGGGGCCCCGCCCCCCATTCTATAATTTCACCACATGGGTCCCCGCACCCAATTGCCTCACCTCAACAGGCCTCCCCTTCACCGCCAACTCCAAAGTCGCCGTCGTCCCGGGCGGCACCACCGCCGTATAAACGACCTTCCCGCCCTCCGTCTTCCACGAAGAACCAATCCTCCCATACCGACTATCATGACTAGCCGAAAAAGCAGCAAGCCCCGGCACAAAATGCGGCCGCAATAAAATATGCTTAAACCCCGGAGCCTCCTCATCAGGGAATATCCCCCCAATACCCTTGAACAACCAGGCCCCAATCTCCCCAAACATGATATGATTCATCGAAATATCACTCTTCGCATCGATCGGCCAGTTCTCATATAGCGTAGTAGCCCCATTCACCATCCACCAACCCCACGAGGGATAAGTCTTCTGCGTCGCCACACTATACGCCAGATCAGCATACCCATTCTCACTCAACGCATTCAAAATGGCCTTCGTCCCCAATAACCCCACATTCAAATGACTGCTATCCGCCAATACCCGACGAGCCAGGTTAGCCGCAACGCGACCCTTCACATCTGAAGGCACCAATCCCCAATACAACGGCATACTCAGCTCCGTCTGCAGACCTGTCCCATAAATCCCGGTCCCTGGATCCAAATACTTTCTATTGAACGCCGCCCTGATCTTCTCCGCCAGCGCCGAATATTTCCGCATATCATCCGCCTTCCCCAACAAACCAGCCGCCTTTGCCAATATAGAAGCATCCGTATAGTAATAGACAGACGACGTGAACTCCACCGGCGGTTTTGTCGTGACCGGTATCCAATCCCCAAGCCCCCAGGTCGTCAGTCCCGATGGACTCAGCTGATCGATATGGTCCACATACTTCCGGATATTTTCATAACAGTCCGCCAGCAGTTTCTTGTCGCCATAAAATAAATAGATCTTCCAGGGTATTATCGCAATGGTGCTCGTCCAATCCGGACCATTCCCCCACTCATATCCCCAACCACCCGTCGGGATGATCGAAGGCAATACCCCATTCGGCTGCTGTTCATCCCGGTGATCCGCCAGCCATTTTTCATATACACCTATCCCATCAAAATTATAAAGCCCCGTCTCCACCGCAATATGCGCATCCCCCGTCCAGCCATTCTTCTCCCGCTGCGGACAATCCGTAGGATAGCCAAACAAATTCGAGAGATAAGAGTTATTGGTTGCCGCCCAGAGTTTGTTTACCAAAGAATCCGAACTATGCAACCAGCCCGCCGCAGCGACATCACTATGCATAAACCGCCCCACGAGATCATCCTTATCAAGATGCACAGCCGACGAAGAAGAGACAACCTCGATATATTGAAATCCCTTATAGTTAAATCGCGGCATAAATTCCTCTATCCCCTTCCCATCAAGGATATAGATATCCGTTTGAAAGGGATCGCTCTGATCCGTAGGCCGGTAATGCACCGATATATTCGACTGATCGACATGACCATTGGGATAGAGCCTTTCCCCATGCCGCAGCTGTAGCCTCGTTCCTGCCGGGCCGCTGACCCTGAGCGCGCTGACACCCGCAATATTCCTTCCCAGATCATAGACCCAGGTCGTATCATCGATGCGCTTCATCGAAACCGCATGTATTTCTTCCACATCCCGGATAGGCGGCATTGCCTGCGCCACTATCTGACCCGATGGCGCAGACCGATAGATAACTTCCTTCCACGCACTGTCATTAAAAGCCGGAGTACTCCAGCCCACCTGCTCCCGCCGGTGATCGACATGCTCGCCCGTATAGATGCTGTTAAAAATTATAGGACTCAGCGAAGTCTTCCAGTCCTTCCCCGAAGAAATGGTCTCCGTCGAACCGTCTTCATAAGTAATACGGATATCCAGACAAAAACAAGGCCGCCCACGCCATGGCGCTTCATGAAAATACCAGACGGCCGTAGACTGCATATTATACCAGCCATTACCCAGCAACACCCCAACGACATTGTCCCCCGACCTCAGCTCATTGGTAATATCATAGGTCACATAAAGATTGCGCCTGTCAAATCGCGTATACATCGGATCCAGCCGGTGATCGCCTGTTTTATGACCGTTGATATATAATTCATAAAGCCCCGCCGTAGCAATATAGGCCCGCGCCGAACGGATCTTTCGGACAGGGGCAAACACCTTCCGGAAATAAGGCGCCGCCTTCGTGTGAATATTCCGGGAATCACTGATCCAGGCCCCCCGCCAGTTCCTCATCTCCATCATGCCGGTCTCAAAGCTGGCCACCTTCGCCGGCGCCCCCTTTTTCCCCTCCTTATCCCAAACATCCACCTTCCAGTAATAACGCGTAAAAGGCTTCAAAGCCGGCCCCGCATATGTAATAAGCTGCGCCCCCGACTGCTGCCTCCCTGAGCCATATACGCCACCCTGCCCCTTCACCACAGCCATCGAATCCATCCCCACCACAACAGCATAAGCCGACTGCCCCGCGCCGTCACGCCCATCCTCCAGCCGCCACGAAAGCCTCGGATGCGCCGCATCAATCCCCAACGGGTCTTCCAAATACTCACACCGCAGATGGCTCACCCCTTGAGCCTCCAACTTAAAACTTAGTAACACGAAAATTGAAAAGACAAAGACAGCAACGTATTTTGAGGGAGTTCGCATTTGACAAAAATAATCAACTACTGTATACACATGAGAAACTTCCTCCTCTTTCTCCTCTTATCCCAATCCTCCTTTGGACAAACAGGCCCCCGCCCCGACCCATCCCAGGTCCACGACTTCCTGATCCATCAATTCCACACCGAAAGCGGCACCACCCTGCCCGAAGCACACATCATCTACGGCACCTACGGCCACCTCAATAAAGCCCATGACAACGTGATCCTCCTGCCCTCACATTATATGGCTACCCACCGCGGTTATGAATGGCTGATGGGGCCCGGCAAATGCCTCGACACCACAAAACTGTTTCTCGTAGCCACCGAGCTCTTCGGCAACGGCCATTCCTCTTCGCCCAGCAATACACCCGAGCCCTTTCACGGCCCGCGTTTCCCCCTGATGACCATCCGCGACAACGTGGAAGCCGTTCACCATCTGCTCACAGAAGAGCTGCATATCACACACCTCAAAGCACTCATCGGCTTCTCAATGGGCGCACAACAGGCTTTCCAGTGGGCCGTGAGCTATCCGGACTTTGCCGATCACATCGTCGCCACTTCCGGTACAGCTAAAACTTACCCGCATGGTGTGATACGACTCGAAGGCCAGATCGCAGCCATCACCGCCGACACTTTATTTAATAATGGAGATTATATCACCCCGCCCGCCAAAGGCCTGGAAGCATTTGGTGTCGTCTGGGCCGCCTGGCTCTATTCCCAGGAATGGTGGCGCAAAGAGTTGTGGAAAACCAATTCAGCCCCCGGCACTACCTTCGAACAGGTCTTGCTTAGATTTCGAAAAAGCTTCATCCCCGGCGCCGATGCCAATAACCTGATCCTGCAAATGCGCACCTGGGAGAAACATGATATAGGCACTACCCCGGGCTTCAACGGAGACATAGAAAAAGCCCTCCGGTCCATCAAAGCGCCCTTCCTCTACATGCCTTCCGAAACAGACCTCTATTTTCCCCTTGACGACGCAAAATACGAAGCGAGCTTCATGTCAACCGTAGTCTTCAAACCTATCCCCTCCCTCTGGGGCCACACCGCCGGCGCAGCCAGCAATCCCGAGGACGGCAAATTCCTCAACGACAACATCGCAAAATTCCTAAATCCATAAATATTCATCTGACTAATAACCCGGATTCTGCCCCAACCCCGGGTTGATCATCACATCCCTCGAGGGTATCCCATAAATAAGCTTACTCGGCACCACATTATACGAGTTCGGCAACAAAAAAGGATAAGTCTGCTTCTGCAACACCCCATACCCATTCATCACCGACACCGCCTGCCCCGTCCTCACCAGGTCAAACCATCGATGATTCTCAAAAGCCAGTTCCACCCTTCTCTCATGCGCGATCGTATCCCTCAACATCCCCTGATCACTGATCATCGTCGGCGCTAAACCCGCCCGCGCCCGCACCTGGTTCAGATAGGGCAGCGCAGCCCCCGGCTGCCCCTGCTCATTCAATGACTCCGCCAGCATCAGCAGCAGATCAGAATACCGGTAGACATACCAATCATCCCCCGTATTATATTCCTGCGTAACACCCGTATACGGATAATTATATTGCTTTTTGATAAACCGATGCACCAGCGAAGTCGTATACCCCAACCCCTTCCCACTCGTATCGATATTGTTTAATATGCTCACCACACTGTCCGGAAGAAAATCCGTCGTCGAATTCAAATGCCCTTTAATAACCCCAATACTCGCATCAAGACGCGCATCCCCGGGCTCAAAAACCGTCACCAGGTTCTGCGTAGGCACATTCCAGCTGCCCGCCGTATTGTTATAGTCTACTCCCAACACCACCAGCGTGCTCGCCATATTCGGAATAAAATCATATACAAACTGACTGCTCTGGTTATTGGCCCCCACCGTCCCATTGGCCGGGGTACCATTATTCCCGGATGAATACTGGATCTCAAATATCGATTCCACACTATTTTTATTCGCCGTCTTAAATACAGACGCATAACCGGGCAACAACGAATATCCCATCGTTGTCACCGACTGGAATAGCGGCGTCGCCTTGTCATACTGCTTCAGCGTAAGATAGACCAGCCCCAGCTCCGTAGCCACCATCCCCTTATTGATCGTCCCCGGCTGAGGAAAGACCGGCGGCGCCAGCCTGGCCAACGCATCCGTAAAGTCCGCGATGATCTGCGTATAGACACTGTCGACCGGCGAACGATTCACAATCGCATTCTTGGCATCCGTCACCTCATGCAAATACAAAGGCACCGGACCAAAGAGTCGCACCAGCTCGAAATAATAATGCGCCCGCAGCGCCTCAGCCTGCCCGATGATCTGGTTCTTCGACGAATCCGACATATCCCCCGGCACACTCTGCGCCAGCTTATCAAGGATAATATCCGCCCGCTGTATACCCTGAAAATTGGCCGTCCACAACGCCTGCGTATTGGAATTGGTGGCATCATCCAGGAATTCTGCCACACTTTCATTACCCGAACCACCCCTGTCCTTGGCATTGTAATCAAAGAACGTATTGTCAGCACGCATCTCCTCCAGGTAGAAGGCGACACTGGCGGCATCCCGCAACGGCACATAAGCCCCCGTCACCGCCTGCTGAAAATCAGAATTCGTCTTGTAAAACACCCCCTCATTGAGCTGCCCTTGCGGATAGAGCGTAACAAACTTTTTGCTGCAGGAAGCCAAAGCCCCAATAAGAGCAAGTCCCCCAAATATGATCGTATATCTCATAGTATTTTGCATTATCAACTTTCTAAAAATTCACATTAGCACCAAATAGGATCACTCTCGGGATCGGATAAGATCCATTGTCCAGCCCCGCCTGGGTCTGAGAGTCCTTCGTATCATTGACCTCAGGATTCTGCCCCGGGTATTTCGTAAACATAAAAGCATTCTGAACACTGCCATATACCCGTATCTCCTTCAGATACCGCAACATTTTCTGTTTGAAGGTATACCCAAGCGTAATATTCTTTACCGCCAGATAGTCCCCGCTGAATACCCAGGTGCTATTGACCAGCCGATACAATTCCGTCGATCCGCTCCGCGTACTCGGCACCTTCCCATTCCCCGGATCAGCCTCGCTCCGCCAACGGTATTGCATATCCTTCGTGACGTTAAAAACGCCATCCAGGTTATGCAGATTCTGCAAATTCGTATTCATGATCTTATTCCCCACCTGGCCGGCCACGACAACCCCAAGATCAAAATTCCTGAACGAGAACGTATTCGTCATGCCATAGATGAACTTGGGATTGGTCCGGCCAAGAAAGGTCCGGTCTTTTATGTCGATCGTGTCATCCCCATTGATGTCCGCCATCCGTGCCGAGCCCACGACCGATGTCGAGTATTTGGGATACTTATCAAAGTCCGACTGGTTCATATATACACCCAGGAATTTATACCCATAAAGCTCGCCGATCCGATGCCCCACCTGGGTACGATTGTAGTCACTGTATGTATTGACGCCTCCGATAGGTGTATTGTTAACCAGCGCGACGACCTTATTGTCGTTAAAAGAAATATTGAAATCCGTATTCCAGGTAAAAGGCCCCTTGATATTCTCAGTGCTCACCTGGATTTCATGCCCCCAGATATGAAAAGAGCCTTCATTATATTGAATCGATCCATAACCCGATGTGTACGGCAGCTGCAGCTGTGACAACATTCCCTCATTACGGGTATTATAATAGTCATAGCTGATATTCACCCGCCCACGCAGCAGAGTTATATCCGCACCTACATCAAATTGTTTGGAAGTCTCCCAGGTAAGATCGGGGTTCCCAAGAACGGTATTTCCTTCCCCAAGCGTGGTGTTGCCATAGTTGGCCGGACTCAGCAGCGATACCTGCGTATAGTTGCCGATGTTGAAGTTCCCGGTCTTGCCATAGCTGCCCCTGAACTTCAGGAAATTCAACGCATCCCATTTGGGAAAGAACTTTTCTTCGCTGGCTACCCAGGCCACCGAGACCGACGGGAAGGTTCCGTATTTCTTATCCACCCCAAACCGCGAGCTTCCGTCATTCCGGATGCTCGCAGATAAATAATATTTCTTCTTAAAATCATAGTTCACTCTTGCCAGCGCAGAAGCGATCGTCCAGGACGAGCTGTTCGATGAACCAGAGGTATTATTGGCCGCGGAGATAAAAGGCGTAAGATCCGTCGCAAAACCGGTACCCGTGATACTCTTCAAAGTCGTATAGGACTTCTGAGCACTATACCCCGCCAGCACATCCAGCGAATGATTCCCAAACTGCGTATTATAGGTTATCAGGTTCTCATTCGTCCAGCTATAGGTATTGTTCGAACTGTTTTGAGCCTGCGAAGAAGAGGTCGGACGCGGCGGCACATTCCCAAACTCGCCGTATAGGGTCCCATAATAAGCATTGTAGTCCTGGTCAAGAATATCCCCGTTGATCGAAGACTTCACATGCAGCCCATGGATGATCTCCAGGTCGATATACGCATTCCCCAAAAACGAAAAGTTCGTCTGGTCATTATCCATCAGTTTCTCCTGTTGAACATAATTAGGCAGCGCATACATTCCAAAGGAAGCCGTCGACAAATTATAAATATATGGGGACTTGAACACCGGTATCAGAGGCGAGCTTATATCCGCACCGCTGACGACCTGCCGGTTCCCATTCAGTTGCAGGTTGCCACCCCGCGTATTATGGTCGATCTGGTAAGCCGGAGCCAGGTTGATACCGATCTTTAGTCTTTCGATAGGACGGTATTCATTATTGCTCCGAAAGGCAAAACGTTTGGTGCCCGTATTATATAACACCCCATCCTGGTTAAAATAATTCATCGTCGTACTCGAAGAGACCTTCGGCGTGCCGACAGAGAAGTTGACCGTGTAATTGTCGATCGGCGCCGTGTGGATAAGGGCATTGTACCAGTCCGTGCCTTTGCCGTATTGCGAGGGATTGGCATAGTCCGAAGGTATCGTCGCCGTGCCCGTGGTCGGATTTGTCCAGCCCTCATACGCGATCTTGTCCTGGTAGAATCCATTCATAAAGGTGGCAAACTCCCGCGCGTTCATCATGTCGGGCCGGCCCCTCTGCGGAACCGTTTGCAGACCGTGATAAGCATTGACGCTGACCGAAGATTTGCCGATCTTCGCCGTCTTCGTCGTGATCAGGATGACCCCATTGGAAGCACGGCTGCCATAAAGAGCGGTAGCATTGGCATCCTTCAGCACACTGTAGGATTCGATCTGATCGGGCGCGATAAGATTGATATCCCCCGTACCACCGGCCACATCACTGTTCAACGGCTGACCATCCACTACAATAAGCGGCTGATTACCCGAACCAAGTGAGGCCGCTCCCCGAATACGGAATACGATATTGTTCCCCGGAACCCCACTGCTCTGCTGGATCTGGATACCGGCTACCTTTCCCTGTAATTTTTGTCCGAACTCGGCCGCAGGAATGTCTTCTATAGTACTCGCATCCACCTTCGAGATCGCCCCGGTAATATCCCGCCTGGCCAGCTTGCCATAACTAACGGTCACCTGCTCCAGCGTATTCTCCTCTTTTGTAAGGGTAATGTTGATGGGTAGCTTGCTGTCCACCGTGACCTCCGCAGTTTTATACCCGATATGACTGAACACAAGCGTAGCCAACGGTTTGACGGGAATAGTAAAATGCCCCGAACTATCCGTCGGTAGAGCAGTGGTCGTACCCTTGATCGTAACACTGGACCCCGACAGATCGGGGCCACCTCCCGCCAGGCTTATCGTTCCGGATATCCTGATCTTGTTTGAGCCACTGTCCGTCGTAGCCGTATCCTTCGCAGCAGCGACCCCCTTTTGCGGGGTCGTGTCATGGATAGCCGAAGACAGAACGCGGGTCGTGTCCTTTTTGCCCACAGTGTCCCGTGCCGGCTTCTGCCGTGTCGTGTCCTGCGCAAAACCACTCAAATTCAATAAAAAAAGGAAGAAAAATAAAAAAGATGCGCACAATAAAGTCGTCGCTTGGGTACGGGCTGATGTACAAATTGTCATAAACAGCCATTTGTTTTTTAGTAAATAAGGAATCGATCAATAAGTCCATAGGGATGCCCGTCAACGTTGCCGTTGAGAAAAAAGGGCTTCATCTTCGCATGTGTAATGTAGTATTCAGTTCAAACGGTGGGATATCATCCGGGGGCTTATACTCATCTTTACAAAAAGCTTGCCATTACAAAAAAATAAAAAAGCCCCTACCGCTCAAAAACGCAGTAGAGGATATTTTTCCCCATTTCGCCTCATAACTTCGTGATACTAACGCAGACCCGCGTCCCTTCTCCAACCTTACTCTCAATAGTCAGCTCCCCATTGATCGAAGCAGCCCGCTCACGCATCCGGATAAACCCGGGCTTACGCTTCCCCTGCTCCACATCAAATCCTTTACCATCATCAACCACCACCAGCTGTATCCTGTTCCCGGAATCTTTAATAGAGACGTTTACATGACTGGCCTGCGCATGATTTGAGGCATTCAGCAGACATTCCTGGCAGATCCGGAACAGGTCTATCCTGACCTCATTCGTTAGACGGGTCTCATCATATACCCCTTCATAATGACAAGGGAGACCATTCAAAATGGCAAATTCCTTACAATACCAGTCCAATGTAGCATTCAATCCCAAATGCTCCAGCATGTTCGGACTGATGGAAAAAGAGATCCGGCGTATCGCCTTTATAAGAAGCTGCGAAATAACAGATGCATGTTCTATCCTGCTGCTGACCGTAGGTAATAGCCCGGAAGTATTGCTTTTGATCCATTCTATATCCGTCTTTAATACAGAAGCCAGCTGAGCCAGCTCCTCATGCAATTCATTCGCCAGGTATTTCCGGTCCTCCTCGATACTACTTTTAAAATGACTGGCCAGACTCTTGAATTTCTTATATTTCTCTTCTACCTCGATCTCCAGCTGTTTTCTTTCCGTAATATCCTTGGCGATGGCAAACACCACTTCGCTGTCCGAAAAATAAATAGAAGTCCATTCCAGCCAGAAGATAGCCCCCGACTTGGCCACATACCGGTTTTGAAAGTTCATAAGCTTCTTCCCCTTCAACAGCTCCGTCCGCCTGTGCGCAGTAGATTGCTTGTCTTCCGGATGGATAAAAGCGGAGATGGGAGAGGCCATTAATTCCGCCTCGGTATATCCCAGTTTGTCGATCACAGCCTTGTTGACTTTTTTGAAAAACCCGTTCCGGTGAGCAATACAGACCAGGTCGGGGGTCATTTCGAAGAAGGTAGATATGTTGAGTTCAGATTGCGGCAAGTCCTGGGTATTCATGTATACTAATATAGGAATAAATCCCTATACCCTATCACTGCCCGATTGTTAACGCTCCTGGTTAAGATCCAAAGCATGATCGACCTTCGTACTATCCATCCCACCCCACACTTTCACCGCCGTCCACGGCGCTGCCGGCGAGGTCCAAAAGATATCAGCCGGCCCCAGTCCCAAAGGCAAAAAAACCTCAGAAGCCAAATAAAGACTCCCCCCCGTTATATACGAATCCGCCAGCTCCTCCTGGTGCCCATACACCCCGATCTCCAGCCAACCGGGCACAGTAAAAGTCCCCGGCGCTCCAAGAGTCTTTTTGATCACCGCCGTCAAAGCCCCCCGAACCTGCCCCGCTCGCAAAGAAGCCGGCAGCTTCCCGAGTAATACGACATCCGCCAGCTCATGGAAAGCCCCACACCGATACGTGATACTACGCCCCGTCACCGGGTAGCTTCCATCCGTATTGATCGTCCGCT
>Ga0307510_10006565_pt1 | contig 13871 bp, 15 predicted proteins | sample 12_EM_MG_FD_207224 | JGI IMG/M metagenome (GOLD analysis project Ga0307510, IMG submission 207224) | Populus trichocarpa ectomycorrhiza microbial communities from riparian zone in the Pacific Northwest, United States - 12_EM | ecosystem: Host-associated > Plants > Roots > Unclassified | place... | reverse complement strand
GCCTAATCTATCCTTAACCGGGGAACAATGGCGGCGGGTCATTCCAAGAAGAGAAGCGTCGTCATGATGCGATGACGACCACGAGGTTTGAGGTTGATCCGAGGAGATCTGATCTCCGCGTGCCCATTCTGGTCTAATGGGCGTCTAGTGTAAGCAACTACCCTTTAAGGTAGTCCGTATTGATGGTGACCCAATTAAGGGCCATGTCGCTATCCGCGTCGTCTGCGGAGCTCTGCGTGGATGAGGGATTGTCTGCGGATCCTCTGGGGGAGGTCGACTGGTAGCCCTGACTCTGGGGCGAGGTGCCAGCTATGGGCGATGAGGTAGAAGGGGTGATTGACTGGTAACTGCTTTCTCTACTGGTGCGTTGGCGTATAGGTGCTGAGGAGGGACTTGTAGGTGACAGGGAATGCTTGCGGGACACAGGACTACTGGGCTGAGTGAGGTATGCTTCCCAGGGTTCGATAGGAGACTCTTCTGGAGGTAAGGTATGTATCTGTCCTCCGGGGACGTCAGGTTCATAGCGAGTGACTGGTTGTGGCTCTAAGGGCGGCGCGTCCTCCATGGGACTATCTGGGTCTTCCAGTGGATTCTCTACTGGGGGTGGCTCTTGGTACTCTTCCATTGAGGAGTATTCCCGACGATGGATGTTCCAGGGAATAGGGACGAGGGGCTCGACTGGGGGCTGATCAAGGGGTGACAATGGTTTGGATGGTTCGCTAGGCGGTAGCGGTGGCAAGTCTGGTAGGACGGGTGGGTTCAATGGCAATGGTTGCTTAGGCATGGGTAGGGTGATGAGGAGGGGATCCGACGAGGATGAGAAAAATTGGGGTGGATCATAACAGTCGCCATCATATCAAACGCCACATTCAAAATAGAACTGCCACCTCACTGGAAAATCCACAATGTCTTCCACGCGTCGTTGCTAACACCATATCGAGAAACAGAAGCACATGGCCCAAACTGGATAGAACCGCCACCTGACATCATAGAAGGAGAACCAGAATGGGAGGTAGAGCAAATCCTCCAATCAAGACGCTTTGGGCGAACAAAAAAGAAGCAATACCTTGTCTGATGGAAAGGATACTCACCCTCTCATGACTCATGGGTCAACGAATCAGATCTGAACGCCACAGACCTCGTTACAGACTTCTACAACAGTCATCCCGCAGCTATTCACTCTTGTTTAAAAGCCATGGAAACAACAGAAGAATATCCTCCATCATGCCTTACGACCCCCTCCGTGAATTCCTTAGATTCTACCCACGTCCTGTTTCCAAACCGAAACCCTCTGAGTCCACATCATACTCACCTGGCAACATCAACAAGTTATTCTACAGATTTGAACAGAACAGTCTCCAACCATACCCAGCTTGTCTCCCCAAATCATACCACCTTGAAAAATTCATTCCCCCTGTCCACCGCCAATAGATGGCACAACATCCAAACCTACCTAACCAAGGATTCCCCACGTCCACCATTTTCACCCTTGGAACAGACAATGGAATTATCCTCCTCAGAGTACACACAGAAGCCGATGACTTACACCTATTCACCGCCTTTATCAGAAGGAACGACTTCACCATCAGACTACACTGGACCAACTGGGAGCCAGGACAAGAAGAGACCATCATCAATCACAATGGAATTGATGTCCCAGTTGACAGCGAAGAACCAATCATTAGCGCCTCGATCAGACATCAGCGCTACTACCACAGCGGACCTCCATTCCACTTCCAACCCCCCACAGAAACACACACAGAACCAGAGTCACCAGGACACCCGCCCCTATATACGACCAATCCAGACGCCCCATCAGAGGAACCAAGTCCTCTCAACCCCGCCGCCAGTACTACTGGACTTTATCCTGGAAGCGAACAACATGCAGAGACAGAAACAGAACCAGAAGAAGAAGATGAAGACAGCGACACTACCAGCCAATACACTGATGCCGGACTACTCCACCAGGACGTCCTCCTTGCCATCGCCGAAGCAGAAAACATGGAACCTTAAAGCAGAACTCAAGAAAGAAAGCCTCAAGCAAGTTGTCAAGGATTTCGTTGCTATAGACAACAAGTGGAAGCGCAACCTAGGACGCTTCGAGACACAGACACTAGCCATCTACTTCAGGAAGCTCAATAAAGACACGGCTCTCTATCTACTCAGGATACACCCCCAGCTCTACTTCACGACAACCAACCTGCTGAAAGGCAGAGGACTCACGTTACCCAACCCCAGTCAGGCCAAATGGGCATGCCTTTCGCTCAGTTGCCATAAGGAACTCAGAACTCAGCTAGCCAAGGCACGTAATCATGTGGAAACGATTCCCTTAGGAGGGGCCTCATGTTATGATCCACCCCAATTTTTCTCATCCTCATCGGAACCCCTCCTCGTCACCCTATCCATGCCTAAGCGACCACTACCATTGAACCCATCATCCCTACCAGACCTGCCACCGCTACCACCCAGTGAACCATCCAAACCATCGTCACCCATTGATCAACCCCCAGTCGAGCCCCTCGTCCCCGTCCCATGGAACATCCATCGTCGGGAGTACTCCTCAATGGAGATGTACCAAGAGCCACCCCCAGCAGAGAACCCACTGGAAGACCCAGACAGTCCCATGGAGGACGCGCCGCCCTTAGAGCCAGAGCCATTCATTCCATATGAACCCAATGTCCTTGGAGGCAACATGCATGCCTTATCCCCAGAAGAGTCCCCTATCGAACCCTGGGAAGCATACCTCACCCAGCCCAGCAGTCCCGTGTCCCGCAAGCATTCCCGGTCACCTACAAGTCCCTCTTCAGTGCCCATATGCCAATGCACTAGTAGAAAAGGCAGTTACCAGTCAATCACCCCTTCTGCCTCATCGCCCATAGCTGGCACCTCGCCCCAGAGTCAGGGCTACCAGTCGACCTCTCCTGAAGGATCCGCAGACAATCCCTCACCCACGCAGAGCTCTGCAGATGACGCGGATAGCGACATGGCCCTTAATTGGGTCACCATCAATACGGACTACCTTAAAGGGTAGTTGCTTATGCTAGACGCCCATTAGACCAGAATGGGCACGCGGAGATCAGATCTCCTCGGATCAATCTCAAAACTCATGGTCGTCATCGCATCATGACGACGCTTCTCTTCTTTGAATGACCCGCCACCATTGTTCGACCCTTAAGGATGAATTAGGCAACTTGTCACTTTATCATTCGCTCTTGCTCATTCTCTATTGTTCGACTCATACAGACCGCAGCACTTGTCCGCGGAGTACCGTATGATACAGATAGCCCCCTCTTGACCAGAAGTACCTATCTTAGTTACCATGGCCCGTGCGCGGCCGTGCCTGTATATAAGCGCCCTGTATTTCGACAGTCAAGCCCTAAGCTTGACTTGATTCTCAATATCAATGTTCTTGAAAGCCTCCCTTGTGCCTCCCCTTTTACCCACTTGTTACATAAGCCACTCAGAGTCGTCTCTAGCAATACTAGAGACTTCTACCTCTTCAAGTACTCGCCACCAGTTAAACCTTAGTACAAGTCGTACTATCAAGGCCCGTTGAAGCCTTAACAACATCCATCAAATGGATATAAAAGGCGCTTATCTAAATGGTATCCTAAAAGAGAAAGTGTATATGAAACAGCCAGAAGGATATGACGACGGCACAGGGTGCATATGCCTACTAATTAAAACCTTGTATGGCTTGAAACAAGCCAGTAGAGAATGGAATCATGAATTTGATTCCAAAATAAGAAAACATGGGTATGCACATTTGCAATCAGATCCATGCATTTACATGTGGCACATAGGAGAAGATTTTGCAATTATTGCAGTGTGGGTTGATGATTTATTGATCTTTGCAACTATGATCGATCTACAAGATAAAGCAAGAATGGATGTCACGAAAGAATGGTGTTACGATCCTGGGCCCTACTACTAATTTTCCGCTATTTTCCACCATTTATTTCTGCGCTCTCAGTTACTTGTTCCCCACTCGTTCCCTCACATGCCGCTCAGACTGCCACCAAATCACCTGACAAGTCACCTGATGGATCACCTGACTATTCCACAGTCAGATATCACATGCCATCACTCTGCAGTCTGCAGCATTCCGCAGTATCACTATTTAACCCTTTATGGATTGCCAGCTCATTGCCACATCATGATAGACCGCCAGCTCATGATGAAGCTATACTTAGAACTGCCAGCTCATGATGAACCTTACTATATGTGACAGTATTATTCTGTGACTCCTGTGACCCGCTACTTCTCACTTGTATATAAGCGCTTGTACTTTTAGCAGTTAGGCCCTAAGCCTAACTTGGTTTTCAATCCAAGACTTGTAGCTTCCACCCAGGACTCTCAGAGTCAATAGCCTGAACCCTCAGTCGCTTCAATCCCCTCTTGAAGCTCTCCCCTTTCATCATCTATCAGGACACTTAGAAGTCGCCCTTATCATCAGGGACTTACTTATTATACTGCGTAGCCAACCAATACTGAGCTACTCACATGATCATTGTCTCAGGAGGACAACCCACTGAGCAATTCCAGTCATCGCCAAACCAACCCACACACGTTGTGTCTTTAAGGCCCTTGGACCTTAACACAAGTTAGGCTTTCCTACGAGCTCTTGGAACACAGAGCTGTTACCACCGTGGCGACCACTCAGACATACACACTCAGTAACGAGTTCACACAAATCTTCAGGAGACAACAGGACGATCTCCCAGAGCATGTTAAAGTTAACGTATACTTTGACGATCAAGAACCAGGACATCCTAACACCAGATACTACCTTGATACCCCAAAGAAACAACATGCGCCTATTGAATTCATTGAGGCCAATGGCACCTACTACTGGGTCAAACTCCTCTTCAGACAAGACAAGTGGCAAACCAATCAAAGAGGCATATACAACGGCTCAGACATCGGCTGGTGGATCATATCAGACCCTCAGCACCCCAACCACATCTTTTACAAACAAGAGGCCAGCGTCCCTCTCACTATCGCAGCAGTTACCACAGAACTTCAGCAGCTTCCTACCCGCCCCAACACCCCAGATCATCCAACCGCAATGGAAGGACAACAGGAAGAAATTAATGTCGCTACTGGCCAAGCCCAGCAGGAGGCACAGAGGATCAATGTTATCATGAATACCTCTAACGGTGCTCTCAAAGGAAACCCTCCACCCATATTTGATGGAGATAGAAACAAAACCCACAAGTTCCTTCTCAGTTGGCACCTATGGGTATCAGTCAACAGGAACAATGATGCCATAAAGAACTACCTTTCCAGAATCATCACTATGCTCAGCTACATGGATGGAGTCTGTGTAGATGCCTGGAAGGAAGAACAACTTGACAAACTCAAAGAAGAACAGGATGATGGAACCTTGGAAACAGACAAAGGCCTTTGGGACCGCTTTATGGAAAGATTCAACAATGCCTTCACAAACCAGAACTGCTGATCTGAGGCTTACCAGGAGTTATGCAAACTCAAACAAGGAGACAGTCTTGACAATTTCTTCGCCAAATTCAAGCAACTCGCTTATGAAGCAGACATTCCCCTAGACAACAAGGGAACCATCGAAACTCTCAAGCACGCTATGACTCAAGGACTCACCAGCGCCATCATTAATTCCCCTACCTTTGACCCCACCGCTAAAGACCCCTGGACTTTCAAACAATGGGAAGAACAGGCCCGCAAATCCCATCTCAAATGGAAGGTGGCAGCCAAGTTCACCCAAAGATGTCAGGGACTCTTCCAAGCATTCAAACTGGCCCCCAGGCAGGTCAACAACCCAGGAAGAGGCGGCTATGGGAAGAACAGCAACTGGAGGAACAAGAATGACTGACGCACCACCTCTCAAGGAGGATATCATATGGACGTCGACGCTACAGTCGCCTCAGACATCAACGCCACCGCTGGCAGAGGACAACAGCACTCTGAAGCCAAGAAAGCAGAACTCATGAAAAGCAACTTGTGCTTTTACTGCGAAATCAAGGGACACTGAGCCAAGGATTGTCACAAGAAACTAGCAGACTGTGGTAACTACAGCAGTTGCTTCAACAACACCAAGGAAACCACTAGAGCTCATGCCACACCCATTATGCCAGATATCCAAGAACTTGACAGTCTTGCTGATTACTTGAAGGAAAACATGGACTCCTTCGATGAAGAGACTAAACTGGACTTCATTGGAAAACTTATGCCAAAGGATTTTCCCAAGGCCTGAAACTAGCTGCCTTAGTTAGGGCTTTCCAACTCGATAGTGTGTTTGTAAATAAATCAAATTCAATACAACTTAAAGTTCCAATCACACACTATCAAGGGATGGCAGAAGAACTGGTACTGCTCGACACTGGAGCAACAGAAAACTTTATCAACCAAACGACTATTGACAAACTTCGCTTAGGAACCAAGAAACTCCCTTTCTCACAACCAGTATTCAACGTCAATGGAACTATGAACTGAGCTGGGACTATCACTAGGGCTTGCGACCTACTTGTCACTCAGGGAAACAAAAAGGAACGAACAAGGTTCTATGTCATGAATCTAGGTCACAACCAGATGCTCTTTGGTTACCCCTGGTTCAAGAAATTCAACCCAGACATCGATTGGGAGAAAAGCGAACTCAAAGGACCAAAAGTCCAAATCGAAACCCTACTCCATGGCACCCTTCAACGTGCAAAGACATGGCTCAAACAGAAGAACCAAGAAAATGAAGACCTCATCCTGGAGGCACAGACGTGCGCTCTATGGTCGGGAGTTACTCCTTCAGAAATGAAGGAAGGCCCGGTAGAAGTCAACCGCACACACACAGCAGTCAAAATGGCCCATAAGTATGTATCGGAACATGGGAAGGAGGAAGTTACCCTCCCAGAAGAATTCAAATGTCATATAGCACTATTTTCAGACGAAGAGGCAAACAAGTTCCTGCCAGCTCGCGGAGACGGAGACCACAAAATCGTACTCATGGACACCGCCCCTACTCGCTTCAACTGCAAAGTCTACCTGCTCTCAAGAGATGAGCAGGAAGCGGAGAACAAATTCATCAATGAAAATCTGGAAAAAGGCTACATCGCACCATCAGACTCCCCCTACGGCTTCTCCACCTTCATGGTCCCTAAGAAAGACTTGAAGGAGAAGAGATATATCATCGACTATTGCCCCCTTAATGCAGTCACTTGGAAGGACGTCACCCCACTCCCCAATCTCAAACAGTGTATTGAAAACTTGCAAGGAATGGAACTATTCAGCAAGTTTGACATCCGCTGGGGTTACAACAACATTTGCATATGGGAAGGCAATCAATGGAAAGCCGCATTCAAAACACGTCGGGGACTATTCGAACCCAAAGTCATGTTCTTTGGGATAAGTAACTCACCAGCCAGCTTCCAATGGTTCATGAACGGTATTCTCGAAGAACTATATGAACACTTCAAGAAGAAAGGCATACACGACATATGGCGCATCCTCCAAAACTACATGGATGACTGTGGTATAGGCACCCTCCTCAAAGACTTCAAATTACATGTTGAAATCATCCACTTCCTATTCAACTTACTTGCACGTCATGGCCTACACCTCAAACTGTCAAAATCCGTCTTCATGCAGCCACAAATGGACTTCTTAGGCGTCCAGATCTCAAAGGAAGGAGCAACTGTCAACCCAGCTAAAGTCGCCAGACTTAGAGACTACCCACACATACTCAAAGACAAATGACAAGTTCACGGATTCCTAGGAGTTGCCGGATACCACTGCATGTTCTGCCCCAACTTCAGTATTATTGCCGCACCTCTTACAGCACTTACTGGAAAGGACATACCATTCGAATGGGGACCCAAACAAATCGAGGCCCAAGATAAACTTATCACCCTAATTACCAGTGTACCCATCCTAGCCAGACCGGACCCAGATAGACAATTCGAACTCGAAACCAACACTTCACAAGTTGGTACAGGAGCAATACTCTACCAACAGGACCCCCCTATCACCAAACCAGATGGCACTCAGAAACCAGGACCATGACGACCAGTGGGATTCCATTCCCAGAAATTCACGCAAACTGAGCAAAACTACCCCATCTACAACCGTGAATTCCTCAGAGTCATGAGAGGACTCCGCTGCTGGCCTCATTTGCTCAAAGGAACAACAATCCCCATCCTAGTGTATACTGACCACGCAAATCTTAGGTATTACAGAGAGCCCCGCAAAATTGGGCCACGCATTGCTGGTTATTTACCAGAACGCAAGCAATATAACATCCTACTGGAGTACAAACCTGGGGCTACTAACCAAGCAGATGCACTATCTAGGCGACCCGACTATGAAGGACCAAATGAAATCAACGAAGACGTCACTGTATGGCCGGACCAATATTTCTGTGACCAGCACACTTCAATCCGCGTATTCGACATGGACAGCATAGGAGACAATCTAGACTCAAGGATCAAGCTAGCACAATACCAACATCAGAAGACACTTAAACAATGGGCACCAACTCACAACTTATCCTTACTGGACGGCACTCACTGGTACCACAGAACAGCACTTGTTGTCATGGCAGACAATGACCTTAGAAGGGGAGTAACATCCCTTTTTCACAACCACAAAACCGCTGGACACGCCAGAATTACCAAAACCCTCCAACTTATTGCACCTTACTACTGGTGGCCTGGAATGAAAATCTTCATAACTGAGTATATCAAAGGCTGCGCTACCTGCCAAATGACCAAAGTCAACACTCATCCTGCTCATCCCCCTATGTTCCCTATCACCCCAACTGAAAACGCTTGTCCTTTCGAAACTGTCACCATGGATTTTATCACCAAACTACCTTTATCAGGAGGATATGATACCATCCTCACGATCACCAACACAGATTGCTCAAAAGCATCTGTCTTTATCCCCTGTAATGAAGCAATCGACTCTGAAGGAGTCGCTCTACTCTACCTAAACAACATCATTCCTCACTATGGCATATCTCACAAGATAATCTCAGACTGTGACGTCTGCTTTGTATCCAAGTTCTCAACGGAACTATGTCGCATCCTGAACATCCGCCAAAACATCAGCACAGCCTATCACCCTCAGACAGATGGAGCCAGCGAACGAACTAACCAAACCCTTGAACAATATCTATGGGTCTTCTGTGGCACTCAGCAGAACAACTGGCATGCTTGGTTACCTCTCGCTCAGTATACCAAGAACTCCTGGCCCTCTGCTACAACCAAGAAAATGCCATTTGACCTACTCATCGGCTACACCCCACAAATACATCAACCCACCAGAAAGACAGACATCCCATCCCTTGAACAACGACTCTCAGCTATTGAAGAAGCCAGGAAAGCCGCCCAAGAGGCACAACGTAAAGCGCAAGAATCCTGGATTAAAGAACGTCCACACCATTCACCATTCCCTGTCAAATCCAAAGTCTGGTTAGAAGGAACAAATCTATGACTCCTGAGCAACATCACACCCAAGTTATCACCAAGGAGATACGGACCTTTCGAGGTAGTCTCCCAAATATCCAAAGTCGCATACAAAATCAAATTACCCCCTACCTGGAAGATTCACGATGTCTTCCACACATCCCTGCTTACACCATACAAAGAAACCAATCAACATGGCCCCAACTTCCTGGAACTGCCACCTGACATTCTAGAAGGCGAACCAGAATGGGAAGTCGAGCAGATACTCAAGGAAAGACTATTCAGTTGATGGAAGAAGAAGCAATATCTTGTGCGCTGGAAAGGATACTCGCCAGCTCATGATTCCTGGGTTAACTCTGAGGATCTCCACGCTTCGGACCTATTAGCAGACTTTGAAAGTCAACCAAGCAGTATAAGAACCCTCAGAATCTCAGACAAGCTCCTCTATCCCCAACTCCCATGTCTTCCATCAACTACGAACTCCCTAGTACAGGATTTGCTACCTCTACCATCTTCACCTTGGGCACCGATAATGGAATCATCCTCATCCACATGCATACCGACAACAATCAGCTCTACTTCTTCGGAACCTTCGTCCAATGTGGACACTTCGACATTCAGTTCCACTGGACCACTTGGCGACCAAGAGAAACCCTTGACGCCATCGACATCGACCATGAAGCAGTTGTGGTCCCAGTTGATAACGAAGAGCCTATCCTCAGGATCCCTGTCGAATATGAAAGATCCCCTTTTGCTCCCCATCCCCCTCAGTATCACCCCCAAAACCCCGCACACCACGTTATCCCCTCTAGCACTACTAGCGAAAGTAGCAGCAATGAAATGGCCATCACCACCACAGAAACAGAAAATGTTCCACTTCACATCACCAACCCCGACCCCTCTACTCCCATCGAAGAAACAGAAGACAACAATTAGTCTGAGCAGTACACTGACACCGGACTTCTCCCCTCAGACCACCTCCTTCACCTTGCTCAAGAAGAAGCATGAGGAATGTATCAAAGACATGGTCTGACTTAGTGACAAGTGGACCCTCCTTAACAACCAATTCAAGAATACTTCAGTTGCCAGAATGTTCAGAAAGAAGAACAGCAATACCACCCTTTACCTCTACCACTTCCACTGACGACTCTATGACATGGTAACAAAAGAAATCCTCTTAGCCATCGCGAAGGAAAGAAACCTTCAAAAGAGGACCATCCTCCCTTTCAGCACATTATCCTCTCATTATCAAACCCTGAAGGATCAAACGTTCCTTGAAGGACTACGAACCCTCCTCAAAGGACGCAAAAGAACTATGAGGAGCAAGTCACCATCACCTGTATTCATACCCAGTCCAGGTCCCTCAGGAGGAACAGGAGGACCAACTACCATCATCATCCCAGAACCACTGTCATCAGTCCCAGTCACCGCACCACCACCTCACATCAGACCAATACCAGTTATCCGACAATTCATCCATCTGTCATCATCCCTACCCAAGGAGGTTATACTGCTACCACCAGCTACACCAAGAGTACCATCACCACCTCTTGTAGACCCGTCACCATTTGTCTCAATGCCTAATCCCCCTAGTCCATCACCTGTGGAACCACCTCGAATCGCATCACCACCACTTCCCTTAGTACCCTGGGGATCACATTGACGACAGTATTTGTCAATGGAACAATACAAACCACCGGCTCCAATGAATGAAACACCCGACCCCATCAATGTACCCTTACCCCCGTCCTTATCAACATCAATACCAGTTACCCAGCAAACAGAAAGTATACCGTTACCACCAGTCAAATGGACCGCACCCTCCTCACTCGATTCCATCCCTCTTCCATGGGATATACCACCTTTCCCAAGAATCACTCCACAACCATCACCTCCAGTCGCATCTTCGTCACAATTACCCCTCATCATCTCAATGACCCCCAGTCGTACCACCCCCTTACTACCCAAGCACCCTCTCACAGAGGATGAACCATCAGTTAATAGACCAACACCTCCAGAATGGAAACGAATCCAATCGCTACCAACTATAGGAAAGCGAAAGGAACTCTCACCCAAAATGGAACCTTCACCACCAGTAGCATCATCATCCTGGCTACCACGGATTCCACCCATTCGAACCACTCCATTACCCAAACATCCCCTTACGGAGGACAAACCATTGGTCAATAGGGAAGGACCACCTAGTTGGTCAAGGGAACAACCATCACCAATTACTGGGAAGCGACAAGAATCACCACAACACATTGTGATACCACTCAAATGTAAACGAAGTGATCCAGAAACTTCATAATCAATGAGTCCCCAAGAGCAGCCCACTCCACCGGATTCCCCAAAATCCTCAGCTGCGTTGACACCCTCTAGTTTTGGACTTGCTGACCTCTATAGAACCCCAGTTCAAACAATCATTGAAGTCAAAGACGAATTTATGGAGGAAGGAGAAACAACTGACTCAGACTCATCAATGGGGGAAGGACAAATTGCAGACACAAGACAGTCTACCCCTGACAGCATGGATATAGGGATACCTTGTGTACCCTCCGACTGGTTGCAACCATCTTCACCCTAGGTTGTGTGGTAACGACCACTCTAGGAAGGGCATCATGTTATGATCCTGGGCCCTACTACTAATTTTCCGCTATTTTCCACCATTTATTTCTGCGCTCTTGGTTACTTGTTCCCCACTTGTTCCCTCACGCGCCGCTCGGACCGCCACCAAATCACCTGACAAGTCACCTGATGGATCACCTGACTATTCCACAGTCAGATATCACATGCCATCACTCCGCAGTCTGCAGCATTCCGCAGTATCACTATTTAACCCTTTATGGATTGCCAGCTCATTGCCATGTCATGATAGACTGCCAGCTCATGATGAAGCTATACTTAGAACTGCCAGCTCATGATGAACCTTACTATACGTGACAGTATTATTCTGTGACTCCTGTGACCCGCTACTTCTCACTTGTATATAAGCACTCATACTTTTACCAGTTAGGCCCTAAGCCTAACTTGGTTTTCAATCCAAGACTTGTAGCTTCCACCCAGGACTCTCAGAGTCAATAGCCTGAACCCTCAGTCGCTTCAATCCCCTCTTGAAGCTCTCCCCTTTCATCATCTATCAGGACACTTAGAAGTCGCCCTTATCATCGGGGACTTACTTATTATACTGCATAGCCAACCGATACCAAGCTACTCACATGATCATTGTCTCAGGAGGACAACCCACTGAGCAATTCCAGTCATCGCCAAACCAACCCATGCATGTTGCATCTTTAAGGCCCTTGGACCTTAACAAATGGGAGGTCACAGATCTCGGTAAGCCACAGAAAATAATCAGCATCGAGATTACAAGGACACCAGAATGTATCACAATCTTCTTGTCAAAATATATCGAATCGATCTTACACAAAGAAGGTCATGACCATTGTAATCCAGTCTCAACTCCACTTGATCCCAATGTGCAATTAGTCCCTAATCCCGATGGAGAAATCAGGAATCGCAGCAATTCATTCACAAGGCTGCTAGGGGAGCTGCAATATGTAGCAAACGTGATGCGACCTGATATTTCATATGCAGTCAACAGGCTAGCCTCATACACTGCCAATCCAAGCTTGCAACATACTACTGCTCTTAAGCATGTGTTGCGATATTTATCTGGCACTCGAAGTCTTGGCATCGTTTACAAGGCAGATGACGAATATCCAAATTTCATTGGATATACAGATGCATCATATGCGAATGCTGATGAGAGAAAATCTATCTTGGGTTATGTGTTTATTGCTAGCGGTGGAGCTATTACATGGAGCTCTAAGAAACAAGTAACAAAGGCATTATCTTTGATGGAAGCAGAGTATGTTGCCATGTCGGAAGCAGCACAAGAAGCGTGCTGGCTTCATAGTCTACATTCAGAGCTCAGCATACTACAAACAGACGCGCCAACGCTGTTACATGGCGACAATGAGGGATCGATCACAATGGCCAAGAACCCTGTCTTCCATCAGAGAGCCAAACATATCGATATACACTGGCACTGGGTTTGTGATTTAGTACAGGATGTGATTATCAAATTTGTGAGTGTCTGCGACCCAGAACAAACCGCCGATATATTCACTAAGGCGTTGCCATGCATTAAACACAATAAACATGTTATTGGGTTAGGACTCATATCAGTTTGAAGGGGGGTGTTGGGAATCATCCCAACACATGCCTGAGGGCATCCCCAAGTACTTAGTAACGATGCCCCATATATGTAGTATCCGCATTGATATATAGTCCTCATGAATCAATGTCAGACCGCAGGAGAGTGGGACTTCCCACTCCATTACCCTGTGTGCTCACTTACTTATTCACACACGCTATCTTCTTCTGTGTATCCGCGTTGATATATAGTCCTCATGAATCAATGTCAGACCGCAGGAGAGT
>Ga0307510_10006562_pt1 | contig 13875 bp, 13 predicted proteins | sample 12_EM_MG_FD_207224 | JGI IMG/M metagenome (GOLD analysis project Ga0307510, IMG submission 207224) | Populus trichocarpa ectomycorrhiza microbial communities from riparian zone in the Pacific Northwest, United States - 12_EM | ecosystem: Host-associated > Plants > Roots > Unclassified | place... | reverse complement strand
GCCTGGTATTATTAAGTTCACAAAAATGCGAATACATTTGGGTGTGTGGGAATTCCGGACGGGATCTAAATTTGGCGGGGGGTTGCCGGTCCCCAGTTTACTGCGGTAATCTGTATCCAGAGGCATGCCGCCCGGTCTGCGTGTGAAGCCCTGTGTGAGAAGTCGAAAGGATCGTTGCACCTCGCTGATTGACGCCTGGGTGTACGTTAATCCCCGAACGGTCGCCTCATCTGTTCCCCCTTCTTGTTCACGCCTCCGCCCCCCTCCCTTTCTCCCGTTATTGCTTCTTGATTTGCTCTATTTTGTTTCCGCATACTTGGTAGTCTGCAGCCCGGCGGGTTTTTGCGACCACTCCATTCATGACAGTGTTGTGTCTTCGGTTCGATTCTCGCCTAAGACAAAACACTTTGTTGTTTCAGCCCTATCTTCGGAGAAGGTTGACTGAATGGGGTGTGGGCAGATCGTTCTACAGATTTGCGTACGCAAAGTCCTGTATATCACAGGCATTCAGTCGGCTATATAGGTTGCATCACTGTCATCAACGCCTATATCAGTCCAATCGTCGGAGTGGGTGACGGTAGGGAAGTACCCCCCACCCGAGGCTGACCCCCCCAACTGCGCCTATCTCCTGTGGTCAAGCGCATGCTGCACGTCGACAGATAGACGTCGCGTGGACTCCACCAGGATACATCCAAAAAATAGGTAGTACGTTAAAATCTCGACGGCGGGTTAGGGCAGCGGGTAAGCCCTCTGATGAGCCCCTTCGCAAGGGCGAAACCCAAAGTCTGACCGCCAATCATTGACATGTCAACTGAAGTCATAATTTGATGAGTTTGCACCATGACTTCAATCATTTGTTGAAGCAACGTGCGCTTCATGAGTGTGGAAAAACGGCTGAGCGGCCCGCCACTCCCAGAGGTTGACGAAATTTGGGCAAGCACGTGTGACACGGAGAAACAAAACACGCATACAGTTAGCCAAGCAGCCAATGATCTGCTTCACACAACCTGCCCCGAGAAACCCGAAGGCTCAAAGTCAAGTCAAGTCAAAAAGTCGAGCAACCGTGACTGCATTACATAAGGAACTTTGACTCATTGATTGTCCAACACTGATTCACGAACACCTCCTTTGCTGTAGCGTTCTCGTATTTTTTTGTGGAACATGCAGTTTCTTTTGACGGTTCACATATGCCAATCGGAGACGTTCCTCTCGCCTCCCGCAGCTGGCCGTCGGCCTATAGTATGGATAAAAGTACATCATTATGACGGAAGTGGGACATCACCGCAGTTCGATAACCCAAATCACCCTGAATTAGTCATACAGCGACAACCCTTAGACCCTCTCCGAGGGGTTATCGTAGACAACCACAGCACGACTCCTGAAAGTTGAATTCAGCCGACGGAGAAACTTGGAAAACGTTGCTACAAACCTCCTCTCTTTCCCCTAGACTCACACCCGGGGACCGGATGAGGTAAACGAGTATGTGTAGAACAAGAGGCACACGTACGGTTTTGGAGTCAATCCAACCGACCTGTGCTTGAAGCTCTGTGAGGCCTGTGAGGAGAATTATGTCGTAATCCCGCTCGTAGGCCCTTTTTCTTATTCCCATGAATTTTGATTTAAGCGGAGCGCTGGAGATGTCGGCCTTGACACAACACAATTGTTCGAACCTGTCTTTCTGGCTTTGAGCGCTCCCCACGAGGTAACAGGGGAAGCTAAACACTCTACCTGGATCATTATCCTCCCACCCAGGGTTAGTTAGATTTCCTGTGTATTTAATGATCCGCGTGGTGCCATGTTGTGGTGGGGCACCTTTGGCTGATACATGGAACCGGTGTCGGATCTCTTGATCTTCCAAAATCTTAGTGCCCTGTAGAAGGATAGGATCCAGTCCGAACAGCCAAATAAAAATCGTGCGTGACGAACCCGGGGAAGCAGATTATTAAAACGGCGAGGAATGTGTTTTTCCCCCATGGCATTGATATACAACTTATTTGAGCGTTGGACGTGCTCTGGATTGGAGGGGTTGTATATAGGGGAATCAAATACACCGTACGTGAATTTCGAGATCCTGCCTGTCACGAAATGGTCAGCGTGATGTGAAACTGCCCCGATGGCGACAGCCTTGTTCCTGCCCAATAACCACGGTCAAAGCCTGCCTCGACCCCATGGACAGATCACTCACGTATGCGTGTCCGGCCTGAAAAACCGAAACCCGAGATCCAAAAGCCGCTGCTGGAGTTGCTCGGACAACCACGGGCTTGTGGCAAACCCGCCAACGAGAAATGCAAACTGCTCATGATCAACCAGAGAGGGTATTCAAGAATGTCGGAATATACGGACCGGCTTGGTGGGAAGATGTTGCCTGAAGTTGTCCCTGATACAGTCCACGGTTGACCGAATCGAGGGCTCGAAGGATGCAGAAACTTGCGCGCTGTATGCGAGAATATCTCGGCCCCGGTTCACCAACAGGGTGAGCGTGAATTTACCCAGTCAACGTTATCCTCCCAGCCTTGATTCCGAACTCGGGATCGTTGTCTCTCGGAGAGCCAAATTTGACGTGTTGATCTGCACGGCTATTCGAAGTCGAAAAAATCTTCTTCACCCCTTCGTCGAACTTCTGGGAAAACGCTGCCAAGTCTTCGGGGGTGTTGAATTTGGAATACTTCAACTCCTCTGGTTGCACGTTGAGAAATCGGTGTGTGGGTGGAGCGTTAGAACGCACCTCGGACCGTCGCCGTTGCCCTCGCTGTGACAAGCTCTCCACCTTGCACCAGGCCTAAAACGAACGTCATCAAACGAAAAAACCTGACATTATGACGGAGCCGACTCACACTTTGGTTCATACAACTCTTCAACCTGTAGTGGACCACTGCTGATAATCTTGTAGGTGCTGATATCGATGGTCCCACCGCCCGCATCGATGATCAAGACTTGTTCACCTGGCTGCGGACGTGTCAGAACCAGCTCTGAGCGAGGACAGTGCGACAGACCTTTAGTTGTTCACCTGCGTGGATCTCTGTTGCGCAGAAGTTGAAACATGCCTCTCCTTCGGTAACAAAGTGGACACAGGCATGCCCAGTAGGTGTGTCGGAAACAATGCCCGCCTTGATCGCTGCGCTTCGCAGTTGACTTTGCTGTGGGCCTCCCCATCCGTTAGGGTGGCTCAACACCAACTCAGTGTTTGAGATCGAGTCCCATCGAACGATTGGCTCCGAAGACTTGAATAAATCCTCGGTCGAGTCGAAGAGATAACGCATGTAATCTGCGAACACATCGATGATGGTCTTCCCTCTTGGAAGTTCCGTGCTCATCTGATCCTTCACCGCGACAGGCAGCTCCAAGGGTGAGAGCATCAACTTCCACCTAACCCACCATCAGTGGTTTAGACAATGAACGTAACGCAATCTCCTACCATTTCATCCTGAGAAGCCCATCGTTATCTTGAAAGTCAACCCCGTTCTCGACGCCACGGAAGTTTCCCTCGTAATCGTAATATAGAACGGAGGAAACTTTTGCAGACCCAGGATTAGGATTGTTGAGGTACCTATATCCTATTTGTTACTCTTTGTTACTGGATCAAGGTTGGGGGAAGCACTTGCCTTGTAACAGATCGGGTTTGGGGGACTTGGCCAGGATCTAAGAGGGCGTATGCGGCACCGCTGAAGGTAGTCCCGATGTCGAGAGCGACGATAAGCTTTCGCGAAGGGCCGGGGTAAGGGGCACGTGGTGGAGCCATGGTAGGAATGAGAGCAAGGCGACAGAGAGGGATTGCAACCGCCCGACAGCCAGAGACGTTAAGTATTTCTTTGAGTCTCACCACACCTTTCCTTTACGGGACGGAGATGAAAGGTCGTCACACTGGCAGAAGCTAGCCAGATATAAGCCACCTTCATATCGAGGTTGATCCCATCAAGAACGAGGGAAACGCACCTAACCCACCCTTCAAATATGGGGACCAGGGACCTAATCTCCTATCGCGGGGATGACGCGCCTAATCCATCTATCCTTCACGAGTTCGTGTTCCAACCACGACCTGCCACGCAACCATGGACGGGGACTCTACACTCCGTGGCCATCCAAAAATCACTCCACAGACCCTCTCCTCTGCCACGCGAGAGTAAGGTTGAATCGTCTATGGTTTCTTGGGAAGGGCACGCTTTGATAACCAGTTCGCCGGAGGAAAAAGAGGTACCGCGATGGCCGAAGAGGTGGAGAGATTGCAAAGAGAGGTGGAGGCCTTGAAGGAGTGGATAGCAGGCAGAGAGCAGAGAATACTAAGGTTGAGAATATTCCTGCCAAGTGTAGCAAGCGTTAATGTTGGGTCGCCCGTCGTGAAAGCGGGTACATTCGGGATCTCCCGCCATACGACAGTGCCGACTCAAGAGCCACCTTGGAGATCGGTTTGGAAGGTGTCGCCGCATGCATTCCGTACGTCCATCCGTTTTATTTCGCCGCGGTTTCTGAAGCTCGTGACCCCCGGCAGCTCCCATCTCAGTGGTCAATGTTGACAACGTTGAATCCAACCAAATACACCAGACCCGCGTTTTCCGTTCGTAGCAATGATACCGTAGCCACGGTCAAGCACACCATGGTCCTACGTGTTTTACGTTCGATCCTCCCGAACGCCTCCTTCCCCGCGTCAAGGGAAACATCGGATTTATCCTCACCTTTGACGATTTGAAGGTCATTAGGGACCTCACCGTCCGGAACGAGGTCGCCGTGCCTGCTAGGGCTGGTGCTTTTGCCCCTCGAGATGCCATCGTCCCCGCCAATAACACTGGAATGGGACCCAGAAAGAATGGCCTCCCGGGCTTTGGGTATTCTTGAGCTGGTCATCGGAACATGTTGAATATCTCCCCCGTTCACGTACGGTGACCATTCAGATCTCCGGCTCTGGAAACATCTTCACCCCCAACGTTTTAGATGTCTCCGGCACCGCGTTGGCTGACCGGCTCTTGTCTGATACCAAGGTCATTGCCGTCATCTCCCGACCATCCTTTCGGTTTTCCGCTCGCCAAGGTCCGCAGGAATCGCCGTGCCCATCGCCACCGATTACATGTTCGAGGGATCAGGAAAGGTGAAGGAATACCTAGCCAACCCGGAGGAAGAAGGCACAGTAAGACTGTTTTTCTCGATTTACTATGGATATAGTCTGAATTTTCCGGCCCTGCTAGGGCCTTGGACTGTTCGATCACATTGTTTACACTGTGTTAATCCGTATTCGAAAGCATGCTGTCCAACCCCATGTATAAAGTCCTGTGAGAAAAAAGTCGAATCTCGAGCGGAGAGGTCAAAAGGATCATTGCATGCTATTCACTCGTCGATCGCGCCTGAGTGCGTGTCGACTGAACATTGTTGCCTCGTCTGCTCCGCCTTCTTGTTCGTACCCCGACACCCCAGTTTCCCTCCTCCTCTTGGCCACACGCCATGAAGCAGACGAGCATCTCCCGCACGCCGCCCTCCCCGACAACGACCACTACGTGGAAGAGTGGGTTTCCACGGTTTATCCCTTCCCACTGAATGTAGGGACGAAGTGACCATGACCCCCAGCGTCGTACTCTTCTGTCTTCGTCATCCTCCTCATCCCTTTCTTCCCAGCTTCTTTCGCCATTGCTTCTTGATTTGCTGTTTTTTTTCCCGCAAGCCCGGTAATCCTCAGCCCAGCGTATTGTTCGCGACCACCCCACTCATGCCCGTCTACGCTTGCCCCCTCTGTTGTAGTCGTCCCCTCGTGTCGTTTGTGAAACACACCGTTCTCGTTGACGGTTCATATGCACTAATTTGGAGACGTTCCTCTCGCCTCCCGCAACTTGCCATTGATCGATAGTATAGATAAAGGTACATCTTTATGATGGAAGCGCACTGTGGGAAAGGTTAGTACTGACAAATCAGTCCAAAATTTCAGTCGCTATTGGGTCGTTCTCAGTACCTCCAGTACTGATGCATTTTAGCGCCTAGATTCCCACAGTACAAAAAAAATCCTCGTCAGTACTGCTGGACTTTTTGTACTGACGATCAGTACTGACCTTTCCCACAGTGAGCGAGACACAACCAGTTCAATGACCTAAACCACCATGAGATGGTCATGCAGCGATACTCCTTAAATCCTCTCCGAGGGGTTGTCGTAGACGACCACGGCATCGCTCCTGAAAGTCAGATTCAGCCTACGGAGAAACTCGGAAATCATTGCTACAAACCTTCTCTCTTCCCCCTAGATTCACGTGTGGAAATCGGATGAAGTAGGCGGGTACGTGTAGATCGAGATGCGTACGTACCGTTTCGGAGTCGATCCAACCGACCTGTGCTTTAAGCTCCGTGAGACCCACGAGTAGAATTATGTCGTATTCCCGCTTATAGGCCGTTTTTCCTGTTTCCATGAGCTTTGGTGTATACGGAGCACTGGAGATGTCGGCGTCGACACGACATAGCTTCTCGAACTTGTCTTTTGGTTCTGAGCGCTTTTCACGAGGTACCCAGGGAAGCTGAACACCCTACCTGGTTCAATATCCCTCCACTCTGGCGAGGATAATGCCCCTGTGTATTTAATGATTCGTGCGGAGCCCCGCTGTGGTGGGGAACCCTCAGATGTTATGTGGTACCTGTGTAGGATCTCTTGGTCCTCTGAGATTTTAGTACCCTGCAAAACAATGTAATCCAGTCTGAACAGCCAAACAAAAGTAATGCATGACGAACTCGAGGAAGCAGATTATTAAACCAACCAGGAATGTATTCTTCCCCGAAGGGATCGACATATGACTTGTGTGAGCGTCGGACGTGCTCTGGATCGGAGGAGTCGTATGCAGGGTCACCGAATACACCGTACGTGAACTTCGAGATCCTGCCTGTCACGAAATGGTCAACGTGATGTAAAACTGCCCCGATGGCAACAGCTTTGTTCCTATCCAACAACCACTGTCACAGTCGGCCTCGACTCGAGGGACTGGGCACTCACGTGTGCGTGTCTGGTTTGAAAAAGCCAAATCCAAGGCCCGAAAGTCGCTGTTGAAGTTGCTCGGACAACCAAGGACTTGTGGCGAACCCGCCAACGAGAAATGCGAACTGTTCACGATCGACCAGGAGCGGTGCTCAAGGGTGTCAGAATATACGGACCGATTTTGCGCGAAGGCGTCGTCTGAAGTTGTCCCTGATACAGTCCACGGTAGACTGAATCGAGGGTTCGAAGAACTCAGAAACTTGTGCACTGTATGCGAGAATGTCTCGGCGCTAGTTCATCAACAGGGCGAGTATGAGTTTACCCAGTCAAAGTTATCCTCCCGGCCTTGATTCCATAGTCGGGATCGTTGTCTCTCGAAGAACCAAATTTGACGTGTTGATCTGCACGGCTATTCGAAGTCGAAAAGATCCTCTTCACCCCTTCGTCGAACTTCTGGGAGAACGCTGCCAAGTCCTCAGGGTTGTTGAATTTGGAATGCGTTAACTTCTCTGGTTGCGGGTTGAGTGCTGAGCGACCAGTCTATGGGTGGAACGCTGGAACGCACCTTGGACCGCCGCTGTTGCCCTCGCTGTGACAAGCTCTCCCCCTTGCACCAGACCTAAAATGAACGTCATCGAACGGAAAACATGCCATTATGACGGGGCCGACTCACACCTGGGTTCGTACAACTCCTCGACCTGTAGCGGTCTGTTACTGAGAATCCTGTAAGTGCTGATATCGATGGTCCCACCGCCCGCATCGATGATTAAAACTTGTTCACCGGGCTGTGAGCGTGTCAAAGCCAGCTCTGAGCACCGACAGTGTGACGGACCTTTAGCGTTTCACCGGTACGGATTTCGGCAGCGCAGAAGTTGAAACATGCTTCGCCCTCGGTAACAAATTGGACGCGGGCACGCCCAGCAGGTGTGTCAGGGACAATCCCCGCCTTGATCGCTGCCCTTCGCAATTGACTTTGTTGTGGGCCTCCCCATCCGTTGGGGTGAGTCAGCACCAGCTCGGTCTCTGGGATGGAGTCCCATCGAACGATTAGCTCCGAAGACTTGAACATCTCCTCGGTCGAGTCGAAGAGATAGCGCATATAATCTGCGAATACATCGACGATTGTCTTCCCCCTTGGAAGTTCCGTGCTTATCTGATCCTTCATCGCGACTGGAAGCTGCAAGGGTGAGAGCATCAACTTCCACCTGATCCACTGTCAGTGGTTTGCGCGGGCGAACGCAACGCGATCTCTCACCATTTCATTCTGAGAAACTCGTCGCTATCTTGGAAATCAACTCCGTTCTCAACCCCACAGAAGTTTCCCTCGTGATCGTAATACAGCACAGAGGATACTTTTACAGACCCAGGATTCGGATTGTTGAGGTACCTGAGTCTTGTTCGTTGCCATTTGTCACCGGATCAGGGACGGGTGAAGCACTTGCCTTGTGACGGGTCGGATTTGAGGGACTTGGCCAGGATCTAAGAGGGCATATGCGGCACCACTGAAGGTAGTCCCGATGTCGAGAGCGACGATGAGCTTTCGCGAGTGGCCGGAGTACCGTGGACGCGCTTTTGCCATGATGAGAGTGAGAGCAAGGTGACAGACAGCGTTTCTTCAGACAGCGTTTCTTTGAGTCTCGCCACACTTTTCCTTTACAGGACAGAGATGAAAGGCCGTTACACAGAAGCTAGTCACAGATAAGCCATATGCACGTCGAGATTGATGCCATCAGGAACGAGGAGAACGCACCCAACCCGCCCATCGAGAACGAGGACCACTGCGCGCCTAACCTGCTATGACGAGAAAACACACCTAATCCATCTACCCTTTACAAGCTTGTGTTCCAATCACGATCCACCACCCACAGTCCGTGGCCGTCTCAAAGTCACCCCCTCTCTCTGCGGCACGCCAGAGCAGGGTTGAATCCGAGTCGCCGACGTCTTGGAATTTACACGCTTCGACACTCAGACCACTTGGAGAACCGGAAAGGAAAAAAGAGGTATTATGATGGCTGCAGGAGATGGGATAATGAAGAGGGGTGGTGGTCTTAAAGGAGTGGATAAGTGACCGAGAACGCGTTAAGATCGTTCCCGTGCGTAACCAGCACTAGAGTCTTCCCGCCGTGAAAACGGTCCCTTGAGGCGCGTATCACCACAATTTTAGGGGTTTCCGTTCGTTTTTACCTTGAGAGAAATGATTCCAACTTCAACATGGAATCGTCTCTTTAGTGGAGAAACAGAAATCTTTCAATCGTGGGAAGAGACGACATCGGCACTTCCCCCCTCTGCCCTCGCCTTCCAGACCACGTCCCTCTCGCCTCTGAATTCAAGGCTGGATTCCAGCCTGGACAGGTGCCGCCCGCAACGACCGGACCGCTGTCCAGCCTATCAAATCGGGGATTGTCGTCCAATGACTGGAAATTAACTATTGTGATGATATCCACATCTTGAAAAAACGCTTGCACAAGTTAGAGACACACTTCAATCGCCTCAAGGAACATATTACCAACCTCCGTACGTCCATATGTTTCACATTGCCATAGTTTCTGAAACTCATACTCCTGACCCTCCGTCTTCGTGGTCAATATTGACAGTGTCGGATCCAACCAAATGCGCTAGATTTGTGTTTTCCTTCGTCGGGACGAAGCGACCACGACCCCCAGCGTCGTATTCTTTTGTCTTCGTCATTTCTCCCAACCCTTCCTTCGCAGTTTCTTCCGTCATTGGTTCATGGTCCGCTCCGCTTGGTTTCCGCGCGGCGCGCACTCAGTAATCCGCAGCCCAGCATATCGCTTGCGACCTCCACTCACGACCAACTGTGCTCGCTCCCTCTGTTGTAGTCCCCTCGTGTTGTTTATGAAACATACTATTTCCGCCGACGGTTCATACGCACCAATTCGGAGATGTTCCCCCCGCCCCCACAGCTTGCCATTGACCGACAGTATAGATAAGGACACATCCCCATGCTGGAAGCGAAACATAACTAGTTCAACCGCCCAAACCACCCTGAGATAATCACGCAGCAACACCCCTTAGACTCTCCGAGGGGTTGTCGTAAACAACCACGGCATCGCTCCTGAAAGTCGCATTCAGCCTACGGAGAAACTCGGAAAACGTTGGTACAAACCTTCTCTCTTTCCCCTAGATGGAAGCCGGATGAGGTAGATTGGTACGCGTAGAACGAGATGCGCACGTACCGTTTCGGAGTCGATCCAACAGACTTGTGCTTTAAGCTCCGTGAGACCCACGAGTAGAATCATCTTGTAGTTCCGCTTATAGACAGTTTTTCCTGTTCCCACGAGTTTTGACGTATATGGAGCGCTGGAGATGTCGGCCTCGACACGACATAGCCCCTCGAACTTGTCTTTTGGCTCTGAGCGTTTTCACGAGGTACAAGGGGAAGCTAAACGCTCTACCTGGTTCAAAATCCTTCCACTCCGGCGAAGCTAATGCCCCTGTGTATTTAATGATTCGTGCGGAGCCCCGCTGTGGTGGGGAACCCTCAGATGTTATGTGGTACTTGTGTAGGATCTCTCGGTCCTCTGAGATCTTAGTGCCCTGCAGACCAATGCGATTCAGTCCAAACAGCCAAACAAAGACCATGCATGACGAACTCGGGGAAGCAGATTATTAAAATGATCAGGAATGTATTTTTCCCCCATGGGATTGATATATGACTTGTGTGAGCGTCGGACGTGCTCTGGATCGGAGGGGTCGTACGGGGGGTTACCGAATACACCGTACGTGAACTTCGAGATCCTGCCTCTCACGAAATGATCAGCGTAGTATGAAACCGCCCCGATGGCAACGGCTTTGTTCCTATTCAATAACCAATATCACAGCCCGCCTTGATTCTAGGGGCACGTCACTCACGTGTGCGTATCTGGCTTGAAAAACCGAAACCCAAGATCCAGAAGCCGCTGCTGGAGTTGTTCAGACAACCACGGACTCGTGGCGAACCCGCCAACGAGAAATGCAAACTGCCCTCGACCAATCAGAAGCGGTGCTCAATAATGTCAGAGGATACGGACAGATCTAGTGGGGAGGCGTTGCCTGAAGTTGTTTCTGATACAGTCCACGGTTGACCAAATCGAGGGCTCGAAGGATGCAGAAACTTGCGCGCTGTATGCGAGAATGTCTCGGCCCCGGTTCACCAACAGGGTGAGCGTGAATTTACCCAGTCAACGTTATCCTCCCAGCCTTGATCCCGAACTCGGGATCGTTGTCTCTCGGAGAGCCAAATTTGACGTGTTGATCTGCACGGCTATTCGAAGTCGAAAAAATCTTCTTCAACCCTTCGTCGAACTTCTGGGAAAACGCCGCCAGGTCTTCGGGGGTGTTGAATTTGGAATACTTCAACTCCTCTGGTTGTGTATTGAGAAATCGGTGTGTGGGTGGAGCGTTAGAACGCACCTCGGACCGTCGCCGTTGCCCTCGCTGTGACAAGCTCTCCGCCTTGGACCAAACCTAAAATGAACTTCGTCAAATGGAAAATATACTGTTATGATGGAGCCAACTCACACTCAGGTTCATATAACTCTTCGACCTGTAGCGGTCCATTACTGAGAACCATGTAAGTGTTGATATCGATGGTCCCACCGCCCGCATCGATGATCAATACTTGTTCACCGGGCTGCGACTGTGTCAAAGCCAGCTCTGAGCATGGGCAGTATAACGTACCTTTAGCGTTTCACAGGCATGGATTTCGGTAGCGCAGAAATTGAAACATGCTTCACCCTCGGTAACAAAGTGGACGCTAGCACGCCCTGTGGGTGTATCAGAGACAATGCCCGCCTTGATCGCAGCGCTTCGCAGTTGACTTTGCTGTGGGCCTCCCCATCCGTTGGGGTGGCTCAACACTAGCTCAATGTTTGAGATGGAATTCCAGCTAAAATTTGGCTCCGAAGACTTGAACAGCTCCTCGGTCGAGTCGAAGAGATAGCGCATATAATCTGCGAACACGTCGACGATCGTCTTCCCCCTTGGAAGTTCCGTGCTCATCCGATCCTTCATCGTGACCGGAAGTTCCAAGGGTGAGAGCATCAACTTCCACCTAGTCCACCGTTAATTGTTTGCACGGGCGAACGTAACGCGATTTCCCACCATTTAATCCTGAGAAACTCGTCGCTATCCTGGAAATCAACTCCGTTCTCGACGCCGCGGAAGTTTCCCTCATAATCGTAATATAGCACAGAGGATACTTTTGCAGACCCAGGATTAGGGTTGTTGAGGTACCTGTGTCTTGTTCGTTACTCTTTGTCACTGGATCAGGGACGAGGGAAGCACTTGCCTAGTAACAGATCGGGTTTGAGGGACTTGGCCAGGATCTAAGAGGGCATATGCGGCACCACTGAAGGTAGTCCCGATGTCGAGAGCGACGATGAGCTTTCGCAAGTGGCCGGAGTACCGGGGACGCGCTGTGGCCATGATGGGGGTGAGAGCAAGGTGACAGACAGCGTTTCTTTGAGTCTCGCCACGCTTTTCTCTTGCAGGACAGAGATAAAATGCCGTTATACAGAAGCCAACCACATATAAGCCATCTGCACGTCGAGATTGATGCCATCAAGAACGAGGAAAACGCACCCAACCCGCCCATCGAGAACGAGGACCACACGCCTAACCTCCTAAAAAACGCACTAATCGGTCTATCTTTTACAAGTTTGTGTTCCAACCACGACCTGCCACCCGTAGTCTACGGCCATCTCAAAGTCACCCCCTCTCTCTGCGGCACGCGAGAGCAGATGTCGTCTCTTCCCGCGATTGCTCATGCTTAGTTTCACTGGTGGCAAGATTTCCGTTTCTCAGCTAAAGAGATGATTCCATGTTGAAGTTGGAATCATTTCTCTCAAGGTAAAAACGAATAGAAACCCTCTGAAATTGTGTTGATACGTCCCTTAAGGGACCATTTTTCACGGGGGAAGACTCTAATGCTGGTTACGCGCGGGAACGATCTCAACGCATTCTCGGCCTGTTATCCTTTAAGACCCCTACCCCTCTTCATTATCCCATCTCTGCAGCAATCATAGTATCTCCTCTTTCCTTTCCGGTTCTCCGGGTGGTCTGAGTGTCGAAGCGTGCTAAATCCAAGACGCTGACGACAATTCAACCCCCCTTCCAACCCGCACGGTCCCTCCCGCCTCTGAATTCAAGGCTGGATTCCAGCCCGGACAGGTGCCGCCCGCAACTACCGAACCGTTGTCCAGCCTATCAAATCAGGGATTGTCCTCCAATGGCCGGGGATTAACTAACATCGTGATGGTATCCACGCCTTGAAAAAACTCTTGCAGGGGTTAGAGATTTCTGGTAGCCCCGCCGTTACGGAAGGGGCAATCGGGGGGTGGATTTTCATATGTTCCATCATGGCTCAGGTAGTCGTCTGCAGCTGCACGACCATGTTGACGCGCGGTAAGGAAAAACCGGTTCACAATTAGTAGGTGCTACTTAGTTGTGCGCATGAGACACACTTCAACCGCCTCAAGGAACTTATTGCCAACCTCCGTACGTCCATACGTTTCACTTTGCCCTGGTTTCTGAAGCTCATACCCTCCACTCTCCGTCTTCACGACCCCTAGCGTCGTATTCTTCTGTCTCCGTCATTTCTCCCAACAATTTCTTCGCAGTTTCTTCCGTCATTGGTTCATGGTCCGCTCCGCTTGGTTTCCGCGCACTCAGTAACCCGCAGCCCAGCATATCGCTTGCGACCACTCCACTCACGACCAACCGTACCCGCTCCCTCTGCTGTAGTCCTCTCGTGTTGTTTATAAAACATACCATTTCCGCCGACGGTTCATACGCACCAATTCGGAGATGTTCCCCCCGCCCCCATGGCTTGCCATTGATCGACAGTATAGATAAGAGTACATCTCCGTGATGGAAGCGAGACATAACTAGTTAAATCACCAAAACCGCCCTGAGATAATTATGCGGCAACACCCCTT
>Ga0307510_10006561_pt1 | contig 13883 bp, 11 predicted proteins | sample 12_EM_MG_FD_207224 | JGI IMG/M metagenome (GOLD analysis project Ga0307510, IMG submission 207224) | Populus trichocarpa ectomycorrhiza microbial communities from riparian zone in the Pacific Northwest, United States - 12_EM | ecosystem: Host-associated > Plants > Roots > Unclassified | place... | reverse complement strand
ATCGGAATGTACAGCTCGCCGAATTCTGCGATGTCGCGGCGCGACCCGGCTTGCGGTCCATTGGGAATGCTGGTGGCAGACCCATTCACGAGCTGGTACGGAACGCCCGACAGGCTCTCCCACCGAAGCTGGGTGCCCACGGCCAGGCGGACGGCACCCCCGGGCAGATCAAACAGAGCGCCGTCGAGATTGAGCGCGCCTTCCTTCAAGTATTGGTCCGCGGTATAGGAGACGCCGCCGCCTCCAATGGCACTCAGCACAGCGGCCGAAGTTTTGCCGGTGAATGGATCGAACGCCGTGTCCGGCGAAGTGCTGGTAGCGGCTGCAGTCAGGGCAACTCCATCCACGGCGGGAGTCCACGCAAAATTGGTCGCTTTGCCGTAGTTGCCGCTCAGCGTCCCATGCCAGTCATGGCCGAATTCAACGTGCAACGCGAGACTGACACCACTGGAGGACAGGTCGACTTCGCTGGGCCGGGTGTTGCCGAATTCGCGGTTGAACCGGTAGTCGACGGTCTCCGTGGTGGCACCGGTCCCCGGGGGGGCCTGAAAGAACGGATTGGTATTGTTGAGTGTAAATACGGAAGTGCTGGTCGCAATGTTGTTGGTGACATCGCGCTTGGAATAGAAGGCATCTCCCGTGAGATCGATCTGATCGGTGATTGACTGGCGGCCGTTCAGAAACCATGTGGAGCGATGCTCATACGGCAGCAGATCGGCACTGCGGGTCGGGTCGCACAGAGCCTTGCCGGGCGCATATGCCGGCGGTGCATAGGATGTTCCTGCCATCACGATGTTGGGCGGAGAACAGTTGGCGACGAAGTGATTCTTGCCGCCGAGGGCTGACACGTCGTTGTTGTAGAACGAGCGTTCGCCATAAGCGATATTGGTGTGAGACGTATACTCGTAGCTCACCATGATGTTGCCGGAGCCCCAGGACCTACCGAACAACTGACTCAGGTCGTACTCGTGGTATTCCTTGCCGGTACCGTAATTGAGCCGGGTCTCGGCACCGTCAAAGTGATCGCGCAGAATGAAATTGACCACGCCTCCCACCGCATCGGCACCATAAGTAGCCGATGCGCCGTCAGGCAATACTTCAACACGCTCAATCATGGACACGGGGATGGCAGACGGATCTGGCGTCGTTTGCAATATGCCGGCGCCGACCATCCGGTGGCCATTCAGCAGCACGAGCGTGCCACCGGAATTGCGAATGTTGAACCGGGGCACCGGATTGGCGAAGTCGGAGGTGCCGATGGGCAGATTGTTGAACGAAGCAATCTGCGGCAGGTTCGACATGAGATTCGTCGTCGACTGCGCACCGGTCGCGACGATGGCCTCTCGATCGAGTGTCACGAGCTCAGACCCTGTCGGCTGCGCGCCATGGATCATGGTTCCCGTGACAACGACCTGATCGAGAGCCTCGGGCTCCGCCGGCGTCGGGTTCGCCGCCTCAGTTGCATTCTGCGCAAATCCGCTGCGACTCAACACGATGCCCGCGGTGAGCACTGCCAATCGCAGTCCAACCGCCGTGCTCCCGCTCCGCAAAGCTCCTTTTGATGCACTCATCACACCCCCCTCCAGTGACAATGGCCGCTTCAATCGTCGACGCATCGTTTTGCAGGGGGCTGTCGGCGAGGCGACGTCCACCGCTCGATTTCCGCGGATCTCGTCGCTGTGGCCTGTTCAAACATCGGCAGCATCACCATTTGTAACCCCCTTTACAAATAACGCGCGCTCGAGCGGAGATTGCGACGCACAAGCAATCTTAGTCAAGCACTTTGTAATAGACTTTACTAATTTACGATCATTTTCGATCGCGCAAATCGAAGTTGTCGCAAGATGTCTTTAGATCCCGGCGACGGATGAGGTTGGAAAGAAAAAGATCAAGCCATGGTCGGATGCGGGTCAGGCAATGAGCGAGGGTCCGTCGAACTTGGAGCTGTCCACCATCACGATGATCTCGTCAGCTCGCTCGATGAGACGGCGTTCGCCGGTCACGAGTACGTGTCGGTGGGTCAGGAGAGCATCGAGCTGACCGGCTGAAGGGCGGCTCATGCTCACCTCATCGCATCATTTGACGGCGGCCGCAATGACATCGGCGTAGGCCGCTGCTTGTCGTTCGGTCCGGACGACTCCGTTCGCCGCCCGAGCACTTGCCGGGTCGCCGAGGTAGCCAAGAGGCGTTACCTCTTTGGCATGCTCGTAGCCCTTGCGCCATGTCGCAACATCCGCGGATGTCAGATCCGTTGGTTTGAGCGACGGCACGATCTCCTTATGCACGAGGTTTGGGGCGATGCTGAGAAGCATTGACGTCTCAGCTTCCCCAGCGTGCAGATCGGGGTGAGCAGGCGCAATCTCCGCGGGAAAATCCACTAGGATGAAGCCAGGGTCCCCAGCCTTGAGTCCAACGCGATCGGCCAATGGCCTTGGCACCACGTAGTGGACTTTGATGTCCGAGGCGCTATTCGCCCGTCGGACCGCGTCGACGATGGCGCGGTTATGCGCCGCATCGTAATGGCCGGTGATACAGAACACTTTCCTGAATCCCGCCTTCGCCAGACTGCGGAATACGTCCGTCATCAATTCCGTCATCACCTCGGGACGAACGTCGATCGAGCCCGGAAACGATCCTGTTACGCGATTCACGCCCCAGTAATAGGCGGGCACGATGACGCTATTGATCTTCTTCTCCGCAAGCCTTCGTTGGACCTGCAGCAGCTGCGCTGTTGGAACGTACACGTCTGTGGCAAGGGGCAGATGCGGACCGTGCTCTTCGATCGCGCCAATAGCCCAAAGTGCCACGGCTCCGCTGCGGGCCGCCTTCTCCACTTCGACATACGTCATCTCCGCCATGGTCCCCGCGAACACCGCAGGACCGGGCTCGGCGGAAGCTGGGCGCGCTACGCACCCGGCAAGACAGATGATCACGACGAGTTTCCATTGGTGTCCCATGAACAGATCTCCTTTCGTTCAATCATCAACTCCGATAGGGCTCGCGGCCGATTCCTTGAATGGCAATGCCCTGCGAACGCAGCACCTCGTGCTGGAGCGCATACATGGCTGCCGCCGCCGCATCGATCGCGCGGACGAACTCGAGCGACCCGGCGAGTATGGGCGCCAACAACGACTTGTCCTGCACCCTGGCCTGGGGGTACTCGTGCTCTACAACGAGGTACGTTTCTTCAGCATTGATATCCAACAGCTCACGGGCTGCGAGTTGATGGTCGAGCCAATCAACACTGCGGTTCTGCAGGTACGCCAGGGGATCGTGGCGCGCCGTGCCGGGTAGCTCGTGCTCCGCGAGCACCGTCTGCTTCTTCCAGGCGTTCACCCGATCCGCAGCATTCACAGCCGGCTCATCACCAACGCGATCACCACGCAACAGGGTCTGGCCGCCGTACCCCCAAGCCGAAACCCCCCGGCTGTTGATGACTTGACCTTTCACATGAAACCCACCGATGAGGAAGGCGTAGCCCTCGTCCTTGAGATATTGGAAGATGGATCGGGTGTCCTGTCCCATGAGAATCGCGTGAGAGGGGTCGTAGTGGATCCGGAACTGGTCTGCGACACCATACCGCTCGCAGATACGATGGAGCGCGATCCACGGCCCGGGGGCATAAGCAATGTTGTTGTGCCAGGCATCGGTCGTCGTCCACCCCGGCATGGGACACTGCTCGACTCTGTAAACCAGGCCACGCGCTTTCGCTTCGCGCAATAACGGCACGAACTCGCTCTCGAACATCGCAAGATTGGCGTCCATCCCGAGGTCAGGATTACGTCCCACGAAGCCGCACACGGCCGGGCAATCGAGCAGTACGGCGGCATCAAACACCCGCAACATGAAATCATGCTTGCGCGCCCGCAGAGCCGGGTCCGCCGCGAGCATGTTGTCAAAATAACCGAGGTCCGAAAGACCCACCCCGGTAGCCTTCATGGCCGAAGCAACCCGCGCCGCACGGGCGCGGTCGAAGGGTGCTCGCAGATCCAGCGTGTTCGCCACCGGATCGAGCAGCGCCTCGGCAGGGACATCGCTTTGGCTCGGATGTGCCGCCGCCGAGAGTTGAATGTTCGGACACTTCAGGGTCCTGGCGAAGTCCAGCCATTCTTCGATAGCCAGGTCGGGATCCGGGTCGCGGCGGCTGCGCGGAGTCAGCTCCTGGAGTGCCGCGGTGAGCACACTGAGCTTCATGCGCTTGGGCTCGAAGGCTGATGAAGGCTCGTCGCGCCTCTGTTGGTCCATCACGGGCAATCCTCGTTGTAAGCCGCGACCCGATCGTACGGGAGCGCATTTGCTAAACCACGGGAAGGTGGTGTAGCCTCCCACGCAATGTAACCCATTACATTCACAGCGCTCAACTGAACCACATAGAACAGGCTTTAGTCGCGCCTGCCGCAAGTGCTCGCGGCACATGGAGGGGGCTTCATGAAATCCCGCAGGCAGTTTCTCATTGGGTCCGGGCTCGGCATCACGGCGCTCGCAGCCGCTGGCTTGCCACAGGATGCTCGCAGCGCCCCACCGGGCACGCGTCCTGGAATTCAACTTTATACAATCAACGAAGCGATGCGGGCGGATCCGAAGGGTTCGCTGCAACGACTGCGGAAAACAGGCTTCCTGGAAGTTGAGTCAGCGGGCTTCGGCGCATTGTCGGCCAAACAATTCCGCGGCCTGTTGGACGATGCGGGCCTCTCCTGCCCCAGCGCTCACGTTCAATTCGATGTAGACAATCTCGATCGTGCATTCGCGGATGCGCACGCGCTCGGCGCGACCTACGCAGTCAGCGGGATGATGCGTTCCCTCGTGCTCGGCTCCAAGGCGCCCAAAGACGCGCTCGGAACAGGCATCAGCCTCGATGAAGCCAAGGGAACGGCGGCGCTCGCCAACCGGATTGGTGAAAGCGCCCGTCGGGCGGGACTGCAATTCACCTACCACAACCACAATTTCGAATTTGCCGACACGGGCGGCGGCGCGATTGGCTACGACGTGCTGCTGCGGGAAACCGATCCGCAGCTCGTCAAATTCGAGATCGACTGCGGTTGGATGATTTTTGCCGGCCACGATCCGGTCGCCTATTTCAAGAAATATCCGCACCGCTTCCCGATGATCCACGTCAAGGATTTCCTGCCTCCTGCGAGCAGCGGCCCCATGCGGGGCGCGGAGCTCGGTCGCGGCAGCGTCGATTACAAACCGATTTTCGCGGCGGCGCTCGAGGCCGGTTTACAACACTATTTCGTGGAACAGGAGGGGCCGTTCGCCCGCATGAGCCCGCTGGAAGCGGCACAGGTCGACTACGACTATCTGCGCGCGATCGGCAGGGCGTGAGTCCTCAGCACAGCGGCGACTTGCAAGAGAGCGCCGGATGAAAAGCAATTCGTATGATGCAATTGTCGTCGGCACCGGCATCAGCGGTGGGTGGGCGGCCAAGGAGCTGACCGAGCACGGCCTCAAAACGTTGGTGCTGGATCGCGGCCGAATGGTCCGTCATGGTGATTATCCAACCGCTTGGCTCAACCCGTGGGAGCTGCCCTACGGCGGCCGTCCTACTCAAGAAGACCTCCGCCACCAACCGGTGGCCGCGAGAAGCGGCTACGTAGGCTCGCAGGCATCCAAACATTGGTTTGTCGACGAGTTGGATAATCCCTACATCGAGAAGCAGCGGTTCGACTGGATACGCGGCTACCAGGTCGGCGGTCGGTCAATCACCTGGGGTCGTCAGAGCTACCGCTGGAGCCCGATGGATTTTGAGGCGAATGCGCGCGACGGCATTGCCGTCGACTGGCCGATTCGCTACGACGACCTGGCGCCGTGGTATGACCACGTAGAGTCCTTCATCGGGGTGAGCGGCAGTGCCGAAAACCTGGCGCAACTTCCCGATGGTCAATTCCTGCCACCCATGGAGCTCAACTGCGTCGAGAAGCAGTTTCAGCGCAAAGTAGCCGACAAGTTTGGCCGCGCGCTCATCATCGGACGTGCCGCCCATTTAACGGCACCCTTGGCGCACAGCCCACAACGCGGCACCTGTCAATTTCGGAACCTGTGCATCCGCGGATGTCCGTTCGGCGCATACTTCAGCAGCAACTCCAGCACACTGCCGGCGGCGGAGAAAACCGGCAACATGACCTTGCGTCCGAACTCGATCGTGTACGAGCTCATCTACGACAAAAAGCGGAATCGGGCAATCGGAGTACGCGTCCTGGATGCCGAGACGGGAGCGCATACGGAATATTTTGCGCGCGTCATCTTCCTGAATGCATCGACATTCGGCTCCGCCTTCATTTTGATGAATTCAATCTCGACACGCTTTCCGAACGGTTTCGGTAACGATAGCGGCGAGCTCGGCTGCAATATCATGGACCACCACCTCGAGGTGGGCGCCAGTGCGTACGTTGACGGCTTTGAGGATCACTACTACAGCGGCCGCCGGCCCAATGGATTCTATATTCCGCGCTACCGCAATATCGGGAAAGACAAGCGCGACTACCTGCGCGGATTCGGCTATCAGGGGAGTGCGTCACGCCAGGACTGGCCCAGCCTGATGCACGACACCGCACTCGGCGCGCAGCTCAAGCAGAAGGCGGCTAAGCCGGGGCCGTGGCACATATCGCTGGGTGGCTTCGGAGAGATATTGCCCTATCACGAGAACCGCGTGACACTCGATCGCAGCGCCAAGGACAAGTTCGGCCTGCCGCAGCTCCTGTTCGATGCGGGCTTGAAGCAGAATGAGCTGAGTATGCGTAAGGACATGGCCAACGATGCTGCCGAAATGCTGACAGCCGCAGGCTTTCGCGACGTACGCTCCTCCGACAACGTCATTGGCGTTGGTCTCGGCATTCACGAAATGGGCACCGCCCGCATGGGCCGCGATCCAAAGACTTCGGTACTCAACGCATGGAACCAGGTCCACGCCTGTAAGAACGTTTACGTGACCGATGGCGCCTGCATGACTTCGGCCGCGTGTCAGAATCCCTCACTGACGTATATGGCCCTCACCGCGCGCGCTGCGAACCACGCGGTGGAAGAGCTCAAACACATGAACCTCTGACCTTATGACCCTGACTCGCCGTGAAGCACTGAAACGCGTCGCCTGGCTGATGGGTGGGACGGTCTCCGCGTCAGCGATCCTGGCCATCCAAAAAGGTTATTCGGCCACGACCCCCGTCGGCAGAAAGCCCTCGGTCCTGGCACCACCGCAGATGAGGATCGTCGCCACGGTGTCTGAGATCATGATTCCGCGCACTGACACTCCGGGAGCCATTGACGTAGGGGTGCCCGGGTTTATCGACCTGATGCTCGCCGATGTCTACACGCAGAAGGACCGCGAGCGTTATCTCGCCGGACTGGCTGTCTTCGATGCCGCAGCCCTTGCCGAACACGGGAAGGAATTCCTTGCGCTCGAACCGACGCACCAGGTCGCGCTCGTTCGCAGATTCCACGATCCGGCCGTCATCGAGGACCAACGGCCCGCCCGCCGGCGAGAAGACATACAACGTCCATTCATTCTGATGACGAAGGAGCTGACACTCCTCGGCTTCTTCACCTCGGAAGCGGGCGCAACACAGGTACTGCAGTACATAGCCGTGCCAGGTTCGTACCACGCCTGCTTACCAGTGGAACAGGCGGGCAACGGCAAGACTTGGGCCGTAGCACCGGGACTCCGATTTTGAGCGACGCCCGTCGCGCAATCGAGAACCCGGGCCGTCGCGCTGCGCTCACCGGAGCGGTCAGCGCTTTGCTCGTCGCGGCACTCTCCCCCACGCAATCCGCAAAAGCCGCCGGGGCGCGAACAGGCCGGCTCAAACAATCCGTATGCCGCTGGACATACCGCGCAGTGGAGCTGCCCGAACTGTGCCGTCGCATCAAGAAGATGGGTTGCGCCGGTATCGATCTATTGCATGTAGACGAGTGGCAGGTGGCTCGCGACGCGGGGTTGACTGTATCGATGGGATACGCAAGTCGTCGCGAGAAATTCATCGAAACGGGGTTCAACAACCCTGCCAATCACGCGCTGCTGCTCGATGAGCTGGAAACTGCATTGCCGCTTGCCGCACGCGCCGGCGTGCCGAACCTGATCGCGATGTTCGGCAACCGTGATCCGGCGCGCGACGATCAGGCAGCCATCGATGCCTGCATCGCTGGTCTCAGCAAGATCGCGCCACTGGCGGAGAAATCCGGCGTCACTGTCTGCGTTGAGCTCCTGAACAGCCGGATCAATCATCCCGGGTACCAGGGCGACCATACCGCTTTTGGCGTCGCGGTTATGAAAGGCGTCAATTCGCCACGCGTGAAACTGCTTTATGACATCTATCACATGCAAATCATGGAAGGCGACGTGATCCGGACTATCCGGGACAACATCCAGTGGATAGGGCACTTCCACACAGGCGGCGTGCCGGGCCGGCACGAGATTGACGCCAGCCAGGAGCTCAACTATCACGCCGTTGCCGCTGCCATTGCTGACCTTGGCTACACGGGTTACCTCGCGCATGAATTCGTGCCAACGCGCGCCGATCCATACGCGTCACTGGCCGATGCTTTGCGGATCTGCTCGGTATGAACATTGAAACTGAACATGCCTTTCATTGAACCGACGGAAGTCGACGGGAAAACATACGACATCATTGTCGTCGGCTCGGGCGCGGGTGGCGGCCAAACTGCATACACGCTTACCATGGACGGCGCGCGGGTGTTGATGCTCGAAGCGGGTCGCAAGTACGAGCCGGCTCTCGAGACCCCCATGTTCCAGACGCCGGAACTGGCCCCGCTGCGTGAGGCAAGTACGCCCGACAAGCCTTTCGGCTTCTACGATGCGACGGTTGACGGCGGTTGGCAGGTCCCGGGCGAACCATACACACAGACCAGCAGCGAGACAGCGGGACGCTTCGATTGGTGGCGCGCACGCATGCTCGGCGGTCGCACAAATCACTGGGGACGTATCTCGCTGCGTAATGGACCCTACGATTTCCAGCCGCGCACCCGCGACGGACTGGGCTTCGACTGGCCGATATCGTACGAGGAGGTGGCGCCCTACTACGACAAAGTAGAGATGTTGATTGGCGTCTATGGGGCCAACGATGGGCTCGAAAACACGCCGAACTCACCGCCAGGATGCCTGTTACCGCCGCCCAAGCCACTCGTCAGCGATTTACTGATAGCCGATCGCTCACGCAAGCTCGGTATTCCAGTCATCGCCGGACATCGCGCCGTAGTGACGCAGCCACTCGACTGGAAAAACATACCGGCGAAACTCCATCCCGGGAACCCAACGGCACAACGACTCGCCGCCGACGCCATGCGCAGTCGCGCCGCGTGTTTATGGGCAACACCGTGCGGTCGCGGCTGTTCGATCGGCGCGAACTACCAGTCCGTTACGGTGCATCTGCCGCCTGCACTGGCCAGCGGCAAGCTCGATATTCTGACGGACGCAATGGTGCACGAAGTCACCCTCGACAAATCCGGGCGAGCCACGGGTGTCAACTTCATTGATAAGAAGAGCGGGCTCGAACGACATGCAAAGGCGCGCGTCGTGGTACTGGCCGCGAGCGCATGCGAATCGGCCCGCATTCTGCTCAACTCGAAATCAGCCTCGTTCCCCAATGGGCTGGCGAATTCGAGCGGCAAAGTTGGCAAATATCTCATGGACACGGTCGGCGCCGGCGTCGACGGACAGGTCCCCCTGTTGGAAAGCCTGCCGCCGCACAACGAGGATGGCGCCTCCGGCCTGCACATGTATACCCCTTGGTGGCTGTATCAGGAGCAGCGCGCCGGCAAGTTAGGCTTTGCGCGCGGTTACCACATCGAATTTGGCGGCGGCCGCCACATGCCCGGCCTGGATACCGGGGCCGGGCTGGACTGGCTGACGGGCGGCAGCTATGGGCGACAGTTCAAGCAGGACGTGCGCCGCTACTACGGCTCGTTTGTCTACTTCAGCGGCCGCGGCGAGATGATCCCGAATGAGCGCTCGTACTGCGAGATCGACCCGGTGGTCAAGGACAAATGGGGCATTCCCGTGTTGCGTTTCCATTGGGAATGGTCCGAGCACGAGACGCGCCAGGCCGCGCACATGCAAAAGACTTTCGGGCAGATAATTGAAGCGATGGGCGGACGAGTTCGCGGCGGCGGCGAGACAGACGGTGCCAAGGCGATACATCCCGGCGGTAGCATCATCCACGAAGTCGGCGGCGCGATCATGGGCCATGATGCAAAGAATTCCGTTACCAACAAATGGTGTCAGACCTGGGATGTGGCCAACCTCTTCATCACCGACGGCGCACCATTCCCGTCAAATGCCGACAAAAATCCAACGCTGACCATCATGGCCAACGCCTGGCGCGTCAGCGACCATATCCTCGAGCGCATGCGCCGCAAGGAGCTCTGATGGACCGGCGCACTACCATCAAATGGGTCCTCGCCGTCGCAGCCGCTGCGCCCGGGATGGGCAACGCCGCTCGCGCCCTGGAGGCTGTCGCGGCCCCAGCCGACGCACCTTCGAGCCACGGTTACGGAACCGACCCGGATTTGCGCAAGGTTTACGAGCCGGGCCAGCTTTGGCCACTCACATTCACCGCAGCGCAGAAGCGTACGGCAAAAGTTCTATGTGACTTGATCATCCCCGCGGACGCGTCGTCGCCGAGTGCGTCTGAAGTGGGCGTGGTCGATTTCCTCGACGAATGGATCAGCGCGCCGTATGAAGCGCAGCGCCGCGACCGCGCAACCTTGCTCGAAGGACTGGCATGGCTCGATAGCGAAGCAACGGCTCGCTACGGAGCGGGCAAGTCATTCATCACGCTCTCGAACAAACAACAGACTGCTATCTGCGACGATATCTGTTGCGCGCCCAAGGCAAAGTCAAAGGAGGACCGCGCTGCAGCCGCAAAATTCTTCGCGCGCTACCGCGACCTGACTGCCGGCGGGTTTTACACCACGCCGCAAGGCCGTAAGGATGTGGGCTACGTCGGCAACGTGCCGTTGCCGCGCTTCGATGGCCCACCCCCTGAAGTGCTCAAAAAAGTTGGCCTTGCCTGACACGCCCTGTAGTTGTAACTGACATGACCGTGGAGATTTTCATGCATCATCGACTGATACGGCGCACAGCCATGGCCTTGGCGACTGTGCTGGGAACTGCGAGTGCGATCGGCAGCGCCGCTGAAAATCCCGATCCGGCGGCCACGGAACAATGGGAACCCGTACCCGCCGTAGTGTCGCCGGGAGCTACGAATAGCGCGCCGCCTTCGGATGCCATAGTGCTGTTCGACGGTCACAACCTGGACCAATGGGTCTCGACCAACGGCCATTCCCCGGCCCGCTGGAAGGTCGCTGACGGCGCCATCACGGTCGACAAGTCAGCCGGCAACATCGAGACGCGTCAATCCTTCAGGAACTATCAGCTTCACCTGGAATGGCGCATTCCCAAAAATATCACCGGCGAAGGTCAGCATCGCGGCAACAGCGGACTCTTTCTTGCGTCGACCGGCAAGGACGACGCCGGCTATGAAATCCAGATCCTGGATTCGTTCAAGAACAAGACCTACGTCAACGGCCAGGCCGCGAGCGTCTACAAACAATCGCCGCCGCTGGTCAACTCCTCGCGCGAGCCCGGAGCCTGGCAAAGTTTTGACGTCATCTGGACGGCACCCATTTTCGCCGCGGACGGCACAACCACGAGCCCGGCGTACGTCACCTTGTTCCACAACGGCGTGTTGGTGCAGAACCATTTCCGTTTGACCGGGGAGACCACCAATAGCGGCACGCCCAAGTACAAACCGTACCAGGAGGCGCCGATCAAACTGCAGGCGCACGGCGATCCCTCGCCCCCGATCAGCTTTCGCAACGTCTGGGTGCGCAAGCTGGACTAGCTCAATCGGTCTCGAACCCCAGATGCCGCAAACATCGACGCAGCTCGATTTGCATTCGCGCATACCCGGCGGCAGTTGGATGAACTCCGTCCGCCGAGAAAGCCTCATCGAGCAATCCTGCCGGATCTGCCAGCGCTCGATGGTAATCGGCGAGCCCGAGTTGCCGCTCCGCTGCGAAAGCAGCGAGTTGCCGATTGAGACTGAGAATGAGGCTGGGATCGCGGTAAACCGGGAACCCGGGATTCACGGGCGGTACCGAGCCCAACAAAATGGGAACACTGCGTGCGAGTGCAATGTCCGCCATCGCCGTCACGTTACGGATGACTCTTTCGGGCGCGCCAAGTCCGAGCGACGCACCGTTTCCCACGTAACTTCGCAAGTCGTTCGTGCCACATAACAGCACAATCAGCGCGGGCCGCAATGCGATTGCGTCGTCCTCGAATCGTAACAGCATCTGCGTGCTGTTCTGTCCACGGATACCGCGATTGAGAATCGCAGTATCCTGACTCTCGAGAAGGGCCAGATCGACCCAGAACTCGGTGATGGAGTCTCCCATGAAGACGATCCGAGGTCGCGGATCGGCGCTCGCAAGCACCTGCGCGTTTGCCCCGCGGTACACGCCGAGCTCCGCCAGGTCGCATTGCTGTACCATCCACTTTGCCGCAAAGTCGCGTAGCGAATAGTCGCCGATATCGACGCCATCCCGGGGCGGTACCAGCAGCGGCTCTTTCATCGAGTCAGAAGGTCGCCGCCACGCCGAGCTCATAGCGAGTGTCGTTTACAGAAGAAGACGTCAGTCGAGACACGGTACCGTTGTATTGACGCTCGATCGCCTTGTTCAGGTTGATCGCATCCAGTGTCAGCTTGACGGATTTGGTGAGCGATACGCTGGCTGAGGCGTCCAACTGCCCGTACGAATCCTCGTACCGGGCACCTCCCAGTGTCGCACTATCGAGCGATGCCAGGAACCTGCTTCGATAGGTGTAGGCCACCCGCACCGTGAACAGATTGTTCTCGTAGTAACCGATCGCGTTGTAGCTGTTGCGGGATAGATTCGACAGCGGCAAGGTCGGGCCACCCAACGGATCGGCGATGGGAGTGCTGCTGTCCGCATAGGTGTAATTCGCGACCACTCCCAGGCCGTCAAACGGCGCGGGCAGGAATCTGAAGGCATGCTGATAACCAACCTCGACGCCTTGCACTTTTCCACCCGTGCCGTTGCGAGGTCGACTCACCTGGAACAGGCCGCTCGGATTGACCGCCGTGGGTGGATAGCCATCGAGCAATTCGGTTGACGTCGTTGGTATGACAAACGTACTGATGTCCTTCCGATACAGCGCCAGCGACAACAGGCTGGCGTCGGCGAGATACCATTCCAGGGTCGAGTCGTATTGATTCGCCTCGATCGGTTTCAAATCAGGCGTGCCGGCCGCGGCGGTAAAATTGGTCAAAGAGACTGTGATGCCCGGGGCTACATCGCGAAGCGCCGGTCGGGCGACAACCTTTGATGCGGCGAAGCGCAGCAACAGGTCATCCCTGAGGCTGAATGCGATATTGCCGCTGGGCAGCCAGTTGGAGAATGTCTTTGTCAGCTCCGTGGGCGTGATGGTCACGCCCGTTGCCGAGGTCGCAACGGCGTTCCCGCGAGCGGTCCGACGGGTCGACACAAATCGCACGCCCATGTTTGCGTCATACGGAATTGAGAACAGGTCTCCTTTGAAGTTGGCGCGCACATAGGCCGCCGGCGTGCGTTGATCTACGCTTCTCTCAGAAGCCGGGACACGCGCGGGAGCGCCCAGCCCCACATCCTGTCTTGCTTGCACGACTGAAAGCACATCGCCAGTGAGGAAGTTCCGCGGAAAATTGCCGCTGGCCTGCGGATAGAAGTCACCACTGAACTGATCCCGATAGCTCACCGCGGGCAGCTCGTCGAGAGTGACGATTCCATCACCATTGTGGTCGGCCACGGCAAGCAGGCTGGCCACCCCGGGAGTGGATTGTGGGTCCTGGGATTCCAGCCGGACATCC
>Ga0307510_10006560_pt1 | contig 13883 bp, 12 predicted proteins | sample 12_EM_MG_FD_207224 | JGI IMG/M metagenome (GOLD analysis project Ga0307510, IMG submission 207224) | Populus trichocarpa ectomycorrhiza microbial communities from riparian zone in the Pacific Northwest, United States - 12_EM | ecosystem: Host-associated > Plants > Roots > Unclassified | place... | reverse complement strand
CACGGTCAATTCCAATAGCCAGATCACGGCCACCTCGCCTGCAGGCAGCGCCGGGACGGTGGACGTCACGGTGACGACCACGGGCGGAACGTCGGCAACCTCGGCCGCCGACCAGTTCACCTATGTCGCCGCGCCGACTGTCACTTCGATCTCGCCGGCAACGGGCCCGGGTGCAGGCGGTACCACCGTGACCATCACCGGCACCAACCTCTCCGGCGCAACGGCCGTGACGTTCGGTGCGACGACGGCGACTGGCTTCACGGTCAATTCGGCGACACAGATCACCGCGACATCGCCAGCAGGAACCAGCACGGTCGACGTCAGGGTGACGACATCAGGCGGCACCTCGGCAACATCCGCGGCAGACCAGTTCACCTATATCGCGGCGCCGACCGTCACCTCGATCTCTCCCACCGCAGGCCCGCAGGCGGGTGGCACGGTGGTGACGATCACAGGCACCAACTTCACGGGTGTCACAGCCGTGACGTTCGGCGCGACGGCGGCCGCCGGCTTCACATTCAATTCCGCGACCTCGATCACCGCGACTTCACCGGCCGGAACGAGCACCGTCGATATCAGGGTGGCGACCCCGGGCGGAACGTCCGCAACGTCGGCCGCGGACCAGTTCACCTATGTCGCTCCGCCGACCGTCACCTCGATTTCACCGGCAGCCGGCCCGCAGACCGGCGCCACGACGGTGATCATCACCGGCACCAGCCTTTCCGGCGCAACCGCGGTGACGTTCGGCGCAACGGCAGCGACCGGCTTCACGGTCAATTCGGCCACGCAGATTACCGCGACATCGCCGGCAGGCACGGGCACGGTCGACATCACGGTGACGACCGTGGGCGGAACGTCGGCGACCTCTGCCGCCGATCAATTCACTTATGTCCCCGCGCCGACCGTCACCTCGATCTCGCCGGCAACGGGCCCGGGCACGGGCGGCACGACGGTGACGATCACCGGCACCAACTTCACCGGCGTCACGGCCGTGACGTTTGGCGCAACGGCTGCGACCGGCTTCACGTTCAATTCCGCGACATCGATTACGGCCACCTCGCCGGCCGGAACCGGTACAGTGGACGTCAGGGTGTCAACAGCCGGCGGCACCTCGGCAACATCCGCGGCGGACCAGTTTACCTACATCCCCTCGCCCACCGTCACTTCGATCTCCCCCACCGCAGGCCCGCAGACCGGCGGCACGGTGGTGACGATCACGGGCACGAATTTCACCGGCGTCACGGCGGTGTCATTCGGCGGGACGGCCGCGGCCGGCTTCACGTTCAATTCCGCAACATCGATCACGGCGACCTCGCCGGCCGGCACCAGCGTCGTGGATGTCAGGGTCACGACGCCTGGCGGGACGTCCGCGACATCGGCAGCGGATCAGTTCACCTATGTCGGCGCCCCCGCGGTCACATCGATCTCGCCGACGGCGGGCCCGCTGGCCGGCGGCACCACGGTCACGATCACCGGCTCAAATTTCTCGGGCGCAACAGCCGTGACGTTCGGCGCAACGGCCGCGACCGGCTTCACGGTCAATTCGGCAACCCAGATTACCGCAACGTCGCCCGCCGGGACCGGTACGGTCGACGTCAGGGTGACGACGGCGGGCGGAGTGTCGGCAACATCCGCTGCAGACCAGTTCAGCTACACCGCTGCGCCGACCGTCGGTTCGATCTCGCCAACTGCGGGCCCGCAGGTCGGCGGCACGGTCGTGACAGTCACGGGCTCAGGATTCACCGGGACCACCGCCGTAACCTTCGGTGCAACCCCCGCAACGGGCTTCACGGTCAATTCGTCAACATCGATCACTGCGACGTCACCCGCTGGGACCGGCACCGTGGACCTCCGCGTGACCAATCCAGGCGGCACCTCGGCGACATCAGCCGCCGACCAGTACACTTATGTCGCGGGACCAACCGTCACATCGATCTCACCGACAGCGGGGCCCGCGGCCGGCGGCACGGTGGTGACGATCACGGGCACCAACTTCACCGGCGCGTCGGCCGTGACGTTCGGGGCGACGGCGGCGGCGGGCTTCACAGTCAATTCCGCAACCTCGATCACCGCGACATCGCCGGCCGGCGCCGCCACCGTCGACGTCAAGGTGACGACCACGGGCGGCACCTCGGCAACATCGGCGGCAGACCAGTTCACCTATTTCGCCACGCCGACTGTGACCTCGATCTCGCCAACGGGCGGCCCGCTCGCCGGCGGAACGTCGGTGACGGTCACCGGCACCAATTTCACCGGTGCGACCGTCGTAAAATTCGGGGCGACGAACGCAACTGGCTTCACGGTCAATTCCGCGACCTCGATTACCGCGACCTCTCCCGCCGGGACCGGCACGGTTGATGTCACGGTCACGACACCAGGCGGAACGACGGCCACCTCCGCTGCGGATCAGTTCGCCTACGCAGCGGCGCCCGCGGTGACGTCGGTTGCGCCGAATGCGGGCCCGACGACGGGCGGAACATCGGTCACCATCACGGGCACGGCACTGTCCAGCGCGACCGCGGTGAAGTTCGGCGCAACCAATGCGACCAGCTTCACGGTCAATTCGGCGACCTCGATCACCGCGACCTCGCCGGCCGGCGCCGGCGTGGTCGATATCACCGTGACGACGCCAGGCGGAACATCGGCAACATCGGCATCGGATCAATTCAGCTACACGCTCGCGCCGTCAGTCAGCTCGATCTCGCCGACCTCCGGCTCCGCGATTGGCGGCACGTCGGTGGCGATCACCGGTGCCGGCTTCTCCGGCGCTACCGCGGTGAAATTCGGCGCCAACAACGCGACGAGCTTCACGGTGAACTCGGCAACGTCGATCACGGCGACCTCGCCGCCCGGCGCCGGCACGGTCGACGTGACGGTGACGACGGTTGGCGGCACATCGCCCACCTCCGCCGCAGACAGGTTCACCTATCTGTCCGCCACGACGACGACAGGGCTCACCTCGTCGCAGAATCCGAGCAGCTACGGCCAGTCGGTCACATTCACGGCTACCGTAGGCAGCTCGGGCGGAACGCCGACGGGAACAGTGACCTTCAACGACGGCGGCACGCCGATCGGCACGTCCGCCCTGGCAGCCGGCGTTGCAACCTTCGCGACCACGACGCTCGCCGTCGGCAATCACACCATCACCGCGACGTACAACGGCAGTCCGGCCTTCAACGCCTCGACCTCGCCAGCCCTGAACCAGTCGGTCGACATTCCTGCCGACAGCGCCAAGCTGCGCGCCCTCCAGCTCAACGTCACCAAGATCGTGGCGCAGAACTCGGGACAGGCGATCTCCGGCGCGATCGACACCGCGATCTCTGAGGGCTTCAGCGACGGGGGGCAATACATCACGCCGGGCGCGGGGGGCATGCGCGTCAACTTCGCCGCCGCGCCTGACGGCGACGAGGATGACAAGCCTCAGTTCACGTCCCAAGGTCCCGCTTCCCAAGGTTCTGCTTTCCAAGGCTCAAATGCCTATACCGGCGACGGAAGCTCCGGCAGGACCGGCCGCGGTGGGCGCGGCTCCTCGCGGATCGACGACGCGTTCGCTGCGATCGATCGGGCGTCTCCGACCAAGGCCACGCCGGCGCGCTTCAAGGAACAGAGGGATTGGCTGTTCTGGGTCGACGTGCGCGGCACCGGCCTCGACCGCTGGGGTTCGTCCGGCAACATCGGTCAGGGAGCAACCCAGGCCACGCTCTACGGCCAGCAGATCAACGTGCTCTCGGGCCTGACCTACCGGGCCAGGCCGAACCTGCTGGTCGGTGTGACCGGTGGCTACGAGAATTTCAGTTACACCCAGACCGACATCAACGGAAAGCTGAAGGGCGACGGCTGGACCGTCGGCGCCTATCTCGGCTGGAAGATCATCCCGACGCTGCGCTACGACGTGGCCGTGACCTATTCCGGCATCGGCTATGACGGCACCGCCGGCACGGCCCAGGGCAATTTCAACGGCAATCGCTGGATGTTCGCGACCGGCTTCACCGGCAGCTACAGCTGGGCCAATTTCAATATCGAGCCGTCGGCCAAGGTGTACGCGCTGTGGGAGCGGGAAAATGCCTATGTCGACTCGCTCGGCACCCAGCAGGCCGCCCGGACCTTCTCGAGCGGCCGCGCGTCTGCCGGCAACAGGGTCTCCTATCCCGTGCCGTGGCTCGATAGCGTGCTGCTGATGCCCTATGCCGGCGTGTATGCCGACTACTACTTCACGCAGGACGACGCAGCCGCGATCGTCGCCGCAGGCGGCATCCCGCTGGCGTCCACACCGCTGCTCCAAGGCTGGTCGGCGCGCGTCACAGGCGGCGTCGGTGCAAGGCTCGCAGGCGGCTCTACGGTCGGCTTCGGCGCCGAGCTCGGTGGCATCGGCGGCAACACGCAGATCTGGACGTTCACGGGACGCGCGCGCATCCCGTTCTGACGCTCGAGGCCTGATTGCGAAGGCAGCGGCGCTGCGCCGCCGGCCGGACTTGCTGCTTATTGGTGGTTAGTAGAGGCCGCGGCCGCTCAGGATGCCGCGGGCCTCGGCGGCGCCGCTGTCAGAGACATAGGCGGCGGACGGCGCGCTCTCGCTAGCGTAGCGGCCATCCTCGTCATAGGACACCGCGCGCGCGTTCTGGAGCGCCCGGCCCCGGCTGCGGCTCGAGGCCGACATCTCCGAGGTCGCATTGAGCGAAGCCATGTCGGCGGAGGTGTTGCCCAGATTGTAGGGCCGCCCCTCCGGCATCGGAACCTCGCCGCGAACAGCGCCGCGGTTCGATGAGGGCAATTCCGGCACGAACGGCCTAGCCGAGGCGACCCGGACCATCGAGGGCGACGGCGCCGGGATCCCGGTCCGCAGGGTAGCCATCAGCTGGCGGTCGTCGGAGCCTTCGAGCGGCGCCCGGCCGACATATTCGACACGGACCTTGGCGACGCCATTCCCTTTGAATTCAAGGAGTTCGGCCGCTTTGTTTGAGACGTCGATGAGGCGGTTGCCGTGATAGGGCCCGCGGTCATTGACCCGAACGATCAGCGACTTGCCGTTCGAGACATTGGTGACCCGCGCATAGGACGGCATCGGCAGGGTCGGATGCGCCGCCGTCAGCGACCCCATGTCGAACACTTCGCCATTCGCCGTCAGGCGGCCGTGGAAATCGTCGCCATACCAGGAGGCCATGCCCTCGGCACGGTAATTGACGTCCTCCTCCGGCACGTAGGTTTTGCCGCCCACCACGTAGGGCTTGCCGACGCGGTAGGTGCCGCCGCCCTTCGGGACCGGATCTCCCAAAGCCACGACGCGCGGGCTCGAGGACACGCCGTATTTCGGATCGACCCGGCTGGCGAATTTGTTGGAGGAGGCGCAATTGGCGAGCGCGAGGCAGGTCGCGACCGCCGCAACACCACGCGCGGCCCGCAAAACCGAATCTGACCGTCGGATCCCCATTCGCCCCAAATACCATCTCGCCGGAGGCGTACCCAACCCGCTTTGGCTACGGGGAGCGCTGTCCGGTCATCCCATCCGAGGCGGCCCACCACCGCGTCGGAAGTGGTAAGGATAACGCAACCCGAACACGGCGGAAATGGGGAGCCCACAGTGTTCACGCCGGGATGGTAAACGGGACGTTCGCCCCTCCCCGTTGATCTACGGAGCGCAGGCGCCTGCTCTGTGCCACTCCTGAACATTCTGTTGCGCCAAATCCTCACTCCACCCCCGTTGTCTCGACAATCACTGGAATTCTTTTGACTGTGCAAGGCCGTCCGCGTTTTCTCGCATGCAAGGGCAGGATTTGGAATTTAACGATGATCGAGACAGTTTCGGCACTGATGGGTCTGGTAAGCGCGGGAATCTTCCTGGCCCATGCGTTTGAAGGTTACCGCACGAGGGCCTGAGGCCATTCGCGCGGACTGCAAGCATCACCTCTTTCAAGGCGGCACGTTCGGACAATTTTAATCAATCCGACCGAGCATCGAAGACGAGAGCGGCAGGTGTCCTATGCGCAACCATGACCTCGTATCCGATGGATTCCTGGCGTTGACCGCCGGCGGCTTGGTCCTTCTCTGCTCGAGCCTCGTGGCACTGGCCTTCGGCTGAGCACTACCACCGCTTTCCCTTTTTCTAACCACAACTACACCGCGATGCAGCATACGATCCGATTTGGATTGCGGTGCTCCCATTTAGTTGATTGAATTTTCGCATTCGACGCCTCGACTCATTTCAAGAGGCCCTCACCAACGAAGGTGACGCAAATGCTTGCCGAGAAATTTTTCCTTGTTCTGGAATCGCTGATCCGCGGCGACCGCACCTATCCCGACGGAAGCCCCCGGGTCATCAGCACCTCGCCGCACGTTCCGATGAAGGTGCCGGGCCAGAAATAGCCGGCGTCCCAGAACGCCAGCCAGGCGATCAGCGCAAGCCCAACAGCGAGCGGCGATAGAAGCTGTCGCGGGCCTCGCTCTGACAGACGAAGCTGCCGTCATAACCCTGGCCGTATCGCTTCTGGCCCTTGCCGTAGTAGACGCCCTTCCTGAAATCCAGCCAGACCACATGGTCATGCGGACAGTGGCGTTGCGCCTGCGCCTCGTAGCGAAACGGCGTCAGCGGCGTCGCCGAGACCTCGCCGGCGCCAAGCATCATCGCCGCGGCGAGCGCGATCCTCACCCGGCCGTAGCCAAAGCCGCTCCGCACATCCCGTCTCCCGATCCGGGCCGTCGCAAGACGGCCGCGTCCGACGCTAGCACGAAACCGCACGATCCCCGGAAGGCCGCAAGTGCACCTCGCGTCTTCCACCAGCCATCTTGTCGGGTTACATGAAAGCCAGATCATTTCGCGCGCGAGGATGCTGCCTGCATGTCGGTTGAGCCTGCACCAACCACCGAAGCCCGTCCGCCCGCGCCGCGCCTCGCCCTGCTGCCGATGATCATCTTCGGCTCGCGCTGGCTGCAGCTGCCGCTCTATCTCGGACTGATCGTGGCGCAATGCGTCTACATCGTGCTGTTCCTCAAGGAGCTCTGGCATCTCTCCTGGCACGCGATCGACCTCACCGAACAGCAGATCATGATGAGCGTGCTGGCGCTGATCGACGTCGTGATGATCTCCAACCTGCTCGTGATGGTCATCGTCGGCGGCTACGAGACGTTCGTCTCGCGGCTCGACCTCCAGGGCCATCCCGACGAGCCGGAATGGCTCGGCCACGTCAATGCGAGCGTGCTGAAGATCAAGCTCGCCATGGCCATCATCGGCATCTCCTCGATCGCGCTGCTGCGCACCTTCATCGAGGCCGGCAATCTCGGCTCGAACCGCGCCGGCTTCACCGAAACTGGCGTGATGTGGCAGGTGCTGATCCACCTCACCTTCATCGTCTCGGCGCTCGGCATTGCCTATGTCGACAAGCTCAGCGATTCCGGCATGCGCAAGCACGCCGAGTGAGGCGCGACGACCGGCCTTCTTATTGTTTGTTTGCTTCGAGCTGCGCGAGCGCCTGGTGCAGGCACTCCTGAAGCTTCTGCGCAACTTGCTCGCGCGACACACCCCTGGCGGCGAGATCGCCCGAGACCCTGCCCACGACATCGTCGATCGTCTGGCTCTCCAGATTGTCCGTCACCAGCGCCGTTGCGTAGCTCACCGCGGCATCACCGCCGAGGCCGAGCTGTGCGGCGGCCCAGAGGCCGAGCAGCTTGTTGGTCCGGGCCGTGGCCTTGAACATGAGCTCCTCGTCGTGGGCGAATTTGGCCTCGAAGCCCTGCTCGCGCTTGTCGAACGTGGTCATGGTCAGCTCCATTGCGTTTCGCTTGATGAGGATTGGACTGGCTGGGAGCGAACGTCTCCGTAATTCACGTCAGTTGAGGATCATTTGAATCTTCCGGCGGAAGGCAAACGCCGTCAAGCCCACCGCTCGCGGCAGGCCGGATGCATTCGCGCCAGCCCTGCGCCAGCCACCTCGGCTAGGTAGGGACGTTTACCATTCGTTAAGCGGACTCAGCGCCGCATGGCGGGGGGAATCGAGAGCTGACGCATGAACAGAGAGCTGCGCGAGTTTCGACGGCTTGAACGCCTCTGCCTGGAGCAGGCCGCCCTGTCCACCATGGACCTGGCCCAAAGCGGATTGCTCAAGGTCGCCCACGACTGCCGGATCGCAGCCGAAGCGATCGAGGCAAAATCGCCCCGTGGCGCCCTGGCGGGCGCCGTGCAGGCGCTCAAATTGGCTTTGAGTACGACGCGAGCGTTCAACCGGCACTAACCGGTCGGCAGATCGCATCACGAGGTCTGCCGCGCTGACCGAAACCAGTCAGTCCTTTGCTGCGGCTTCACGCGCGAGCCGCTCGGCCCTCAACCGTTCCTTGTTGGCGTAGAGCGCCTTTTGCGCCTGCTCATGATCGCGCATGGCCTTTTCGGCCTCGATCCGGCGTGCCGCATCGCGAGCCTGGCGCTGTTCGGGGGTCAGGGGTTTGCGTCGGAAGGAAAGGTCTTCGGTCATGCGAAGATAACGCAGACGCAGCGAAAAGGTTCCGCAAGTTGAACCGGGTGGATCGCGGCCAATCAAAGCACCAAAATATCAGTTAGTTAGCTAACGGCTTTAGTCCGACAAGAGGACAGCTCGGCGTCGCCGGAATTGCGCTGCGAACGGGCGGGTCCGGATAATATTGGGTACTTTGCTGGACCTCACGGGCCAGCTCCGTGCCGCCGAGCAGCGTGATCAACATCAGGGCCTCGTCGAGGCCTGCCGAAATTCCGCCCCCCGTCAGGCGATTGCGATCGAGCACGAAACGCGGGTGCCCGTCGGCGACCTTCACCTTCGGAAAGTGCAACGGGAAGCATTCGAGGAAGGCCCAGTGGGTCGTCGCGAAGTAGCCGTCGAGAAGGCCCGAGCCCGCGAGCAGCATCGCGCCCTCGCAGACCGAGCACATGTATTTCGCACCGCCGGCCTGCTTGGTTAGAAAATTGAAGTAAGTCCGGTGCGGATCGTTGATGATCCCTACCAGCGCCGGTGGATCTCCGCCCGGCACCCAGACGGCATCGTACTGGGTGCATTCCGCGAAGGATTTCGTGACCTCGAACCGAAATCCCCCGCGAAACCGTTTCAACCCCGGCTCTGCGGCGACGAGCTCGACATCGAACTTCGCCCAGTCGAACATCTCGAAGGGGCCGGCGACGTCGAGCATGTCGACCCCGTCGTAGACGGGGATTCCGATCTTCATCGTGTGCACTCTTCCTGCTCCGGCCGCACTCAATGTTTGTGACCTGCAGGCATCGCTGCCGGCGTCGCCGTCGGCTTGGCGTGACGCATGCCCGCCATCCCAAGGCCGCCGCCGGGCGCATTGAGATCGGGGACAATGGCGATGTTGGCCATCATGCCCGCATCCTCGTGATCGAGGATGTGGCAATGCAGGACGTACTCGCCGATGTAGCGGTCGTATCGCGTCCGGACGCGGATCTGATAATTGTTCTCGACGATGATCGTGTCACGGAATGTGTGCCACATGCCGCAATACTGGTTCGCCAGTTGCTGCTTGTCGGCATACACGATGTCCGCCTTGCAGCTACCGTCGGGATTGTAGATCGATATCTGCTGACCGTTGGCGTTGGTGGTGACGACGTCGATCACCTGGAACGGATTGACGTGGATATGGAAGATGTGCGGCTCGCCTTGCGCGGAGAGCAGCCAATCGTCCGTGGTGTTGACCTCGCGCGTGAAGTTCACGACATCAGGGTCATACGACTTGTTGTTGACCGTGAAGGCCGGGAAGTTGATCGCAAAGGCGGCCTGCTGCTGCTGGCTTCCGGCAGCGGGTGGCGCAAGGTTCTCGAACGGCGCCCAGGGCCGCAGATCGCCGTCACGCAGCCCGGTGCGGACGGGGTCCGGCAGCGTCGGATTGGCATCGTACAGCGCCTTGCCGACATAAGCCTCCAAGTCGCCGGTCACCGGCTGGCCGCCGCGCACATGGATGTAGGCCAGCAATTGCGGCGTCGACGGCCCCTGCCCGCCGCCATTGCCATTGGAGACACGCTCGGCCGGCGGCGCCGCCTGGTTGAGCAGGCAATAGTCGCCATCCGAGGGGAAGACGACGAGAACGTCGCTGCGATAGCCTGGCTGCATGTAGTTCGATTCCAGCACGCCGCCGACTTGCGAGGCGTGGATGGTGCGGATTTTCGTACGGGTCAGACCGTCATTTGCGATCTCGAATTGCGGGACCAGCGTACCGGGCGAGGCGTTGCAGGCGGCCAGAAGATCGGCCTTCTGCTGTTGGCGGTTGCCGCTCAACGCCGAGGTCGCGATCAGATTCGCGCCAACAGGCGTCGCACGCACGAGCTGAACGTTGACCGTGTCGTGAATGCCGGCATGCACGAAGCGCCAGCGCTGGATCTCGCCGGCCGGCAGGGTGAGCGTCGGCTGCACGATGCCGTTGACGCTGGTGAAGCGGCCATTGGTGTCCCAGATCGTCGAGGAGTCCAGCTGCAGGCCGAAATTCTCGACGACGCCGGGGCTGACGGGATTGCCTGATGTCGCGAGCGGGCACGTCCACGGAGCGTTGGCAATGTTTGCAGGACTGTTGGCGTTGTACAGCCCCTGTGTGGTGTAGATCTGCTGCCACGGGCCACCCGGCTGGTTCGGCTGGTTGGCGAAGCAGGCATAAGCGATTTGCTGGAACAGGAAGAGCTGTTCCTTCAGCGGCGTCCCGTTGTCGTCATGCAGCACCGTGTCGATATCGGCGATGGGTTTGGGGTTCTGCGGTGTCGGTGCCGTATAGGGACGCTCGCCCTTGATGACCAGCACACCCGAAGCGCCGCTCGCCACCTGCACGGCCGTCGAGCCGTGACGATGGGCGTGATACCAGAACGTCCCCGCCGGATGGTCGTTCGGGATGTTGATCTCGTAGGGAAACTTGGTCTGCGGGGCGATGTTGAGCAGCACGTTGTCGCTATTGCCCGCCGGTGAAACGTGCAGGCCGTGGGTGTGCAGATTAGTAGTGTTGAAGCAGCCGACCAGGTCCGGCAGGCCCAGCCCCGACGGCGGATTGGGCAGGCAGCTCGGATCGTCCTTCGCAAGCTGATTGATCAGGTCGACGCGCAGCGTGTCGCCCGGCTTGACGAAGATCGCGGGACCCGACTTGCAGCCGCCATAGGAGCGCAGCTCGACCGGATCGAGGCCGCCCGGCTGGGGGTCGGTGGGATCGGGATTGTTGATGAAGAAGCGCCCGCGCACGAAGTTCAGCACCACGGAGACGATCGAGCCGCTCCGCGAGATCGACCCTTGCGGCCGGCAGCCGCCGACGGCCGGCGCCACCGCGGCCTCCAGCTGCACCACGCCGCCCTGCCCCGGCAGCGTCGGCGGCGGTTCGAACGCACGGGGCGCCGGCGCCGCAAATGTCGAAACGCTCGGCCCGAGCGCGGCGATGACAAGACCAATTCGCGCGAAGCTCTTCATCATGGTGTCCGCCCTATTGTTCCGAGAGACTGCTCAAAGAATTACGCGACGACATGTCGGCACGCCGGCGTTGCCAGAACGGCCGATCGGCCCAGCGTGAAACGCTGCCGTAATGCTCACCCAGCGTCGTTGCGTAGACCGTCGCCTCGCGCGCGACCCACGCATCGTAGCGGCCGAGCGCGCCGGCATCTCCGCGCGCAAGGCAGTCGCTGGCGGCATAGGCGGCAAACGCGCCCGAGCGCATCGCCTTGACAACGCCATGGCCGGAGATCGGATCGAAAGCGCTTGCGGCATCGCCGGCGCAGAGGAAACGGAAGCCTGTCGCCGTGGCAGCGGTTCGACCGCCGGCAGGAATCAGGCGTGGTGGCTCGAGTTGAACGATCTTGCTCGCGACCGCCGAGACGAATTGCGTCTTCGCCAGCGCTGCGCCCCAACCATCCGGCGTGCTCAGCCTGAGGCCGCGGGCGAGATCGGAATCCGTCATGCAGGCAAAGGCGCGCCTGCCCTCGCCCAGCGCCAGCGTGTACCACCAGCCATCCTCAAAGGCCTCGACGAGCAGTTCCGGCGCAACCGGTCCCGATGTCGTCGCCTCGGCATAGGCCGCAATCAGGCGGTCCTGCGCTTTCGCTCGCGAGCCCTGGCGATCGGCAAGCGCGCGGGCGCGGCCCGTGGCATCGATGATCAGCCCGGCCGAATGGCTGTCGCCGTCGTCGCAACCGACCGCCCAGCTGTCTGCCTCGCGTTCGATGCGCCAGACCTTCGCATCGACGCGCGCGGCCGCGCGGCAGGCCTCGGTGGCGATCCAGCCGTCGAACGCAGCGCGGTCAACGCGCCATGACGGTCCGCGCGCCTCGAGCAGCAATTCACTCGACGTCAGGCCAGCCTCGTCCCAAGAGGTCAGGGTGCGATGCGACGGTGCGAAGCCCCGCGCCAGAAAGGCCGGCCACAGATCGAGCTGGCGCAGTACGGGCTGGAGCAGCGGTGACAACACTTCGCCTCGTCCCTGGCCCCGTCCGCGCCGTTCCTCCGGCGCAATTACGGCCACCCGGAGATCCGGCGCACACATCGCAAGCGCGCGCGAAGCGGCCGCGCCCGCTGGGCCTGCGCCTGCGATGATGATGTCGAACGCGGCCAAGGTCAGTCGGCCCGGACGGCGTAGAACGACGCCACCACGCCGGCCGGCGCCACCGTTCCCGGCGAGCCACCGCTGTGCGGGATGGTGCGGATCACCGATCCGACGATGGCCGGACGCTGATCGACGCCATTGGGCCAGGCCGGCACCAGCGAGCCCCAATAATCGTAGATCCATTCCTCGCCGCCGACGACGCCGGTGCCCTGGAAACGCACCTGCATCGGCGAGCCGTAGGCGCGCGATCCCTTCAGCGCGAGCGACCAGCCCGGGCCGCCGATCGTTCCGGTCAGGAGCTGCATCGGCCCGTCCGCGATCTCGATCGTGCCACGGCCGAATTCGAGATTGTTGAAGGCCGTGTTGACGTCGGGATCATTGAGAAGGCTGCGATAGGTCCAAGGTCCGACGAATGGATTGTCGCTCATGACGCCTCGCTTTTGGGAACGGGTCTTGCCCCTGGTGTTCGTTCGACGCTGACGTATTTGGGCCCTTGATAACTGTCGGCGGGCTGGACGGCCGGCTCGTAGGGATTGCGCACGACGAAACCAAGCAGCGACCACTCGGTGACCATCTTGAGGTCGCCGACCGGTGTCTGCGGAACGCCGCGACTCCACGTGGTCCAGACGTAATTGGGGTTTCCGTTCGAGACCGAGGCGATCTCGAACGACTGCAACGGCCGATGCGCCGGCCACCACAGCGTGGTCCAGGTCCTCTCGTCGCGCCGCAAGCGATCGTCATTGTCGCTGCCGGGCCAGAGATTGTTCCAGTCAGCGTAGGTGATGTTGATCGGCTGCGTGGTGCATTCGTTGAAATCGGATTGCCAGGGCAGGCCCATATATTTGGTGAGGTCGCCCGGTTGAAGGCCGGTCTCGAAGTCGTTGTCCTGGGCCAGCGGCGACTCGACACTGAAGGTCGGGTCGGCGATCACGCTGCCGTGGTCCTGATTGGCCTGCGCGGCGCTCTGGAGAAAATCGGAGACGCTGCGATCGGCATTGATGCGATACGGCGCCCAGTAGATCGAAGGGTTACGCATCACCCAGCCGAGCTCGGCGCCGGGACAAAAGGCGCCGCCCAGCACATTGCTGAGCACGCCGCGGTCGAGTTCGCGACCGGTCTTCGGCGGTGTCTTCGGATAAGGCGCGAACGGTGAATAGCCGTCGGGCAGCCAACCCTCCTCCTTCTCGTTGATGAACCAGCCGCGCGCCCACTGGCCGAGGATGAACAGCTGGTACTCGGTGAGATGAAGGAACTTCGACGGCGTCTCGTTGGTCAGCGGATTGTCGCCGCACAGCAATGGCATCAGCGGCAGCGAATGAACGCGTGACGACGCGCGGTCCTGCACCTGG
>Ga0307510_10006559_pt1 | contig 13883 bp, 6 predicted proteins | sample 12_EM_MG_FD_207224 | JGI IMG/M metagenome (GOLD analysis project Ga0307510, IMG submission 207224) | Populus trichocarpa ectomycorrhiza microbial communities from riparian zone in the Pacific Northwest, United States - 12_EM | ecosystem: Host-associated > Plants > Roots > Unclassified | place... | reverse complement strand
TCAAGCACCACCAATGGGTCGGCTATACTGAGACCTGCTCAAGTGTCTAGAAGAACGTTATCATCGGTTACCCAGCTAGCGCTGTCCTTGTTCTAGGGTGACCTTTCCATGGAGGTTTGCCCTGACACCTGGCAGTTTCCAGCCAACCCAACACTCTCTCTTGACATGCTGACTTCCCTCCTGGCGACACCGACAACCAAGATATGGTTCTGATCCCTCCTGAATGCTTCCAAATATCAACACTCTCAATTCAAACAAAAAGCTTGATCTGCTTGACACTATCTCCAAAGCTCAGCAAAAAGATCGCTTTCTCGACCCTATGCATTTAGCCAAAGAAGGAGAACTCGCTCACAGATGGTCCATCGACGAAAACCAGTGTTGGAGATATTATGACAAAATCTATATCCCTCCAATGTACAGGAAAATTGTCTTCCATACCATCCACTCCCACATCACCGCCAGCCATCCTGGACAAAAGCCCACTCTCAAAAAAGTTCAATGGTATTACTATTGGCCTGATATGAAACACAACATTGGCCAGTGGGTGCTCTCACTGGGGACAAGGGGTGGTATACTGGGCTGGTACACTGCAAATACACTGCAAGGACATAGACAAAGTACTCACCCATATACTGACCCGGGCACTGAGAGTACATTCATAATTTTCCAAGCCAATTTCTTTGCAGTTTTCCTGGTCCAGGAAATGCTCAGTACATTCACGGTGTCCCAAGTGATGTGACTGCAGTGTCCTGATTATGTAATCCATGGGTACATTTTAAATTTTCCCAAAAAAAAATACTACAATGTACCTGAGTAGCTCATTGACAGAAAACAGCCAGTACATTCACAATGTACCAGGTCATGTGAAGGCAGGGTTGACTGGTTGATAACTGAAGAGGGGGAGAGAGAGAGAGAGAGAATAGGTAGCAATGGAGAAGGGAGAAGGAGGTATGGTAGGGATGGATAGGGATCACCTAGGGAAGTTAGCGATATCATAGCGAGGATAGGGAAATGAAGATATCGTCCACACTGCGTGGACAAGTCTAGGACTGGAGACAGTTGCACTGCATGATGTCAACGATCTGGATGAGGTTAGTGATAATATCAAGACGATGCTGGAGCAAGATGAGTCGAGACAAGACAAGACAAGATGAGGGACCACCACACTGTGTGGGGTAACTAGGACTGGATTGTGAGGAGGGACAAGAGCTTCGCTATAGTGAAGCCGAGCTGGGACTATGAGAGGAGAGCAGAAGGGGAGAACTTGATTGGGGAAACTAGCTACTACAGGGGAACTATATATATATGAACCAAAAGCCGTGTGAGAACAATAGGGAACATGCTACACTAGTATACAACAAAGAGGGATAGTAATCGTGGCCATTGCAAGGGCAAGGGAGTGTGTGGGCATGTAGGTGTGTGATCGTGGGCCTCCTTGGCGTTCATGGGGGCATGGAAACCAAGACATAGGGCTGAGACTGAGTGGCTGTGTGAAGTGGCTGAGTAGCCAAGTCACAGTGGATTGAGATCACGTGGTCGACACAATTGGTGGACTTAGGCTTTGAGACGTGTCACGAGCAGGTGGCTGGAAGTTAGAAGTGTTGCGAGATGAAGGGGGAACGAGGTGGTATAGGAATCGAGGCAAGACGTATCGTGAGGGTTGTTGGTGAGAGGAGTCTGGGTAGTGACAGGTAGAGACGACATTGGGAGGGATCTTGTCTCGAGGAATCTAGGAATGGTCGTGAGCAGTTGAGAGAGTACAGTAACAGAAGGGTGGGATGTAGGATATGGAGAGCGGATCGAGCTCTAGTGTTACAAACTGGATCCCTTTGGGATCCAGTGAGTAACTAAAACTTGTAATAAGTAAACAAAATATGCATCTTAACTAATTACCGGGGCGGACTCAGGGTATTGCCCTGTTCCCTGTCACTGGGGACAGGGGCCCAAATACCCACTGGGTACATGGTGAAAACATTGAGAGCACAGTCAACATGTGATTCCAATGTGCCCAATGATTAAATTTTGAGTACATTTTGAATATACCCTGCCATGTGACCCCAATATGCCCAGTGGGTACATGCTGAGTATATTTTCAATGTGCCCAGCAATGTGACTCCAATGAACCCAGTCCACAAACAAATGGGCACATTTTGAATATTCCCAAAAATATGACTCCAATATACCCAGTGGGTAAAGTACGGGCACATTTTGAATATACCAAATGCTTGGATCAAGTCTTGCCCCTATTGGAACATGTAGAGTACATTCAGAATTTGCCCAAAAAAATAACTCGGGTGGATTTGCCCATCACATTTACAATATATCCAGACTTTGCACAAAATGCAACCATTTCATAGGTTACATTTTAAATATTGTTGTTCTCTCCAGTGTATTCAGCAGATTGTTCCAATGTACCCAGACATTTTATTTGGATACATTAGAGTCACATGACAGGGTCCATTGTAAATGATATCAGCTCTTGGCCTGTAGGCACATTTAAACATTTTTGGAACACATATTTTGAATATATTCACCATGTCACCCACTGGGCACATTGTGATTGCATTTCACCAAATGTTCAAAATGTGCCCATTTGTTTGTGGACTGGGTTCATTGGAGTCACATTGCTGGGCACATTGAAAATATACTCAGCATGTACCCACTGGGCATATTGGGGTCACATGGCAGGGTATATTCAAAATGTACTCAAAATTTAATCATTGGGCACATTGGAATCACATGTTGACTGTGCTCTCAATGTTTTCACCATGTACCCAGTGGGTATTTGGGCCCCTGTCCCCAGTGTGGGGAACTTCTGGTGATCAGCTTCTAAACTGGGGAAGCCAGATGAGAGGGGTTTGCCTGGTTGTGCAGTAACCGATTGTAGGGAGGGAGAGTGAGGGCGTAGGGATGAGTAGCAATGTGATAGGGATGAGAGCAAGATGAGGGGAGGCAAGGGGAGAAGGTGAGATGAGGGGAGACAAAGGTGAGATGAGGGGAGACAAAGGTGAGATGAATAGGGACAAGTAACAACTGGGAGGGACCACACTGCGTGGTAGTGATGAGGACGAGATGAGTAACAACTAGTAGAGAAACACACTGCGTGGTAGCAATGAGGCGAGACAAATAGGGACCACACTGCATGATAGGGATGAGACTGAGGGAGACTGAGACTGAGACTAGGAGCTGAGGGGAAGGAGATGCATTGGTTGGAGGGACTAGCTACTACAAGGGGACTATATATATATGAACCAGATGCCATGGGAGAACAATAGGAAGATACATGGACTAAGTACAAAGGAAGAGTGGCCATGAAGAAAAGGCCAAGCAACCAAGTGGCCAAGTCAGGTAACTAGATCACGTGATTGTCACAATCAGGATCGAGATGCATCGAGAGTGGACTGCAGGAAGGTGGTGATGATGAGTAGCAACAGTGAGGGATGGATAGGGATGTCGGTCGGTTAGTAGGAAATCTGTAGTGACCGTTAGGGAATGTGGTTGGTCACTACTAGTCGCTGTCAATCCCTAAGTAGTCACAATTGAATGCGAACAGTTGGCGAGGGTATTGAGAGTTGGACTGGACATATTGAGTGGTTCGAACACTCCACAGAACGGGAGCAGGTCACTGGTCCAATCCCCTCATGTTATATGGTCTTACCAGCAACTACCAGGACACCGGTCCAGCCCCATCCAGACCAACACGTGTTCAGGGTCTCAATGGAAGAACCCATCAGCTGGCAAATCCCTGGTGACTCCCCAAGAGAAGCCCAAACAGAACTCTGCCATTCAGTTCCTTATCATCCAATTGGATCTTGCCAATAACAGAACCCTTCACCCTGAAACACTTTGGTTCTTGTTGGAACGTTCTGGAACCTGGATTACAAATCATGCACAGACCACCTTAGTCATACCAAACATGGTCTGTGCGCAACAGTCCAAGTAGTATAAGTAGTACGACTTGTCCCCCCTCTTGTTGCTCTTCAGATTTGTAATCACTTGGATCTCAACAACTACTTGCTTGTGTAGCCTGTGGAATAGAGTCTAGTGATCCCTTACTCTCCTGCTTCTCTCTGAGCCACCTCTACTCAACTCCCTTGTTTCTTGCCTTTGTTGATCCTGTGTGGACAACAATATAAATGTATCGTTGTGAACTAGTTGGACCTGAAAGGCCTTGTGTAGGCATCCCTGAGCTTGTGTAGCTCGTCCCCCAGCACAGTGATCCAGCAATCCTGACAGAAGCCAAACACCTGTAAATGGGCAGAGGAGACAATACTGGTGGGGGGGATAATCTTTGGTCTTCAGCTGGCCTATATGCCCACCTTGAATGCCTACAAACCCTCATCCCAAAGTCAGTGAGTAACCTACACTTAGTTATTAGGCACTAATCTCATAACAAAGACCACCAGAACAAAGCAACTTGTCATGCTTGGATAGATGTGTTATTGTTTCGCTTATCTGCAATGATGCCACCAGATCAAAGAATGGTGCTTAACTTGGAGCAAAACATTGTATGTGTGGCTTCTGAGCCTCAGCCCCTGAGATGCCTTATGGCATCATAGACTATACTGCCATGAGGTTAAGTCTATCTGATGCAGGTAAAGCTGCTGTCTGGTTCTCTTTCCTGCCTCCTCCTCCAGCTTAACTTCTGTGTAGGGATTTTTTTTTCCAAACCTCTAACAACAGAGAATGTGAGGTCAGCTATGCCAGCTGGCCTCCTTGTGATAGAAGCCAAGCAGTTACACCTAGGTTCTACAAAGTACATCCCACAGGTGGTTGGGGAAATGTACACCTCTGCAAAGTCACTCAGGTCAGTTCCTCCCTTTCTATTTGTTCTATATCCCATAACTCTCACATAGGAAAAGGGCCATCTGTGGAGTCCTGACATCAGGAGATGTTTGGATATTTTTGGTATTAGTCATCAACACCAATGGGTGTGGGGTGAAATACTGAAATTCAAATGAGATTAGCATCCTTTCCTCTACACACCCCTACAGCAAAGCAGCTATACCCCTAAAGCCAGATGTTGTTGTGGCCATCTTGGCACATTGGGTAGGCATTTCTTTCTTTTGTTGACTTGGGGCCCACTGAGTTGTGGTTATAGTGCTAGATCAATCATAGCTTCAAAGCCATTAGAGGGTGAATCTTTTGAGGTTCCTCCGGCTTCTGTAACTCCATCAGGAAACAATAATTCTTATATATAGGACTACATAGCCTACATAACACAAACAGTGGCATAGGAGAGTGGGGGTTTATGTAGGGCTATATATGGCTATATAACACACACTCAGTTATCTGCAGCCATCTGTAATGGTCAGGTAGCTAGTCATACCCTCTATAGTTTTCCTTATAATTTTGTAGCATGCCAGATATTTGAATCAATTGTCATATTAAATATGCTACAATAATACAGAAGAATATAGGAGTAAAGATGAGAACAAGATAGAAAATTGGGTGGTCTGGTTACTCTAGAACATGGGGTGACTGCAACTTCTATTCTTGCTCTCATCTTTACCCCCACTGGAGGCCATAGGAAGACTGGATGGTCTGGTCACCCTGGAATATAAGGTGATTGCAGTCTGCTCTCATCTCCACTCCTACTGGAGGCCACCTAGGAAGCTGCAATCACTCTATGTTCTGGAGTAACCATACTACCCAGTATTCCTGAGTGGCCTCTAGCAAGGGGGGAGGTAAGAGTAGGATAGAGGCTACAATCATCCAGTGTTTCAGAGTGACCAGACCACCCAGTGTTCCTGAGTGGCCTTCAGCAAGGGTCACTGCAGGAGATGGGGGAAAAAGACAAAGAGCAAAACCCAACCCCTGCAGGTATATATACTATGGAGAGCATGGGAAAAAGTTACATAATCAGTCACATGACCACAAGTCATGTAATCAACAGAAATGGAAGATGATATAATCAAAATTGATTACTCAATAAGGAAATTGATGGCTTATATAAGCAGGTCATGTGACCTAAAATCAGGGAAATATCAACTCAAACAATGTTATTATAACAAAGGAAAATAATATGACATAGAGTCACACCTTCAACAGAGGGAGGTAAGAATAGGATAGGGGCTCCAGTTACCCTGTGTTCCTGAGTGACTTTCAGCAAGGGGGGAGGTCAGAGTAGGATAGAAGTTATTGACTACCCTGTGTTCCTGAGTGGCCCAGTAAAACAAAAATGGATAAAAGAGACAAAAATAAGTTTCTGATCAGTGATTGACAGCTCCATGATATACATGTGTTATTTGTCTATATTTGGTCAGCTTATTAAATTAGTTTTTTTAGCCTTTTGACTCAGGTTACAGGTGAAATGTGGGAGGTACCTTCTTTCTCTATCTCATACTCATCATTATCTTCTGACTAATAATCCCTTCCCCTATGGTGCACTACATAGCAACCCCTCCCCCTATAGCACACTACATACTGCTACAGAATCTATGTAGTCTCCCAATCAACTACATAGCAAAAGTGTGTTTTCTGATGTCCTCCTCCCTTATCCACTACCAATTACTATGGTTGGGGTCCCATAGATTACTCTTGCTGTGCCAAAAATGAGACGTCTGCAGGAGTACAGACAGAGGTCAAGTTGTTGGTAGAACTCCTGCCTTCTTGCAGCTTGAACGAATCATCCAGTGATCTGGTGTCAGCCCTGTCAGAGAACTCTTCTCTAGTCCCTATTCCTCTACCCATCATCGCCCATTCCTAACATCTTCGCTGTGTCCTCAATTTCTCTGTGAGTAAACAACATGCCATTCGCTTACAGGGTCATATTGATGAAGATCTTGATGGTCATTAATATATTCATGACAGTTTCTTTAATGGGCTAGACTGGTGATCAGCTTCCAACCTGGAGAAGCCGGATGAGAGGGGTTCACCTGGTATGCAGTAACTGAAGGTAGGGGTAAATAGGGACAACTAAGAACAATGAGGGACAACAAGAGACAACAAGGGATGACTAGGGACGGCTGGGGACGACAAGGGACAACTAGGGATGAGTAATAACTAGGAGGGACCACACTGTGTGGTAGCGACAAGACTGAGGGAGACTGAGACTGAGACTGAGACTAGGAGCTGAGGGGAAGGGAATGCATTGCTTTTTGAACACTAGCTACTATAGGGGGGGACTATATATACAAACTGAAGGCCATGAGGGAACAATAGGGAATACATAGACTACATACAAAGAGCAAGTGACCATGGAGAAGTAGCCAAGTGGCCAAGTGGCCAAGTAAGAAGGTGGGGCCATGTAATTGCCACAATCAAAATTGATCAAGACACGTCAAGGGTGGATTGGGTGGTTGAGGCAACCATCGAGTAGTAGGGAAAGATAGTGATACATTAGAGATGGATAGTGATGGGAGTCGGCTGGTTAGAGATTGGCAGTGACCAGTAGGGAACATGATTGGTCCCTATTGTCTGTGAGAGATCCCTATAAAGTCGCTATTGAGTATGGGTGGTTCAAGAGGTAGTAGATAGGGTATATAGTGCCCTTCGGGTGCTTCCCAGAATGGGAGCGGGTCACTGGTATGCTCCCAGCACATATAATGTCATCTGTAATTGGAGGAAGGCTCGTTGAGAGGCAGGAATGTCCTGCTCCAATTCCAGTGAGTCATTGAATAGTGGGAGGAGTCATCAGCTTGTAGACAGGATTTTGTTGAGACACAGCCAAGAGGTTGCAATTGATGGAGGGGATGATCACCACTCAGATGGCCATGACATCTGTGGCTCTGGGTCAAACAAATCTGGTTCTAGTTCATGCCATGAAGGATCTCGAGGGCATTCCTATGTCAGAGTTAGAGGATAAAAGAATGGAGTGAAAGTATAGGTATCATCTCAGCACCGAATAGTAGTAACACATATCCGATACCTAGAAATGAAACAAAGTTTGCGTTCCTTGAATGAAAGAGTGTGAACAAAGAATAAATGAAAGATAACAATAAAAGGGTATAGCCAAGAATAAGTTGTAACTGGTTGTGAGTGAGCCAAGACACAAAGTAACAAGTTGAACTAAGAAAAGAAGGAATGACTGTGGTTGTAAATATTAAATCAAAGTTGTGAAAACAAGTGAAAAAGAAAGGTTAAAAATAGTGCAACCTAACCTTTCCCAAACACAATCTAACCTTCCCTAAACATAGCCTAAACTTTACCAAACTACCTCCAAATATAACCTAAACCTAACCCAGTCTTTCCAAAATACAGCCTAAACCCCACTTGACCTTCTCCTAAAGTCAACCCAGTCTTCTCCAAACATAATCCAAACCTCACCTATTACTCCCAAACATAGCCCAAACCTAACCTAATCACTCCAAAACATAACCCTAACTCAACCTAACCTTTTCCAAAAACAGCCAAAATCTAACTTAACCTTTTCCAAACATAACCTAAACCTAACCTAGTTTTTCCTGAACACAGTCTGAACCCCACCTGACCATCTCCAAATATAACCTAAACCTCCTCATTACATACCAGGGCATAATTCAAATATTACCTGATTTAGTTCCTAAGGTAATCCAGATCCTAATGTATTACTAATCCAGTTAGACCTGTAAATTGATGGCCCTATACTTATATCCATGCAGCTGAGTTCATGTAAGCTGGGGTAGATCTGAGTTAGTATGTGTTCTGGTATGCTAGATGGAGTTGGGCTGAGTTTGAGTAATAGGTTAGATTTGGTCTAGGCTGCATTTGTGAAAGATTAGATGAGGTTTAGGTTATATTTGGAGATGGCCAGGTGGGGTTCAGACTGTGTTCAGGAAAAACTAGGTTAGGTTTAGGTTATGTTTGGAAAAGGTTAAGTTAGATTTTGGCTGTTTTTGGAAAAGGTTAGGTTGAGTTAGGGTTATGTTTTGGAGTGATTAGGTTAGGTTTGGGCTATGTTTGGGAGTAATAGGTGAGGTTTGGATTATGTTTGGAGAAGACTGGGTTGACTTTAGGAGAAGGTCAAGTGGGGTTTAGGCTGTATTTTGGAAAGACTGGGTTAGGTTTAGGTTATATTTGGAGGTGGTTGGGTAAAGTTTAGGCTATGTTTAGGGAAGGTTAGATTGTGTTTGGGAAAGGTTAGGTTGTGTTTAGAAATGGTTGAGTGAGATTTGAGCTATGTTTTGGTTCTGTTTGATGTTAGGTTGGGTTATGTTTTGGCTGTATTTGAGGATTAGGTTAGGTTAGGTTTGAGCTATGTTTGATGTTAGGTTAGGCTAGGTTTATGCTATGTTTGAGGAAGAGGTTTGGTTTAGGTTCAGGCTGTGTTTGAGAAAGAGGCATTAGGTTACATTTGAGAAATAGGTTAGATTAGGTTTAGGCTATGGTTAGAGTTAGGTTAGGATTGGGCTATGTTTGAGGAAGAGGTTAGGTTAGGTTTGGGCTGCGTTCAAGGAAGAGATTTAGGCTATGTTTAAGGATATGTTTGGGAAATAAGTTCAATCTATGTTTGAGGAATAGGTTAGGTTATGTTTGAGTTATGTTTGAGGAACAAGTCTAACAAGATGATGTTATTAAAGTTACGTTCCAGTAACAGATCAAATAGTGTTTGGGGATAAAAATTAAGTATGCAAGTGCTTCTTGAAGTTTTAAACTAGTTTGATTTATTTCTGATTTTACATGATTTATTTGAGTTTATTACAGTTTATTAAAATTTATTACAATAACCCACTCCCATTCTGTGAAGTGCTCAAACCACTTGATATGTACAGTCCAGCTCTCAATACCCTCGCCAACTGTTTGCATTTGATCGTGACTATTAGGGATCAATAGTGAACCATAGTGACTAGCCACACTCCCTATCAGTCGCTATGAGTTCTCTACTGGTCAACTTCCATCACTATCTGTCCCTCACCCTTTGCTATTCATCCCTATTACTTATTGGAAGCTCCAGCTACCCCAGTACCTCAGCCCACCCACTGTGCATCTCAATCATGATGGTCATGTGATCTAGCTCTCTAACTTGGCCACCCCTCTTGGTCACTTGTCCCTGGTACTTAGTCCACGTATTCCCTATTGTTCTCCCATGGCTTCTAGTTCATATATATAGACATCCTGTAGTAGCTAGTTTTCAGCAATGAATCCCCTTCCCCTCTATTCTCCCCTCTCAGTTTCAGTCTGATTTCATTATAGAGAAGCATTCTCTCTCATTAGCAACCATTCCCTCGGCCTTACCATACAGTGTGGTGGCCTCTCACCTTGTCTCAACCCATCTTGTCTCTATTTGTCTTGTTTCATCCCTACTCGTCACTACCACACAGTGTGGTCCCTAGTCCAGTTGTCATCTCATCCCAGTCTCACTTCATCTTGTCTCATCTCATTGCAATCATGCAGTGCAGTCCCTATCCAGTCATAGTCCAGTCTCTGTTGCACAGTGCAACCATTTCGTTCCTTGTCATCACTATCTTGTTCTCCCCTCATCGCTAACTCACCACTATTCTTCCCTCTCTATTGTTAACTTGTCCCTCTCTATTGCTAACTTATCCCAACTCATTCCTCCTCTTCTCTACTCTCAGTTACTGCACAACCAGGCAAACTCCTCTCACCCCAGCTTCCCCAAGTTGGAAGCTGATCAATAGTTTATTGGAATTTTCCTGAATTTATTGGAATTTTATTTGAAAATTTCTAATTTTATATTTTTTTGGCTGCAACTATTGATGTGGCTATCATGCAGGTGGAAAACAATTTTGGCCAAGCACAACAGTCTCTTAACACTCCAAGGGTCATCAACAAAGTCATTGTCTCTCATGATTCAGACTCTGTTAACCTAGAAGGAGGCATGATGAGGACCACTGGAGGATGTTTGATCTTTGGGAATACCTCAATTCATTAAGCAATGCAAACTCAGCTGCAGGAATCAAGCACAAGTGTGTTGAAGTCACCTGGGAAGGTCTCAAGTACCAGCAAAGAAAACAAGCATCCTACAACTGAGTGGGGTGGTTCTCGCACTTGGTGCTCCAGGATTGGAGTGTATCGCCTTCTTCAGGGTTATTGTTGATGGGGGTGGTGTGCATCTACCTAAGGCTTCTGGAAGCCCTGTCTCTGGTGTTTTTTGGTGTCGACGGGTGGGCAGGTGAGTCATAAGCCCACCAGAAGAGGTCCTAGGGTATATGGGTGGGTGTGCTAGCTTACTGTAGATTCAAATTGCTCTGGCTTTACCTATCTTGATGACAATAGATATTTTTTGCTCTTGCTTGATCCAAATAGAATCTTAAGCATAGATTTGAACTGCTTCAGCTTGACCTGCCTCCATACCAGCAGATTTGAATCACTGCTCTTACTCACATGTAATAATTATTCTGATTGATTCTGATCTACTCTAATCTACTTTCTGATGTGAAGGATGCTTTGACTAGATTTTACTTGATCTAGGTAGCGCACAATCTATTTTTCTCCTGAATCACAAGTCAAGTCCAGCCTGAGCAATCTTGGTTCCAACTTGCCAGCACTCACTCAGACCACTGCTGCTTGCTCTAATTTTCACCAGGTTTCACACTCATTCTCTGAGTAAACCAGTCATTGCTTCCAATAGCTTCAAAACCATGGTCTGTCTTATCACAACCCCAAGTCAACAGACCCATCTGCAGCTGAAGCCAAGAAAGGGAAGGGGGACTTACCCAGTGTGCCAAGATACTGGCAACAATGTCAGGCTATGGGTTTATGCCTTCTCTGTAAGATGGCCATCTGGTGACATTGATCTTATCTAACTGATAATAACTGGCTCCACCAGCATCTGCATTGACAACCATAAGAAAAAAAACCCAGACTTCTCCTGACATCAGGACCCCACAAATAGTGTTTCTCCTGCAGGAGAGTAGTTACTACAAAAGGCCGGCTAACAGAGAAGGGGAATCCCACCTGAAGCATTTTGCACAGGCATACATCTTGCCAACCACCTGAGAGATGGAGCTGACAAGCCCATCTTCACTAAGGGACCACTTGGCCTCTATTACCAAAAGACCAGTGGGCATCCCTGCCTTCAGCATTTTCATTGTCACTATGCAGAAGTTAAGGAGACTGTAAATCAAACCAGACAGCTGCCTCACCTGTATCAGATCAGCTTGGTTTTATAGCAGTGTAGTCAATAATTCTATGGGGGGTAGGGAAGCCAGAAGGTTCAACAGCAGCAGACAGCATGTTTCATCCCAAGCTAAGCACCATTCCTTGATTTTATAAAGACTACCAGAATGAACAGGCTTCTCATCTTTGAGTAGATGCTTTAATTTTTCACTTGTCTGTGATAACACCAAATCAACTTCCCATAACTAAGCAGAGGTTACCCACTGCCTTTAGAACAACTATTTGTAAGCATCATATGTGAGTGTATAAGTTGTTTGAGGACCAAACATCATCCTTCCCAATTTACCTTATTTCTTCTATACATTCCTTAGCACTGGCCTTTAGATCCAAATTGCTAACCTTCTGTATATTCAAAGCTTCCAAGTGTTCATTAGTCAAACTGGAGAAGGGAAGATTTTAGATGGAATGGTGAGGAGTGCCAAAAATAATAGCTGAGGGACATACCTCTGGTTGCTTTTTCACCACTTTAACTATTGCCTTCATTATCCTGGTAAAATCTTCAGCCTAGCTGTCAGTAACTATAGTTTCTCTGATAGTATTGTTGAGTGATTGAAGCAACATATGTACATCTAGTTGTTCTAATTTGCTGCCCCTTGCCCAATTTGGTGTGAGCTTTGGAGATATGCCTAGCTAGTTTTGTATAGCTTCCATACTCATAATAACAACCTTTACACTTGTTAGCACCCTCAGAGCATGACTTCTGGAGTTCCTCATAATACCTTCCCCCATGGTCACTTATGAGCCAAAGAAACTTTTGTCCAAAAGTTTTCAGATCACCACTGTAATTCTCCTCAAAATACTTCCCAAGTATTGCCTAGGTTGGAAATTGCAATGAATGAGGTCCAAAATTAATGAAAAGCTAAGTTTTAACTGACCCCAGTAGTCTTCTGACAATTGTTGTTGTTATCTTTGAACTTCTTCAAGACATCTATTACTTCCTTTGTTGTGTATTTGATCCTGGGTTTCTCTTCTTGCAGTGAGATAGGAGTCTCAGTTTCAGTAGGCTGAGTAAAAATATATAGAACTCTTAGTCATATAAATCATTTTACTATGAATAATTTTTACCTAACTCTCAGTATTAGACAATTTCATTGAGTCCACCTGGGCAATGACTTGTAGCATGTTTGTACTTTGGGGGGTCTGTTCACTGTAGAAATAGTATATGTAGGACCCAAGGGATATTGATGAAAAGAATGCACTCACAATTCTATCTCATAAGGATTTGGATTCTTCTGGATCCTTCTCACAGAAATATATCTATTGGCTATAGAGTTTTCCCCAAGCACCCAACTTAATGGCAGGTTGACTGGAGTACTCTTTTGCAGGGATAGGGATGCACCAGCTATCTTGACCTTGAGAGTCCATTGATAGCTATTAAAATCCATCTCAAAACAGCCACCATCCATTTCAGTGGTATAGGTTAGGGACTCCAGCTCCTTCCCAGCCAGTGCCTCTTCAAGAATTTGACAAAGAGTTTAAAGACCCTGCTCTTTTTAGAAAACTACTTATTACAAGTTTTTAGTTACTCAATAGATCCATTATTAGATGCTCTGAGGGTCTTTATAAATTATTTCATATATGGATATTTGCTATACCTATATCCTCTGTAGTTTTATAACAAATCAACAACCCAGTTTTTGAGTTTTTGAGATTTGCACATAAACTCTGGTTCCCTTGGTACTTAAAATTTTGAAATGTAGTAGTGATTGTGGGAGTTTTAGGGCTGGAAACATTCCCCAAACTTGCTAATCACTGAGCATAAAATACATGTTCAGTTGAGCTATAATTAAACTCTTTGTCAAATTCTTGAAGAGGCACTGGCT
>Ga0307510_10006558_pt1 | contig 13884 bp, 14 predicted proteins | sample 12_EM_MG_FD_207224 | JGI IMG/M metagenome (GOLD analysis project Ga0307510, IMG submission 207224) | Populus trichocarpa ectomycorrhiza microbial communities from riparian zone in the Pacific Northwest, United States - 12_EM | ecosystem: Host-associated > Plants > Roots > Unclassified | place... | reverse complement strand
GCCCTGGACCTCTCCCCGGACATCCCGGTCGTGGCCTTCGACGCCCGCGACCGCTCCTCCAGCCGTGACGTACTGGTCGCGCTGATACGGCACTTGAAGGAACGCTCGGCCGTCGTCGCACTGGAGCCCCGATGACCGACCAGACCTTAAACGACCCGGATACTCCGAGGGGCTGCCCCGTCGCCCACGGTTCGGGTGACGACCTCACGCGACTGTACGGGCCGGACGCGGCGACCGACCCGCGCGGCATCTACGAGCGGCTGCGCGAGCAACACGGCTCCGTGGCACCGGTGTTGCTCGAAGGCGACGTCCCCGCCTGGCTGGTCCTCGGGTACCGCGACAACCGGCGGGTGCTGGACAGTCCCCGGCAGTTCTCCCGGGACGCGCGGATCTGGCGGGACTGGCGGGAGGGGCGGGTGGCGGACACCTCGCCGATCATGCCGATGGTGGGGTGGCGTCCGGACTGTGTCTCTCAGGACGGGGAGCCGCACCGTCGGCTGCGCGGCGCCGTGACCGACGGGCTGCTGGCGGCGGCAGGGCGTGGTGTCCGACGGCACGCAACTTACTTCGCCAACAAGCAGATCGACGCGTTCGCCGGTGCCGGGTGCGCTGATCTGGTGGCGGACTATGCCGAGTATCTGCCGATGCTGGTGCTGACCCGGATCCTGGGGCTCCCCGCGGCGGACGGGAACCGGCTCGTCGAGTCCAGCGCGCAGGTTCTCAAGGGTGGGGAAGATGCCCTGCTGCACAACGACCGCATCATCGAGATCCTCGGTGAACTCGCCGAGCGCAAACGGGTGGAGCCGGGTTCCGACTTCACCACCGCGCTACTTGAGCATCCGGCTGGGCTCGACGCGGAAGAGGTCGTCATGCATCTGCGGCTGGTGCTGATCGCCGCGCATACGACCACCAGCAACTTGTTGGCGCGGGTGTTGCAGCGGATCCTCACGGATGCGTCTCGGCTGTCCGGGCTGGTCAGTGGGCAGTTGACCGTCTCGGCGGTTGTCGAGGAAGTCATGTGGGACAGCCCGCCGTTGGCCGTTCTGCCAGGGCGGTTCGCTACGGCGGATCTTGAACTCGGGGGGCATCGGATCGAGGAGGGTGACCTGCTCGTGCTGGGGCTCACCGCTGGCAATGTCGATCCGGAGGTTCGGCCTGACGCGGGGGTTTCCGTGCAGGGCAACCAGTCGCATCTGGCGTTCAGTTCGGGGCCGCACGAGTGTCCGGGGCAGAGTATCGGGCAGGCGATCCTTGAGGTCGGCGTGGATGTGCTGCTGCATCGGTTGCCGGGGTTGCGGTTGGGCGTGTCGGTTGAGGAACTGACTTCTACGGCGTCTACGTGGGAGTCTCGATTGGACCGGCTGCCGGTTGAGTTCGCCGTGTGAGTTGGTTGTCTCTTTGTCTGCGGGCGCGTTGGGGCTGGTCGCGCCCCGCGGCGGAGCCGCAAATCGATACAGCCCCGCGCCCCTTAAAAGCAAGCGAGCTGCCCTGCCCTTGGCCGGGCAGCTCGCCCCCGTCTCACACTGCCAGCAGGTCGTCCACCGAGCCCTTGCCCGCCAACTCCGCTTTCGCCGCCGGGCCTTCCTTCGACGCCGCGTACCTGCCCGACACCAGCGCCCACTCATAGTTGCCGTTGATCCAGTGCTGGATGGCTTCCACGCCCTGTTGCACCCGGAGGCGTTCGGCCTCGTTCAGGGTCAACCCGTCGCACATCTGGGGGACTTGGGCCTCCAGCTCCAGGTACTCGGCCAGGCGGGCGTTCGTCATGCGGTACGCCTCTTCGGCCGCCGCTTCCCAGGACAGGCCGCGGTCCCGGTGGAGCACGGCTATGAGGTTGTGGCCGTCGCCTCGGCGGCGTTCGCGTTCGAAGGAGTGGATGTCGTTCATGAAGCCGATGGTGTCGGCGGCCAGGTCACGCATGCGTTCCATCAGCGGGTGGGCCTGCACCTGAGCCGGGACCTCGAAGCCCCGGCTGCGTTCGCCGGCGTCGATGCTGTGGTGGATGCCGACCGTACGGCGCCGGAACTCCGTGTACTCGTCGAGGTCCAGCGTGCCCGCGATGCCCCGGGCCGCCAGGTCGACCTCCTCGCAGTGCGCCACCAGGAACCGGCCCCAGGACGCGGCGAACCGGGTCCGCCAGGTCAGGGACATGCCATCCGAAAGGTGGTCCCAGACCTGTGCCCAGGCCACGGTGATCGGGCAGACCACCCGGGGCCTGCTGTCCGTCGGACGCAGGGGCGTGACGATCAACTCCCGCGCCACTTCGAGTATTCGGTCCGCGCGGTCCGGCCGGCTCGCGTCGAACTGGTCGTCGAAGAGGAACGCCAGCGAGAACCAGTTCATCAGGACGACCATGTCCGCGGCCGACGCGTGCGGATAGGTGCGGGCCGCGGCCTGCGGGAGATCCCACGACCGGTACTCCTCGAACCCGGCCTGGCTGCGCACCAGGCCCATGTCCCAGATCCATCGCAGATGGCGGGCCCGGGCGTACTCCAGATGGTCGCTGACGGGGGTGTCGAAGGGGAGGTCGAAGGTGACGTCCTGAGGCATGCGCTTCCTTTCGGGAGACGGAACACTGAGTCCCCCCACTGCGAGCGGGCGGTCCGTTCGACCGCCCGCGCCCTCGAACTACGCTTCGTGGTACGAAAGTTGGACCTAGAAGCGGTTACGAGGCTGCCCAGAGCCTAGATGATCTACACCGTGCCCCGATCGTGATCCCCGTTACTGCTCACGCCTCCTGAGCTGCGTACACTCCCGTCCCTCCCACATAGGTAAGCGCTACCTGCGTCTCCGCGATCTCCTCCGGCGGAGCGGCGAACGGATCGCGGTCCAGGACGACGAGATCCGCCAACGCCCCCGCCGTGATGCGGCCGGTGTCGTCCAGATGGTTCGCGTACGCCGAACCCGCGGTGTACGCCGTGACCGCCGCCGCGAGGTCGAGGCGCTCGCCCGGCAGGAACACCGGCCCCGCGCCCCCGGGTTCGACCCGGTTCACCGCGACATGGATGCCCTGGAGGGGGTCGGGGCTGCTCACCGGCCAGTCGCTGCCCGCCGCGAGGGTGGCCCCGGAGCCCAGCAGGGCCCCGAACGGGTACTGCCACAAGGCGCGTTGGGGCCCGAGGAACGGAATCGTCAGCTCGTCCATCTGCGGTTCGTGCGCGGCCCACAGCGGCTGGATGTTCGCCACCGCGCCGAGGCGCGCGAACCGCGCCACGTCGTCCGGGTGCACCACCTGGAGGTGCGCGAGATGCGGCCGGGTGTCGCTCGGCCCGTTGGCGGCCCGCGCCGCCTCGACCGCGTCCAGCGCGTCCCGTACGGCCCGGTCGCCCAGCGCGTGGAAGTGGCACTGGAAACCGAGCGCGTCCAACTCGGTGACGTACTTGGGCAGTTGCTGCGGGTCGATGAAACTGGTGCCCCGATTGGCCGTGGCGCAGCCGCACTTGTCCAGGTAGGGGTCGAGCAGGGCGGCCGTACCGGTTTCGGCGACCCCATCCAGCATCAGCTTCACGCTGCTCGCCCGGAACCGTCCGTGGCTCAACGCGGTCCGCCGCTCGACGAGTTCGGGGATCTGCTCGGCGCCGCGCTCCCGGTCCCACCACAGCGCGCCGACGACCCGCGCGGTGAGCGAGCCGTCCCGGGCGGCGGCGAGATACGCGTCCGAGGGATCGTCCATCCCCAGGAACTCCCCGACCAGCGCGTCCTGCCAGGCCGTGATGCCGAGCGCGTGCAGACGCCGCTGGGCGTGCAGCAGTGCGGCCAGCCGGTCGGCCCGCGTGGCCGGTGGCGTGAGCCGGCCGACCAGTTGCATCGCGCCCTCCTGGAGCGTCCCGGCCGGTTCACCCGAGGCGTCCCGCTCGATCCGTCCGTCCACCGGGTCGGGCATGTCCCGTGTGATGCCCGCGAGTTGGAGTGCCCGGCTGTTGACCCAGGCGCCGTGATGGTCCCGGTTGGGCAGATACACCGGCCGGTCCGGCACGACCGAGTCCAGCAGCTCCTTCGTCGGCGTACCTCCCTCGAACGCCTCCATCGACCACCCGCCCCCGGTGATCCACTCCCGCTCGGGATGCGCGTCGGCGTAGGCCCGCACAGCGGCGATCGTGTCCTCGGCCGTCTTGGCCCGCGTCAGATCGCACTGGGTCAGCTCAAGCCCCGCCGGCACCGGATGCACATGCGCGTCCTGGAACCCGGGCAACAGCAACCGCCCCGCCAGATCGACGACTTGGGTACCCGGCCCGGCGAGCTCGTGCACCTCGGCGTGTCCCACGGCGGTGATGCGATCGCCGGTGACGGCCACGGCGGTCGCGGTGCGGCCCTCGGGGGTGAGGACAGGGCCGTTGGTGAAGAGGAGGTCTGCGTGCATGGTTCGTATCCTTGCGGGGTTGTCAGGAGGTGGCGAGGAGCTGCGGCGCGTCGGCGTCGGTGCCTTGGCCCGAGTGGAAGTACGGGGACCTGCGCACCCACTTCGCCCACGCGGCGGCCAGGAAGCCGGACGCGATCATCGCCAGCGGGGTGAGCAGCAGGAACCAGCCGTTGTCCGCGCTGACTTCGAGGTGATCGGTGGAGGTGTAGAAGGACCAGCCGAGGTAACCGCCCAGCCCCAGCAGGGAGATGGCGCTCAGCGTGGGCAGTACGACCGCGCGCACGCCCTGCCGCCAGTCCTCCCGGAGGAGGGAGCGGAAACGGACGGCGGCGGCCAGGGCCGTCAGGGCGTAGGAGAGCGCCACGACGATCCCCACGGCGTTCACCGTCGCCATGATCATGTCGGCGAGGCGGGGTATCACCAGCGCCAGTGCGGCAACTGCCGTCGCCAGCGCGCCGATCAGGAGGGTGCCGAGGGCCGGAGTGCCGTAGCGGGCGCTGACCTTGGACCAGACGGGGCCGAGGGTGCGGTCGCGGCTCATCGCGAACATCCCTCGGGCGGTGGGGATGACTCCCGCCTGGAGCGAGGCGACCGCCGAGAACATCAGGGCGACCAAGGGGAGGGCGGCCAGCGGCTGGGACGCGAGGCGGTCGCCGAAGTACGCCAGGCCCTGGGCGCCGTGGCCTGCCAACTCGCCCTCGGACAGCACCCGTTGGAAGGCGATCGAGCCGAGCAGGAACAGGCCCAGCATCGTGACCAGGGTGATCAGCCCGGCCCGGGACGCGTCGCGCGGGTCGCGCACCTCCTCGTTCACGGTGAACGCGGCTTCGAAGCCCCAGTAGCAGAACACCGACAGCAGCAGGCCCTGCGCGAGCGCCGATGCCGAGGGGATCGCGAACGGGTCGAACCAGCTCAGGCTGAAGGCGTGCGGGCCGGTGACGATGCCGTATCCGCAGAAGCCGAGCAGGACGACGTACTCGAAGATCAAAAGTCCGGTCTGGAGGCGGGCGGCGGTGCGGACGCCGGTGACCGCGGTGAGGGTGACGACGACAAGGATCAGGATGCCCACGGCTGTCGTCTGTGCCGTCGAGCCCGGGTCGAGGGCGAGGCCGCCCACCTCGTGCACTCCGGCCTCTCCGGCGAGCTGGATCATGGCCGATCCGGTGACCGCCGTGGTGTACGCGAGGAACGCGATCGTGGCGACGATGTTCACCCAGCCGACCAGGAAGCCCAGCCACGGAGTGAGTGAACGGCCCACCCACACATAGCCGTTGCCCGCGTTCGGCTCGACGCGGTTGAGTCGGGAGTAGGCGCCCGCGATGCCCAGGATGGGCAGGAACGCGAGCAGCATGATCGCCGGCAGATGCAGCCCGACCACCCCGGCGGTCACGCCGAGACCGATGCCGATGCTGGTGGTCGCGGCCGTGCTGGACGCGGCGATGGCGACGCCGTCCAGCAGGCCGAGGGACTTGCGCAGTGCGGGCCCCGACGGGGGTGGCGTGTCGTTCATGGCGTGCTCTCCGCTCGCACCGGGGGGCCCGAACGGCCCCGGTGAACGCACATGAAACTGCCCGCGCGCTTAACAGGTCAACGGTGTTGTCGTAAGGTGCGGGCACCCGGACGAGACCATCGAGGAGGTGCCGTATGAGCGAACGCGTCGTCCCGGCCGCCGCACGGCAGCGCAGACGCCCCACCAAGCAGGGCGTCGTCCTGTCCGAGGAACTGATCGTCGAGACCGCGCTGAGGCTGATCGAGGAGCATGGCGCCGACGCCTTGTCCGTGCGCCGGCTCGGCCGTGCCCTCGGCGCCGACCCCAGCTCCCTGTACCGCTACTTCCGGCACACCGACGACCTGATGCTGGCCGTCGCGGACGAGCTGATCGGCCGGACGCTGCGCACCTGGCGGCCCAGCGGCGACTGGCGCGCCGACCTGCGGGAGCTGGGCCTGCGCATGCACGCGGGCGCGCTCGCGCATCCGAGGGCGGCGGTGCTCAGTGCGTACCGGGTGACCGGGCGGGTCTACGAGATCCAGGCCGTGGAGGCGATCCTCGGGGTGCTGCGCGGGGCCGGGTTCCCGGACGTGGAGGCGGTGCGGATCTACCACGCCTACGTCGACCAGGCCCTCGCCTTCGGTGCCCTCGACTCCGCGAACACGGCGCTGCCGAAGGCGGCCCGCGAGGCGGAGGCGGCCGTATGGCAGGCGACGTACGCGCGGCTGCCGGCCGACACGCACCCGCACATCGCGGCCACGGCCCGGCACCTCGTGGCCACCATGCGGCACAGCTCCTACCCGGCGGCCCTGGATCTGCTGCTCAGCGCGGCGGCGGCACGCCTCGCCGAGATCCGTGCGGCGACGGACGGCTGAGCGGCAGACTGGGGCCATGACGAAAGAGCCCGCACGCACCGCGAAGCAGCGCAAGCAGGACACGCTCCGTCGGCTTGAGCACGACGAGGACGCCTGGGTCGCCACGGCCGACGAGGACGGGGGAGCGCCCTATCTCGTGCCGCTGTCGTTCGTGTGGGACGGCACGACCCTGCTGTTCGCCACCCCGGCCGCGAGCCCCACCGGCCGCAACCTCGCCTCGACCGGCGTCGCCCGGCTCGGCATCGGGCCGACCCGTGACGTCGTGATGATCGAGGGCACGGTGGTGACGCTGACGCCGGCCGATCTGCCCGAGGAGGACGCCGAGATCTTCGCCTCGAAGACCGGCTTCGATCCGCGCCGACTGGCCACGCCCTACCTGTACTTCAGGATCCGTCCGCAGCGCGTGCAGGCCTGGCGGGAGGCCAACGAACTGAAGGGGCGCGACCTGATGCGCGACGGGGAGTGGCTGGTGGCCGACTGAGCCCGTTCCCCATGAGGAGCGCGGGGCCGCCTACGAGGCGTGCGGGGCGAACGCCGTCGTCGTGAACGTCGCCTTGTTCGCCCTCGTCGTGCCGTCGGTGATCCACCAGCGCGTGGGCAGCTCGCCGTAGGTGCCGAACTTGGCGTCCGCGCCCCAGTTCAGGACCAGTTCGTCCTTGCCGTCACCGTTGAAGTCGGCGCCTCCCGCGGGCCGGGCGTGCCGCCACTTCGCCGGGATCTTCCTGCCGTCCGCCGTGGCGGGGCCTTGGCGCAGGACGGTGGTCCGCCGGGTGCCGTCGATGAGTGTGGCGCCCTCGTACGTGGCGACGAGGACGCCGTCGCGGCCGTCGCCGTCCGGGTCGGCGGACACATAACCACCGGGCCCGTACTGGGTGCGCGCGGACTTCGGCGTCACGGGCAGTCGGTAGGTCACCGGTGCGCCGCCGGCTCCGGGATACACGGCGAGTGAACCGTCGACGTCGGCCGGTTCGGTCTCGAAGCCCGGCTCGTCGTTACGGCTGCCGTCGTCGCCGATGGCCACATCGCGCTGCCCGTCGCCGTCGAAGTCGCCGAACGCGTGGGCGTTGCCGCTCCTCAACTGCCTTCCGGTGGATGAGAGTTGGGAACCTCGGCGAGCCGTGTAGAGCGTGTTGCCCGACTGCTCGCCGTCGCTCACCGCGTGCATCAGGAGAGAGGTCGCGCGGGGAGTACCGGACGGGGCGATGGCGTCGGCGGTGAGGTCGCCGTCCGCCCAGGGAAGGCTCGTGTCGGTACGGGCGGGTGCGCCCGAGCGCGAGAACGGGCCGTACATCACCACCATGGACGAGTGGTTGTACGCGAACCCGGCGAGATCGTGGTGCCCGTCCCCGTCGAAATCGCCGCGCACCACCGACTGGACACCCAACTTCGTCGCGCTCTGCGGCAGTTGGACGGGCGTCGCGGAGGTTTTCCCCGTCGGTCCGCCGGGGCCGCCCCACGCTATGTACGGGAGGGTGCGCGGGGCGACGACGTTGTTGTCCGACGTCATCGCGCCCTGGACGGTGGTGACGAAGTCCGGGAAGCCGTCGCCGTCCAGATCGGCGGTGGTGAGGTCGGCGGCGGACAACGAGTCCTTCGGGGCGAGGAGTTGCCTGCCGGGCTCGGGCAGGCCCAGGTCGGTGCGGCCGTAGACCGTGCGCGTCGACGGGTCGAGGCCCTTGGCCGATCCGTAGACCACACCGACCCGTTCGTCCGTGGCGCCCTCGCCGCCGCCGACGACGATCGGCACCACGAGGTCGCGGTGACCGTCGCCGTTGATGTCGTCGGGGTCCTCGGAACCCTTGCCCGGAGCGGGAGTTCGGCTCGCGGCGGACGTCGTCGGTGCTTTCGAGGACGGCGACGATTCATGAGTGCCGGTGCCGTCCCCGCATCCGCTGAGCGGAGCGAGCGCGGTACAGACGGCGAGAGTCACTACGGCGATACGAGGCTTCACCCGTCTCACTCTTACATCCCGCGTCACACCCGAACCAGGGAAGCCGCGCGGTTGTTGCACGTTCGTCGATCGGCGCCGGTCGTCGGCATCAACTGGCCGAACCGGGATATCCGTTGGGTGCGTGGCAACCGGACTCGACCCTTGCCCGCCTGAATCTTCGGAGGACACATGGCACTGGTCAACGCTAGCTTCGTAGTGCTCGACGCGCTCGAGCCGGAGAAGCTCGCCGTGTTCTACACGGAGTTGCTGGACGGCGAGCAGACGGACATCACCCTCGACCAGGTGGAGATCAGGGGTGCCGACGGGACCCGGCTGGCGTTCCGCCGGGACCTCAGCGCCACCCCGCCGAGCTGGCCCCGCGCCGAGAACAACCAACAGGTCCACCTGGACTTCCTGGTGGAGGACCTGGACGAGGCGGAGCGCAGGATCGTCGGACTCGGCGGCCGCCCGCTGGAGACCAAGGACATGCCGGGCCCGTACGAGGAGCGCGTGTACGCGGACCCGGCCGGCCACTCCTTCACGCTCCGCCCGGTGCCGCCGACGGCCGTCGATCAGGCCTGAGCGGCCTCGTTCCCGGCCGCCCCGGTCCCGGCCGCCTACTCCCGGCCGCCCTTGTCCTTCGCCGGCCAGATCCCGGTCGAGCGTTCGATGGCCTTCGCGCCGGTGCGGTCCGCCGCGCTGCGCGCCACCGCGAACAGGGCACCCTGGAGCGCGGCGGCGAGCAGGATCTCGGCCCAGCCGCGGTCCCGGTCCAGCGGGTCGGGGGCGTTGTCCTCGTGCCGTATCGCCTTCCACGTGGCGCGGAAGGCACGGCCGGCGAGGGCGCCGCTCACCAGGCCCAGGACGAGGCCGACAGGCTGGTAGACGAGGGGCAGTTTCTTCTTCTTGATCTTGGCCACGTGGATCTCCTCTGCGGACGAACGGGCGGGCCGGCACGGTCGGCACCCCGACGGTGTCATCGAAACCGGTGCTTCGGTAGAGGGTGTGAGCAGGACCCTCAGGGGCAGTCGGCGTAGATGAGCGACACAGCTGCCGACCCTGCGAAGGATCACCCGCCCGACCGTACGACGGACCCCGGATCCGATGGCGCGACGGACCGGAAGACCCGCGTCACCGTGCTGGTCGCACTCGCCGCCAACCTGGTGATCGCGGCCGCCAAGGCCGTCGGCGGTCTGGTCGCGGGGTCGCCCGCGCTGCTCTCGGAGGCCGCGCACTCGGTGGCCGACAGCCTCAACGAGGTCTTCCTCCTCGCGGCCCTGCGCCGCAGCCGCCGCCCCGCAGACAGCAAGCATCCCTTCGGCTACGGCAAGGAGCGCTTCTTCTGGTCGCTGCTCGCGGCCGTCGGGATCTTCGTGATGGGCGCCTGCTTCTCCGTGTTCCAGGGGATCGAGGCCCTCCGGAACGGCGCGGAGGAGACGTCCAGCGGCTATGTGGTGGGCCTGATCGTGCTCGCCGTGGCCCTGGTCGTGGAGGGGATCTCCCTGCTGCGGGCCCTGCACCAGGTGCGCGCCCAGGGCGGCGGCATGGACGCGCTGCGCGACCCCGCGCTCAGGACCGTCGTGGCGGAGGACGGCACGGCCGTGCTCGGCGTGACCTTCGCCATCATCGGCATGGCGCTGCACATGATCACCGGACAGGTGGTGTGGGAGGCGTCCGCGTCGATCGCGATCGGAGTGCTGCTCGGCTATGTCGCCTACCGCCTCGGCCGCGACGCCCGCGACCAGCTCATCGGCGAGGCCGTCGACCCCGAACTGAGCGACAGGATCCGCTCGTTGCTGGCGGCCGAGCCCGAGATCGACAGCGTGGAAGCGCTGTTCACGATGCGGATGGGGCTCGACTCGACGATGGTCGCCGCCCGCATCGACCTCGTTCCCGGCATGGACAGCGAGCGGGTCGAGGAGGTCTCCATGCGCATCAAGGAGTCCCTCGGCCGTGCGGTGTCCGAGACCGGCGAGATCTTCCTGGACATCACCGACCGGCCGATGGAGGAGGCAAGGGAAAGCCCCGCCGCGACGGGGGAGCGCGGCGGGGCCTGAACGTCGGATGCCCGACGGTCACCGGTTCATGCGCCCCGGAAACAAGAAACTTTCCCCGGGCCGGAGCCGGTCTCCAGGAGTCAGCTTCCGGCGGCCGGCTCGAGGACGAACACGGGGATCTGCCGGTCCGTCTTCGTCTGGTACTCGGCGTACGGGGGATACGCGGCGACCGCCCGCTCCCACCACGCGGCCTTCTCGTCGCCGGTGACCTCGCGGGCCGTCAGGTCCCACTTCCGCGGTCCGTCCTGAAGCTCGACGTGCGGATCGGCCTGGACGTTGAAGTACCAGACCGGATGCGTGGGCGCGCCGCCCTGCGAGGCGACGACGGCGTAGGTCCCGTCGTGCTCGACACGCATCAGCGGGGTCTTGCGGATCTTCCCGCTCTTGGCACCCACCGTCGTCAGCAGGATCACGGGCAGACCCGTGTCCATCAACGTCGTCCCCTTGGTACCGCCGGAGCTCTCGTACAGCTCGACCTGGTCGCGTACCCACTGCGACGGGCTGGGTTCGTACTCGCCCTCAAGAGGCATGGCAATCGTCCCATCTCGCGTTCTACGGCTGTCTCGCACCGAGATTCAACACCAGCCGGTGCGCGATTCATCCACACCGCGACTCTCTTCGGCCACGCCCCCTCCACCGGGTGACTACCTCGGAGGTAATCGCACCGGAACGACCTCTCCGGCACAGTCGGAACCCCACACGATCACCGGCCGAGGGAGAGCGCCCGATGTCCACGACCCCGACCACCCGCACCGTCGTGGCGGACCTGCTGCACCGGATCGGCCACGCCGAGCCCGAGCACATCGCCGAGCTGTACGCCGAGCACGCCGACTGGAGGCTCGACTGGCCCGAGGACACGCACGGCAGCCCCGCCACCCCGTGGATCCGGCACCGCACCACCCGCGCCGACGCCGCCGACCACTTCCGGGACCTCGCCGCGCACCATGTGCCGGGACAGGTGGGCACGGAGGTCGAACGGGTCCTGGTCGACGGCGAGGACGCGGTGGTCCTCGGCGAGATCCGGCTGACCGCCAGGCCCACCGGACGGCCGTATCGCGCCAGGTTCGCCCTTCACCTCACCGTCCGGGACGGACTGATCGTCCGCCATCACGTGTACGAGGACAGCCTCGCCGTGTTCCTGGCCTTCGCCCCGGCGGACGGCGGGACTCCGGTCGCGGGCGGGTGACGTTCGACGGGTCCCGAGACCGTGATCGTCGGGTCGGTCGGCACCATCAGGTTCGGCCAGATCGTAGGTGCCACCGATCTGGCCGAACTTCAGGTGGCCTCATAGGTGCCTCGGGCATCTAATGAAGATCGGCAAGACGCACTCTTCGTCTGCGAGGTCTCCATGACGGATCTGACGGAACTGATGGCTCCGACCGACCTGCCCGAACCCGTCTCCTTCCCGCAGGACCGCACCTGCCCCTACCACCCGCCCGCCGGCTACGACCCCCTCCGCAGCGCCCGCCCACTGACCCGCATCACGCTCTACGACGGCCGCACGGCATGGCTCGTCACCGGGCACGCCGCCGCCCGCGCACTGCTGGCCGACCAGCGCCTGTCCTCCGACCGCACCGAGCCCGATTTCCCCGCGACCAACGAACGGTTCGCGGCGGTCCGGAACCGCAAGGTCGCCCTGCTCGGTGAGAACGACCCCAAGCACCGCGCCCAGCGGCGGATGATGATCCCCGCCTTCACCGTCAAGCGCGCCACGGCGATGCGGCCCGACATCCAGCGGATCGTCGACGAACGGCTCGACGCGATGATCGCCCAGGGCCCGACCGCCGACCTGGTGTCCGCGTTCGCGCTGCCCGTTCCCTCGATGGTGATCTGCTCGCTGCTCGGCGTCCCGTACGCCGACCACGAGTTCTTCGAGGCCCAGTCCCGGCGCCTGCTGCGTGGCCCGAAGGCCGAGGACAGCCAGGACGCGCGCGATCAACTGGACGCTTATCTGGGCGAGTTGATCGACCGCAAACAGCGGGATCCGGGCGAGGGAGTGCTGGACGACCTCGTCCGGGACCAGCTGAACGAAGGGGCGCTGGACCGCGCGGAGTTGATCTCCCTCGCGATCATCCTCCTCGTCGCGGGCCACGAGACGACCGCCAACATGATCTCCCTGGGCACCTACACGCTGCTGCTCCACCCCGAGCGGCTCGCCGAACTCCGGGACGATCCACGGCTGTTGCCCCACGCGGTCGAGGAGCTGATGCGGTCGCTCTCCATCGTGGACGGGCTGATGCGGCAGGCCCTCGAGGACATCGAGGTGGACGGCACGACGATCCGGGCCGGCGAGGGGGTGATCTTCTCGGCCGCGGTCATCAACCGCGACGAGGACGTCTACACCGCCCCGGACACCCTGGACTGGCACCGGCCCACCCGTCACCACGTCTCGTTCGGCTTCGGCATCCACCAGTGCCTCGGCCAGAACCTCGCCCGCGCCGAACTGGAGATCGCCCTGCACAGCCTCTTCGACCGGCTGCCCACGCTGAGCCTGGCCGTCCCCGCGGAGGAGATCCCCTTCAAACCCGGCGACACGATCCAGGGGATGCTGGAACTCCCCGTGACCTGGTAAGAGGCTGCGTTCCATGCACACGGAAATCCACATCGACAAGGACATCTGCATCGGGGCGGGCCAGTGCGCCCTGGCCGCCCCGAGCGTCTTCACCCAGGACGACGACGGCTACAGCACGGTGCTGCCGGGCAAGGAGGACACCGACGACCCCATGCTCAAGGAGGCGGCACGGGCCTGCCCGGTGAGCGCGATCACGGTGTCGGACACGGTGGGCTGAGCGGGCCAGTCCGTTGGGGGCGGCTGCTGGGCGGGTGGTTCCTGGGCGCGGTGGCGGGCTCGCTGCGCCGAGCGGTTCCTGAGCGCGGTGGCGGGCTCGTTGGGCTGAGCGGTTCCTGAGGAGGCGGTGGTCCCCCGCCGGGCCGAGCCACCCCTCCTGCCGCGAAGCCGATCCCTCCAGCCCGTCTACCTCAACCCGCCACCCCGAGCACCTCCACCTCAACCCACCACCGCAAGCACCTCCACCTCAACCCACCACCCCGAGCACCCCCACCTCGACTCCCCGCAACCCCTCACGCCCCGCGACCACCTCGTACGCGGCAACCCGCCCACCCTCGACCCTCACCCGGAGAGCCAGCAGCAACCGTCCCCCGGGCGCGACCAC